>ERZ772893.3584-NODE-3584-length-10749-cov-20.561343_pt1 | contig 10749 bp, 9 predicted proteins | sample MGYA00511482_ERZ772893 | MGnify/ENA primary metagenome ERZ772893 (study PRJEB29015, sample SAMEA2737687) | human gut metagenome | biome: human gut; feature: human-associated habitat; material: faeces | place: China | collected 2012 ...
CTGCAGATGTTATATCCATATCATCAAGTTCAATCGTGACATTAATGTAATCATCCGGCTTTTGTTTCAGTTGGGACAAAAGAACAACCGTCTCGACGTGAGTATCAAATTAAAACATATCCCCACAAAAATCACGGAAATATCAGTATTTTTTTTGCAGTACTAATATCGATTACGCAACCCTTTTCCCACAAATAAAATATTAAATAAAACTGTCACATATTTTTAAATTAGCAACGGTAAATCCTTTTACAAAATCTCAAGTCATTTGCTTTGATAATTCTTTCAATAAGCCCATCCCAGACTCCGCCTTTTCATTACCTCAAGTTAAGGAAATAATGTCCTTCAGTCTAACCTTCTATAATAAACACTTGTCATTGATTTTTATTTGTCTTCTTTTTTTACCATCAGTAATTTCTGGAAGTGTCATGTTATTTGAAACAGGATAAAAATACATGCGGTTTATTCTGGGATAATAAAACAAAATGCCAAAATTAGAATTTAATTTTTCAAACCAAGTAGTCAACTTTTCTACACTTATGTTTTTTCTATATTCTGTTTTTTCTTCCAGTGAGTTATCTACCAAAAGTTCGCAATAATATGTACTACCATTGAATTTCATCTTAAAATCCATATTATACTCTTCAAATACCAGACTGTTTTCAATTCCCTTATCATTTAGATATTCTTCTGCTTTTTCGAACATTTCATCTTTAGGCAGCTTGTCAAGCTCTTGTTGCTTTAAATGTCTAAGGTTGTCTAATTGAAATATCAAATCCTTCAAATCGTGTAATTCGGCATTGTGTTGAAATTTCAATAGTATTTCATCAATCAGAGTATTAATCGTGTGTAAGCTGTTTTCATGATTTTCTCTTGCTTTCCTGAAACGGATTTGTGTTCTGGAATTAAGTTTAAAGGTATTAATATAAAATGTTCCTCTATCGTTTTTGGCAATATATTTATAATGATTCTCTTTTTTTCCTCCTATAATTGCAGGGTTAATCCCAGAAAAGATATCATCAGTACAAGGGTCGAGTAGTTTTGTATCCCAAATATCACTTTTCTCGTTATTACACTTTTCGCAAGAATAATATAAATTATGATATTTATGTGTGTCAGGCAAATTCAAGGACTGCGGCTTAAAATGGTCTATTTCAAAAAAGTCCAAACCAACTATTCCTACTTCTTGTTCTTGCAATTTGCAATATGCACATTCATGAGAAAAGTCATTTCTTAAGTATTCTTTGCACTTAGGGCTTAAGTAATTTGCCCAACGTTGTTTTCTTATATATTCCATAATGACATCCTCTGTTATTTTTTTTCATCCAACTTTGAGCTAATTTCTTGTAATAATCGAATAGTTTCGGTATCTTGTTGTTGCTTGATTTCAACAGCTCTATACATCAAATTTTCTTTTCTTAAACCGCAAGCTCTCTTTATCTTTTCTGCAACATCTTTATATCGAGAAGTAATTTCTGATTTTTGCAACTCATAGTCATAATCACCAAACTGGTCTGCAAAGTCATCAAGTTCATAGTTGGTTAAAAGAACAGCATAGATTGTACTATCATGTTTTCGTATTTCTCTTAGCACATCTATCCCTTTATATGTGACCTGTTTCTCTAAATGAAAGTCAATAATTAAGAAATCTACATTCTTCTCCAAAATAATATCATAATAGCTGTCAACTGTTAATGGAAGTTTATCTAGACAATCAAGTTTCAATCCTTCAAGAGCAAAAAGTCGAGTGTATATGTCAACATTTGCGGCTTCGTCTTCAATAAACAAACCAATCAATTCATCCATCTTACTCATCTCCTTTTGGTAATGTTACAATAAATTTCGCTCCAAGCATAGTTTCAGAACGCTTAACAGATATATCCCCATGATATTTTTCTACAATATCTTTAACAATATTCAATCCTAATCCAATTCCGTTTTCTTTTGTAGTTTTAAAAGGTCTAAAAATCTCTTTTTCTTTTCCTTCTGGAACCCCCGCCCCCGAATCTTCAAAATAGATTATTAAATGTGAAGCACTCTGGGAAATAGTAACAGTAATTTTACGGTTTTCTCGTCCCTTAACTTGCTCAAAAGCGTTTGTTATCATGTTGATGACAATGGACTCAAAGTCAATTTGTTTAATTTTATATTCTATCGTATCTTCACACACAAAATTCAAAGTGATATCAAAAGACTTAACTATGGTTTGATAAAAACCGCCAACTTCTTTTAATGCACTACTGAGATTAATTTCTGAATCAATAGTTCTCTTTCGTTTGCGCAAAAAATTAACAATTAAATTACTGTATGCATATATACGGTCAAAATCTCCCCTAACAATAGATACAACATCTTTAATTTGGTTTATATCCATACCATTATCCAAATAAAGGTTAACAAGAAGCAAACTCGTTTGTATTCTGCTAACAATGTCACTTGTTTCATGTCCAAATGATCCCGTTAGCATGCCCAATGACGCCAGATTTTTATAAAGATTCAATTCACTTTCTTGAAAATCAATTTTTGCTTGATATGCTTTTTGCGTTTCTGAATAGTGTCTATTATAATCATTTTGGATTTTTTCAATTCCTTGCTTCTTCTTTTCAGTATGCGCAATATATGTTTCCAGAAGTTCATCAATTTTTTGAGCTGAAACTTCTTCATCATTAGAAGATAATTTCCCGATTTGTTTTACAAAATCATCTTCCTTATATAGCTCTTTTAAGTTTTCGAATTGGGAATCAATCTTCTTTTTTTCGTCCGCAAGCTTTTGAATTTCTTCCTGCTCAGCCAAATACGCCTTTCTTCTGACATCACTAATAAGATTTGTACATTTAGATAAAAAGCTGACAAGCTGCGAGTAAGCTTCATTTTCTATAATTCCTTCTCTGTTGGTCGCATCAATCAATAGAGGATTGGTCTCATCCCCAATCTTAACCACACCTATAACCTGATTATTACCCACAAGATATCCGTGTGTATCTTTTACCTTTTTCTGGTCAAGCAAGAGCCAATCATTCCCAATATCTCCGTATGGCTTAACTCTAAAATTATCTCGATAAATCTTAATGCCACAATACGTGTCTAGAATTCTTTGAGCAAATCTAAAATTATATCCAGACTCGGCATCAGATAAATTTGCACTGTCTCTTAGGAAGAAGTATATCTCCGCTTTCAGATTTCCACATAACAAAGGCTTTTCATAGTTCTCCTCAACGATGTCATTTTTCCCTTCCTTATCACTATAAGTTATACGTGATTTTTGAGCATTATCAAAAATCTCAGCATCAATTTTTGCATATCTTAAATCAAGAATTTCATTGACTAATACAATATCCTCTACTTTAAATTCGGGAGCAACTAGTTCAATTTTGAACGGGTCGCTTTCGATAAAATCTGGAGCTACTAATAAGCGTAATTCTTTTTGTAGTTTGTCGATATCTCTTTGTTTCCATTCATCTCTCAAACCTTCCATGATTAAAATCATACCAGTTTGAGATTTAGATAAGTTAAATTTAATATATAACTCTTCAAGCATAGTAAATACTTCTGATTCGCTTTGTGAATCTATAGTATCCAATGAACTTGAAACATCGCCAATCAGTAATTCAATGTCTTCATATTTCTTTATTATCGGTACGACTTTATCTTCAAGCAGCCTGAGTGTTTCGTTTTTATAAAACATAGGGTATTCAAAACTTTTTGTTCCAAGTATCGATTCCACAGTATCTTTATCTTCTTGGAGAATCTTATCAGTAACCATAAAATACTCAAGCTGATTACAAATGAATTTTGCAGCTGTAGATTCTTGATGGTCTTTTAGTATACCAATTCTTTGGGTCAATGCAGGAATATTTATTTCCTCAAAACTATTCCAGTTAATATCTACTCTATATGGTGGGTCAAATTCTGGAAATGAGTAAATTTGAACTTTTTCTGCTAAACGTTCAACTGAAAATCTACCAATACCTTTTTTTCCTGCCTTTTTTCTACCTTTAGGGGTATAAGGTTCAGTAATTTTATTGTTTGTACCAATTACCATCCACTTATTTTCGAAGTCCGATTGTGTCATTCCTGTACCAGTGTCAATTAGAACAATCCTGCTTTGGGTTTATCCAAAATGATTTTCACACCATAGGCATCCGCATCGTAAGAGTTTTTAATAAGTTCCACTAATGCTGTAACAAAATCTGTAACAAGCTCACGCCCTAATTGGCTAATATGGCGGGAATTTGTTTTAAACTGTAGTTTTTTCATAAATGCCTCACCTCAATAATCTAGAATCATATTTATTTCATTAACGGATAAATCATATGCTTCGCATACAAGCCTATCCAATTCTTCTTGATGTTCTCTTAACTCTGACAAATATTTTGATACAAATGCCGAAATATCTTTTACATTATTTTTAGAAAATGGCAGTAGATTCAATTCGTTTGCCGATACTTGCGTATTACCGCTTTTACTTATAAAAACATAATTTATTAGTTTTGAGTTAAGTAATCCCAAATAATAATACATTATTTCATCCGTTAAAATTTCTTCTTTTCCAGAGTTGCAACATAAGAAATTTACGTGATTTTCTAAAAAGTAACTATCATAATTTTCCAAAAAATCATCAGATATTAGACATGCTTTTAATCGTATGTCTTTTTCAAAGTTAGTTGTCCGTTGTACCAATAATCTCTTACCCGATAAAACATAAGGACGAGTTTTATCAGTTATTCTCGCAAATGCCTTTCGTTCATCGTTAGCCCAAGAGGTAATGAATTGGAAATTTACAGGCTGAACATCTCCACCATACACAATTGGTATAGCTTTATCAGATGAATCGGCGAGTGATTCTTTATGTTGATTCCATACAAATAAACCATTAGAGAATTTCACTAATGAGTCATTGACAGATAACGTTGTGCCATTCTTATAGACTTTTTCCAATACATCGTACATTTCAGATTTTTTGTTAATAATAAACATGTAGTTATTATCTTTACCCATCATTAATTTTGAACGAGATATTGAAAATTCAGATAACACATTCTGATTGCCATTGATAAATTGTATTCTAGTTTTAGTGTTACATACAGGTTTGTTTTGCAAACAAATTATAAAAACTGCTTGTTCTGCTCTGTCAAATATGTTTTGTCTCGAATCAATGTGTAATATTAATTTAATTCTCAACTCTTTCATTTCCTCACGAAGATTCTTAAAGTAGAGCCCAGAACGAATAGATTGAGGTACAATAAAACTCATTGTTCCATTAGTACGCAAATGAGATATTCCCCAATGCATAAACAGAGAATATATATTTGGCTGACCATATATTATGGCATCATACCCATCTATATCCTTTAATGCTTTGGAATCTAATTTAAAATAGGGGGGATTGCCAAGTATAATTGAAAATTCTTTTTCCTCTTTATCTACAATTGTATTTTTCCATTTTATATTATTTAGTGCTGGAATACCAAGTAAAAGATTGTTTTTATGCACGCTATCAGGTGCTATCTCCAACAATGTATTTAAAACACTTATCTTCGTTGCAATAACCGAAAAAGGATTTACATCGTAGGCAAACATGTTGATTTCAACAAACTTAATTAATTCATCAAACGAAAGAAAAGCACTCATCTGCTTAACAGTCTCTACAACAAAAACACCAGTTCCACAGGCAGGATCCACCACTAAATCTCGTTCGGATAGATCTTTTAACTCATTTCTAACTTCAAACACCATTTTTTTTGCTATTCCTGTGGGAGTATAAAACTGTCCTAATTTTTTCTTAACATCTTTATCAATAAATTTGTCATGCTCATTTATTAATTCGTATATTTCCTTTTCTGTGGGTATGTTACAATCATTTAATTGTAAAAACATACTATTATCTTTTATTTTAAACCATGAAAATAATTTATCGGTATCAAGAATATTTAGTATATGCATATATTCATGCGAACAGCTCATACTATATGCCAAAAAGTATGTAATAACATGAATAAATGCTATTTCGAATCCTATTGTTTCTTTCAAAAGTTTATTATCAGAATCAAGAATAGTGTTTTTACTGGAGTAATTCATTTTTCCATAGTATGTCTTTTCAAAAGATTGCGTAAGATTACTTACAACATCATCCGAAATTGATAAAATAATATCTTTTATTATTGGCTGCATTAGTATCATTTACCTTTCGTTAGGTTGGTTATCCACATATTATGGCGGCTTTTCCAAGAATCAAGCCACTCTTCTTCATTCACTATCGCTTTAAATACAGGCTCAAGGAATGTCTGTATTTCCGTTATCACAACAGAAAACTCAAGCGTATTATCTTTGATGTTCTTCAAAAAATATTTCCAACGCTTTTGCATATCCTCATCTTCGGCAAGTGCGACAACACGCTTAAAACTATTTCGGTCGTAGGGAGTGCCACGTCGCTGCAAGGTCTCAAATACAGCGGATTGTAATTTTGCTCCCTCAAAATCGAATGTTCTTGAAAGATAATAAATATCGTAAAAATCTTTCATTCTGCCCGTCAGCTCAAAGCGTTGCAGAATGGCATCAAACTTTTCAGCTATGGTACTTTCAAGGGAATAGGTTTTGATTACAGGAGCTTCAAAGTCTGGAAGCTGCGTATTGATTTTACGCTGTTCTGCCTTTGGTACGATAACATCTCCTACACCTATATCGACATTGAACGGTACTCGCACATTCTTTATCCGTCCGATAATCTGTGTGCTGATGCCGTGATACTTTCTCTGCGGAGAAATCTCCTCAAAGCCCTTTGCAGTCATATCAATATAATCGTTGCCTGTCGGTGTATCAATTATTTTGCAAATCAAATCCTTAACATTGTTTATTGAATTTGAATATCCACGGAGCAGAAAATCAACATCAATGGTGGCTCGGCTTTCAAAGTTTGTAAGAGTGTAGATAAACAAACCGCCTTTTAGTACCAGAAAATCATCATATCCAGATTTCGAAAGTTTTCTTAAAAATTCTTCCTGCATAAAAAGCTGTAGACACTGCTGATAACTGATGCCAGAAACCTTTGCTTTATTTCTGAGCTTTGCCAGAACGGACGCCGCTATATCTGCCATTACAACCACACTCCAATCAATTCTTTTACACGCTTTTGCACACGCAAAATTTTCGCATATTCCATAAGATTCGGTATATTCTTTTTCGGGTCTTTTACATAGCCTTGTACTGCTTTATTAAAAATCTCCTTATCCATCTTGTTCATATTTCGCAACACATCGCAAATAGTACGGTCACGGTCATAAATGCGGACTTTATGGAAATCAATTTCACCTTCAGTTTCGCCCAGCGTAACCAACTCTGACTCTACACGATATGCCTTTATAAACGGATAATCAATTTTTGTTCGCCTCTTAGAGACATTTTTATCTATTGCAAAACTCCATTCAGCAGGATTTCTGTCACTGTATCCATAATAGAATAGGGCGGTCTCCATACAAAGCACTGCATCGGGAAACAAGCCATTGATAATAACAACTTCACTTTCTCCATAATCTTGAGTCCAGTGATAGTAACCTCGCCTGACTCTTTCAATCATTCCTTCGTCTAAAAGTTGTTTTATATCTGCATAGTATAACTTTGAAGCTGTAAGTTCAGCGGTAGTCATAATATAATTATGACTGCTAAACAACATTCTCAAAATCTCAATATCTTTTTTCTGAAGCATATCTTCACCTCTACTTAATCGCCCTTAATCAAACTAATAATTGGTCACTTTACTATATTGTATTCGATTTTTCTCTTTAAGTCAATAATAGAAAAGTGAACACTTTTAATCATATCAATTAGGCAGTTTAGTATGAAATCTGCCCTCCGCTTTTTTAATCAGATAAAATATTGGTCAGCGAAAAGATAAATATGTAAATAAATAAGCGTACCACTGTTTTTAATGATACGCTCATCATTATTAAATTACCTCAAAATGCTTCAACGCATCTTTTATCACTTCAACTTTTTCTGGTGTTGGATGTTTCCTTGGCTGTTTCAATTCTTCTACCGCATTAGGAGCATCATACATCGGCAAGCCTAAATCTCTCTTTACCTCTGCGATATATGCGGTATGTACCTTGAAGCCGTATTTAGCTTCTATGTACTCCTTTATCATTTTGTAGGTCACTCGTTCTTTGGGCTTATAGCTTTCCGCTCTTTTAGCAATATTATCAAGTGGAACTTTTCCCTCACCATCACCAAACTCAACTTTTACGTTGATATGTCCGTCTGGCTTTTTGTGGGAAAGCAGTACTACCGTCTCCACCGACACCGTATTCGGGAACATATCAACCGGGCAGACTTTCTTCAATTCGTAGCCTCTTTCACAAAGATACTTCAAATCCCGTGCCAGAGTTGCGCTGTCGCAGCTTACGTAAACTACCCGGTCAGGCTGCATTTCGATAATGGTAGAAAGCAAGGTCTCGTCGCAGCCTTTTCTCGGCGGGTCTACTACAATCACGTCAGCACGCTCACCAGTGCGGGCAAACTGCTCTGGAAGCACTTCCTCTGCTTTTCCCACAAAAAATTCCGTATTATCAAATCCGTTCAGACATGCATTCTCTTTAGCATTCTCAATGGCAGCAGGAATGATCTCCACGCCCCTTACCATCTTTGCCTTCTGTGCAAGAAACAGAGAAATTGTTCCAATTCCGCAGTAAAGATCCCACACAGTCTCATTTCCGGAAAGCTGTGCATATTCCAGTGCTTTTCCATAAAGACGCCCTGTCTGATAAGGATTTACCTGAAAAAAGGACAGCGACGAAATCTGATAGGAAATCTCTCCGATCTTGTCTGTAATGTATGGCTGTCCCCAGAGCAGCCGCACCTTTTCCCCAAGGATCACATTATTTCTCTTCTTATTCACATTTACCATCACACTGACAGTCTCCGGAATCTGACGAAGGGATTTCACCAGAGCCTCTTCGCCAGGAAGCTTCTCCCCGTTAATGATCAGACAGACCATCATCTCGTCCGTAAAAAAGCCATATCGGATCAGCACATGGCGCACTAAACCCTTGCCAGTGTTCTCATCATACGGCTGAATATGGAACTTCTCCATATGCGCAATCACACGGTCCAAAACCTCCTTATTCCGTGTTACCCCAAGAGCACAGTCCCGGTTCTCAATAATACTGTGTGTACGGCCGGCATAAAATCCGGTAATAATTCTGCCGTCTTTTGACTTTCCAACTGGAAACTGTGCTTTATTTCTATAGTGGAAAGGCTGGTCCATTCCCAGGATTTTCTCCATAGGAATATCTGTAAAGCCGCCAATCCGCTCCAAATGTCCCCTGACTTTGGAAGTCTTAAATTCCAGCTGCTTCTCATAAGAAAGGGCCTGCAGCTGGCAGCCTCCGCATTGTCTTGCGAACTGACACTTCGGCTCCACACGATCAGGAGATGGGGTGATAATCTCCTCCAATCTTCCGTAACCGTAATTTTTCTTCGCTTTCATGATCTTTGCGCGGACTGTGTCTCCGATTACTGCATCTTTGACAAAAACGGTGAAGCCATCAGCCTTTCCGATACCTTCACCGTCAATTCCGCAATCTTCAATCTTTAACGTAACAATATCATTCTTACGATACTCCATAAAGATTACCATTCTCCTGTCTTTCTTAAGTTAGATTCAAATATTCTGTTAAATCCAAGCCATTCTTTCTTGCTCTTATCTGCTGCAAAAATCTCGGTAAGAGTCTCCATGCGGGCATCTGTATTATCTGCAAGATTCAAAGCAACTGCCTCTACCATAGCAGGTTTCTTAGGGGAACCGTACTCAAGTTCGCCATGATGTGCCAGAATACAATGTACCAGCTGGTTCTCCAGATCCAATGGAAAGTCCGGTATCTCCTTAATCAGATCATGAATCATCTGTGCTCCGATTATAATATGGCCCAGAAGCTGTCCCTCATCTGTATAATCATTCAGTGGAAAAGAAGAAAGTTCTCTTGTCTTTCCTACATCATGAAGAAGTGCTGCTGTGATCAGCATATCTCGCTTGATCACCGGATAAGCAGATGCCATATAATCACAAAGCCTGGCAACACTTAAAGTATGCTCCATCAGCCCGCCTATAAAGCCATGATGTACGGTTTTGGCTGCGGAATGCTCCTCGAAAGATTTTAAAAATTCTTTATCCTCTATAAACAGTTTCTTCAAAAGTGTATTCAGATAGGTATTCTTCACAGTGCCGATCATGGCAACCAGCTGGGTATACATATCATCCGTGCTGTTCTCACTTACTGGAAGATAATCTGCCGGATTGTACTCACCCTCGCCTGCTTTGCGCACACGCTTGATATTCAGCTGCATAGCTCCTGCAAAGCTGGTCACGTCTCCCATGACTTCAATGTAATCCAGTGCGTCAAAATCATCAATTCCAAGAGAATTCGGATCCCAGATCTTTCCATCCATCATTCCAGTCTTATCCTGGAGTATAATATTCTCATAAGGCTTTCCGTTCTTGGTCACAGCCGGCTGCTTCTGCTTACACAGATAAATGCCACTGATCCGGTCGCCTTCATGCAACTCATTTAAAAAACGCATAATTTCCTTCCCTTTCTAAAAAAGACACGTCCGTTTTCCCAGACATTACAATCTTTTGTATCATAACAAATATTTATGAACATTTTATGAATTTCTCCCCACTTTTTCCTTTTCAAGTCCTTGAAAATCATGTACAATAAGGTGTGCAGTAATTATTGTTTACAAATTTGCTATTTA
>ERZ772893.3587-NODE-3587-length-10746-cov-4.100832_pt1 | contig 10746 bp, 6 predicted proteins | sample MGYA00511482_ERZ772893 | MGnify/ENA primary metagenome ERZ772893 (study PRJEB29015, sample SAMEA2737687) | human gut metagenome | biome: human gut; feature: human-associated habitat; material: faeces | place: China | collected 2012 ...
TTTGGCCATTTATTTCCGCTGCCGCCGGATATACCGATTTAAATTCAAAAACCGTAACTTTTGACCAATTAACATATTGCTCGGATATATTCAGATATACCACCTGATTTTGTCCATTCTTATCTTCCAACAGAATAAGTATATCTTCTTCGCTTACCCCAAGAAGCATTCCATATATTCTATCCACTTCAACCACTTCATCTCCGTCCTTGATCGGATGAGGCAAGACATCATTCGCACTAAATAAAACTTGATTCTTCATGTCAAATGCCAACAAATACCTATGATACTTTTCTCCATAAACAACCACTCGATCAGACAACTCTGCATCCGGGAAACTTCCATATTTTCCCGTTAATCCCTGTTGAAAATTATTCCGGAAATAAGCGTTATGACAATCATAATCCAATGTTTTTCCATCAGTCATAATATACAAATTATGATCTTTTTCCAGTATCCGATCCACCCCCTCTTCCGGGTAAGCGATCTCTTCCAGCACCTGCATCGTATAATAATCCAATTTCAAAAAACGGAAAGGATTCTCTGTAACAAGATAAATATAAGGGGTATAATATTCCGTTGGAGAGCAAACTATAGCTACCGGCTCAGTTCCCAAAGGTATCCCCGGATTATTCAACGCATACACATCTTTTTCAAACCCTCTCTCCGGCCAGTTATCATTACGGAAAGAAATTATCGAATGCCCGTCATATTTACTGAAAAGCAAAAGACCTTCGTCATAAGGATTAGGTACTCGCAATTTAAACTCCTTGAAAATAGCTCCATCCTCATTATAAACCTTCAAACGGCAAGGAAAAAGTCCACAACTATCATAAGCATACGTCAAAACTCGCTCTGTTGAAACTACCTCATAATTGATCTGCCATTCATACGACAAAGCTTTATCTTGACTTTCCTGTTTCATTTCGGGAGCTTCAATCATAAATTCTACGTTTCTCTCCGCATAATACAAGGTATCCAACTCCATCTTAAACGATAAGTAAGAAATGGCATTTTCACCCATTTTCGTCTGGTCATCCAAACAACCGATCAACGAAAACAAAACTACAACGATTGATATTAATTGTTTCATCTGCTCTGCTTTATAATTCATTAAAAATCTACTACTCGTAAGGCCACGGTGTTGCTTCGGGAAACTCCATACCAAACTCCGGATGTAACTTAAAATAATCATACATTTTTTTCCCACACAGAATCACTTGAATCATGCGACTAACATACTCCTCATAACTGATTGGTCCACCCCAGTATTCCATCATTTTCTGATACTTTTCCGGACGATAAGCCCCCCAGTACACGAACTCCAAAGCATACCACCAATCCGGTTCCTGCAAATAATTACTAAACACCACCTTACTCTGCAACTTTTCCTTTACACCCAACCCGAACTCATCATTTACCTCCAAATCCAACACGATCCGATACACAGTGTCTACCATCGGGTCTATTTTACTTCTCAACAATTCGATCGGGATATAAGCATTCACGGAATCCTTATCCATCACAAATTCCCCAGGCAACAAGGTATAGACATCTTCCGGAGCTGTCGTTAAGTCTTTATTTACATTAACCTTAAACTTCCTACTCTCTCCAAGCGGTTCCCCCAATACTTTCACCGGAACCTGCAGCGTGTAGGTTTCCACATCCATCAGCATCTCTCCCAAACGACAGATAAGACTGTCCTTTACAAAATAAACACGGTCTATATCCTCGTAATACCCGCTTTCTCCATTTTCATCACACCCTGCCAATAAACAGGCCGCAAACACGATTAACAATATATATAACTTTCTCATCTTTTTATATTTATTGGTTAGTAACTCCATATTCCTGCTCGGACTTAGGCCATGGAAGAACAAAAATATCCTTGGAGGGAACTATATCTACTTTATCTTGAAAATCCCGGAAACCTAAGTTATGACACTTGTAAAAACCAAACATCTGGCCTTCCCCGTAAAATTCTCTCATGCGTTCCCTCGTCATCTCCTTCATAAATTTATCCCGCGAATCAACCAAGGACACCTCTATATCGGCTAATCCTCTACTCCCTCGAACTGCATTTAAATAATCGAGTGCCTTCTCTTTATCTTTCGAATAATTTACCTCTGCCAAGATATAGTACATTTCAGGCAAACGCACCAAACAACTTCCTCTAAAATAGAGGGTTGGTTTATTACTTGCCATCTCCGTCGAATTCAAAAGTCGAATAAAAAGATGCCCGTCATACCCCTTATCCTGGAAAAAGCTTGTATATCGCAAATCCTTACTATCTGCCGTAAATTGTGCCACCTCGTACAAAGCTTTTATATCTGTCCGTTGAGATGCATTCAATGTAACAGCATTATTCAAGAACAATTCTTTATAATCCGTGTACATTTTATTGGTAAATACCCCCCAAAGCAACTCCGTGTGCTTCCCGTAACGTTTTACATGATCGAAATTCTGCCGTTCTGTCAATCCCACTTCCGGAGAAGCAACCACTTTATCCGCATAATAAGCAGCACTATCCAAATCCCCTTTGGTATAAAATACTCTGGCCTTAATCGCCCATGCGGCGTACAAATTACAATGTGAATAACGTTTCTTATGATAAGAATCTTCTGCAAAATCATTATAAATATCACCATCCCCGGCCAAATTACGTGTAGCCACATTCAAATCTGCCAACACATTATCGTAACACTGTGCCAACGTGTAGACTTTCTTATTACTCAAATCAAACGTATAGGCATAAGGAATTCCTCCCGCCTCCGGATTCGTTCGGTAATTATCACAAAACAAACGCATTACCTCGAAATGTAAAAAAGCTCTTACCGCATAGGCCTCACCCTTGATTAATTTCAAGTCTGGATCCTTATTTAAAGCCTCATGATCTACATTGACAATCACATTATTCACATAAGAAATACACTCATACAACTTCGTCCAGATAGATTCTATCTGCTTTTCCATCCGCTGATCCTTATAATTATAAACCGAGGCATACTTAATATAAGCATATTTACTAGCGGTCCACCCCTCGCTCGCATCAGCAAACAACCCGTATTCATCTCCGAACTGCTGGGCAAGAACATCTACCAATCCCCAATTCATCATCATCCCGAATAACTCCCCTTGGGCCATCGACGCATAAATCCCGTACATCGCATCCCGATATCCTTGCACGTCTTTAAACTGCTCATCCTGAATTAACTCCCCCTCCGGCTTGATATCCAAAAAGCTGTTACAACTACCCAACGAAAGTAGCATCAGCATCACCATCCAAATATATCCTCTATTTTTCATATCATCTGTTTTAGTAGTTCGTATCAAAATGCTGCACTAAGCGAGAATTCAAAACTCCGGGCGAAAGGATACGAAAACCCTCGTTCCTGCTTGATCGTTGAAGCCCGGAACACGTCATTCATCAAGAACTCCACCCGCAAACGGCTCAAATAAAGTTTTTGACAAATCTCCGGGGTAAAATCGTATGAAAGGCTCAAACTCTGCATATTAACCATATACTCGTCCCGAACAAAACGGCTGGTGATATCAGGAGTTGTCTGATCTGCAATATTCTTGTATTTCACCCGATCACCCACCTTTTTCCAACGACTATGGAACACTCGTTTATCCGCATTACGTTGCGGATTGGCTCCTTCCACCCGGGTAACCAACGTCTGGTTATAAACCGTTGCCCCCAACTCGTAATTAAACAACATATTCAACGAAAATCCTTTAAACGTCAAGTAAGTACCGAACGTTCCGGATAACGTCGGATCTGAATCCCCGTACGTCCGTTTATCCCAGTAATTATAAACAAAAGTTGGATTACCGAAACGATCAATAAAAACTTCCTGTCCGGTAGCCGGATCAATCCCCCCGGACTTCACGGCTTTCACGGCACTCAAGGATTCACCTTCCACGTAAACAGGCGGCGGCAACAACGTCCCATTCGCCGTGTTCAACTCCTCGTTCATCTTTTCCAAAGCATTACTGATCTTTTTAATTTTATTCTCGTTATGCTGCATATTTAACGATAATGACCAATTCAAGTATTTATTGGAAATTGCCACGACCCGAGTTTGAAGCTCAATACCGGTATTTAATAATTTACCCATATTTTCCTTTGCCGTCGTCGTTCCCACGGAAGGAGCCTTTGCCACATCCAACAACAAATTATCTGTTGTCTTGTTATAATACTCCAGCGTAAAATCCAATCGGTTCTTAAATAAAACTACATCCAATCCGACATTATAAGTCAAGGCTCTTTCCCACTTTAGGTCCGGATTACCGATAGCCATGGGAATCGCACCAATCCCTTTGTCATAATCCAACCCGGCATCATACTTATAGGTTGTCATTGCCTGATAGGGAGAAAAAGAAGCGTTACCGGTATATCCCAAGCTCCCGCGTAATTTAATCCTATCCGTTCCTGACATATTCAAAAATTTCTCTTTATGAATATTCCATCCTAATCCCAAACTCCAGAAAGGAGTGAAACGCTGATCCTCTCCGAATTTGGAAGACCCCTCGTATCGAATAGAAGCATCAGCAAAATAACGGTCATCATAAATTACGTTAGCATTCAAAAATAATCCCATAGAACGCTCCAATCCTTGACTTCCTTGCGGAGTTGCACCTTCCGGATACCTTGTCGCAAAAGCGGGATGTCCCAATTTATCCGAATAAAGCCCAACTGCCGTATAACCATTACCATTGTTTTCCGAAGATTGTATGTTCGCACCTCCCATAGCGTTCAACAAAGTTCCCGTTCCAAACATCTTATTATAAGACAAGGTTACACGTCCTTCATAAGTCATCGATTTCTTATTAGATATTTCAATCCTCCCGGATTCGGAAACCTCTTTGTTATTAAATTCATGTGCTTCCGGAGAAGTAAATTTTTCCGTATCATCTTTTGACTTATTCAATGAGAAAAAACCTTCCACCCGGAAACCCGGCAAAACCTCCACACGTAAATCCAACACGTTATTTAAATAAAACTGCTCGCTTCGGTCATAACTTCCCAAAGTAGCCTCGAATAACGGATTGGGAACATTAAAACTCAACACCTTATTTAACGAGCCATCCAAATTATAAGCCCGGTCATAAGGGTTCAACTCAACATACTTATTAAAAGTTCCATAAGGAGACTCCTCACTATTCACCGAGGTTATTGTTGTTGAATTGGAAACATAAACCTTATCCTGTTTGTTATATGACAATCTGAAATTCAAAGAATAACGATCACGTTTTGACTTTTCCATTACCCCTTGTTCCGAACCGTAACGAGCTCCTAAACTATAACGAATATACTCATCTCCCCCGGCTATATTCAAATTATGATTCTGTGAAACAGAATTACGCAACGGCTTGGACAACCAATCCGTATCCACTCCTTCCCGTACCCGCTTGAATTTTTCATTATATTCAGTATCTTTTTCATATTGAAATTTTCCATTGTCATCATATACCCCGGCCAATCGTTCGTACTCCAATTTTTCTGCCGCATTCAACAAATCATAATCCCGCACGTCTGGAATTGATGTCCGCAAAGTTCCGCTATAGGAAACCCGCAACTTTCCGGCACGTAAAGGTTTTGTTGTGATCACCACAACCCCTTTGGCCGCTTTGGAACCGTACAAGGCTGAAGCCGAAGCATCCTTCAACACGGTCACCGTCTCCACGTCATTCATATCCATATCAAAAACATAATCCAAATCGACTTCTGCCCCATCCACTATAAAAGTCGGTACATTGGATGATCCCTCGAAACTACTCCGACCGCGGATCAAAATTTCCGGCCGCGTGTTCGGATCGGATCCCATCTCGTTGTTTTTCACAATCTGCAAACCTGGAACAAAAGCAGCCAAACTCTGCAAAAGACTTTTTGTGCCTACGCTCATCAGCTGTTGTCGACTCACCACGGTCGCTGACCCCGTAAAACTATTTTTTGATTTATTTCCCATCCCGGTAACGATAACTTCATCCAATTTCTCCTCCTCGGAATGCATCACAATTTCAAGATTCTCCTTTATGAAATCCTTTACCACCACTTCCCGCGAAATCATTCCGATAAAAGAGAACACCAAAGTCACTGTTTCATTTTCATCTATAAAGTGCATCTTAAACTTTCCACTTGCATCCGTGGCCGTTCCGGTAGAAGAACCTTTCAATATAATCGTCACCCCCGGCAACGGAACCCCATGCTGATCCTTTACAATCCCGGAGACACGCCAGACTCCTTTCTCCTGAGCCTGCTCATCCTTTTGCGGACTAATGACAATCACATGATCCACGATTTGATACTTGAGCGCCGTTCCTTGCAACACGTGATCCAAAATTTCCGATACCGTTGCATCTTTCACGGACACGGAAACTTTCACTCCCTTCACTTCATTGTCATTGTAGAAAAACTCGTAATCAGACTTTTCACTCAATTCATTCAGTACTTCAATAAGACTTACAGATTTTTTCTCCATAGACAACTTGGCATTCTGAGCCATACTTCCTGCCGACACGGAGAAAACTGCAAACAACGATAGAATAAGACAAAGTTTCATAATCGTACAGATTTTTTTTAAGGCAGACCATCCCCCTGCCCTTACATTCGGTTTTTTTTTCATAACTTTGTAGGGTTAAATTGTTTATATCAGAATCAATTTTTCAATGAAACGGGAAGTGGTACGAACACCTCCTGTTTTTTATTGTATTATTATTGTGTTTCCTTTCACCTGAAATTTAATATCTGTTGTCATCTCTATCATCCTCAAAACTTGGGATATATCTGAATATTTCGGTAAAGACCCCGTGAAACGTTTTTGCTTCATCGAAGTGTTCGAGAAGAAGAAATCTACATTATACCAGCGGGACAACTTCCGGATGACCCCCTCCATATCCTCACTGGAAAATGTAAATCGATCCAACCTCCACATGGAATACAATTTGGTGTTTACCTCCCGGACAATCATCTCTTTTCCTTGTAACAACGCCTGTTTACCGGGTGTCAACGTCACCTTTTCCCCGTTAATCTTATCATCCACCTCAACCCGACCTTCCACAAGAGTCGCATGACTATTCTCCTCATCTTCATATGCCGACACGTTAAAGGATGTTCCCAACACCTTCACATCCATATCCCGCGTTTCCACAATAAACGGAGCCACTTCATTCCGGACCACTTGAAAATAAGCCTCGCCCGTCAAGTAAACCCGCCTTTCATTACCGACAAAGTGAGCAGGATACCTCAATTCAGAAGCACTATTCAACCAAATTTCCGTCCCATCATCCAGCACGATCTTGTACTCCCCTCCTTTAGGAATCCGCAACGTGTGCCATTCCGGCATCCGCAAAAGCGCAGACAAGGAATATTTCAAACTACCGTCCTCGTTTATTTTTAAAGTCTCATTCTCTGCAAGATTCAAACAAGTATCTTTCAATCCTTGTAATAACAATTGTTGTCCCTTCCCCGTGATCAACACCGCCTGAGTTCTACCCGGCTCAATTCGGGCAACAATAACTTGTTCCTCCCCCGATCGAAATGAATCCGTTATTTGCCTGTACAACAATCCTCCTACGGCAGCGACCACCAACACGGCTGCCACACTTCTCCATATGCTCCACGACAAACGGGATCTTCGGGAAGTTTTATCCATCACCTCCTTTAACTGACTCCAACATCGAGAAGTATCAAACGAAGCATACGTTCCGATTTCCCGCCGTAAAACTTCTTTATCCCGAAGCTCCTCCATCAACTTTCGGTGCCGCTCGTTTTCTGCCAACCACCCCTGAAGTCGGATCATCTCCTTCTCCGAAATGTCTTCCCGCAAATAAGCAAGGAGCAACTCATATATCTCTTTTCCCATTTTCATGTATCTTATTTCACACCTCAAACACACTCAACTAGGAAATAGGTGACAAGAGCATTAAAAAAAATCATACATTTTTATATAAACACCACCGATCCACTATATCAAAGCCACGGATACCCTATCATTTATTCTCATCCGCTCATAACTTCACGTATAACAAATATACACGTATATCCCTGCCAGCTGCAAACAAAATTGATTCAAACACCTATTTTATGGAAGATGAATGCAAGATAAATGCAGGATGAATGCTCTATAGTCTCAATGAACTATAAATGAAATACCTATCGAATCTCTGTAAAAGATAGGGTACCCCTAAGGTAGTCCCCTAGAATCATAAGCCCGGGAAAAACATACCCGCATAAACGAACAAATCTCCCAACCTTCCCCGCAAGTAAGACTTTGCTCGCTGCTTTTGAGTTTTTATCGTGTTCAAGGATATATTCAACTCTTCGGCAATCTTCCGTTCCTCTTGGCCATCCACGTATGAACGCTTAAAGATTTCCTTGCATCTATCCGGTAACTCATCAATCGCATCAAAAAGTTCCGCCACCACATCAGCTCGAATTTGCTGACAAAGAAAATAGTCTTCATCCAACTCTTCCTTGTTCAAATTCTTATAATTCCGATCCCGAATTTCCAAATCCCGAAGATAATTCAGGCACCGATGCTGCACACTATTATAAAGAAAAGTTTTTATCGTTTTTACGTTAGGAAAACCACCCCGGTCCATTTTCCAAAAGGAAAGAAAAACATCCTGTACAATATCCTCTGCCTCCGAATGATCCCGCACGATACGAGCCGCAAAGAAACATAACGCTTTATGGTACGTCTCGAACAACTGTTGGAATGCTTCCCGTTCTCCCCGTTCCAGATATTTCATAAACTCCGGAGACTGAATATCAATACTATACATCAAATTCCTATACTTAATTTTGCTCTCCACCCCCTCTCGGAAACTCCCGTCCACAGGATTACTTACAAAAATAAGTATTATTTTACCAAATCAAAATAAATATTCCAAATATCAAAAAGAGCTGTCTTCCATTCGGCCGACAGCTCTCTTCTCTTTACTTATTCTTAGTTGATAACCTGATCTTATATCACGTGATTTACTTTTCTCTTCACATTCACTTTCACCTCAGGAAGACTAACCGGTCCGAAGATCGTATCTTGACTTGCTACTTTCTGCACCGGAGCAACCGCGGTAGCGTTTTCCACTTTCTCGTGATCGGCAAAAGCACATACGATTTTTTCAGCTTTAGCTTGGTTTAAACTACGTCCACCGATAAACACTGTAATTACAGCCACGAATACTATTATAATATACTTCATCATTTTATTTTATATTTAAAAATTAGACAACTATTTTTATGAACTCTCTTTATTTCGTTGTTGTTATCTTTCAACAATACAAAAGTACGACACTTCCCTCTACCGGGAAAATTATCCAAGTTATACTTTAGTTGTCACAAGGTTAAATATATGTTAGGCCTAAAAAAAGCAATCCACCCTTTTATAATTATTAACCAAGATGATTTCCCCACACAGTAAAGGGTTTAACGGGCATTTCACGCTAAAAGCCACGCGTTAACGAAATCATAATTCACCCCCTAAAACCTCAATTTTTTAAGGGAAACGATTTATCGGGGAATCTTGATTTTATGCTGATATTTATAAAAACAGGCATAAAAAAAGAATGTAACGAAGATCATTTTAGTATCATTCGTTACACTCCGTAATAATCCTATCGGGTTAACCCGTGTAAATAGTCGTTATCGAACTTCCGATCCCGGTTTCACCTCTTTATCCGGTGAAACAAAGGAAAGCGTTCCGTCGGCATTCTCGGCCATCAGGATCATTCCTTGTGACACGATACCCTTTAACGGTTTCGGTTCCAAGTTAACCAACACGCTGACTTGACGACCGATCACCTCTTCCGGCGTGTAATGCTCGGCTATACCCGAAACAATCGTACGTTCGTCAATTCCCGTGTCCACGGTCAATTTCATCAACTTTTTGGTCTTAGCCACTTTCTCGGCAGCAATGATCGTACCTACCCGAATATCCATTTTCATGAAATCCTCATACTGGATATTCTCCTTGGCAGGGGCGGCCTTCACGGATGCCATCTCGTTTGCCTTCTTGGTAGCCAACAATTTATCAATTTGAGCCTGTATCGTCGCATCCTCGATCTTCTCGAACAACAATCCGGCCTCTCCCAATTCATGCCCGGCAGGAATCACGCCATCACCCATTTTAGCCCAATCAATCACGTCAATATTCATGAACTCACGTAATTTCTGAGAAGAGAACGGCATGAACGGTTCCATCAACGTGGAAAGGTTGGCAGAAATCTGTAAACAGATATTCAGAATCGTCTTCACCCGTCCCTCGTCCGTCTTGATCACTTTCCAAGGTTCGGTATCCGCCAAGTATTTATTACCCAAACGAGCCAGATTCATCGCCTCTTTCAACGCGTCGCGAAAATGGAAGGTCTCCAGACTCTTCTCAACACGTTCCACGATTTGCGGAATTTCAGCCAAGACTTCTTTATCGTAATCCGTCAACTCGCCCCGTTCCGGTACCCGGTTGGCAAAATACTTTTGTGTCAACACCAACGTACGGTTAATGAAGTTCCCGTAGATAGCCACCAATTCGCTGTTATTCCGAGTTTGGAAATCTTTCCAAGTAAAGTCATTATCTTTCGTCTCGGGAGCGTTTGCCGTCAACACGTAGCGTAACACGTCCTGTTTACCGGGGAACTCCACGAGATACTCGTGCAACCATACCGCCCAGTTCCGGGATGTGGAAATTTTATCTCCTTCCAAATTCAAGAACTCGTTGGCCGGCACGTTATCCGGTAATATAT
>ERZ772893.3599-NODE-3599-length-10710-cov-2.357391_pt1 | contig 10710 bp, 14 predicted proteins | sample MGYA00511482_ERZ772893 | MGnify/ENA primary metagenome ERZ772893 (study PRJEB29015, sample SAMEA2737687) | human gut metagenome | biome: human gut; feature: human-associated habitat; material: faeces | place: China | collected 2012 ...
AGGAATATTCCGTGAGTGATGAAGCCGATGAAGCATATTCAGTGACAGAACAACTGACCATGACAGGAATAAACCGGATACGCCAGAAAATAAATGCTCATGGTATTCCTGTTTATCTCTGTGAAGCATGCGGAAATCCTATTCCGGAAGCCCGGCGGAAAATATTTCCCGGTGTGACGTTGTGCGTTGAATGTCAGGCGTATCAGGAAAGACAGAGAAAACATTATGCATAAGTCAGTCGCAGAACATAGTGATTTAATTCCGGATGAACATGAGTGGATATTCAGAAAACAGAAATCTTTGTATATGCGCCGGGAAATGGCGCGTTAATTACAGGTATTCCCTTCATGGCTACCGCATTTCTCGCTTTATTTTTCAACTAAGGAATTCATGTGAATAACCCACTTGAGGCCGTCACTCAGGCGGTTAACTCCCTCGTCACAGCACTGAAACTGCCTGACGAATCCGCAAAGGCCAATGAAGTTCTGGGCGAAATGAGCTTCCCGCAGTTCAGCCGTCTGCTGCCGTACCGTGATTACAACCAGGAATCCGGTCTGTTCATGAATGACACCACGATGGGCTTTATGCTGGAAGCCATTCCCATCAATGGGGCGAATGAGTCCATTGTGGAGGCCCTCGATCACATGCTGCGCACCAAACTGCCGCGCGGTATTCCGTTGTGTATCCATCTGATGTCCAGTCAGCTGGTTGGTGACAGGATTGAATACGGGCTGCGTGAGTTCTCCTGGTCAGGTGAACAGGCTGAACGGTTTAACGCCATTACCCGGGCCTATTATATGAAAGCGGCAGCGACACAGTTTCCGCTGCCGGAGGGGATGAATCTGCCCCTGACCCTGCGCCATTACCGGGTGTTTATCTCGTACTGTTCTCCTTCGAAGAAAAAAAGCCGGGCCGACATTCTGGAAATGGAAAACCTGGTGAAAATCATCCGGGCGTCGTTACAGGTGGCCAGTATCACCACACAGACGGTGGATGCACAGGCCTTTATCGATATTGTCGGGGAGATGATTAACCATAACCCGGACTCCCTGTACCCGAAAAGACGCCAGCTGGACCCGTATTCTGATCTGAATTATCAGTGTGTGGAGGACAGTTTTGACCTGAAAGTCCGGGCTGATTACCTGACGCTGGGCCTGCGTGAGAGCGGCAGGAACAGTACGGCCCGCATCCTGAATTTCCATCTGGCCCGTAACCCGGAAATCGCTTTTTTGTGGAACATGGCCGACAACTACAGCAACCTGCTGAACCCGGAGTTGTCCATCTCCTGCCCGTTCATCCTGACGCTGACTCTGGTGGTGGAAGACCAGGTGAAAACCCACAGCGAAGCCAACCTGAAGTACATGGACCTGGAGAAAAAGTCGAAGACCTCCTATGCCAAATGGTTTCCGTCCGTGGAGAAAGAAGCGAAGGAGTGGGGGGAACTGCGTCAGCGGCTGGGCTCCGGTCAGTCCTCTGTCGTGTCCTACTTCCTCAACATCACAGCCTTCTGCAAGGACAATAATGAAACGGCACTGGAAGTGGAGCAGGACATCCTGAACAGCTTCCGTAAAAACGGTTTTGAGCTGATTTCACCGCGCTTTAACCACATGCGCAATTTCCTGACCTGTCTGCCCTTTATGGCCGGGAAAGGGTTGTTTAAACAGCTGAAAGAGGCCGGAGTGGTACAGCGCGCAGAGAGCTTTAATGTGGCCAACCTGATGCCGTTAGTGGCGGATAACCCCCTGACACCGGCAGGTCTGCTGGCACCCACCTACCGTAACCAGCTGGCGTTTATCGATATTTTCTTCCGGGGGATGAATAACACCAACTATAACATGGCGGTCTGTGGCACCTCCGGGGCCGGTAAAACCGGGCTGATACAGCCACTTATCCGCAGCGTGCTGGACTCCGGAGGCTTTGCCGTGGTGTTCGACATGGGGGATGGATACAAGTCCCTGTGTGAGAACATGGGCGGGGTGTATCTGGACGGTGAAACCCTGCGCTTTAACCCGTTTGCGAACATCACCGATATTGACCAGTCAGCGGAGCGTGTCCGTGACCAGCTGTCGGTGATGGCCAGCCCCAACGGTAACCTGGATGAAGTGCATGAAGGTCTGCTGCTGCAGGCAGTCAGGGCATCATGGCTGGCCAAAGAGAACAGGGCACGTATTGATGACGTGGTGGATTTCCTGAAAAACGCCAGTGACAGCGAGCAGTATGCCGAGTCACCGACCATCCGCAGCCGTCTGGACGAAATGATTGTGCTGCTTGACCAGTACACTGCTAACGGCACTTATGGCCAGTATTTCAACTCCGATGAGCCGTCCCTGCGGGATGATGCGAAAATGGTGGTGCTGGAGCTGGGCGGACTGGAAGACCGTCCGTCCCTGCTGGTTGCGGTGATGTTCAGCCTTATCATTTACATTGAGAACCGGATGTACCGCACGCCGCGTAACCTCAAGAAACTGAACGTCATTGATGAAGGCTGGCGTCTGCTGGACTTCAAAAATCACAAGGTCGGTGAATTTATTGAGAAAGGCTACCGTACCGCCCGCCGTCATACCGGTGCCTATATCACCATCACCCAGAACATCGTCGACTTTGACTCTGACAAGGCCTCCAGTGCGGCCCGTGCAGCATGGGGTAACTCCTCCTACAAAATTATCCTCAAACAGAGTGCGAAGGAGTTCGCGAAATACAACCAGCTGTATCCGGACCAGTTCCTGCCACTGCAGCGTGACATGATTGGTAAGTTCGGTGCGGCCAAAGATCAGTGGTTCAGTTCCTTCCTGCTGCAGGTGGAAAACCATTCCTCCTGGCACCGCCTGTTTGTGGACCCGTTAAGCCGCGCCATGTACAGCTCTGACGGCCCGGATTTTGAGTTTGTGCAGCAGAAACGTAAAGAGGGGCTGAGTATTCATGAGGCAGTGTGGCAGCTGGCGTGGAAGAAGTCAGGGCCGGAGATGGCTTCGCTGGAAGCCTGGCTGGAAGAACATGAGAAATACAGGAGTGTTGCATGACCACAACGCAAAAAACGACTGACGTTACAGCCCCCCGACGCAGCCACTGGTGGTGGACGGTGCCGGGATGCCTGGCAATGGTGTTACTGAACGCAGCCATCAGTTACGGCATTGTCAGACTGAACGCACCGGTGACTGCCGCCTTCAACATGAAACAGACCGTGGATGCGTTTTTTGACAGCGCCAGTCAGAAACAACTGTCAGAAGCACAGTCAAAAGCCCTTTCAGCGCGTTTTAACACGGCACTGGAAGCCAGCCTGCAGGCATGGCAGCAGAAACACCACGCGGTCATTCTGGTGTCGCCTGCCGTGGTACAGGGGGCTCCGGATATCACCCGGGAAATCCAGCAGGATATCGCCCGGCGAATGAGGGCGGAGCCATGAGATGCCGGGGGCTGATTGCCCTGCTGATATGGGGGCAGAGTGTGGCCGCCGCCGATCTTGGTACCTGGGGCGATCTGTGGCCGGTAAAGGAGCCGGACATGCTGACGGTGATCATGCAGCGCCTGACGGCACTGGAGCAGTCCGGTGAGATGGGCCGGAAAATGGATGCCTTTAAGGAGCGGGTGATCCGCAACAGTCTGCGGCCCCCTGCCGTGCCCGGTATCGGACGCACGGAGAAATACGGCAGCCGGTTGTTTGACCCGTCCGTCAGACTGGCTGCGGATATCCGGGATAACGAAGGGCGGGTGTTTGCCCGTCAGGGTGAAGTGATGAATCCGCTGCAGTATGTTCCTTTTAACCAGACGCTGATGCAGGCTAACCGCAGCAAGGATCATCCTTTGAGCAGGTGGCCTGGATGAAACGCCAGACGCCGCCCACACTGGAGAGCAAAATTATCCTCGTGCAGGGCAGTATCCCGGAGATGCAGAAGTCTCTGGACAGCCGTGTTTACTTTGACCAGAACGGTGTGCTCTGCCAGCGCCTCGGCATTGATCAGGTCCCGGCACGGGTGAGCGCCGTTCCCGGCGATCGCTTCCTGAAGGTGGAATTTATTCCGGCAGAGGAGGGCAGAAAATGAAGCGAAGCCTGTGGCTGCTGATGTTATTCCTTCTCGCCGGTCATGTCCCTGCAGCGTCTGCGGATTCTGCCTGTGAGGGGCGTTTTGTAAACCCGATCACGGATATCTGCTGGAGCTGTATTTTCCCGCTCTCGCTGGGCAGTATCAAAGTCAGTCAGGGTAAGGTCCCCGACACGGCGAACCCGTCGATGCCCATTCAGATTTGTCCGGCACCGCCGCCGCTGTTCAGGCGTATCGGGCTGGCCATTGGTTACTGGGAGCCGATGGCGCTGACGGACGTCACCCGATCACCGGGATGCATGGTTAACCTGGGCTTCAGCCTGCCGGCTTTTGGTAAAACGGCACAGGGAACGGCGAAAAAGGATGAGAAGCAGGTGAACGGGGCGTTCTATCACGTTCACTGGTACAAATACCCGCTGACGTACTGGCTTAACATCATCACATCGCTGGGCTGTCTGGAAGGTGGTGACCTGGATATCGCTTATCTTTCTGAAATCGACCCCACCTGGACGGACAGCAGCCTGACCACCATTCTCAATCCGGAAGCTGTCATCTTTGCCAATCCGATAGCACAGGGGGCCTGTGCAGCAGATGCCATTGCCAGCGCCTTTAATATGCCTCTCGATGTTCTGTTCTGGTGTGCCGGTTCGCAGGGCAGTATGTACCCGTTCAATGGCTGGGTGAGTAATGAGTCCAGTCCGTTGCAGTCCTCCCTGCTGGTCAGTGAACGCATGGCGTTCAAGCTGCACCGTCAGGGCATGATTATGGAAACCATCGGGAAAAATAACGCCGTCTGTAATGAATATCCGTCCCCAATCCTGCCCAAAGAACGCTGGCGTTACCAGATGGTGAATATGTACCCGGACAGCGGACAGTGCCACCCGTTCGGGCGCAGTGTGACCCGCTGGGAAACCGGGAAAAATCCGCCCAATACAAAGAAAAACTTCGGCTACCTGATGTGGCGTAAACGTAACTGTGTCTTCCTGTGAGGTGAATGATGAAGCTGAGTATGAAATCTCTGGCAGCACTGCTGATGATGCTGAACGGGGCGGTTATGGCGTCAGAAAACGTGAACACTCCTGAAAACCGCCAGTTCCTGAAGCAGCAGGAAAATTTAAGCAGACAACTGCGTGAAAAACCTGACCATCAGCTGAAAGCCTGGGCGGAGAAGCAGGTGCTGGAAAACCCCCTTCAGCGTTCAGATAACCATTTCCTGGATGAGCTGGTTCGTAAACAGCAGGCTTCGCAGGACGGGAAACCCCGGCAGGGTGCTCTGTATTTTGTGTCGTTTTCCATTCCCGAAGAGGGGCTGAAACGAATGCTGGGCGAAACACGGCACTACGGTATACCCGCCACACTGCGGGGCATGGTGAACAATGACCTGAAGACCACCGCTGAAGCCGTGCTGTCCCTGGTGAAAGACGGCGCGACTGATGGTGTTCAGATCGACCCGACGCTGTTTTCACAGTACGGCATTCGCAGTGTACCGGCACTGGTGGTGTTCTGCAGTCAGGGATACGACATCATCCGGGGAAACCTGCGGGTCGGCCAGGCGCTGGAGAAAGTGGCCGCCACGGGTGACTGCCGGCAGGTGGCTCATGATTTACTGGCAGGGAAAGGAGTTTCCGGGAAATGAAACGTATTTTACCTCTGATACTGGCTCTGGTTGCCGGCATGGCACAGGCTGACAGCAACAGTGATTACCGGGCCGGTTCTGATTTTGCTCACCAGATCAAAGGGCAGGGAAGCAGCAGTATTCAGGGCTTTAAGCCACAGGAGAGTATCCCCGGCTATAACGCGAATCCGGACGAGACAAAATACTACGGTGGCGTGACTGCCGGCGGGGATGGCGGCCTGAAAAATGACGGCACCACGGAATGGGCGACCGGTGAAACCGGAAAAACCATCACAGAGTCATTCATGAACAAGCCGAAAGACATTCTTTCACCGGATGCACCGTTTATCCAGACCGGCAGGGATGTGGTGAACCGGGCTGACAGCATTGTGGGAAACACCGGGCAGCAGTGCAGTGCGCAGGAGATTAGCCGGAGTGAATACACGAATTACACCTGTGAGCGGGATTTACAGGTGGAGCAGTACTGCACACGAACTGCCCGTATGGAGCTGCAGGGGAGTACCACATGGGAAACCCGGACGCTGGAGTATGAAATGAGTCAGCTACCTGCACGTGAAGTGAATGGTCAGTATGTTGTCTCCATTACCTCTCCCGTTACCGGTGAAATTGTCAATGCGCATTACAGCTGGAGTCGTACTTACCTGCAGAAGAGTGTACCTATGACAATTACAGTACTGGGAACCCCACTGAGCTGGAATGCCAAATACTCAGCAGATGCCTCATTTACACCAGTACAGAAAACACTGACTGCCGGTGTTGCTTTTACGTCATCTCACCCCGTCCGGGTCGGGAATACAAAATTCAAACGTCATACGGCAATGAAGCTGCGTCTGGTTGTCAGGGTAAAAAAAGCCTCGTACACCCCGTATGTTGTCTGGTCTGAAAGCTGCCCGTTCAGCAAGGAGCTGGGGAAACTGACAAAAACAGAATGTACGGAGGCTGGCGGGAACAGGACGCTGGTGAAAGACGGTCAGTCATACAGCATGTACCAGAGCTGCTGGGCATACCGGGACACGTATGTCACACAGTCAGCAGACAAGGGAACCTGTCAGACCTACGCCGACAATCCTGCCTGTACCCTGGTGTCACACCAGTGCACCTTTTACTCCGAAGAAGGTGCCTGTCTGCATGAATATGCCACGTACTCCTGTGAGTCAAAAACATCCGGGAAAGTGATGGTCTGTGGGGGAGACGTCTTCTGTCTCGATGGCGAATGCGATAAGGCTCAGAGCGGGAAGAGTAATGATTTTGCCGAAGCCGTTTCTCAGCTGGCGGCACTGGCCGCAGCAGGTAAGGATGTTGCGGCGCTGAACGGGGTGGATGTCCGTGCTTTCACCGGTCAGGCGAAATTTTGTAAGAAGGCTGCAGCCGGATACAGCAACTGCTGTAAGGACAGCGGCTGGGGACAGGATATCGGGCTGGCCAAATGCAGCAGTGATGAAAAAGCCCTGGCTAAAGCAAAATCAAACAAACTGACCGTCAGTGTCGGAGAGTTCTGTTCGAAGAAAGTGCTGGGTGTCTGCCTGGAGAAAAAACGCAGTTACTGTCAGTTTGATTCGAAGCTGGCGCAGATAGTCCAGCAGCAGGGGCGCAACGGACAGCTGCGTATCAGTTTTGGCAGTGCGAAGCATCCTGACTGTCGGGGGATTACGGTTGATGAGCTGCAGAAAATTCAGTTCGACAGACTGGATTTCACTAACTTCTACGAAGACCTGATGAATAACCAGAAAATCCCGGACAGTGGTGTTCTGACGCAGAAAGTGAAAGAGCAGATTGCTGACCAGCTGAAACAGGCAGGACAGTAAGGTAGGGAAAATAACCGGGGAAAATGATGAAAGTCATATTCACGTCGAACCGTTTTATTGATTTTCTTATCCGGCTTTTGATTACAGCGATTGTCATTTCCCCGGTAATTATCTGGTCGTGGGATACGGTAAAAGAAACCACTGCAGGTGAGATACTTGCTGCTGCTTTCGTTATTTTTTACTCCGGTGTGCTCCTGTTTATTCTGTATTTTTGTTTTTCTGCCCTGACTGACCTGCAGAAACCTGATGAAAGAAAAAGTGATGAAAGGAATGAAGATGAATAAAGCATTACTGCCACTGTTACTCTGCTGCTTTATTTTTCCGGCGTCAGGAAAAGATGCAGGCTGGCAGTGGTATAACGAGAAAATAAATCCGAAGGAAAAAGAAAATAAACCAGTACCTGCAGCCTCCCGTCAGGAGCCGGACATTATGCAGAAACTGGCCGCACTGCAGACGGCAACAAAGCGGGCGCTGTATGAAGCTATTCTGTATCCCGGCGTGGATAATTTTGTGAAATATTTCCGGCTGCAGAATTACTGGACTCAGCAGGCCGGGCTTTTCACCATGAGCGCCAAAAAAGCCATGCTGGCGCATCCCGAACTGGACTATAACCTGCAGTACAGCCATTACAACGGCACGGTCCGGAACCAGCTGGCGGCAGACCAGGTGCAGCAGCGACAGGCCATTGCGAAACTGGCTGAACACTACGGCATCATGTTCTTTTACCGGGGGCAGGACCCCATCGACGGGCAGCTGGCGCAGGTCATTAATGGCTTCAGGGATACCTATGGTCTGAGTGTTATTCCCGTTTCCGTGGATGGCGTGATTAATCCGCTGTTGCCGGATTCCAGGACTGACCAGGGGCAGGCGCAGCGCCTCGGCGTGAAATATTTCCCGGCCATGATGCTGGTTGACCCGAAACAGGGCAGTGTTCGCCCGTTATCATACGGTTTTATTTCGCAGGACTACCTGGCAAAACAATTCCTGAACGTTTCTGAAGATTTTAAACCCAATTTTTAATCGCGGATTTGATTTATGAGTGAAGATTGTTTGAAAATGTTTACAGGTGTTGTTCTGTTAATATTTGTCATTATTGCCGGTTATTTCTTTTCTGAGCGTAATGACAGGAAAATGTTTCTCCTGAGCTCACTGGTTTTCCTTGTTATTAATATCGCGTGTTTATATGTACTGACTGCCAGTCTCTGGTTTCTGTGTGGTGCAATTATGAATCAGGGCGCAGCAATGGTTGTTCCAATGGTTATTTGCTCATTACCGAACGTTACGAGCTTCGACGGGTTCAGAAGAATATTTATCTGTATTATGTTGTCATCAGTATGGTCCGGAGTGATGTGGTTTTTTATAAGGGGGCTTATGACAGGCTAAGTCATATAAAACGGTAATAAAAACCATACAAAATAATGAGGTTGATCTGATTAATATCACACAAACGCGAATATTACAGACATAAATACTCTCATGTAAATAATAACCGGAGTTTAACATGATAAGTAAACGCAGATTCTCTTTACCCCGGCTTGATATTACGGGAATGTGGGTATTTTCCCTGGGTGTCTGGTTTCATATCGTCGCCCGTCTTGTTTACAGCAAACCCTGGATGGCTTTTTTTCTGGCGGAGTTGATTGCGGCCATCCTTGTGCTGTTCGGCGCATACCAGGTGCTGGATGCATGGATTGCCCGTGTCAGCCGGGAAGAGCGTGAGGCACTGGAAGCCAGGCAACAGGCCATGATGGAAGGGCAGCAGGAGGGCAGACATGTCTCTCATTAAATCACTGTTGTTCACCCTGTTGCTGGCAGCCGCTGCCGTGCAGGCCTCCACCCGGGATGAAATTGAACGACTCTGGAATCCGCAGGGCATGGCCGCGCAGCCTGCACAACCGGCAGCAGGCACGTCAGCCAGGACAGAAAAGCCAGCCCCCCGCTGGTTCCGCCTCAGCAACGGCAGGCAGGTTAACCTGGCCGACTGGAAGGTGGTGCTGTTTATGCAGGGGCATTGCCCTTACTGTCACCAGTTTGACCCGGTACTGAAACAGCTGGCACAGCAGTACGGCTTTTCCGTTTTTCCCTACACCCTGGATGGTCAGGGGGATACCGCCTTTCCGGAGGCATTGCCGGTGCCACCGGACGTGATGCAGACCTTCTTCCCGAATATCCCGGTGGCCACACCGACCACCTTCCTGGTCAACGTCAACACGCTTGAGGCATTACCGCTTTTACAGGGGGCAACGGATGCTGCCGGTTTTATGGCGCGGATGGATACCGTTCTGCAGATGTACGGAGGGAAAAAAGGTGCGAAATAAGCAGGTGGTGTTACTCATTGCCGGAATATCCGGCATCGCGACGGGAATAATCGTCAGCCTGAATATCCCCTTTATCCATCAGGGGCTTTTTTATCCCGCCAGCCCTGTAGAAATTGTCGTTTCGCTGTGCCTTACCTTTTCTGTTTCTGTTGTGTTTTTTGTGGTGGCAATTGTGGGATGGATTTCGGTGTCTGAAATATATTACAGCCGCAGGACTGGACGGAAATATCGGGATATTCCTGCTGAAATGTCGTATGCGCCGGGAGAACACATTAAGGGAGGGCAAGAATGATGCCACGCATTAAACCTCTTCTGGTTCTTTGTGCTGCTTTACTGACGGTCACACCCGCAGCGTCAGCGGATGTGAACAGCGACATGAATCAGTTCTTTAACAAGCTGGGCTTCGCCTCCAATACCACACAGCCGGGCGTCTGGCAGGGGCAGGCCGCCGGTTATGCTTACGGTGGCTCCCTGTATGCCCGTACTCAGGTCAAAAATGTTCAGCTGATTTCCATGACGCTGCCGGATATCAATGCCGGATGTGGCGGCATCGACGCCTATCTCGGCTCGTTCAGTTTTATTAATGGCGAGCAGCTGCAGCGTTTTGTTAAGCAGATTATGAGCAATGCTGCCGGTTACTTTTTTGACCTTGCCCTGCAGACAACGGTGCCGGAAATCAAAACCGCAAAAGACTTCCTGCAGAAAATGGCAAGCGACATTAACAGTATGAACCTCAGTTCCTGCCAGGCGGCACAGGGGATTATCGGCGGGCTCTTCCCCCGGACGCAGGTGTCCCAGCAGAAAGTCTGTCAGGACATTGCCGGTGAGAGCAATATTTTTGCTGACTGGGCGGCTTCCCGGCAGGGATGTACCGTTGGCGGGAAATCTGACAGTGTCAGGGATAAAGCCAG
>ERZ772893.3608-NODE-3608-length-10691-cov-2.722358_pt1 | contig 10691 bp, 19 predicted proteins | sample MGYA00511482_ERZ772893 | MGnify/ENA primary metagenome ERZ772893 (study PRJEB29015, sample SAMEA2737687) | human gut metagenome | biome: human gut; feature: human-associated habitat; material: faeces | place: China | collected 2012 ...
GGTTGACTTTTTTCCTTTTCGGCATATAATAGTGCATGTAAATAGTTGCTACATTCATATTGAATGATAGCCTAAATAAAGGCGGCATCCTCATATGAGGATGCCCTTTTGCTTTTTAATTGGTTATTATATACTGTGATTTACATTGGATAAAGCTTCCGCGCCACATCATAAAGGCGGGACATAATATGCCGTTCATGAGAAGCTACTGTTCCTCGCGTCCATCCCAGTTCCGCCGCCACGTCCATCTGCCCCCATTTATCAATGATGCGTCGTTTTGCGATCAGTTCATCGTCCTGGTCCATGGCGGCTTCATAGATAGCTCTTTCCAGCTGAGAGCGCAAGAGTTTATCTAGCGGTGGTGGTAATTTCACTCTTGCGCTCATTGGTCCACGTCCTTTTACTTCAAATTGTGATACCTGTACAGCATCACGGCAAACTGTCTGCGGGTAACGGGCTGGTCCAGCATCATGTCGCCGTTCGTGTTGCCCAGCATAATGCCGTTCTCCTGCACCCACTGGACCGCCAGATCACTTTCAGAAGGATTGTCCACAGTTTCCTCCTTCCAGGCAATCCCCAGATAGTTCAGGATGCCCTTTGCTTCCGCTTCCGCCAGTTTTTGCCGGTATGCGGAGTTTTTGAGGTTTGCGGTGTCTGTTTGATTGGTGTGGAAGCCATGCTCGATCAGAACAGCCGGAGCCACGGTGCCTTTCAAGACATACAGCGACGAGTCCGCCACAATCGGTGTAGACCTGACAGTAATTCCGGCGTCTTTGACGGCCTCCAGGATATCCTTTGCTGCCTCATAGCCGCTCCCGCTGGTCTTGTAGACATATGCGCTCCATCCGGAGGCAGAGGACCAGCCTCCATCTCCAGCGGCGTTGCTGTGCAGGCTCACGAACAAATCCAGGTCTTTGATGGCGTTTGCAATCGTACACCGCTGCGCAAGGCTGACTTCCCCGCCGCCAGTCCTGGTCATGGTGACAGCAACGCTATGCCGCTCCAGGATGCTCTGAATGCGTTTCCCCATGTCCAGGGCAAACTCATGCTCATAATAGGTTCCGTCCGGGCTTTTGTTGGCGAGGTTTCCCGCGTCATGGCCCGGGTCCAGGACCACCTTCTTCTTTTCCACAGTTGTCTCCCCTTTCTTGAGATAGACCAGAATCAAATCATGCACGTTCCTGCTGCTCTGGATGACCGCTCCATTGAAATAACACTGGCTAGAGCCGCCGGCATCCAGCATAACCGCGGAATCCCATCCTGCCGCTGTCAGATCGTCCCTGAGCGCTTCCGGCGTCCGGGTCATACTCCCTCCGTCCCTCGTACAGTAAAGGGCCAGAGAGCCGTCCTTGACGCCAATGGCAGAGCGCCCCCGTTTGCCGCCCTGCCCCTCGTCATAGATCAATTTGGAGACTGGCTTTCCGGAAACAATCAGCGGTGTGCAAGTGATATAATTGCGCTGAGAGGCGTCTGGCAGCGTGTCCATAGAAATGTCCGGCCCATCATTCCAGGAGTAGCCGGAGACTGTGTAAGCCGGTTTGCAGAGTACCTTCCCATCTGCTTTCAAGTGGCAATTAGGTACAAACGTGCTCATGTTGTAGAGCGTGCCGTTGAGGATGTAATCCACCCCGGTCTCCCTCTGAATTTGAGAGAGAGACCGGCGAGCGGTGTTGATGTAGAGCTGGATGCGCTGGATATCTTTCAGGGGGATTGTTACCGCCAGATGGTCAGGCATTTCCATCACTCCCGGAGTTGCGCTTTTCGGCCTGGGTACCGAAGTAGAATGCGATCACCACGGTGAATACGGTGAGGAACTGCTCTGCCGTCACGCCGCCGGTACAGGTCAGGTAGGCGAACACCGCCGTGAGAATTACCGTGACAATGCTCTTGACGGCCAGCAGGTTTGACAGCCGTTTCTTCAAAAGCTCCATGTGTTTTCCTTTCCGGGCAGCACAAAAGCCGCCCTGTCGTGCTTGACAAAGCGGCTTGATTTGGTATAATGAATGTACAAGGGCGCTGTTGTTTGACGGTTAGCCCCTCTGCATAACTAACTCACGTTAGCCGTTCGGGGACCATCCGAGCGGCTAACACGCTTTTGGGGATATTAAATCATAATCCAAAGGACTATGAGTAAACACACCAGGAACCGCCAGACTTTCATCCAGCGCCCATGTCCCATCGGCCTCACCCCCTTTCTTGGGGGAGTAGCTAACCGCCGTATACAACAGCGCCCAGGGCCCTTTTCAGGGCAGGTTTATTCTACCAAAAGCGCCGCTTTGTGTCAATCTTCGCCGCCCGGATGGGCGGCTTTTCAATTAGTTCCTGCCGTGGTCCTTGTCGTAATCCGCCATAGACTTGGGCTGATACTTGCAGGCCCCGTCCTCAGCGTAGATGTACCGCAGAGCGCCCTTCACCACTTCCTGGCCGTGATACTTGGGCCGGTTGTACACCATATCCTTTTCGGGGATGTACTTATCGATTTCCTTTTGCCATGCCACCGCGCCGGTGAAGGTGTGCATGGAGGCCCACCAGGGAGTTTCAACGGGAGCGGGAATAAAGCCCTCCTCCATCTCTTCCTTCGTCCAGCCGCCTCCAGGATTCTTGTTCGGGTCCAGAGAAAAGTTCGCGCCAGCCTCTTTCAGCTTCGCGTTGGCTTCCTCCACCGTGATCTTACCGGCCTTGTACTGCTCCATGATGTCGTTGATGGTCTTGTTCATAATATGTACTTCCTTTCTTTTTACAGCCCGATTCGGGCCAGAATAAACGTAATTACTGCCGCCAGGACCGCCCAAATCGCTTTATCCACAATGGAATCCCAGCGCTTCTTTGGGCTGGCCTGTTCTGTCTCCTGCCACTTGATCAGCTTGTCCAGTTTTTTCATGATGTTGTTATACTGTTCGTTCCGGGCGGCTTCTACCTTTTCAAGCTCCCGAATGCGGTCAAACATCTCTTTATGAGTCCCTCGCGCGGATTCTCGGAGTTCCGTTATCTGCTTTTCCAGCATATCCGCTTTTTGCAGACCCAAACAATCCCGCTGTGGGTCTATGATACATTTTTCATTACTCATGGGCAGCACCGCCTATCTGTGGTATAATCTTTTTGAGGTGATGATATGGATATGGATTTGTATAAAGTTACCGTGATCTGCTCAAAGTGTGGACGAATGGCCCCTTTCACTCTGCCAGATGGTTCCAATATATGGGGTTCTTGGGACTGGCATCATCCCTGTTCCTTTTGCGGGGAAACTGCATGGGTTGCCCACGAACCGGTCCGGGACTGGAAAACTGGGAAGCCACTGGACCTTTAAGGTTTGACGCGCATACTTGATCTCGCTTTTTATGAAAAAGCCTGTGTGATTTGCTTGTTGAAAATGTATGGACATTACGCCATGGAGATTTCATGTTACTTTGTATACTCTTACATCAGAGCCAGGGGCGTTCATATCGGTAACATTTCCTGATAATGTCAGATATGAGCTATATCGCATAAAAATTAAGGTTCCCTGCACTGCGCTGAATGTAGTCCCACTTGCTGTGTTAGGTGTTATTAATACACTAGTTACAATAAGATTTCCCGCGTTCAAACTTGTATGATATATACTAATATTATTAGATATACCGTCGTTTATAATAGCGATCCTTTTCACGGCTGGCGCTTTAACAGATAATGTGCCCACAACATTAACACCGGACACACTTGTAAATGTCTTTCCACTCGTTACATCTGCCGCAGTAGCGGTTCCCAGGTTTGCAAGCATATCACAAACTTCTGCTGTGCCAGTGATTATTTCACCGTTGCTATCTATGGCCTGTTTTCCGGCGGCTAGATTCTCCGCTGTTGCTGGATTAGACAGCTCCGGAAGAGATGTACCAATGATCATCTGATTCGCTATCATGTGTCCTCCTTAGCTTTTAACATCAGTTATTGCCACATACACTGTCAAATTCCCTGTTGGAACCGTCTGGCAGGTGAAGGTAAGACTATCGGCAGCTTGTCCGGTACAGAGGATTCCCGCAGAGAGATAAGCGGCTTGTGAGGCAATAGCGGGCACAGGCTGAATCAGCTGCTTTGTCTCGTCGGCAAGTACTCCTGGAACAGTTACAATACATTCATAATATGTTTTATTTGTCTCCGTGTCTAAACTCGGATGCCAGCCTCGCAAAACCACAGAAACGGCTTACGGAGCTGGGGAAACATTTGCCAGCAATGTATTAAACTCTTCCTCCGTCCCCGTATATCCCCCATCCACCGCATACTGATAAGCTGATTTTCCGGGAAGCCCAATCCCGGCTACTTTTTTGCCGTTTACGTAGAGTGCCATAGAGACCTCCTAATACTTGATGATGGGGGTTAGGGCGATGTTGTAGGGGCGGAAGTAATACGTTGGAGTAGAGTAAGGCGATGTAATTGACTGAGTGCTAAATCGCGCATCACCAGCGGAAGAAAAAGAAGAGCTAACAGATTTGTCAGAGTTTCCGACCGTCTTTGAATCTGTTGCTATTTTGACCCATTTCGTCGCCTCCTGCTTCTGCCCGAACGTCGCAGAGTACCCATTCTGAGACCCAGCTCCACGAATGAAAGCTGCCCGCAAGTTAGGAAGCGCAAAAGTCGTGCTTCCATCTCCCGCCCCAAACGTGGTTCCAATCGCCGCGAACAGGTCCGCGTACTCTGTCCGGCTGGCCGCACTTCCGTCGCAAATTAAGTACCCCTCCGGCGCTGTCTGTGTCGCCAGCCAGAATACAGACCCTACCGGGACGCCGGAGCCGCCTTTTGGCGCTGTACTCAGTTCCGTGATGGCGTCCTGTACGTTGGTAGCGGTCATGCCGGACTCCGTGTTGTCATAGGTGATCTCGGAGGCGCTTACATCTTGCGGGTCCGCCTCCTCAGTAAACTCAATCGTGTACGGGCCGGAGCCGAGGGTTTCGGACATAGACACCTCACCACTGTTCTCCACAGTAATTGCCTGATTTGCTCTTGCGATTCCCGCGTCAATTTCCGGTCCCGTGTAGGCCCCGTTATATCCATCTGTTGTCGGCATATGATCACTCCCTCATGCAGAGATATGGCTCCCCATCGGCGGTAATGTAGGCTGTGCTGCCAACAGGAATATAATAGTAGTTGTCGTTCCAGCTTCCGTCTTCCCCCTGTGCAAAGAGGGAAATTCGATAGTTCCCGTCTCCATGAACAAGGTAATCGTCATACACCTCGAAACTCCGCTGTGTGTTCGCCGGGGTGGTGGAGAAGGACGCGATCAGCGCCCCCTTCCCCACGCCGTACTCCTCCCCAGCCTTCGTAGCGCGGCACTCAAACGCCTGATAGGGAATATTCGACTGAAACGCCACAATGATATAATCAAAGCCAGACACGGCGGAGACCTTTTCTCCGGAAATAGAGAATGTCAGCTTTGGGGCCGCCATTATGCCACACTCCAAATTCCTGCGGCAGTCTTGACGAAGACCTTGACAATCTTCACGCCGTCTCCGGTAGACGCGCTCTCCAAATCGGTTCCGTTAATCGTAACCTGGATATTAGTGGTGGCGGGATAATTGCCTTCGTTTCCGCTGGTGTTGATGGAGCCGCCAGTGGTGGGGATCAAGGTGCCCGCATCCTGCTCGCTGGAATTGGCAGGAACCACGCAAACCTTGTACTCGTCAAACTCCACATCGGAAGTAAAGTTGATAACAGACTGATTGAATCCCGCAATCTTGGAAATCTTGCTCTTGTCCGGGCCGGTGACTGTGACCACGGGAACCGTAGTGTTGAGAGTGATATCATCCGTCACCTCGGCGCTCTCGTTGCCCACATCGTCACGGACCTTGATATGTACAGTCTTCAGGCCATCCCCAGAAGTCAGGTTGACGCTCTTGCTGGTGGCAAAGGTCTCCCAGCTGGCGGACTCTTCCTCCGCGACACCATCAATTCCCCAGATTTTCATCTGGTAGCCGGTGGTCTGCTCGTCGCTGACTCCAATGGTCAGCTTTACCGCTGTACTGGTCGCATACAGTGCCCCATCATTAATTTGCAGTGTCAGGCCAGACGGTGCGGTGGTATCAAGAGTTAGGTTAAAATAGCTTGCCATTTACTGACTCTCCTTTGTGTCAAGTTGGATATATACATAGGCCCCTGGCCTTTCATAAACATTCTCGCTGCCAGCCATGATGGTTTTAATCCCCATCTCTCCCAGCATCAAGGTCTCTATGGTCTCTGTTCCTGCATAAATCATTTTGCTACCCCCGAATCAGATAGAGCGTGGTGGGGCTCTTTGTGGGAAGCTCCTCATATTCCTGCCTGTCCATCACACGGATCACTGATATCTCCGGAGATGATACATTGCCGGAACCGGAGCCGCCCAAAACCCACTCCGCAGCGCCGTCCAGAACACCCAGAAACTTTCCTTCGTCCTCTGGGGTAATCTCCGGCACTCCATCTCCGGGCGGGCCCTGTGGCCCCTCCGGGCCGGGTTCTCCGTCAAACTTTCCGGCATCCGCGTCATCCCGCACGCTCTGCGCAATCTTTTCCGCCTGTTCGGCGGCTTCTAAAATCTGACTGTACACATCTGGTGTGGGAGGCTGCGCGTTACTGCCCAGCGACACGCCCTCCCGGATTTCTCCCAGCTGCGCCCAGATGGTGGGGAGAACGACTGTGCCGCCCTTTGTTCCATATACGCCAACCGACAGGTTTCGTCCCGGATTCTCCAATACCTCCCACGGGATTTGGCACTCGTTGGAGTCGTCCAACACCACGGAAATTTGATCGTCGCCCGCGTGGAATACCGCCGTCCTGTTCAGGCCATCCCAATCCGAGTTGAAGGAAAATCGAACCATGTAGACATTAACGGAACCACTGGTCACGCCCTCTTTTGCGCAGACTTCCAAATATATTTTGTTGGCTTGTAGATGGAACATGATGCACCTCTTTCGGACGCTGAATTAGGAATAAATTACTGGAATAACTCCGCACAAAGGCAATTAAAATATGTCGAATTCAATGTTATACACACTGTAGCCAGGTTTTGCGATAAAGGCTCCGTAGGAAATTCTATATCCAGAAACGTCCTTAGTAGTGTCTACCCAGTATGTATTATCAAAGCCTTCAATAACTTTAGGGCGAAACTGATTGTTGTTTGAGTCCATAATGTTAACAAAAATAACAGTACCAGGAACATAAACCGATATGACATCATTAACAACTTGATTATATCTTTGTATAAGTCCTGCGGGTGATACAAACTCAACAATATCCGTCGCGCTTCTAACACGAAGGGTGCCTGTGAAAAACTGTGATAATTGTCCTGTACCACTCACCTTTACCCCCGCCTCGCTGGTAAAGGTCTTTCCTGCGGCTACATCTGCGGCGGTGGCGTTTCCAAAATTTGAGGCAGAAAGGCCAGCAGTGAAGCCTGCTCCTTTTCGGAATAGACGGCCATAGGTGTCCGTAATCGTACCTTGAATGTTGATCTTATTAGATGAAGAAGATATATATGCGCTTGTTACAATGAGTTGAGCCGTATATCCATTTTCTGTTACATAGACATTTCCAGTAACTTTGCTTCCATCCACATACGCTGTCTTGTCACTGGCAATATCAGAAGCTGTTGCGGTAGCATCAGAGGTGTCAATCCCCGTCTCAATCGCCGCGATTCTCGCCGGGAAATCATTGGCAGCAATAGGGTCAGAGCTGCCTTCTTTCGCTCTAATAGCGTCCGCAATCGCTTTCAGCTTGTCTCCCTGAGTGCTCAATAGCTCGCCTCCCAACTGTCCAGGATCGCCGCCTGAATGGTGGTATCTGTGTAGCTCTTCGCGGAGTCCAGAATCCCGTCCGCGTAAGTAAAAATATCCGTGTTCTTATTCTTCGTGTCGTATACGCTTTTCAGCATGTCGCCGGAGCCGATGCCGTCCGCGCCATTGTACACAGTAAATGTTCCAATCGCTTCATCGTCCGAATCATACATCGTATAGGTGTCTGTGGTTCCCGCCGCTCCGGTACCGCTGGTGCGCGTAATGCTCTTTACAGACGTTCCCTGCGGGCCGACAGGACCCTCCGCCTGAATGGTAGTATCTTCATAGGCCCCGGTTCCGCTGTTCCATACCTGCCAGAAGCCCGTCTCCTCGTTCACCTGGGGTGGGTGGGCTGTTACCTGCGCCGCCGCTTCTGCGGTCTCTGCGGCCTCCTGCGCTTTTTTCGCCGCGTCCACAGCCGCTTGTACATTGGCGTTAGCTGCTTCCTTGGCAAATGACGCAACCTGCGCGCCCGTCACTTTGGAAGCCACGCCCTGCTGCTCCGCAACAAAGAGGGAGTCATTGTCAATGCTCTCCACTGCTGGGAGCGTGCTGATATTCTTATCGGCCATCGGGTTCCTCCTTGAGATTTGCGGATGCTTTCCGCAGCTTGCTCTTGGCTGCTGCCATCACTTCTACCGCGTCTCCATTCACAGAAAGTGTTGAAAGAATGGCAATCGCATCATCAATCAATTTCTTTGTCTCTTCCATATCAGCCCTCCAAAGCTTTCAATCGTTGTTCCAACTGCTGAATTTTTGCCGTCAGCACCGCGACAAACTCTCCATAAGAAAGGCCATACCGCCCCTCGTCATCTACAGACAAGGCCGCGAAATCATCCAGCGGCATCCCGATTTCATTTAAAACATCCTCCACATCCTGTGCGATAAAGCCCAGGTGGCGCTTGGCTTCTTTCCCTTTATAGAGAAAGCTCACTGGGTTCAGCCGGTCAAACAGAGAGATATATTTTTCAGCAACATCATACCGAATGTCATCCTTTGCGTTCCGATCAGAAGTCACATTCAGCTCCACATCCGATGTAAAGCGGTTTGCGTACACATTGACGGCATTTCGGGTGTCCAGTGTAATATTGGTTGCCACAACGACCTCGCCATTATCGGTGGTCATACGAACGCCGCCGCTAGTAGCAACTACCTGATTTTCACTGACAGCTTCAATCATACCCATCCCATAGGTGCGGGAGCCGTTATAATCGTAGCTGGTTACATACCCGATGTAGCCGCCCAGGTCAGCCCTAGAACTAAGGCTCTCATAGACTGCCATTTCTCCGCCCAGCCGGATATATTCTGCGGAGACCTCGCCAGTCAAAATGTTGTCTCCGGAAATCATGGTGGAGCCGTCGGTCAGGCTGGACTCAAACACCACATCCCCAGTAAATCGAATGACCTGCGAGGCAACCGTAACGCCGCCCACAGAGAGATCAATATACGAGCGGTCCGTGCCGTTCTGCACCGTGAGTGTGATGTTGTTCACCTTTTGCGAAATCGTGGAAACCTGTCCATTCAAACCCTGCACTGTGGATGTAATGCTGTCCAACTGAACGGAAATGCTGGACGACAACCCATCAATCTCGTTTTCCACTTCCAGACGGATTTCTTCCGCCGTTTTTGTGATCGTGGAACGGGTCTCTGCGATCTTGCGATTAAACTCCTGCGTCATGGGACCAGCAGACGGGTATTCGTCCTCCAGTTCCACCTCTCCGGGAGCGGATATGCTTGGATAGCCATCTCCATCGTCCTCTAGCCTGGAAATAAAGGAATATAGCCCACTGACAGTAACGCCGTCCCCAAGTTCTGCGGACGGGTCCAAATTGGCCGCATCTGCTGTAAATGACTGATATTCATAGCCTTGCAGCTGTGATAAAAGTGTATTAACCATGTCCTGTGTTGCATGGGGGCAGGAAGCCGTGATCTCCAGACCTGTATCGTCCCCCGCCGTCAATACGTTTTCATCATCGACTATCAACGTCACACGGGAAATGGGTTTATACTTTCCGGTATTCTCAAAGCCTGTGATGTCCAGGCCGACAAAGAATTGTTCAGACAAGGATTCTGTCACCTCCAAAGGTGATGGCGTCTCCGTGTTCATCCACTAAATAATTTGTTTCCGGAGGAGCGGACAGGAGCGGAACCAGATATAAGGTATTTGCGTCTGTTATCATCCAGTTCCCCGCATGGGCGGCGGCGATAAAACACAGTTCGTTCCGGATGGTGTAATCGTTGGCCGGATAATCAATGGTGTAGTTGGCGTTCAGCGCCGTCCGGCTGTCCAGCGTTACTCCCAGAATGCGGCAGAACTCCGCAACAGCGTCCGGCATGGTCATGGGAAATTCCAGGCTCTGGTCCGGCTCCCAAACCACCTCTGCCTTACGCATGGCATCATAGGCTTCCAGCGTCCAATAGCCGTCGTCCTCGCTCCTGCGGTTGGTGAAGAATGTGCCCTTCGGAATCCATTCGGAAACCTGTGTCCTATTTTTCAGGCGGACATACCGCTTAATGGTCGCCGCTTTTGGAATGTTGTCCGCAAAGAGGCTGATCTTCAAGCTGGCAGTGTACGCGTTGCCGATTCCGAAATCCTCAAACAGGCCGTTGCTGTAAGAGTGCTCCACCTCCTGATCTGGACCGTACTCAACTCCGTTGATCTCAAACTTGTATTCCCGCTCTGTGTTTGACATCCTCCAAAGGCTTTTCCACAGTTTGCTTGTCGTCTGTGCCATAGCTACACCTCTATGATATTGAAAGACGCTCCCTCCCAAATATCAGTATCGCCGTCCCATACTTCACTGATATTGGCGCTGAACGAGGAACAGTAAAATGTCTTGGTCATGGTACCATGTAGATCACGGTATGTAGCTGGAAATGTGGCGGAGCTTAAATCGTCATCCAACTGCGCTA
>ERZ772893.3620-NODE-3620-length-10665-cov-2.654948_pt1 | contig 10665 bp, 8 predicted proteins | sample MGYA00511482_ERZ772893 | MGnify/ENA primary metagenome ERZ772893 (study PRJEB29015, sample SAMEA2737687) | human gut metagenome | biome: human gut; feature: human-associated habitat; material: faeces | place: China | collected 2012 ...
TATTTCGGCTCTGGTCCCTCCGGGGGCAATGTTCTTGTCCCGGCAAGAACATTGAGAAGAAACCGGCTCAAGGGGCGCTGCCGAAAAGCCGCCCCCTTGAGAATCCCCCGGCCGCATCGCCGGAAGCGCAAAAGAATGTTTCGGATCGCTATGGGTAGTTCTGTCGAAAGTGCTTGGAAGAACTCAGCGTTTCATTGGCGCATCGAAAAGAGCCCGCCGCGTTTTTCGCGGCGGGCTTTGCGGGCTGTCAGCAAACATGTCATTGCGAACCAGTCCGCAGACTGGTGTGGCAATCCGTCCTCCAAAAACTCCCTTATTCAGACTGCTTCGGGGGATGCGGATTGCCACACCAGTGACATCGGTCACTGGTTCGCAATGACAGCGTTCTTCTTACTTATGCTTTCTGAGCGGATGCGTCCTTCATCCGGCATTTCTTTTTGTTATTTGATTTCCCAGAGCTTCACCTGGCTGGACTTCTCGTAAAGCCGCAGGTAGCTGTCATAGCGGCTGGGCTCAATTTCCCCGGCCTCCACCGCGCCCCGGACGGCGCAGTCCGGCTCCTTCCGGTGGGAGCAGTCGTCGAAACGGCATTTGCCCAGGTATGGCTCAAAATCCGGAAAGGAATACTGTAAGTTCTCCTTGAGGATAATTTCCATCTGGTCGGTATCGAAGGAGGAAAAGCCCGGGGTGTCCGCCACATAGGTGTCTTTCCCCAGCCGATAAAGCTCCACATGCCGGGTGGTATGCCGCCCCCGGCCAAGCTTCTCGGAAACCTCCCCGGTTTCCAGAGCCAGTTCCGGTGCCAGACGGTTCAGAACACTGCTCTTGCCCACGCCGGAGTTTCCGGTGAAGGCGGTGAGCTTTCCCTGAATAGCCTGCCGGAGTTCTTCCAGTCCGGCACCCGTTTCGGCGCTGGTGGAGATCACCCGGAAGCCAGCATGGGTATAAACCCTTACCAGCTCCTCCGCCCGATCCAGGTCCGTCTTGTTCACGCAAAGAATGCTTTCCACGCCCTTGTTGCCCGCAATGGCCGTCACCCGGTCGATAAGGAAGGGCTCCGTTACGGGATTCACATTGGCAGCAAAGATCACCAGTGCATCCACATTGGCCACTGCCGGGCGGACGAAGCTGTTTTTTCTGGGCAGGATCTGCTCCACCATGCCCTTCTCTCCCTGCCGGGTCACAACGGCCATATCCCCCGTCAGCGGGGACAGGCCCTGCTTTCGGAGAATCCCCCGGGCCTTGCAGGTCAGTGTGCCGTCCGGCAGGACCACGTCATAAAAGCCGCTGAGGGACCGAACGATCCTGCCTGTTTCTAACTTCTCAGCCATCAAAATTCACTCTCTGGGTCACGTATTTTTCACCGTTGATATACAGGTCGTATTCCTTGGTCCCGGAACCCGTCAACGTCAGGGAATAGTCGGTGCAGCCTGCGGGAATTTTTTCATCCTCCACAATCACCGCGCCGTCCTGCAGAATGGTCAGCAAATAGGGCTCTTCCTTGTTGGGGACTGTGAAGCGGACCGTCAGTGTCTTTTCGGATGCTTCCGTCGTTTCCGTGGGGGCTTGCGTCTCGGTGGTCTGGGTGCCGCTTTCATCGGACAGCCGCAGGACGATCTCGTCATCCAACTTCAGCACCGTGTCCTTCTGGACGGACTGCGAAACCACCTCGCCCTTGGGCCGGTCGCTGCGGACCGTCTCCGTGCGCACATTGGTAAAGCCCAGGTCCGCCAGCTGCTTCTGGGCGGTTTGGCTGTAGAGGCCCATAACGCTGGGCATCACCGCCGTGGCCGGCCCTGTGGACACATAGACGATGACGTTCTGCCCCGGCGCCAGCTCCGTGCCGACCTTGGGGTCCGTTCGGGTCACATTGCCCTTCTCCACATAGTTACTGGATTCGCTCTGCTCAACGATCTTGATATTCTCTATCTCTCCCAGCAGTCTCAGAGCTGCCTCCCGGGTCATGTCCACCACATTGGGCATGGTCACCGTTTCCGGCCCTGTACTGATCCAGATGCTGATGGTCTGGCCGTCGGTAAGCTCAGCACCCTTGGCCGGTTCCGTCCGGATGACCTTTCCGGCCTCCACCGTATCGCTTGCCTCCTGGCGGACAAGGATCTGGAAGCCCTGCCCGGTGAGGAAGGATTCTGCCTCTGCCTGATTCACATCCGTCAGGTCCTCCATGATCTTCAGCGTTGGCTCCTCTCCCAGGCTCACGGTGATGACAATCTCCGTGCCCTTGGTGACCCGGCTGCCGCCCGCAGGCTCCTGATACATGATCTGGCCCTTTTTATAGGTGCTGTCATATTGCTGTGGCTGAAAGCGTATGGTAAAATCCGAATATTTGGTAATCAGATCATCGGTATACTCGGTGCCGATGAGATAGGGCACCTCCACCAGGTCCTTGTCCTTGTTAAGCAGTGCCCCATTGAACACCGCAATCAGGAACGCGCCAATGGCAATGATGGCCACCACACTGCACACGATCACCGCAATGGTAGCAATGCGATTTCGTTCCTCCCGCTTGCGCTGCTCCTCCTTTTTCCGCTGCATGGCCGCCCGACGCATGGCATCGGTATTCTGGCTGACGGTCTGCCGTCGGGTTCCCTGGTCCGCCTGCTGGGGCCGCTTGGGCGCCTGCTGCGGCTGGGGGATACGTCCAGTCGCCGGTCTGGGCTGATTGGTTCGGGAAGCCGCAACCTTTTCTGCCGTGGTCTTGGGATAGGTCTGGGGAATCCCCCGGATGGCAATGGGGTGCTCGGCTGGGGCGGAAGCCTGGTAACGGAAGTCAATGGCAGGGTTCTTGCGGAACTCCTCCATATCCTGAATCATTTCCGTTGCAGAGGCATACCGATCTTTGGGCTCCAGTGCCATGCCCTTGAGAATGATCTGCTCCAGGCCCACGGGGATATTGGGATTCAGGGTGGAGGGCTTGGGGGCCCCGCCGTTGATATGCTGAATGGCCACCGCCACCGGAGACTCCCCGTCGAAGGGCGGACGGCCCGTCATCATCTCGTACATAACAACGCTCAGGGAATAGATATCGGACCGGGAGTCCGTGTAGCCGCCCTTGGCCTGCTCCGGAGAGATATAGTGCACGGAGCCCAGGGCCTCCTTGGTCAGGGTGTTGCTCTTGCTCATGACCCGGGCAATGCCGAAGTCCATGACCTTGACGCTGCCATCCTTCAGCACCATCACATTGTGGGGCTTGATGTCCCGGTGGACGATGCCCCGGCTGTGGGCGTGCTCCAGGCCCTTGGCGATCTGCATGGCAAAGTGCAGCGTCTCCTTCCAATTGAGGACACCCTTTACCTCCATATATTGCTTCAGGGATATGCCGTTGATGAGCTCCATCACCAGGTAATTGGCCGTATCCGAGGAGGAAACGTCATAGACCTGGACGATGTTGGGGTGGCTCAGCATGGCCACGGCCTCGCCCTCCGCCCGGAAGCGGCGGCGGAACTCATCGTCTCCCGAAAATTCGTCTTTTAAGATTTTAATGGCAACGGGCCGATTCAGCCGATGGTCCAGTGCCTTATATACCACAGCCATGCCGCCGGTACCGATGACCTCCAGGATCTCGTACCGGTCATCCAGCAGCTGCCCAATATAATGATTCATGTTTGACAGCCTCCTTTCAAACCGATACCAGAATGCTGGTCACATTGTCGGGGGAACCCCGCAGCTTGGCGATATCCAGCAGACGCTTGCAGCACTTCTGCTTGTTGACCCCGTGGACCACCTCGAAGAGCATCTCCTGATCGTCCAGCATATTGCTCAGGCCATCGGAGCACAGGAGCAGATAGCTTCCCTTTTCCAGCTCCTGCCGGTAGAGGTCACACAGTATGGTGGGCTCTGTGCCCACGGCCCGGGTGATGAGGTTCTTGCCCGGGTAGCTTTTGGCGGTTTCCGGAGTCAGCTCCCCCCGGTCCACCATCATCTGAACCACGGAGTGGTCCTTGGTGATCTGGCGGATGCTGCCGTTGGAGATGCCGTAGCACCGGCTGTCGCCCACATTGACAATGGAGGCCTGATTTTTTCGAATCAGCGCCGCCACCAGGGTGGTGCCCATGCCCTCAAATTCCTCGAACTGTTTGGCCTGGTCGTAAACCGTAAAATTGGCCAGTTTGACGGCGCTGCGCAAAATCATATCGGTCTTATCCCAGTCCGCATTGTGGGACCAGCTGCGCTTGACCTCCTGGGCGAATACGTCCACCGCCAGGGAGCTGGCCACATTGCCGGATTTTGCGCCGCCCATGCCGTCGCAAACCACGCACAGCAAAGCGCCCCGCCCCAATTTTTCAATATGAAACGCGTCCTGGTTCTGTTTTCGGACGCACCCAACATCTGTCAGGCCCCAGCTTTGCATGGCTTCGCACCTCTCTTTATTTCTGTTCTTTTGTATACTTTCTGCGCAGCTGCCCGCAGCTGGCATCGATGTCGCCGCCCAGGGTCCTGCGGACCGTGGCCGGAATACCCCCGTCCTCCAGGCACTTCTGGAAGGCCGCTACGTTCTCCCGGGAGCTGGGCTTTAGCGGACTCTCCTCCACATGGTTCAGGGGGATCAGATTGAAGTGGCAGGGAAACCCCTTCATCCGCCGCAGAAGCTCTTTGGCATTCTCCCGGCTGTCGTTGACCCCCTGGATCATGGCGTACTCAAAGGAGATGCGCCGGGAGGTGGCCTCGTAATACCGGCGGCAGGCATCGATCAGCTCCTGGCTGGGATAGGCCTTGTTCACCGGCATAATGGTATCCCGCACGTCGTCATTGGGCGCATGGAGGGATACGGACAGAGTCAACTGCAAATTGCGCTTTGCCAGCTCGTCGATCTTCGGCACCAGGCCGCAGGTGGAAAGGCTGATATGGCGCATGGAGATATTCATGCCCTCCGGGCTGTTCACCAGCTCCAGAAAGCGCATCACATTATCAAAATTGTCCAGAGGCTCTCCAATGCCCATGAGTACAATGTGAGAAATGGGCTGACCGGAATCCACCTGGGTAAAGAGCACCTGGTCCAGCATCTCAAAGGGCTCCAGGCGGCGCACCAGGCCGCCTAAGGTAGAGGCGCAGAAGGCGCAGCCCATGCGGCAGCCAACCTCCGTGGAAATGCAGACCGTATTGCCATAGTGATAGCGCATAAGCACCGTCTCCACGCAGTTGCCGTCGGAGAGCTGCCAGAGGTATTTGATGGTGCCGTCCCGCTGGGATTCCTGCTTGCGAACCACCTTTGGCGCATAAATGGGATATTCCGCCGCCAGACGCTCCCGCAGAGGCTTTGGCAGATTGGTCATTTCCTCGTAGCTGCGAACGCCCCTGTGGAGCCAGGTATACACCTGCTTTGCCCGAAAGGCGGGCTGGCCCATATCTTTGAACAGCTGGGTCATCTCCCCCAGGGTCATGGATTTCAGATTCATGGTTTCCTCCGCATTCTGGAAATAAAGAAGCCGTCCGTATCGTGCTGGCCGGGAATCAGGGTCAGCATTCCCGTTTCGTTTTTTGGGAATTCCTCCGGCAGGGGCAGCGCCTCCAGGGAGAAATCCGGATGGGCCTCCAAAAAGGCCTGCACCACCTGTTCATTCTCTCTGGGCAGCAACGTGCAGGTGGAATACAGCAGCAAGCCGCCTTTTTTGACGTAGCCTGCCTGATTCCACAGAATCTTTTTTTGCAGCTCCGGCAAGTCTTCCGTCTGCTTGAGATCCCGGTATCGGATATCCGGCTTTTTCCGGATAATCCCCAGTCCGGAGCAGGGCGCATCTACAATGACAGCATCAAAGGCCCCTTCCCAATCCGGTACGAACGCAGAGGCATCCTGCAATTGGGCGCTCAGATTGGGAATTCCCAGCCGGGCAGCCCCGTTTTCAATCAAGGTAATTTTGTGGGGGTGCACATCACAGGAAAGGATGCTTCCCTGCCCCGCCATGGCCATGGCCGCGGCAAAGCTCTTGCCCCCGGGGGCCGCGCAGCAATCCAGAACTTCCATCCCCGGCTTTAATTCGCCGCAGAACACGCTGAGCTTGCTGGCAGGGTCCTGGACGTAATAAAGGCCTTCCCGGAAGGAGGGCAGCTGCTCCAGGCTGCCGGTACCGGACAGCACCAGGCAGTTCTCCATCCACTTATGAGGCCGGGCTGTGACGCCCTCCCCTTCCAGGCGCTTTTTCAGCGCCTCTTGATCGGTTTTCAGGGTGTTCACCTGGATCACGGTCTCCGGGGCCTGGTTGTCCGCTTGGAGCACGGATTCCAGGGTCCCCTTGGGAAGCGCCGTTTTCAGCAGGGCCACCAGCTCCGCCGGGTGGCTGTATTTGTCCTCGAAGGAGGTGGGCTGAGCCAGAGTATCCTTTGACCGGGCAGCATTGCGCAGCACGGCGTTCACCAGCTTTTCGCAGCCGGCAGGGCCGTATTTCCGGGCCAGGCGGACGGATTCGTTCACCGCCGCGCTGTCCGGGATCTTGTCCAGCTCCAAAAGCTGATACAGGCCCATGTGCAGGATGTCCCGCACCGCCGGGTGGAGCTTTTTCACGGAGCCCTTCAAAAGCTGGGCCAGATAAAAGTCCAGCTTGCCCCGGTTCTGCACCACACCGTAGCACAGCCGGGTTGCCAAAGCGGCATCCCGGGCATCCAGCTTGTCCCTGCGGATGCAGTCCTTCAGCACGGCATTGCTCCAGCCCTCATATCTGCGGCAGGTGATCAGCGCATTCAGCGCCGTTTCCCGGGCGCCCATTTAGCCTTCCAGGGGATGGCCCCGGAAATAGTCGGGGGCCGCCATCCGCTTGCCGCCCTCGGCCTGCAAAACCCGCACTTCCACGGCGCCTTCGCCGCAGGCAATTTGCAGCCCCGTCTTCGTCAGGCCCAGAATTTCACCGGGCTTGCCGCTGCCGGGTACAATGCGGGTCTCGTGGACCTTGAATTGCTTTCCATGAAGCTCCATGGTCGCCACCGGCCAGGGCTGCAGGCCCCGGACATGGTCGTGGACCTGCTGGGCCGTCTTCGTCCAGTCGATGGGGCACATGCTCTTTTCCAGCATAGGGGCGTAGCTGACCTTGGTTTCGTCCTGCTTTTGGGCAGGGACCTTTCCCCGGGTAAACCGGGTCAGGGTCTTGCTCAGCAGCTCCGCACCCAGCGCTGCCAGCCGGTCCAGCAGCTCTCCGGCTGTTTCATTCTCCCCGATGGGGGTCTTGGAAACGTCGATGATATCTCCGGCATCCATTTCCCGGACCAGATACATGGCGGTGACGCCGGTCTCCTTCAGGCCGTCCAGTACCGCCCACTGGTAGGGCGCAGAGCCCCGATAGGCAGGCAGGACGCTGGCATGGATATTGATGCAGCCGAAGGTGGGCACATCCAGCACCTTCTGGGGCAGAATCCGGCCATACGCCACCACGGCGCAGAGATCAGGCTTCAGCGCCCGCAGCTGCTCCACGGTTTCCTCCTCCCGGAAGGACTCCGGCTGGAACACGGGGATCCCCGCTTCCAGGGCGACCTGCTTCGTGGGAGAGGCCGTCAGCTTCATGCCCCGGCCCTTGGGCCGGTCCGGCTGGGTGTACACGCCCACCACTTCAAAGCCGTCCGCCAGGATCCGTTTCAGGCAGGTAGCCGCAATGTCCGGCGTGCCCATAAACACAACGCGCATGCTCAGCCCTCCCCGTTCAGCTCTTCCTCTGTCAGGAAGCGCTCCATAACCTCCGTGTAGACAATGCCGTCCAGATGGTCGATTTCGTGACAGAAGCACCGGGCGATCAGCTCCTCGCCCTCCACCTCAAACCAGTTTCCGTCCCGATCCTGGGCACGGACCTTGGCCACCATAGGCCGCTTGACCAGACCGTACTTTCCGGGCACGCTGAGGCAGCCCTCGGCTCCCTCCTGCTCGCCGCTGGTTTCCAGCAGCTCGGGATTCACCAGCTCCAGCATCTCCTCACCGGTATCCACGACCACCACCCGGCGCAGAATGCCCACCTGGGGGGCAGCCAGGCCAACGCCGTTGGCATCCAGCAGCGTCTCCTTCATATCGTCCAGCAGCTTATGCAGCTTGCCGTCAAACTTTTCCACAGGGCGGCAGACCTTGTGCAGGCAAGGCTCCTTCACCGTCATGATTTTCCGAATTCCCATTTCTCTTCTCCTTATTCCGGGAAGCTCTGAACCCATCGGCGAGCGTCGGTGAAAAATTTTCTCCGGCTCCCGACGATTCGTTCAAGCCTTCCTAATCCATAAATCCGTTTACATCAATAAAGGCGCTGACGCCCCGCATCTTACTGTCCTTTCCGAAGGCGCAAAGCAGATAGCGCAGGGCCGCACGGATGTTCTTTTCCATGCGGCAGCGCAGAGTCAGCCGGTAGCGGAACTGATAGTTGATCTTTGGCACCGGGCTTGGGGCCGGTCCCAGCAGTTCCATGGGGCCAAAATTTCCGCTGCGCTGCAATTGCAGCAGGCTATCCCGGAATTTCGCCGCCCCCATGAGCACCTGTGGCTCCTGAAGTCCCTGGAAACCGATGAGTCCCTGGCCCGCAAAGGGCGGCACATGCTGCACCTGCCGCAGGCGGATCTCCAGGTCATAGAATCGGTCATAGTCCTGTTGTGCCGCCAAACGGATCAGCTCGTGGTTGGGGACCATGGTCTGCAAAATAGCCCGGCCCGCGAAGCTGCCCCGGCCTGCCCGGCCCACCACCTGGGTCAGCATATCAAAGGTGGTCTCCCCTGCCCGGAAGCCTCCGGTGAAGAGGCTCAGATCCGCATCCAGGACGCCCACCAAGGTCACATTGGGCATATCCAGCCCCTTGGCAACCATCTGGGTGCCGAGCAGGATCTTCTGCTCTCCCCGGCGGAACCGGTCCAGGATCACCTCGTGGGGATTGCTGGCACTGACGGTGTCCGCATCCATGCGGGCCACCTCCACGTCCGGGAACAGCGCGCTCAGCTCCTGCTGCACCCGCTGAGTCCCCGTGCCCAGGGTTTTCAGAGGGCCGCCGCAGCTGGGGCAGCGGTCCGGCACGGGAACGGAATAGCCGCAGTAATGGCACAAAAGGCGGTTGTTGGCACTGTGATAGGTCAGCCGTTCGCTGCACCGGGGGCACTCCGGCGCCTTCCGGCAGTCCACACACACCAGAGCGCGGCTGTTGCCCCGGCGATTGAGAAGCAGGATGGCCTGCTTGTCCGCCGCCAGGGTATCGTGGATGGCCTGACGCAGGGGGATGCTCAGGGTGCCGTCGTTGCCCAGCTTCAGCTCCTCGCGCATGTCCACGATCTGTGTCTCCGGCAGAGCGCGGCCGTTGTAACGGTTTTGCAGCCGATAGAGCCGGTAATGGCCCTGCTTCGCATGGTACATGCTTTCCACGGAAGGGGTGGCCGAACCAAGCAGCACCAGGGCCCCTTCCTTGTACCCCCGCCACATAGCCACCTCCCGGGCGGCATAGCGGGGGGAATTCTCAGACTTGTAGGAGTGCTCCTGTTCCTCGTCCAGAATGATGAGGCCCAGATTTTCACAGGGTGCAAACACGGCGCTGCGGGTGCCTACAACGACCCCCGCAGCTCCCTGCCGAACCCGTTTCCACTGGTCATAGCGCTCCGCATCCGAGAGGCTGGAGTGGAGCACCGCCACCTTCTCCCCGAACCAGGCAGCCATCAGCCCCAGCAGTTGGGGCGTCAGGGCAATTTCCGGCACCAGGAGGATGGCGCTTTTGCCCCGCTCCAGATTCTCCATGATCAGGCGAATGTAGACAGAGGTCTTGCCGGACCCCGTCACGCCATACAGCAGCGCCACTCCCGGGTGATCCTGCCGGGACTGGCCCAGAAGGCCCTCAAAGCAGTGCTGCTGCTCTGCGCTGAGCACCAAGGGTTTTTGTACCTGGGCCGGTTTGATCTCCCGGCAGCGCAGCACTTCCCGTTCGGACAATACCACATAGCCCAGCTTCTCCAGGCGGCTCACCGTCTTGGAAGAGGCTCCCGTATAATACAGGATATCCTTCAAGCTGGCAGCGCCCACGCTGCACAGCAGCAGCAAAACGCTGCGCTGCATGGCGGCTCCCTTTGGGCGGCTCACGGCAAAGGCCATAGCCTCCTCGGCAGAGACTGCCAGGGACGCGATTTTTTCCGTCTTGTCCCGGGTCTTTTGCAGAAGCTCCGTCTGGGCCGTGATCCATTTTTTCCGGGCCAAAAAACGCAGCACATCCGCCCGTTTCTCACCATCCGGGATCACCGCGCTGAGGGCCGAATCCCGGCACCCACCGCCCAGATCCCGCATGGTTTCCAGCATTTCCCGTGCCCCCTCCTTGCGGATGGAAGCGGTCTCCCAGCTTCTGTCCTCGGTCAGAGAAAACGTATCCTGCTGTCGGAACCAAAGTCCCGCCGGGAGCATGGCCCGGGCCCCGTCATAAAACGTGCAGAAGTACCGCTCCCGCAGGAAGGCCGCCAGACGCAGCTGGGTTTCGCTGAGCAAAGGTTCCTCGTCCAGGCAGCTTTCCACAGTCTTGAGCTTTTCCTCCGGGCCGGTCCCCACCGTAACTACGATGCCCTCCGCCGTCACATTGCCCCGTCCGAAGGGGACCTGGACCCGCTGGCCGGGCTGCAGGGTCATATTCTCCGGGATGCGGTAGGAATAGAGCTTATCAATGGAATAGCTTGCCGCCGAAACGGCAATTCCTGCAACCATATTCCCGCCTCCTGTTCCCGTAGATA
>ERZ772893.3624-NODE-3624-length-10649-cov-2.898244_pt1 | contig 10649 bp, 8 predicted proteins | sample MGYA00511482_ERZ772893 | MGnify/ENA primary metagenome ERZ772893 (study PRJEB29015, sample SAMEA2737687) | human gut metagenome | biome: human gut; feature: human-associated habitat; material: faeces | place: China | collected 2012 ...
GCTTACGCCGGTATTCCAACCGTCGGGCTTTCAATGCCCGACGGTGAATGACCGGATGCGGTCGCTGACGCTCCCTGATTATTCTCGGACACAGCGCACGGGGAAGCCGTAAGCGCGGCTGCCATTATTCTGCGGGTACACGTACGTGGCGACGAAACCCAAGTAGCCTGCGAGCGTCGAACTCTGTGTCGGCGATGACGACCAACTGTAACCGTTGGAGCCGACACTCGTCAGCGCACCGGACGTGCGGTTGCGACAGCCCGAAGCGGGATAGAAGTCGGTCTCGCCCGTCTGCCAAGCCGTATAATAGAAGTGGTACCCGTGCTGAGTGCCCAACGAATTGCGGTTCGAAGCGTTGAAGGTCGCATCGCGCTTGGCGTCGGTGTCCTGGCTGCCGTAGTTGCCGCCATCGACCGTGAAGCGGTTCCACAAATCCTTGGGAGCGACGCGGTAACCCTCGGGGCACGGGTCGTAGATCGACTTGTAAATCTGAGCCTTACGCGGGTAGAGGTAACCCGAGCCGTTGCCCCACAGATAGTCGTTCTTCTTGATGACCCAATCGTAATTATGCGCATCTTTGGTATCGTAGATGAACTGCGTCGGGTTCCGCGTAGCGTAACCGATCATATCCACATCAATCGTATTAGGCGTAATCGCGCTGTTCGTGGAGAGATCGCACATGTTCTCCGGCTGGTTCCACTTGGTAATGCCGGACAGACCGTCGAAAGACGTTGCGACATAGGAGTCGCCCGAAGCGTTGATCGTGCTCGGCCGTCCCAGCGGGTCTTTGCGGCCCCACTGGTAGTAAAGACCGAACGACTTGGCATTCGATTCGGTGGTACCCGTGCCGTCCACAGCGACGGTGGCCTTGTTCATGGCGCCCAGCGCGATCGACATGACCTCGTAAGTCGAACCCGACCCGATGCTGGAAGACGGAATGGCGTAGGTCAACAGTCCGGCCGTGGGGTCGATCTCGGGAACCCAAATGTGATACGACCACAGGATATTGTCGGAAGCGTCCGTAATGGCGACGACGGCGTTACCGTTGCCGGAGATGCCCGTTACCGGAACCTTATTATTCGAAATGGTACCGACGGTGATGCCCGTCAACGTGTTTTCCTTCCACAACAGCTTGGCTTTGGAGGGCTGGGGTGCCGACGAAGCGGGCGTGCCGGTCTTGCGGAAACGCATGTCGGACTTGAAAGGCGTAACGTCGATGTTCACCGTGGTCTCGCCATAGACCAGATAGGAGTTGTGCGGGCCGTAATAGTAGAACGTCGGGATGCCCGGCTTGTCCTCGACGGTGTAACGGAAATCCGTGCCGTCGGCCGTGAACCGCTCGTTGATCGGGAAGCGCAGCACCTTACCGGCGGAAAGGTCCTGAGTGGGCTTGGCGTAGAACGTGATGGTGTGGAGATCGGTCGTGCAGACGATCTTCATCTCCTCGCCGGCAGCGACGGCGGGGAACAACATGACCGACCGGGAGAACGGAGAACCCAATGCGCTGGAGGTGTTGAACGTCCAGTCGATCTTCTCCACGGAACCTGCGCCCAGTTTCGGAGCGACGGGGTCGGAGAGATCGACCGTAGCCTTACCGCCGATCTTAGCGGAACCGGAGGTGGTGGTGATGGTCATCGACTCCATAGTCTCGTCTTTGAAATCCGACTGGCTCAAATCGAACGCGAAGGTGCACCACGTACCCAACTGCTTGAACTTGAAGTTAACCTCGGAAGTGGACTCAGAAGCGACGGCGGGCGTGTTGTACGAAACCTTGATGTCGTTGTAAGTGAACGAATAAGGCGAATCTTTCTCGTTCCACGACCCGATGCCGTACTCTGAACGGTGGTCCTGCTCGTAATTCTTGTTGAGATTGAACGAAATCTGACCGTTGGCGGCGACCTCGGCGGCGACGGCCGGGTAAACGGCCCTGAGGTCGCTGACATCGGTGTAAGCGATACCCTTGCCGCTCAGAGGCTCGAACTTGCCGACGGAAGTGCCCTGACCCGAAACGAGCTCGTACTGAACCTTATCGCCGTTGCTCGTGTTGACCACGAGGATGCGGTCCTTGTTGGACCAATTCACCACGGAATTGGTGCCCAATCCCGTACGGGTTCCGATCTCAGCATCCAAAGAACCCGATACACTGGCAAGCGTGTACTTGCCGCCGACAGCCGGGATGTCGCTAACCTCGGCATCCTTGCTGCAACCTGCCACGGATACGGCGAAAGCCGTCATAGCAGCGTAAAAAAAGATCTTTTTCATATTGAAACAACCTATAAGTGATTATTCGATAGTGTCAAATGATGCCGCGGCAGTCTACCACGCGACGCCGCCGTCGGAATATGCGCCGTCGTTATCGACGGTAGCCTCCCAAGCCAACCCGCCGTCGATATACGAAGCGTCGGGGGAATCGGCGTCGAGGACGACCGAGATCGGCCGCTCGATGAAGTAACGGGTACCGCCGGCGAAACCGCTCGCGGGAACGTCCTTATCGGGAGTGGTCAAAGTCAGTCCGGCCTGAGTGGTGACCGAGAACTTCACGGTGCCCGACATATTCGAGGTGGGCAGAATGACGAAGTCGATGTAAGGATTCGGATTCTGTCCGTCGGCCTTCTTCGTGATGCGTACAGGTGTGGTGAGCCGGACGGTGACGGTGCTGGTGCCCGAAGCGGAGGCAGAAGCGGCCAGAGAACCGTCGGCGAAGGTCAATTTGCAATCGCCGAACAAAGCGCAACCGGAAACGGAAACGGAAGCCTGAGAGATATAGACCTCGTCAGCGGAAGAAGCCTCGTCAAGGAACAACTGCACCCGCATCAACGACGAAGCAGGCTTGAAGTCGAAGCGGACGGACTTGTTCAACCCGATCTGCTCGGAACTTACGGTGACGGCCTGCGAGAAGCAGACCTGATAACGTCCGAACTCGCCGTTCTGGGCCGAAGGGATGTTCAACAACACGCCCCCGTCGCTGTAAGTGGCGGCAGCAGCGGTCCAAACGGGATAATAGGCGTAGAACGTGTAATCGCCCGAACCGCTCCAACTCTCGGAATAGAGGATATTCCTGGGGTGGAAGACGGCGAGGCCCGATCCGGCGCCGGACTGGAGCGTGCAGATGTCGTGAGCCTTCAAGGCTTTGGAAGAGTCGAAAGCGTAAGCGCCGATGTTGTCGTAATCGCTCCAATACATCAGGCCCGAGGTGCCGGGGAAATAAGACCGGGACGACGCGGCGGATGCCGGAACGGATGCCGCGGGAGCGACGCCCGTGAAAGTCATCGGAGAACCGCCCGCGGGGACGGAATCCTCCTTGCTGCATCCCATCGCCGTCAAAGCGATGAGAGCCATTGCCAATACGTTGTTTTTCATACGTTTCATCGAATTAAACTATTCCCAAATTCCATCGACGTACTGTCCGGCATCGACGCCCCGGTCAACGACGACGCGAAGATCCCGGGAATTCAATCCCTTGATCGTCGAAGAAACCGTATAATGGTAATTGCGAACCACGTTGAAATCGGTGGACGCATTCTCCCCGAGGTAGATCGTATAAGTGACGTCGGTCAACGCAGAACCGCGCTGGTAGTCGCCGCCGATCTCGATGAAAGTACTGCCCGCAGGAGCGTTTTCAGGACCCTTTTCGGAGGGGCTTTTGATACTGGAGACGACGCCCCGCAGGTTCTCGGGAACGTACCACGTGTACGTGAAAGAACCCGTCCCGGAGACGGAAACAGCGGGGTAATTGATGAAATTGTCGGACGAAGCGGCGTCGGGGTACAATCCGGTGGTCCCGGTGGGAAGAGTGTGCTCCAGGAACCGAGTGCACGAAGCGGCGCTCCGCAAGCTCACGCGCGAAGGAGTGAATTTCTCCCCGGCAGCCGTAATCTGAATGTCGAAGGTGAAGTCGATTTTAGCCACCAAGCGCTTCATCTGAACCGTTCCCGAAGCGATGACGGAAGATCCCTTGTACGAACCGATCATCGGCAAAACGCCATCGGCAGATACGGCGGCCTCGCTGGCGAAAGCGAGCGTCGAAGCCTCGAACGACCCGAGCGTAACGTCCGAATCGGGCACCCCGTCCCCGGCAGAGAACTTCTGGAAGCGATCCGAACCGACGTTGGCGACGAAATAGATCTTCGTGTCGCCGGTAGTCTCGTACAAAGCGACGCTGAGCGAATAACCGTTCGTGGCGTCACCCCCGATCATGCTCGCATCGTAATACTCGCAGAACAACAGCTTCGAAGCATCCGTCGCGCCGTCGAACTGCAAAACCCACAGGTTCTTCAAAGCATCCTCGTCAACGGTGCTCCGGCCCTCGGCGGCCCCCAAAGCCGATGTCCGCATATCCGCAGCGCTCAGACCGAAAGTCATCCGGGCCGTTCGCCCGGAAGCATCTCCGCCCTGCTCTCCGGATACGGGAATCGTATCCGCACTTCGCTCGCATGAACACAAGGCCGCGGCGACGACGGATAAGATACACAATGTCTTTCTGAAAATTTTCATAACAACTTATACATTTGCAATTCATTCTTAGGTATTCCGGACGGCCCGCCGGAGGTCCGTCGGACCCCGCCCGGAACGATAGTGCGGGTGCGGCTACTCGCTCGCGTTTTCGAAAACGATACCGCCCATATCGACATCGGTCCACGCATCGGAACCGGCCAACGCGGAGAAATAAGCCCCCAGATCGGCTGACCAATCCTTATTTTCGGTCCAACTGTCGGGCTTTATCTGCGGCGTGAAATAACCGCCCACGTCGGTCGTCCAACCGGAGATCTCCCAGGAGCCGACGACGACGCTGAAATGAGGCTGATCCCCCAGGGAAGTGTCCCAGACGGCATCCGTATTCCACGGCGTGATCTGCAACGTCAGCAAAACGAAGCCCCCCTGCAAGGAGACATCGAACGTGTAACGAAGACCGGGAGCAAACGCCATAGCGGAAACCTGAGCATCCAGATCGGTGGCCTCGGTAGCGCTGTTGAAGACAACCTGCATGGCCAACCCGAAGGGAGCGTCGGCCTTGGGCAACACCTCGTCCGCGACCGTGTACTCGTAGGGCTGGCCGCCCTGAGCGAAGGTGGACTCGGGGAAATCGTAAGTGCCGCCGCCGACATCGGTCGGCAACGCCTCGCACACGACAGCCGAAACAGGCGAAAGGGTGATTTCGGAAAGCTCCACCTTCTTGATAACGGCTTTCGTGACGTTCTCGGCCTTCCGGGAGATGGTGAAATACAACTGGCTGCACTTACGCTCCAACATGCTCAACGCGACAGTCTGCGACGAAGCCCCCGACTGCGGAGCCACCTGGCATGCAGCGGTAAGCGAACAGGCGTAATCCGTACCGTGTTCGACGCTGACCGAACGATGGTCGTCCGCAAACGGCAAAGCCGGCGTAAGCGCGTAAAAATCGTACGCCCCGGCCGACAACCGCATAGCGTCGCCCGCGGAACTCGTAACCTTGCCCTCGGAATCCACCGCGCACGGTTTCAGAGAACCGTCTTCCTGCACCTCGTAAGCAGCCTCGCTCACGTAAGTATCCTGCGCAATATCCGCAGTCGCACCGGATGCCCGGCGTTTGTAGGCGGCCACACGCACGGTGGACCCTGCGGACAACGACTCCGCGGCAGCCCGGCTGTCAGGACGGACCTGCGGCTGCACCGAGGCCGAGATCCCGACACCGCGCAACGCGAAGCCGACCTCGATTCCGTCAGGCCGGCCCGAGGCAGACTCGGAATCATGGCATGCCCCGGCGATGCCGGCCACGAACAAAATTCCTGTTAAAAACAATATTTTTCTCATAATATACCTGCTTTTCAGAATCGGAAACATCCTGCGATTCCGACTTGCGGGAAGATACGACCTCGAAAAAAGCATCGCTTTCTCAGAGGGTGATTTCCACCCGGTCCGAAGCATCCACCCACGCTCCGATCGTGGCCACAGGCTCGACAGCGGTAGTCGTGAATTTCAACACCACGTCGTAAGCCTTGCCTTTCTCGAATCCGGCGTCGGGAACCGGCAGCGCGACTTCGCAGGTTCCGCCCTGCTCCGTGACGACTGCCAGCGACAGGGACGCACCGGCTGCCACAGGGGCGACCATAGCATAACCGCACTCCGCAGCAGTATCCGAACCTTCGGTGAACGCCAAAGGATAGGCAATATCGGCATCATCGGCAAGCCGTTTCTTCGACAGAGACAGGTCTGCGGCAGCGCCCTCGAACTCGACCACGTCGGGCAGCGTGATTTTGCATTCCGTCTGTCGGTCTTTCAGGGCGATGTCGGTTATCTTCCCCCAAACCGCCGGGGCTGCGGCATCGGCCGCATAGGCTTTGAACCTGAATTGCGTAAGCTGGTGTGCGAACGTGAAAACCTTGCCGGTCGTGCCGAACCGGAATTCGGCGGCCTTGCAGCCCACGAGCTCCTGGGTCAGCATAATGTCCGTTCCGCCGTCGATGTTCAGCGTCACGACACCCGCAGCCGGCACCGCCCGCGGATACCACCCCACCAATTTCGTATTGTTATTGGTTTCGCGGCTCAGGTAATATTGAGAGGTTGCGAACGAAATTGCGGCCTCGGAAGATACCTCGCCCGTATTGGCGGCCAGCGTCGCCGGCAATGCGGCGGAAAGAGTCGCATAGGCAGGATATTGACCGTCGTCGAGTTGATCGAGACGGGCGAAACTGACCTCCAACGCCCCGTGTTCCGCATTGATCACGGCACGGGTGAGCGGCGGCAGTTGGGCCGTACGCACCTCCGCGGATGTTGCAGGAACGACACCGCCGCTCAACAGAATCTCCACCGGCGCATCCTTGTCGGGCGTGGGTTTCACGGACGGTTTGCGGTCTTTCGAACATCCTGCCGAAAAGACGGCCGCCAAAAGCAGAGCTGCCGAAAAAAACGATAATTTCTTCATAATCGGGCTTGGATTTATAAAAACGGGGAGAAGTGCCAACCGTAAAACGGCGCATCTCCCCGTTTGAAATTCGATATTCGGGAAAACCTCGGCCGGCAACCCGAAAAAGGGGACCTGATTACTGGATCGGCACCTCGGTGTTACCGCCCTTCACCCAATCCGTAACGGTAGCCGTAGCCACGATTTCCGTAGCCTTGAACGTCAGGGTGATTTCAAAAGCCTTGCCCTGCGTATCGCCAGAGAAAACAGCGGGATCTTCCTCGCCAACCTTAGCCTTATACAGGTCGAAAGAAACCTCTTTCGTCGTAACGGTCTCACCGAGTTTCGTATCGACTTTCAATGCGAAGTGCTTAACACCATTCTCGGCAATGATCGGAGCCACGAGCGAATAAGCAGCCTCCTCAGCCGTAGTAGTCAGTGCAATCTTGTTATCTGCATCATCAACTGCGTTGTCGGTATATGCCGGAGTAGCAGTAGCGTCGATACGATAAAATGCCATTCCGTCTGCCGCAGCATTCGAAAATGCCGTACCGGTTGCAGCCGCACCGGTTGCCAACGTAACCTCAGCAGTATCGAAAACGTCACCGTTGTTGGCTTTAACGAGCGAGATACCGGTGATGTCACCCCATACACCGACAGCGGCATCGCCATCAGCCTTGACTTTGACAATCAGCTTGGTAAGCAGGTGATTGAACGTGAAAGAAGGAACGGTACCAGCCATAGCCGTACTTTTCTTACCACTTACTTCCGCAGCAGCCATAACATCCGTCTTACCGTCGAACGTGTATTTTGCCGTCGTAGCGATATCTTTCCAGTCAGCAAGAGCCGTCGGATAAAGAGCACAGAGGTAGATCGGAGCATCGCTCACCGGATAATATTGCGGAGTAGCGAAACTTGCGGCAGTCGTATTGTCGGAGAACGTCATCTCTCCGTCGCAATACCGAGGAGTAGTTTCAGTATAATCCCCGGTATTTGTGGAACCGAGAACTACGGCAGTGAGTTTGTTTTCCTCAGCGATCTGGCCTTCAAAAGGCGCACGCGTCTCAATAGTAAGGGCTTTCGAGGTAGCCATGATTTCGACCATGTCGTTCTCGACAACGGGACGGTTAGCTAACTCGCTCTTGGAGCAACTTGCCAGCGTCAGCAAAGCAAGCACAGGAACATAAAGCTTTTTCATAGCAAATAAATTAAAAAATTGGTAAATAAATTAATTAATATAAAAAAGGTATCGTAACCCTATGAGATTGTCATTATTGAACGATTGCAGAACCGTAACCGGCCATCACCCACGGAACGACCGTGGCGCTCAAGACAATGCCGGTCTGCTGCTGAAACGACAGCGTAATGAGATAGGAGCGTCCGGCAGCGAAAGATTCCTCTTTCACACCGCCTATCGAGGATGTAGGCCGGATAAGCACGTCATCGTAGGTCGCCTTCGAGGTCTCGACCCGAACATGGAATTCCGGCTGTCCGGGCTCCAACATGACCTCCTGACCGACGCTCTGAGGCTGTGTCGGCGACCCCGTAATGAGCACCTCCGTGATGCCGGGCACGGCCAACTCGCCGGGAGAGCTCCAAGCGCCCAAAGCTCCGGTTTCGATGTTCATGGAAGAGTCGCTATTGACCCCCAGAAGCGAAATGCCCCGAAGAGACACCTCGTTCAACGAAGCGTAACTGTCGATCACCTGGAACCGCAACTGCGTGAGCACATGCCGGAACTCCAATCCCTGCGGCCTGCTATTGCGGCTGCCGGTTACGGGCGTCGCAAACATGACATCCTCCCGTCCGCTCAAAGAGAAATGCAACACGGGGGCGTGTCCGGATGCCGGAGCCTCCACGAAGAAACGGCCGTCGGAAGAGGTTCCGACCGGAGCGTAAGGATGGTAGGCGCAGAACTCGACCGAACTCTCCTCCTCGGCAGGGTAATAATAATTGCCGGCCCACGAAATATTTCCCGTAAGAGCGTCGATGGAAGTCGTGCGGACATTATCCATTCTCAGAACACCGCCCCACTGGCTCCCGTCCGATGGAATGCCGGACGAAGCGTCGGAAATCTGAATGCCGTAGATCCCGACATTGTTTCCCGCAGCGGAGAGATCCTCCAATGAATTGACGGCACGGGTGGGACTCTTCGCACCGAGACGTATCACGGCACGGCCGTCCTCCTGCAATGGCTCCTCAGTACATCCATTGCACACACAAGCAAGCAGGCACAAAAACAGACTACAGATCAAATGCGAATATTCAAGAATATGTTTTTTCATGATCGGAATGTTATTTTACCCGATAAACTAAAATTGCAGGTACGGCTATATGACTCCTCCGCCCGAACCCTCGTCCCACGGAAGGACCGAAGCCCGAAGCTGGCCGTCGATCAACGACAAGACCACACGCAGGGAGATTTCATTCGGGAACACGCCGCCTTCGGAAGCGATACTCCGGACGGCGTCCGTCAAGTCGGCCGTGACCGGATAAACCGTACTACCGTCTTCGCCCACCAACTCCAACGATAACAGATGCGACGGAGCATCCGTACGAGGCGGAACCAGATCGAGCACGTAAATATCGGCGGTGAAAGAGGAGCTCCCCGCAACGGGATCGGCGGTAAAACGCACGCTCGCAGCGGCGGAGGAACAAAGTCCCGAAAGGCAATGACGCGAAAGCGAAACGCCCGAAAAAGAACCGCGGCAGGAACTCAGCGGAACGAAATCCCCGATTTCCAACATGAACCGGACGTGTTTGATGCACGAACAAGGCGCAGCGGCGACCCGAACGGTGTCGCGGTAAGGAACTTCCAGAGTTTCCGACTCGGCCAAACGCGTGGCGTAAGCCAACCTTTCGGGCTGGCAGACATGCTCGCCATCCTCGTCCGGCAATACATAGATTTCCGCCGTATCGTAACTCCGCTCGTTGCGCACGGCAACATTGACGCAGTCGCTATTGACGACAATGACACGATAACGGCCGACAGGCAGAACGCCGCCGAATCCCTCCGACGGGCAATCGAAAGAGAGCATCTCTCCGCCGTTCTCGGGATAGAAATAAAACCGGCTGCCGGCAGGCGAAAAACCCTCGTCCCACGACAAAGCGATCTGCACGTAACCTTCTTGTTTACGATAGTCCAAACTCTCTTCGGTGCACCCCCAGGCCATCAACAGCCCGATGGATAAACATATATGAGCAATCGTTTTCATAACCGACTGATATTGATCCGCAATCAAATCAATGCTTGTTGCCTCCGAACCGATAAACCACATCGAACCTCAATCCGGTCAATGCGAATTCGTTTTTCTTATCCGAGCTGTTGTAATAGAAATAAGGCAGTTCCCGGTCGTAGATGTTGTAATCGGCACTGCGGTAGCCGCCGCGCACGCTCAATTCGAAACTCCAATGCCGGGACAACGGCAGCAGGTAACCGACCGACACGCCCGCGCTCCAATAAGTACCGGTGTAATTGGTCAGAGTGGTAATGTCGTCGCGGCGGTCACGCTGGTTGTTGAAATCGCCCGCTTCGCCGTAAACTCCGACAAAGAAACCCCGGAACAATCCGTCCCCCCGGAACCACAACCGGGGTTCGACGCTGTAAGCCGAAAGGCCCCAGAACTGTTTGCCGCTGTCGTAAGCCCAATCGGCGTACAATGCGGAAACCCCGACAGACCAACGCTTTGCGAAATAGACCTCGCCTGCGATATTGGGCATGAAAGTCGTTCTCTTGAAATCCGGGCAGACTCCGGCCCATGCGACCAGA
>ERZ772893.3626-NODE-3626-length-10645-cov-2.600283_pt1 | contig 10645 bp, 10 predicted proteins | sample MGYA00511482_ERZ772893 | MGnify/ENA primary metagenome ERZ772893 (study PRJEB29015, sample SAMEA2737687) | human gut metagenome | biome: human gut; feature: human-associated habitat; material: faeces | place: China | collected 2012 ...
ATTTGACAATGATGATGACGGTTAGTTCTGTTTTTCTCATTAAAGAAGGCTCGGAAGAAAGCCTGCAGAAACGCGAGGAATTATGGGAGTACCTGAAAAATAAAAATAAAATCATGTACCGTATGATAAATAAAATGGCACTGAGTAAGCCGATGCAGTTCCGCAGCAAAGCCGGCAGAAAGATTGTCGTGTGGGGCTATAGTTTGTCGCAAAAGATTTATGGGTTTAATTAGAAATTGATGGAAAAAGAGATAATATTGCTGGAGGGAAAGGAGTTTATATGATTACAGCACAGTTTATTTTATTCTTTTTTGCGTTTCTTATAATTTGCATGTTTGTTATGGGAGCATTAAACCGGGATTTGAGAGATAAAAGGTATTTATCGACAATGGGTTGTCTTTTGTCTGTTATGTTGATTGTTTGTGTATGCTTTTTTCCATTTCCGTATCAAGATGAATTATTGCAGACGATGATTACGGATGGAGAAGGACTGGGGAATAATTTTATTCCGTTTCATACAATAATATCTATTTTTGGTGAAGCAATAACATATCATACATATGGCACTTTGTGTTATCAATTTTTTGGAAACATTCTTTTATTTATACCTTTTGGTTTTTCACTTTGCTATTATTTTAAAGAAGGCAAAAAGTTTTTCAAGGTATTATGCTGCATTATTCTTGTAACAGTTTTAGTAGAAGTTTGGCAGGGAGCATTTAACGCTATGTTACAAGTAAATTACCGTTGTGTTGATATTGATGATGTAATGTTAAATACCATTGGGGGAATTTTTGGCTTTTGTGTGGCTTATTTTGGGATTCCGCGGTTGCAGACAATTTTTAAGAAAACAAAGAATAATTAGTACAAGAAAAGGAAGAAACATTATGCCCTTCTATGGCTATTATTTGATGAGTTAGAAGGATGGAAATGTTTTGTATCTTTGTATACGAAAATAACAATTTGTAGGACGCTTACTCAGCGTCCTACTTCATTTAATAATTCTTTTTTCATACAACTTGTCAGACAAATCAACAAATACTTCCTGAGGATTAACCAGACGTCTTGATTCTTCCCACATCGTTTCCAATTGCTCCTTGCAGTGTTTTTGAATTTCCATAACGGATGGCGAGTCGTAAACACACTGTCCGTTTTTGAAAATAGGAACTAAAATTTCTTTCATCGTGTAGGTGCCGCCTTCAAGACGCGTTTTTTTCCAAGTAGCATTCGGGTCAAAAAGAAGCAAATCTTCGGATTCGTCAAAGGTTTCGTCCGCAAGTGTTATGTAATCGGCACGGATTTTTCCGGATTCTTTGTCATAAATGCGGTAAACGGTTTTATTGCCCGGATTCGTGATTTTTGCCGGGTTTTCGGATAATTTGATTTTTGGAATCATTTCTCCGTCAATTTCTACCGCAGCCAATTTGTATACACCGCCAAACGCAGGTGTGTTTTTGGATGTAATCAGGTTTGTGCCAACGCCCCAGGAATCAATGCAGGCACCCTGTGAGAGCAGGGAGTCAATCAGATATTCATCCAAATCACTTGAAGCACAGATTTCGGCATCCGGAAATCCCGCATCGTCTAACATTTTTCTTGCTTTTTTTGAAAGGTAAGCAAGGTCGCCGCTGTCGAGACGAATGCCATATTTTTTCGGCATGCGGTTCTGCTCACTCAATTCTTCAAATACACGGATGGCATTCGGTACGCCCGAACGAAGGGTGTCATAGGTGTCAACAAGAAGTGTCGTGTTATTTGGATACAATTCGGCATATTTGCGGAATGCAGTCAATTCATCCCCATAACTCATAATCCAGCTGTGTGCGTGCGTGCCAAGTGCGGGAACATCATATTCTTTTGCGCAAATTACGTTGCTTGTACCAATACATCCGCCAATGACAGCCGCACGTGCCCCGAATGTACCGGCATCCGGTCCCTGTGCGCGCCGCAGACCAAACTCCATGACATTATCGCCTTTGGCCGCGTAACAGACGCGGGCGGCCTTGGTCGCGATCAGACACTGGTGGTTCAGAATGTTCAGGATTGCGGTTTCCACAAGCTGAGCTTCCATGATCGGGGCAACGACTTTGAGGATCGGCTCCTTTGGGAAGATCAGGCTTCCTTCCGGAATTGCGTAAATGCTTCCGGTAAAGTGATAGCCGCTCAGATACTGAAGAAAATCTTCAGAAAAAATGTGGAGACTGCGAAGGTAATCCACATCATCATAGCTGAAGTTCAGATTTTTCACGTACTCAATAACCTGTTCAAGTCCGGCTGCGATTGCATAACCGGAAGAAAATGGGTTGGAACGGTAAAATACATCAAAAATTACGGTAGGATTGTCCTGCTTATCGTAATAACCCTGCATCATAGTCAGTTCGTATAAGTCTGTAAGTAATGTTAAATTTTTAGAATGCATAATCGTACCTCTTTTCTGTTATAGGTTTAGATTAGACTGGCGTTTTTCTTAATTGTGTCCTGAATAAGATCATGACAATAGATTCCAAGATGTTTTCTTGTCTCTTTATCCAGTTCTTTTGGATAGATTGGTTTGCCGTATTCGATGACGACATGTACTTTTTTTACACGTGGGAAATGTGCTTCAAAAATGTCAGCAGTATTGTTCATGCTGATCGGAATGATCGCACACCCGGTCTTTTCGGCAATCTTAAGTGCACCGTCACGGAATGGAAGCATAGAAAGCTCTTCGCCATTGTTGCGGGTTCCTTCCGGGAAAATGCAGATGGAAATGCCATTTTTTACATAATCAATTGCCTGAAGGATCGTCTTCAGACCTTCTCTCATATTGTCTCTGTCAAGGAAGAGACAGTACAGATTCTTCATCCATGTGGAAAGAAGCGGAATCTTTTCCATTTCTTTTTTGGCAACATAACCGGTCAGACGCCTGCACCGGCTGTAAGTAAGGAGAATATCAAAATAACTGCGGTGGTTGCCGATAAAGAGTACCGGTTCATCCGGAACATTTTCTTCACCGATCACGGTTGTCGTGACACCGGTCATCTTAAGAATCACTTTAAAGCCCCACTGAACGATGCGCAGAGAACTGATATCTTTGGCTCTGCGATTGAATTTACCAATGATCCATTCCACCAGCAAAACCGGAATGGACAGGATCAGGTAAAGAATTAAAAAGACTGCGATACAGATAAATCGTATCATTACCCCAAAATCCTCTCTTTCATTGTATAAAGTAACATACTTTTCTTCGATTATACTATTCGAGGCATGAAAATACAAGGAAGATAATATGATAATAAAGAGACAAAAAAATGGAAAAGTTTGTGAATAATTATGAGAATAAAATGCCGTGTGACAGGGGTGATCTGGATGCTGATTTTCCTTGGCGGCTGTCAGGTCATGGAAAAAGAGGAAGCGGGTGGAGAAATGCTGGAATATTCCATTGTGGATGAGAAAAAAGTTCCGGCGGAAATGACCGAACGCATTGCCGGGATGGAAGAAACCCCATTTCAGATCATGTATGTGCAAGGAGACCGGCTGTATGTCGGACAGGGGTATGGGAGACAGGAAATGGAGGGATATGCGATCCGGGTTGATGGCTGTACGGAAGAAAAAGATGTGATCTGTGTACAGACAACACTTCTGGGACCGGGAAGTGACGAGACAGAAAAAGATGGGGAGGAGATGGGAAATATCTGTATGCGGGAAGATGGATTTTCCCAATACCCATATGTTGTCCTGGAAATGGCAAAAAGCGAAAAACCGGTGATATTTGAGTAGGAGGCTGACTATGGAACTGATAAGAAAACAGGTACGCATGAATCAGATGGGCAAAACAGTGACGGATCAGTTTATGATCGGTGGGGATTATAATGTACCAGATGCGAAAAGTGACGTGGGAAGAGTGCTTTCCGGTGAGGGAAGTCTGCGGATTGAAGAGACAAGAAGAGTGGAAAATTATCTCCGTGTGACGGGAAAACTGAATTTTAAAGTTTTGTATGTGACAGATTCGGGAGATCCGCGTCCCGGAGCTTTAGAGGGAATGATTCCGTTTGAGGAAATGGTCTACATGGAGGAAGAGAACGGAGAAGGCGAAGACATTGTGCAAGTTCAGCGGGTGGAATGCGGGGTATCACTGATCCATTCGAGAAAGCTTGCGGTAAAAGCGCTTGCGGAAATGACGGTACATACAGAGCAGATCACAGAAAAACAGGTGACACTTGATGTGGATGGGGAAGAGGGAATCTATCTGAAAAAATGTCCGGTGGAGCTGCTGCAGCTATTTACCGCGAAGAGAGACATTTACAGGATCAAAGAGGAGATTAAGATACCGGGGACCAAAGAGAATATCGGAACGCTCTTGTGGACAGAGGTAAGCTCCCGGAAAATGGATACCAGACTTGTGCAGGATGCTATGCTGATAAATGGAGAATTGCAGATCTTTGTTCTCTATGAATCCCAGGAGGGCAAGACAGACTGGGTGGAGCAGACGGTTCCTTATGAGGGGCGGATCGAGTGTGCCGGCGCAGAAGAAGGTATGTATCATCATGTCTATGACCGGCTGGATGATATCAGTGTGGAAGTGCGGATGGATGAGGACGGTGAGATGCGTGCGCTTGGCATTGAAGCGGCACTTCAGGTTCGTCTTTTTGTCTATGGGGAAGAAAAGCTGGAGCTTTTAGAGGATGCGTATTCCCTTGATAAAAAATGTGTTTTGGAGACAGAAGAAGTTGTTGTTGAGGAGCTTCTGATGCAGAATCATTCAAAAAGTAAGATCACAGAACGATTAAGTCTGCCGGAGCTGAAAGATGAGATCCTTCAGGTGTGCCACAGCAGCGCAGACCTGCAGATAGAAAAAATGGAAGTGCAGGATGGAGGAATTCTGGCAGAGGGGATTCTAAATGTTAGCTTTCTGTATGTAAAGGCAAATGATGAAGTACCATTTGGTGTGTGGAAGGGGATGGTTCCGTTCTCGGCAATGCTTGAATGCCGGGAAGGAAGCAGCGATATGAAATATGACGTCACATATGCAGTGGAGCAGCTTGCGGTAGATCTTGCCGGAAATGATGAAGTAGAGATCAAAGCGGTCGTGGCGTTCAGAAGCTTCATGCGAAAAGAGAAAAAAATACAGATGGTGACAGAGGCTGCACTTGTGGATTATGAAAAAGAAGAGCGGATGAATCAGCCGGGAATTGTGGGATATATCGTAAAAGACGGAGATGATCTGTGGAGCCTGGCAAAGAAATATTCGACCACAGAAGAAAGCATTCTGCTTAATAATGAATTATTATCAAAAGAATTGAAAACGGGTGATAAAATATTGATTTTTCGGGAGAGTTTGAGTATACTATAGTAATGAAATGATGTATACAAGATACAAAAAAAGGTCGAAAAAATACAATAAGGAGATACACGCATGGATAAACTGGAGTTAAAAGCACTTGGGAAGATCAATCTTGGACTTGATGTGCTGGGGCGGCGGGAGAATGGTTATCACGATGTGCGCATGGTCATGCAGACGCTGTATCTGTACGATAATGTGACGCTGCAAAAGAAGTCGGCCCCAGGTATCGAGATCGATTCAAATCTTTTTTATCTGCCGAATGATGGGGACAATATTGCATGGAAAGCGGCAAAGCTTCTGATCGATGAATTTGATATCAAAGACGGGATCAGAATCCATCTGGACAAGCATATACCGGTTGCAGCGGGAATGGCAGGCGGAAGTTCCAATGCTGCGGCAGTGCTTTACGGAATGAACCAGATGTTCCGGTTGGGACTTTCTCAAAAAGAGTTGATGGAAAGAGGCGTGAAGCTTGGGGCGGATGTTCCTTACTGCATTATGCGCGGAACAGTACTCGCAGAAGGAATCGGGGAAAAACTGACGCCGCTTCCTCCGATGCCGAAATGTCAGATTCTGATCGCCAAGCCGCCGATCAGTGTATCGACAAAGATGGTTTATGAAAAGCTGGATTCCTGTGAAATCAAGGAGCATCCGGATATAGATGGTATCCTGGACGGATTGAAGAACCAGGATCTTGAGCAAGTGGCAGCATCCTTGGGGAATGTGCTGGAAAAGGTTACGGTTGAAGCATATCCGGTCATTGCACAGATCAAAGAATGTATGATGGAAGCAGGTGCTCTTGGGGCGATGATGAGTGGAAGCGGTCCGACTGTATTTGGGATTTTCAGGGATCGCAGGACAGCGAAGGAAGCATTTACAAAAGTAAAAGCACAGAATCTGGCAAAACAGATTTATCTTGCAAATGTGCATAACGTCAGGAGGAGATAAGAATGGATATGGATTTTGAAGTAAATATGAATGAATACCTGCCGTTGAGAGATGTTGTGTTCAATACACTTCGGAAGGCAATTTTAAGAGGAGAACTGAAGCCAGGAGAACGGCTGATGGAGATCCAGCTTGCCAACAAGCTTGGAGTAAGCCGCACCCCGATCCGTGAAGCAATCCGTAAACTGGAGCTGGAAGGTCTGGTTCTGATGATTCCGCGAAAAGGGGCAGAAGTGGCACAGATCACAGAGAAGAATATGCAGGATGTGCTGGAAGTCAGAAAGGCACTGGAAGAGCTTTCCGTACAGCTTGCGTGTGAACGGATCACGCCGGAGCAGGTTGAAGAAATGAAGATGGCAGCTGAAGATTTCCGTAAAGTCTTAAAGAGTGGTGATGTGACGAAGATCGCTGAAGCAGATGTAAAATTCCATGATATTATCTTTGCCGCAACCAATAACCAGAGACTGATCACGCTGCTGAATAACCTGCGGGAACAGATGTACCGGTTCCGCGTAGAATACCTGAAGCAGAAGGAATGTTATCCACAGCTCCTGGAAGAACATGATAAGCTGATCGCACTGATTTCGGGTGGAGAGGTTGAAGAGGCATGTGAGCTTATGGGATGTCATATTGACAATCAGGCCTCTACAGTATCGGATGTTATCCGGAGAGATCAGGTAGAATATCACAGATAAAAATGTATAGTTTTCCATATGTTGTCAATACTCCTGGTATCAAAGACAGGAGGTACATACGAAAATGAAAAAAATAAAAGCATTGGCGCTGATACTGATCATGATTCTGTGTGGTGCGGCATTTGCAAGGGGAATGCAGGTGGAAGCGAAGGCGAATGCAGTGCAGGAAAAGTTATCCGGTGAGGTGTTCCGCTTTCATGTGCTTGCCAACAGTGACAGCAAAGAAGACCAGGAACTTAAGATGAAGGTGAAAGAGGCTGTTGTAGATTATATGTGTGAGAATCTTTCGGATGCAGGGAATGCAGCGGAGGCGAAAGCATGGGCGATCCGCCACAAAGAAGAACTGATCCGGACGGCCAGGGAAGTCTTGCAGGAAGAAGGATGTAACGATCAGATAACAGCTGAGGTCGTGCGGTGTGAATTTCCGGACAAAACTTACGGAGACATCATCTTCCCCGCAGGCTGGTACGATGCACTTCGGATCAAGATCGGAAAGGCACAGGGGCACAACTGGGGGTGTGTTCTTTATCCGAATCTCTGCTTTATGGATTCTGTCCATGCAATTGTTCCCAAAGAAGGGAAGGAAGAGCTGCGGAGTGTGCTGACGGATGAAGAGTATGCGATGATCGTAAAAGGCACACCGGTAAAAATCAAATGGTTTTTCTTGCAATTGACGGAGTAAATGTGTAGAATATACTTCAACGAAGATGGCAGGAAAATTTGTTTCGCCTAAGGTAAAGGAAAGTTTAATGACGGATATACTTGTAAAATTATTTGTAAAAGATTATAAAGATGTAGAAAAGGTGTCTGTCCGTACAGCATATGGAGTGCTGGCAAGCGGAGTAGGCATCTTTTGTAATGTTCTGCTGACGATTGCGAAGATGGTGATAGGAATCCTTCTTCACAGTGTGTCTGTTACTGCAGATGCATTTAACAACTTATCGGATGCAGGTTCTTCGATCATTGGAATGATCGGAGTGAAGATGGCAGAAAAACCGGCAGACAAGGAGCATCCTTTTGGACATGGCAGGCTGGAATACATAGCGGCACTGATCGTATCCTTTCTGGTGATCGAAGTTGGATTTACCTTTTTCAAAAATGCGATCGTGAAGATCCGGGAGCCGGAAGAGTTAAAATTCAGTCTGGTGTCGATCCTGATCCTGGTGTTGTCCATAGGTGTGAAGCTGTGGCTTGCGATGTTTAACCGGAAACTTGGTGAAAAGATTTCTTCCCAGGTGATGATGGCGACGGCAGCAGATGCACTTGGAGATGTGATCACGACAGCAGCGACGATCCTGTCGGTTGTATTCTGGCGGATCACAGGGATCAATATCGATGGCTTTGTCGGACTTGGTGTTTCACTGGTCGTTATGTGGGCCGGATTTGGGATTGCGAAGGATACGCTTGAGCCGCTGATCGGAATTCCGGCGACATGGGAAGATTATGAGAAGATCAAGCATTTTGTGGAAAAATACGCTGGAATCGAGGGCAGCCATGATCTGGTGATCCATAATTACGGACCGGGAAGAAGTATGGCGATTATTCATGCAGAGGTTCCGAATGATGTCCCGATTGATGTATCCCATGAGATCATTGACCGGATTGAGAGAGAGGCAATGGAACAACTGGGGATCTCGCTGACAATTCATATGGATCCGGTGGAGACTCGTAATGAAGAAGTACTTCAGGCAAAACATGAGACAGAAAAAGCTGTGGAAGAACTGGATCCGAGATGCAGTATCCATGATTTCCGCATGGTGAATGGAGAAAAACAGATCAATCTCATTTTTGATTTTGTCATTCCGAGAGAGTATTCTGAGGAAAAAGGGAATGAACTGACACTGACTTTGATGGACCGACTGCAGCATCATAACCCAAAGTATCAGTGTGTTATCACATTAGACAGAAGTTATGTGGAAGAACAGAGGTAAAAGAGATGTATACATTTGAAAGCAGAGTACGATTCAGTGAAGCAGACCATACGGAGCTTCTGACATTACCGGGGCTTGTTAATTATTTTCAGGACTGTAGTACTTTTCAGTCTGAGGATATCGGATATGGCGTGGAATCACTGAAAAAAAGCGGGCAGGCATGGATTCTTTCTGCATGGCAGATTGTAGTAAACCGTTATCCGAAGCTCGGGGAACATATCCGGGTGTCCACCTGGGCAACGGATTTTACCGGACTTTTCGGACTTCGTAATTTTAAGATGGAGGATGAAGCAGGCGAGATGACAGCCTGGGCCAATTCGGTCTGGGTATATATGGATATGAAAAAAGGAAGACCATGCAGACCGGCGAAAGAAGAGGTCGAGGCTTATCGACCGGAAGCACCACTGGATGTAGAGTTTGCGCCGCGTAAGATTGTGCTTCCAAAAGAACTGGAAGATGGAGAAAGTTTTCCGGTAAGACGTCATCAGATCGACACAAACGAGCATGTCAATAACTGCCAGTATATCCAGATGGCAATTGATGTGGTGCCGGAATGTGAGCGTGCCGGACAGATCCGGGTAGAATATAAAAAATCCGCAGTTATGGGTGATATTATTTATCCAAAGATGGCGGTAGAGGAACAGAGAAAAATAGTGGAACTTTGTGATGCGGAGGGAAATCCGTATGCGGTAGTAGAATTCAAGGAGAAATAAGAGATGGAATTAGGAAAAAAACAGATGCTTACGGTAGTAAAGGTAGTTGATTTCGGAGTATATCTGGGAGATGACAGAGAAAAGGTTCTTCTTCCGAAGAAGCAGGTTCCGGCAGGAATCGAACCGGGCGATCCGATTGAGGTGTTTTTGTATAAGGATTCTTCTGACCGTCTGATCGCAACGGTAAATGAACCGAAGCTTACACTGGGGGAAAGTGCAATCCTGAAGGTAGCGCAGGTTGGCAAATTCGGTGCCTTCCTGGACTGGGGACTGGAAAAGGATCTGTTCCTGCCATTTAAGGAGCAGACTTATAAGGTGAAACCGGGGGATGAATGTCTGGTAGGACTTTATATTGATAAGAGCCAGAGACTCTGTGCGACCATGAAGGTATATGAGTATCTGACCAGTGATTCTCCTTATCAGAAGGATGATCAGGTAGAGGGAATCGTTTACGAAGTGAGTGATAATTTTGGGGCTTTTGTTGCAGTGGACGGAAAATATTCTGCGCTTGTGCCAAAGAGAGAAGCACCGAAAAGTCTAAGACCGGGAATGAAGATCCATGCGAGAGTGACAGAAGTAAAACCGGATGGAAAGCTGAATTTAAGTGTCCGTGAGAAAGCATTTATCCAGATGGATAAGGATGCGCTTCTGGTACTGGCGCGTCTGGAAGAAAAGGGCGGAGTCCTTCCGTTTAACGATAAAGCAGATGCGGAGGTGATCCGTGCGGAGTTTGATCTGAGCAAGAATGCATTCAAGCGTGCAGTCGGACATCTGTATAAAGAGCGTAAGATCGAGATCCGTAAGGACAGTATTGTTTTGAAATAGACATTGTGATTATGCACAAAAAACAGACTGTTAAATTGTTCACAATGCCCAAAACGCTGATTAAAAAAAAAACCCTTGATTTTCAAAAAAAAATTGTATATATTGAGGGTGTAAAAGATAGGAAGAGATAAAAGAAAAGGAGTGTACATCATGAAGGTACAGAATATTACAAACATTGATAAGTTTTTTGAAGTAGTAGACAGCTGTGATGGCAAG
>ERZ772893.3639-NODE-3639-length-10607-cov-12.161865_pt1 | contig 10607 bp, 12 predicted proteins | sample MGYA00511482_ERZ772893 | MGnify/ENA primary metagenome ERZ772893 (study PRJEB29015, sample SAMEA2737687) | human gut metagenome | biome: human gut; feature: human-associated habitat; material: faeces | place: China | collected 2012 ...
TCGTCGGTGGGGATGCCGGTCACACCGTCCCGCACGAGGCCGCAGAGCGCCTCGTCCAGCCGGGTGTCGGTGATCTGGCCCGTGGTGATGCTGGTGGAGCCTGCCGGGCGGGTGATCTCGGCAAGGCAGAGGTCGTAGATCAGCTCGGTGCGGGAGATGGCCGGGGCCGTGGGTGTGCTGGATGCCGTGCCCTGCAGCACCTGCAGGCTGGCGGCTCTGGCACCGGCATCATAGCGCATGACGATTCGATCGATGCGGGGGAGAGACGGGTCGGCCAGCGGCATGGTCAGGGTGTCGGCCTCCCGCTTGGTGATGGAGTAGCCGGTGAATCGGCTGGGGTGCACCCAGCCACGGCCCGCCCCCACGATGACTGTCAGCCCGCCTGCGGCTGTCACCGGGAAGTCCTCAGCTCCGCTAAACACACCCGAGGTGAGGCCCGCAAGGTAGGCCGCCACGTCTGCGGCATCGAAGTCGAACCCGTTTGCAGGGTATAAAACGATTTTGCTCAAAAGATCATCTCCTTACAGTCCTTACAGCTTGCGCCAGACCGGCGTGCCCAGCCGCACGGTGCGGGTGGTGCTGTCGCTCTGGCTTTGGGTAATGACATCGGCCACCCGGACGGTGGCCTTGTAGCCCAGCTCCGGGATGGTGCAGTAGGCCACATCCCCGGGGGAGAGCCCTTCGGCATCGATGGTCAACTCAATGGAGCCGGTGCGGAGCTGTTCCAATAATTTGTTGGTGCCCCGGGCCATGAGCCGCTCGAGGTAGGCTTGGCTCTTGCTGGTCTCACCCTTTTCCTCGTCCGGCTGCACGTCCCGGGCATCGACGTAAAGCTCCCGCCGGTCGGCACCGGTGGCATCCGTCAAGCCCACGGTGACGGTGGCCCGGTTCTCGCCCTCGCCAGCGCCCTGCACCACGGCGACGTTGGCGTAGTCGGAATCCCCGAAGGCCCACGCGGCCTGCTGCAGGTTGCCCCACTTGGTGGAAAAACGGTTGTTTGGATCGGCGGTGGGCCGGTAGACCTCAAACAGCAGCTTCTTGTCTGCGTTCTTGCCTGCCAGCCGCACCCGGAAGCCCAGATCACAAGCCGCGCCGATGGTCATCAGGTAGTCCATGATGCTGCCGCCGGAGGTCTGGGCGGTGTAGGTGGTGTCAAAGCCCACAGCAGCACCCAGCTCCAGCTTGGGCCACGGCTGCATTGCATTGACCAGTCTGCGCATGGCCTGTTCCGCGTTCTCGTTCTTCACGATGCTGGTACCGGCCCGCTTGGTGAAGATCCACGTCCCCGGGAAGCCGGTGACCACTAAGTTGCTGTCCTGATTCTCGTTGCTCCGGTGGCAGATGCGCATGGGCACATCGCTGTCATTGCGGCGCAGCCAGCGGCCCTCCCGGAGCAGGGACAGGTTCTCCTCGGTGGGGCGCACCTCCAACGTGAACTCGCCCTCGGTGTTGTAGGGCTCGTCCCAGTAAAGGCTTACCCACACCTCCACCCGGCCCAGCCGGGCGAGGGTCAGTTCATCCAAAACATCCAGTGTCACGAGATCACCTCCGGCAGAATACCGCTCACCATGGGATAAAAGCGCACCGTCACCTGCAGGCTGGTCTCGCCGCTGTCGGCGGTGGCCTTGAGCAAGTTGTCCCCCGGAGCCAGCTCCAGCAGGTCAGAATCTTCATCCAGCAAAGAAAAGATGTTCTCCTCCGTGCCATCCTCTGTCCGCTTGACTGCCAGCTTGTCGGTGGTGGTGCGGTAGATCTCGATGACCTGCCCGGGGGTCAGGGTGGTCAGGATGCGGATGCTCTGGCCCGTGACGATGTTCAGCACGCACGGGTTGACCACAGCGCCATCGCTCTTGAGGGTGGCCGTGAAGGGCACCGCCAGCGCCCCGGGGTTGACCGCGTTCAGCCAGCCAACGGAGGTGCGCACGCCGAACCGATGGGGCTTGGAGTAATTCACCGGCAGCCTGAACGATAACACAAAGCCGTTGATGCAGAAGCTCTGAGCCTGCAAGTTGTACCAGAAGGGCTTGGGGCAGAAGAGCATGAAATCCAGCACCGGGTAGGGGTGGATGCTCTTCGTGTAGGGGGTCTTGGAAAGCACAAAACGGCAGAAGAATTTATCCACAAGATACATTGTGCCGCTGGTGAAATAGGGCAGCTTTTCCAGCAGTAATTCCGCATCCGCATCGCCGTGGGAGCTGTGGCAGTGGATGATGAGCTCACGGCTCACCCCGGCCACGCTCTGGCGCTCCACGCTCACGCCCACCTGGTTCACGCCCTGTGCGGTCTGCACGTCCACGTCTACGCCATTGATGGGGTCGAGGGAGTAGGGCGTGCCGTAAGCCCACCCGATGTCGAGAGTGGCCCCGGCATCCGTGACCAGCTGCAAATGGTCTTTTCTGAATGGCATTGTGGAGCCCTCCTTTCATCGTTTCTGGGCCTTGGCCCGGTCGGCTTCCCAGCGTGCTTCCCGCTGGAGATCTGCCGCCGTCTGGGCCTTGGAGTAGATATTTTGGATGATGTTGGTGTCGCCCTCCCGGTGGTACTGGTTGGCGGCTGCGGCCACCTGTGCCGTGCCGGAAGCGGCCACAGACCGGCTGATGGCCATGTTGTCAGACAGCACCAGAGAATTGGCCTGCCGCACCATCTCGGCCAGCTTGCTGTTTGCGGCCAGCAGGACCTCGGTGTTGGCCTCCACAGCGTCGGTCAGGTCTTTGTCCGGGGTGGGGGCCGTCGGTGTGGTGGAGCCGGTGTTTGTGCCTGTGGTGGTCTTGGTGATGTCATCCAGACTGCGCTCCACCTTGGTCTGGATGCCGTCCACATAGGTGGTCACGGTCTTGTAGGAGCGCTCCACGCCGTCCACCAGTTTGGTACCTGCCTCGGTGACGGTCTTGGTCACCCGCTGGGTGATCTTGCCGGTCTCATCCTGCAGCTTCTCGGTGAGCACCTTGGTGGTCACGGTGCTGCCGTCGGCATTGGTGGTCTTGCTGGTGTCGGTCATGCTCTCGATGACCTTCTGAGAGCTGGCGGAGGTGCCGGAGGTGCCGGAGCTGCTGGGGTTGTTGATGGCCTCCTGCTGTTTCTTCCGCGCCTCCTGCCGGGCCTTGCGGTCGGCGGCAATTTGGTTGGCAAAGTTCCAGGCTGGATTGCTGATGTAATCCACATGGTCGCCCCAGAGCCACGCCACGGAGTTATACAGGCCGATGAGGCCGTTGATGAGGATGACAAAGCCCTCGATGCCCGCCGCCACGATGCGCATCAGGCCCTCGAAGATGTAGCTCATAAAGTCCTCAACGCCCGCCCAGACATTCTGGAAAGCGTTGGCCACATCCGCGTTTTTGCCGGAAAAGCTCAACAGGGCACCCACCAACATCCCGATGAGGGAGATGACGAAGAGGATGGGGTTTGCGTCCATGGCGGTGTTCAGGGCGATCTGGCTCGTGGTTGCGCTGGCTGCGGCGGGCACGAACTGCGCCACCAGACCCATGGCCATTTGGCTCAGGTTCCCGAACACGCCGGAAAGGGCGCTGCTCAGCTGGTTCAGGGCCCCCATGGCTACGGCCTGAATCTGGGTCTGCTGCTCCTTGGTGCAGGCCTGCCAGAAGTAGGAAGCGGCCCACAGGCCCAGGCTCTCGAGGTCGCCATCCTTGAGGGCCGTTGCCAGCGCCTCGATGGCCCCCAGTGCATCCGTCTGGATGTCAGACTGAATCTGCGCCCACCCCTCGTCCAGCTTGGTGCGGAACTGGGTGGTCAGCAGCTCACCCACGCTGCCGTACTGGGGCCCGGCATCCTCGATGGTTTTTGCCACAGTCTGTGTGCCGTCGGCGGCGATAGTGGTCACGGTCTTGACCGTGTGCTGCACGCCCTCGATGACCTCAGTGCCGGTGCTGGTGATGACACGCTTGACCTGCTCGCTGCCGTCTGCCAGCGTCTCGGTGGTGGTCTGGGTGGTGACCTTAGCCCCGTCCACGAGAGCGGTCTGGGTCGCGGTGACCGTAGAAACTACGTCACGGACAGCCTCGATGCTCTGCGTGACCTTCTTTGTGCCATCTGCCGCTGTAGTGGTGATGGTCTTAACGTCCGAGAGGACACCGTCCACCATCTGACGGCTGGTTTCGGTGACGGTCTGCTTCTGCTGTTTCGTGCCGTTTTTCAGGGTCTCATGGACCGTTTCGGTGGTACGGGTGACCCCGTTCTCAATCTGCGTGCTGGTGGAGGTAATGGAGTTCACTACCTCAGATGCAGCCTTTTTGGCGGAAGAACTGGCCTTTTTCGAGGACGCAGAAACAGCACTGGCCGCTTGCTCAGTGGTCTTTTGTGCAGCTTTGGCCTCCTCTTGCAGTTCCGTCCAGCTCTTGGTGCTGATGCCTTGCCCGGCCTGGGCTGCCTTGTGCCGTGCCTCCCGGTTAGCTTTGGAAGTGGCCGCTGCAGCCTGTGCATCCTTGTCTGCTTTGTAGTCATCGTAGCTGGAAAAGCCGGTATAACCATCCTTCCCGAGGAAGCTGTTCAGCTTGTAACTGAGCTTGTCCAGCCATCCGATGGCCGCCCCAATGGTGCTTTGGGCGATATTGGCGACGAACTGAAATACCCCACTCACGAAGTTGCGGAAGGTCTCGCTTGTCTGGTAAGCAGTCACAAGGGCCGCTGCAAGAGCAGCCACCACAGAGACGGCGATTCCGACCGTGTTTGCTTTCATCACGGCATTGAGTGCCGCTTGAGCAACAGCCAGACCGGTCGCCCCGCCTTCGGCAGCTTTATGGGCGGCAGCAAGGGCAGTAGTCGCAGCTGTTTGTACCACCGTAGCGGCAGAGGTGGCGGTCAGGTAACCTTTGTAGGTCAGAAATGCAGCACCGACAAAGGTGACAACGGTGATGACCCGACCAATGGTGTCTTTCAGTTTGGCCAGCTTCTGGTCATCCTCCGTGATGGAGACCACCAGCTCGTTGGCCTTGACGATGAGGTCGCCGAGAGCCGAGAACAGGCCGTCAGTCAGTTTGCCGGTCAGGGCAGCCACGTTGTCCTGCAGGGTAGACAGCCGCCCGCGGAAGGTCTGGCTGGCTTCCAGCATACCGTTGTAGAACTGCCCGCCCTGACTGGTGGCGGCTTCCACAGCGGCCTGCAATTCCTCAAAGCCCACCTTGCCGTCCGAGATGCGCTTGTACAGGTCGGCCATGCTTTCACCAGTGGCCTCGCAGATCTGATTGAGCGGGTTGAAACCCGCGTCGATCATCATGTTCACGTTTTCCAGCGTGACCTTCTGGGCGCTGGACATCTTGCCATAGGCCCGGACAAGGGTCTGCATCTTGTCCGCGTTGCCCAGAGAGATATCGCCCAGCATCTGCAGCACGTTGGTGGTGTCGTCTGCCGCAATGCCGAATTGCAGCAGGGTCTGGGTGCCTTCAGTCAGATCAGACAGTTTGAAGGGTGTGGATGCCGCCATTTTGCGGATCTCTTCCAGCTTTTCGGCGGCAAGCTGTTCGTCACCCAGCATGACCTTGAAATTGGTGAGGTAGCTCTCCATGTCCCGGTTGTAGGACAGACCGCTCTTCACCACGCTCAGCAGGGCATCGGCGGCTTTCTTAGCGAAATCGGCGATCATCTGACCGGCGGCTACCGTCCATTTATTGACGCTCTGCTCTGCCGGGTCGCTGTTCAGCCGGACATCACCCGTAATACTGAAATCAGCCATTGGGGGCGCTCACCTCCTCGTCATCGCCATGCCTGAGCCGCTGCAGGAAGGCGGCATTGTGGTCGGCCACCGTGACTGCCGTCCGGGTGTGCCGCAGTTCTTTGGGCAGGGCAAAGGTCTCCTTCAGGTCCTCGTACTGCTGGCGCTGCCTGCCCTCCATGCCGGAGGTGTCCATCGTGCGCCAGGACATGATCTTCGCCATGGTGGTTTCCTCCGGCAGCCCCCGCAGCAGAGCCAGAAACCGCCACCAGTGGATGCGCTCTGCCGTAAGGTCGATGCCGTAAGCCTGCTGAAAGGCTGCGGTCAGATAGTCCGCGTCACAGGCAAAATCCATGGCAAGCTCACCGGAACCGCTGCCTTTGCCGCCAGAACGTCCTGGCGGGTCGGCCCCGTGGTAAAAGCGCAGTAAACTTTCATAGGCCTCCGGGGCCAGCTGGGGCGGGATCGGCTCCCGGTAGAAGCGCCGGAACGCTTCCTGCGCAAAGGCAAGGGTGTCCTTTTTCTCCCGCCTGCGCTGATACTGGTTCGACAACCAGACCATGGGCCGGAAGTCCGGGTCGATGGCGCGGCCCTCCCACTCGGCGGGCAGTGGTTCCAGCAGGATGTCAGCCATGATGACGGCGGCGCTTTGCCTTGCGCCGCTGCTCACGGTTCAGCTGAGGAGCCAGAAGGCTGGGGTCGAACTTCTGCTTTTCCTGATTGGCAGCCCGGGTCAGTTCGGTCATCACGGTCAGGGCCTTGCCCAGGTCATTGCCGTCCAGCCCCAGAGCTGCCGCAGACCCTTTGCCCAGTACATCATCGACAAACGCTTCCACGATGCGGCACTGGCCGCGGATGCCCTCGGCATAGCTCATGTTAGGGGTCTGCTGTGCATGCTGACGCTCGGCCTCCTCGGCCTTTTCCAGCTTTGCCTTTGCCTGCTCCAGCCGCTCGATATCGTTGGCGTTCAGGCTGGAAAACGCAAATTCCTTATCAAAGATCTTCATGGTCGTCTCCTATCAAAAAAGCCCTCGCCGGTCAGGACGAGGGCACAGAGCTACGGGCAGGATCAGCCTGCCGCAGCGGTAGAATAGTCGAACTTAGCAGGGGTGCCGATGCCCTTTACATCGCAGGCAAAGGTGGCGATTGCGCCGGCAGAGCCGCCCACGTCGCTGGTGACGATGAATGCAGCTTCTCCCTTCTCGCCCTTGCCGGTGCGCAGGGAGAAATAGATGTAGGGCAGGATGACGCTCTGGCCGAAGCCATAGATCATCTCGTGGCCCAGAATGAAGTCCTGGAACGCATCTCCCTTGCAGCGGTCGCCGTTGATGGCGAGGGTGCGCTGAACACTGCCCTTGGTGGTAACGGGGCCGGTGCGGATGTAGGTGTTGTCAGAGGTGGAAGCGTTCAGTGCACCGCTGTGCTCCCGCACATGGTCGGCACAGACGGTCCAGTCCTTAACAGCATCCTTCTTGCTGGCCTCGGTGCAGATGGCCAGCACAAAGTCATCGGTGTTCTCGATGCCCTTGTAGTCGGCGCTGGGGGTGATGCCGGAGGCGGTAACAGCTTCAGTAACAGTCATGTTGAAACTCCTTTCGGTTGGTAATAAACGAGCCGGAGCTGCATCTGCATTTTGCAGCTTCCGGCGCTGCTGGTAACGATATAGCCCGATGCGGTGACCGATACGCTGAGGGGCTGCTTTGGGGCTTCCAGCTGGGGCAGGTCATGCCGGTCATTCTGGGCAAGTACCCAGTCGGCCAGCTGCTCAAAAAAGCCGCTGTTGGCGATCTGGGTGCTCTGGGCCTCGCTGTATTCCCGGCGGCTCAGGAATACATAGCTTTTGGCCATGTTCCTGCCGGAGAAATAAGTGGTCAGCACAGGGTCTGTGGGGGAATCCTCAATGGAAAACTCGGCCACCGGCTCCGGGGAAAGCCCGGAGATACGGAATGCTGCCCCGTTCTCGGTCTGTTCTTCGGCGATGAGAGGGCAGGTCTTGAGCCACTCCCGCATGGCCGTGATGGTGGCTTTCTCGCTCATAAGTGGCCCATCCCTCCCCAGAACATGGTAACGGCACGGGTCGCATAAAGGGCCAGATGCTCTCCCATGTCTGCAAGTGCCCGCTGGCCCCAGTAGGAGCCGCGCAGACCTTTGTACTTGTCGGCTTCCTGCCCACGCTCTTTGTTGCCCATGAAGGTGCGCAGGTCGCTGCCCTCGGCGTGCAGGTAATACTGCTTGCGGGCGTAAGGGGTGTTGTACACCAAAAGGCCCTCGTCATACTTGGAAGCAGTCTGCACGCTGTTTTTCAGTGTGCCGGTGTCCAGCGGAACATAGCTGTCGATGAGCCGGGCCGCTTCCTGTGCCATGGCATACTGCGCCTTTTGCAGGGCAGCAGTCTTTTCGGCACCGAAGTCAGGCCGCCAGGAAAGCTGCATCTGAACGCCGTCCACCTTGTAGCGCAGGCCGTAGGGCTGATCAAAAACAGGCTTGCTCATTTTCTCAGCTCCCCTCTACATGAAAATGCGGCAGCAGCGGTTCCCTGTTGTCGGAGACCGCCGCCACCGTGCAGCAGATGTGTGTTTTCTCGAGGGCGGCATACTCGGCCTCGGTCAGGATGCGGACAGCGCCGCAGATGAGCTTGCCGCCCCGCTTGAGCGTCCAGTGTGCGGCCTTTTCCCCGGGCGGGAGCTTTGCCCACTGGAAATAGGGCAGATACCCGGCGGCAGGGGGTAGCCGGATGTGCACCGTCCGCTGGGGGTCGCCGCCGGAGGTGTCCAGCTTCTCCCGCCAGCTGCTCCCCGGGATGACGTGGCAGACAGGCCGGTCAATCTCGGTGGCGGTGTCGTGGATGAGGTTCACCACAGTTACGCTGCACTGCATCAGAAACACCCCCGATACAGCAGGCCGTGGGGGTCGTGCCCCAGGCAGCCGGAAAGAATGCTGTGCGCTTCGGCGGCCTGCTTTTCGGCCAGTGCTCCGTCGGAGAACGTCACGGCAAAGCCGTCGTTGTTGACACTGGTCACGCCCGGCGCATAGCCGGTGGCAGCGCGTGCCGCTTCGGCCCGTTCAAGGCTCTGCACGATGGACGCACAGGCCATGGCCAGAGCTTCGGCACAGTCGGCGCAGCCTTTGGTGTGGGCTTCGGCCCGGCCAAAGGTGGCCCGGTCAATGAGCTTCGAGGCCCGGAAGCACAGCGGCGTGAATGCGGCCTCGTCCAGCGTGCCGCCCGCTGTCTGATACTGGTCGTAGGTGCAGTAAAGCATGGGGGCCTCCTTATGCTGCGACCTTCTTCTTAACAAGAATGGTCTGGCCCTTGGTGACCTTGTAGGCGTAGACTTTGCGGCCCTGCACGGCAGATGCGCCGATGAAATCGCCAGAGCCGGAGAGATCCTGCAGGTGGACGGGAACGGCCCACTCATCGATGACGGCGAACCAGTTGGGATGACCGGCCACATACTCCACATTCTCGCCCAGGGTGGAATCCTCGAACACGGTGTAGCCTGCGATCTTGCCCACAGCGCCGGTCTGAACGACCGCGTCGCCCAGGTCGGAAGCCTTGATGAACTCGGGGCTCTTCAGGAGCAGGCCGTAGGTGTCCGGGGAGACCAGCAGCCAGCGGCCTGCGGTGGGCACGCCGATGGAGGACTGCTGAGTGCGTGCATCCACGATGTTGGCGTAGATGGTCTTTTCGGTCAGGGCGGTGGTATTGCCGAAGGCAGTGCCTGCGGTGGTCAGCTCCACGGAGCCGTCAGAGTCCATCTGCAGGCCCAGAGAGTAACCGGCGCTGTCCAGGCGGTCAGCCACCAGATTGCCGGGAACGCTCTCTGCATCGAAACCATCGATGATCTCATTCACGGCCTTGTCGTGGTCGATGTTGACGGTGAGGTAGGTGGTGTCACCGCTGGTCTGCTTTGCACCCTTGGCCTTGTCGTAGTCGTTCACCACAACCTCGGTGTCGCGGACGGGAACCTTGACGGAACCTGCCTTGGGGCTGCCCTCGTAGCGGTTGTTGCAGATCACGCCGACTTTCTTCACCAGCGTCTTGCGCAGCTTGAGGTCAACCAGATTGGAATAACGGACCTGTGCTTCATGTGCCATAAGAATATCCTTTCTCTCATTCGATGTTGATATCGGGGTTCATCGCCTTGAAGGCAGCGGTCACGGGGTCAACGTCCCCGGCGGGCGGGGTGCCGTGCTCTTTGCCGCTGGAAACGTGAACGGAACCAGCGCCGCCCTCTTCCGCCTCGCCAAAGGCCCAGGGGTTCGCCTTGGCGGCTTCTTCCAGAGCCTTGGAGATATCGGTGGAACGGTCCTTGGAGCCCTTGAGGGCATCCAGATCCAGCAGTGCCCGGACCGCCTTGACGCTGCGGCCCTTGGCTCCCAGAATGGCGGTGTTCAGGGCATTGTCAAAGGCAACGCCCTCAGCCTGTGCCTGCATATCGCCCTTGAGTTTGGCAATGTCTGCCTCGTATTCCTCGGGCTTCTTCTTGCCGTCAAAGGCGGCAAGGCCGTCCTGGGCGGTCTTGAGCTGAGCCTGGGTGTTTCCAGCTGGGTCTTGTACTGTTCGGCGGCAGTCTTTTCCCGGTTGACATCGTTGCCGTTCTCGGCCATGATCCAGTTCAGCTGCTCCTCGGTAATGCCGGGGATCTTGTTCTTCACGTCTTCACGCTTCATGGTGGAAAAACTCCTTTCTGTTGGTGAAACCACGGTTTGGTGACACGGTTCTCCGTCCGTGTTCGGTTGTGGGCAGGGTACGCACTGCCCTCTGCGATGGCACCGCATGCAGGAATCGAACCTGCGGCATCCGGTTTTGGAGACCGGCGCTCTTCCATCTGAGCTAAAACGGTATGAAAAAAGCGCCCCTGCTCAAACGAGCAAAGACGCTTGCGGTATTTGGTTGTCAGATGCCGGGGACGATTTCCTTAACACCCTTTGCAAATGCGGC
>ERZ772893.3647-NODE-3647-length-10594-cov-3.629756_pt1 | contig 10594 bp, 9 predicted proteins | sample MGYA00511482_ERZ772893 | MGnify/ENA primary metagenome ERZ772893 (study PRJEB29015, sample SAMEA2737687) | human gut metagenome | biome: human gut; feature: human-associated habitat; material: faeces | place: China | collected 2012 ...
CGGAATCCGCATCATAAAATCCATCCCACTCACCTCATACAGGTAATACCAGAATCCTGCCGTTAACAGAAACTGCAGGAGAAACTTCTGAAATGCGGACAAGCCCTTCGACCTTCGAAGGACTACCTTGATAAAATCATCCAGGAAGCCGATCCATCCGAATCCAAACGTTACACACAATACCGGTATTCCCTCCGGAAACCTGTGCAGAAATGGAAGTGTCGAAAACAGAATGCTAAGCAGAATGATAATTCCACCCATAGTTGGTGTTCCTGCTTTACACAGATGGGTGCTCGGTCCATCCTCTCTTACGGTCTGACGTACCTTTACCTTCTTCAGTAGTGGAATCAGCAGCTTACCAAGCAGTGCACTCAGTAAAAAGGCTGAAAGAATCGGCAAAACAACATCTTGCATTTTCATTAATCATACCTTTCAATTATAATCCATTTTGTCCAGATAGGGAAGAACATTTTCGAAAAGCTGACGCACGACAGGAGCAGCCACCTGACCGCCATAATATACACCCTGTGGATTATGGATGATCGCAATCGCAAGCACCTCCGGATCATCCGCCGGTGCAAATCCGATAAAGGAAGCGATATATCTCCCGGTTCCTCTCGGGAGCGTCTGGCTGGTCGCGGTCTTTCCTCCGACCCTTGCTCCCTCCACATAGCCGTTCTTCCCGGAGCCGCTCTCCACCACCTGCTCTAAGATCATCCGTATGGTTGCCGATGTTTCTTCCGATACAATCTGCCTGCCCTCTTCATAAGACAGCATCCGAATGTTCTCGCCCTGCCGGTCTGCCACCTTTACGCCAAAATGCGGGGTGATTCTTTTTCCTCCATTTACCAGCGAGGAAACCGTTGCCGCCATCTGGATCGGCGTCACCTGAAAGGACTGCCCAAAAGCAACCGTTGCAAGCTCCACCGCTTTCATGTCCTCCTTTTTGTGCATAATGGTCCCCGCCTCTCCCGGGAGATCCACGCCGGTCTTTTCCAATAAACCGAACTGTTTGAAGTATTTGTAATAATTGTCTACACCGAGCCGGAGGCCGACTGTGATGAATACCGGGTTACAAGAATTGCAAGTGGCCTCAACAAACGTCTGGGTTCCGTGTCCGGCAATCTTATGGCAGCGGATCCGACGGTCCTCCACCATGATGTATCCCGGACAGTGAAAGGTGGATTCCGGTGTTACCACACCCTCCTCCAGCCCTGCCGATGCCGTAATGACCTTGAAGGTGGAGCCCGGTTCATAGGTATCACTGATACAGCCGTTACGCCACATCAGATTGAGCTTATCCTGATTTGTCTGCACTTCGCCTTCTATGGAAAAAGGTTCGTTCAGATTAAATTCCGGTACATTGATCATTGCTAAGATCTCGCCGTTTTGCGGATTCATCATCAACACGGAAACACTCTGTGCCCCATGTTCTTCCATTGCCTTTTTCGCTGCCTGCTCTGCATATTCTTGAATATTATAATCAAGACTGATATGCAGATCATTTCCGTCGATCGGATCCTGCCTGCGTTCACCGGCGTTTTCAATCTCAATCCCCCGCGCATCTGTCAGCGTCAGGATTTTTCCATTTTTCCCCTGAAGGTATTTATCGTATTTTACTTCTAAGCCGATGATCCCCTGATTATCGCCTCCGGTAAAGCCCAACACCTTAGAAGCCAAGGTATCGTAAGGATAATACCGTTTATAATCCTCATCGATCTTTACGCCTGCTAAACCATGCGCACGGATGGCATCTCCTGTTTCTTTTGGAACATTGGTCTTGATCTTTTCTATGGAAGATACTTTTTCCACACGTTTGCGGATCGTCTCCTCATCCATTTCGAGTTCTTTTGCTAACATGGCAATGACTTTTTCCGGTTCTTTGATCTGACTGTGTATCACTGAAATTGTACAGACGGTCTTGTTTTCCGCTAATACCACTCCGTTACAGTCTACGATCTCCCCGCGTGCCGCTTTGATGTTTCTTTCTCTCTCATGCAGATCCTCTGCTTTTTTTCCATAGTATTCCGAGCAAAAAATCATCAGATAGACCAGCCTTCCGACTAGAAATGTCAGCACCAGCATGACCACCACCATAAAAACCATGATTTTTTTCCTATATGCAGTTTTATTCCGATACATAGGTATAACCCCATAAAAGAAGTTAGTATAATCTATTACAACTTTGATGAGGTTATGTGATATTCTGCTTTACTGTACCGGATTTCCCATGATATCTAAGTCGACCACTTTTTCCTGATCGTACTCTTCATCCTGATAAATATTCAGATATGGAAGTATTTCTTTTAAAATTTCTCTTGTAATATTCTGTGCATAGGAACTGTGCGCCTGGTCTGCGACATTCGGTTCATCAATTACGACATAGATTACCACCTGCGGATTCTCCTGCGGCACATATCCGATAAAAGATACCAGATATTTTCCTTGTGCACGCTGTGTCTTTTTGACACCATCTTCCTCGACGGTCTCATATTTCTGTGCCGTACCGGTTTTACCACCCATGGAATATCCCGGCACTTTTGCCGTCTTTCCGGTTCCTTCCGAGACCGTTTTATACAGATACTGCTTAACCATATTACAGGTATCTTTTGACAATGTCTGTTTTAACAGTTCGCCTTTGTTCTCTTCAATCAGGTTTCCGTTCTCATCCGTGATTTTTTTTACCACATGAGGTTTATAATAATTTCCACCATTAATTAAAGAGGAAAATGCACTCGCCATCTGTACCATCGTAACATTGAAGTTCTGTCCAAAAGAGTTCGTCGCTAATGATGCATCGTCCATCGTTTCTAATGTATACATCAAGGAGTCGGTTCTTGCTTCTCCCGGAAGGTCGATCCCGGTCTTTTGACCAAAACCGAATATTTTCTGGTATTTTAATAAATTCTCTTTTTGTATTGCATAGGACATCTGCATCAGGGCATCATTACAGGACTCCATGATAGACTGTTCTATGGTTAAGAGTCCATGACCGCTCCGGTTAACACAGTGAATGGTGTGACCGCCGACCTGCTCCTTTCCGTCGCAGACATAGGTCTCATTTCCGGTTAATGCCCCTGTTTCGAGTCCGGTTGCAACGGTCAGAGGTTTTACGGTAGAGCCCGGCTCATAGGTCTGTGTCACGCAGAAATTCTGCCAGATTTTATTTAACGCCTCCAACTGCTCATCTTCGCTCATACCTTTGATCTCTTCTTCACTGTAATAAGCACTTAAATCCCTTGGATCATTCAGATCAAAGGTCGGATAATTTGCCATAGCATAAATTTCCCCATTGTTCGGATTCATGACAATGGCAGCCGTATTTTTACTGCCCTCGCCTTCCTCCGCACCATTTTTGCAGGCATCGTTAAATTCTTTGAGCTTTTTCTCCACCACCGACTGAATATTGACATCAATCGTCGATACCACCGTCTTTCCGTTGACCGGTTCTTTGATGGTTTTTTCAAAGTTACTGTCTGAATTCAGATAACCGTACTCTCTTCCGTTGACTCCATTTAATGTATCGTTATAAGAATCCTCAAGACCTCCGATTCCAAGGTTTCCTGAAGTCGTATATCCAATGACGGAAGCCGCAAGGGAACCGTAAGGATATTCACGGAGATATTCTTTTTCCATCCATACACCTTTGATATAAGGATGGTTCTTGGTATCATTCTGCAATTCCACAAATTTCTGCACTTTATCATAAGGAAGTCTGCGCAAAATCTTGTTGTACTGACTCTTCGGTTTTTCTTCTGCTAACTTGTACAAATCTTCTGCTTTTAAATCCTCAAAGCAGGAGGTCAGTGCCTCAATGGTCGGCTGTAAATACTCTTCTTTACTGTTTAACACCTTGCAATCTAAGATTACGTTATAGACATCTACACTGGTTGCAAGTACCGTACCTTTGGCATCGACAATATCCCCACGCTGATACGGCAGTATGGTACTGTCATATTCCTGCTGGGTTAAAACGATTTTTTCATATTTTTCGCCACTTGTCACTTCAATATACATAATTCTGCCGATTAATGCGACTAAAAGTATTGTAATCGTTAAAAATGTGACAATCAGTTTTTTTCGCATTTTTCGCGGAAACTTTGCCAGTTCCTTTTTCCGTCTTGCCTTCAATCTTCCACCACACTACTTTCCCGGAATTTCTTCATACTGTGTCATGTAGTCTGAATCCTCAATACTATAGTAAGCAACCTGATCCGGTGCTGCATAGACCATCCCCAATTCTGCGATTGCTTTTTCTTTAATCTCATTCAGATTGATAGAGGTATTGACTCTTTTTAATGTGGTGTCATTATCTGTCTTTAAATCTGCAATTTCTTTTTCTAAAGCTGAAATATTACTCATTCTGGTGGTAATATCTGCCTGTAAATGCACATATGCTGCACATACCAGACAGGTAATACTTACTGCAACTGCCAAAAATGCCACATATCTGCGGCTCATACGCAGTTCTCTTGCCTGATTTCTCTTTGCTATTTTTCTGTTTCTAGCTCTCTGTTCTTCACGTTCTCTTCTGATTCTTTCCTGTCTGTCGTCTTTCGGCAGTGCTTCTGCCTTGCGTACCGTATTTCCGTCTACATACATCCGATACTGATTCTGCTCCATTTTAGACACCTCCGCTTTTTTGTCTTTTACCTTCTCTCGAACACACGCAATTTTGCACTCTTGGACCTTGAATTTTCTCTCAATTCCTCTTCCCCCGGCAAAATCGGCTTTCTTGTAATGACTTTCCCCTTGGATTCCTTGCCACATACACAAACCGGAAAGTCACTTGGGCATGTGCATGGGTTTTCATTCTTTTTAAATATGGTCTTTACGATTCTATCTTCTAATGAGTGAAAGGTAATAATACAGATTCTTCCGTCCTCATTTAAAAGTTCTATCATATCATCGAGTGTATCCTGCAACACTTCCAGTTCCCGGTTTAATTCAATTCTGATTGCCTGAAAGGTACGTTTTGCCGGATGTCCGCCACTCATCTGTACTTTTTTCGGAATTGCTGAGCGAATAATGGCTGTCAGCTCTCCGGTTGTTTCAATGGGCTGTTTTTCTCTCGCTGCCACAATGTGTTTTGCGATGTTTTTTGCAAATTTGTCTTCTCCGAAATCCCGGATAATCCGATACAGTTCTTTCTCACTGTAAGTATTGACAATATCTCTTGCCGTACGGCTTTCTCTTTGATCCATCCGCATATCTAACGGAGCATTTTCTTCCATATAAGTAAAACCGCGCTTTGGCGTATCTAACTGAAAGGAGGATACGCCAAGGTCTAAGACAATGCCGTCTACCTTTTCAATTCCAAGATTTTTCAGTTCCTGACGCATATTGCAATAGTTGCTGCGAACAATGGTCACACGATCCTGATATTCTTTCAGTCTCTCTGTTGCCGCCAGAATCGCATCTGCATCCTGATCAATACCAATCAGTCTGCCACCCTCACCAAGTCTTTTTGCAACTTCTAAGGCATGTCCGCCCCCACCTAAGGTTCCGTCTACATAGATTCCGTCCGGTCTGATGTTCAGATTGTCAATTGTCTCATTTAATAATACGGATGTATGATGAAATTCCATATTGTTCTCCTATCCCGTCGTTTTTGATTTCTTATCCTAGATACTCAATCCCAAATCTGCCATATGCTCTGCAATTTCGTCCATGTCATCATAGGAATTGCAATCCAGCCAGTTGTCTTTGCTCCAGATCTCGATCCGGTTGAGTACTCCAACGGATACGACATCCTTCTGTAAATCAGCAAATTCCCTTAAAACCGGTGGTATCAGGATTCTTCCCTGCTTGTCTAACTCACAGGTGGCTGCTCCGGCGAAGAAGAAACGTGAGAATTTTCTTGCATCTTTTGTGGTAAGTGGGACATTTCTAAATTTTTCTTCAATATTGTGCCATTCTTCATTTGGATATACAAACAGACATCCATCCAGTCCTTTTGTTACAACAAACTCGTTTCCAAGCTGCTCTCTGAACTTAGACGGAACGATCATTCTGCCTTTTGCATCGATTGTATGATTGTATTCTCCCATGAACATCTGACACTCACCTACTTACCGTGGCTATTTTTTTCGTGTTATCCACAAAGTTATCAACTTATCCACCACTTTGTGCCACTATCAACCACTTTCACCCACTTTTATATCCATTTTACTCCACCAGTGGGTAAAAAGCAAGTATTTCCAGTATTTTTAAGAAAGATTAGGGTGTAAAAAATAAAAAAAGGAAAACACTGTATCTCTACAATGCTTTCCTTTGCTCTTACCATCTTTATGTTTCTTCTCTTGTATCTAGTTTCCAGACATTATTTAATTGTTCTCACTGAGGTCTAAATACCGCTCGATCATGCGGTCCACTTCTCTGCTCAGTTCGTAGCATCCTTCAATATCATTACCAAAGGCATATGCTTCGTCCAGTCTTTTTCTTGCTATTTCAATCTGTTCCTGTAATGTTTCTTTTTCCTGCATCCATATCGCTCCTTAGTCAAAATGTTATTGCTGTTTCCTGCTCACTGCTTTTTTCCTAAGTATGATAAGCATCATCACCGAAACGACTGCTAATACTACTGCTAATACCTGCGAAACTGCAACGGAAGTTCCCGGAATCAGGAGCTGGTCCGTTCTAAGACCTTCAATCCATGCCCGTCCGATCCCATATCCTACTAAGTACAGCAGAAAAATCTCTCCCTCGAACTTCTTCCTCTTTCTGATCAGCAATAGGATCATCAGCAATACCAGATTCCATAGGGATTCGTACAAAAACGTCGGATGTACCTGAATGTAAGATACTCCTCCGATCTCTACGATGTGTTCGGCAAGCTCTTTTGAAATATCACTGTCTCTGACAGCACTGACCGGAAGCTGCATCGCTAACAGTCCGTCTGTATAGCCGCCAAATGCTTCCCGGTTAAAGAAGTTGCCCCATCTTCCGATGATCTGTCCTAAGATCAGACCCAGACCTGCCGTATCTGCCAACCTCGGAAATGAAAGCCCCTTGACCTTTGCAAAAACAACCGTTGTAATAATTGCAGCAATAACGCCTCCGTAAATCGCCAGTCCACCCTGACGCAGATTTAAAATACTCCACAGGTTGTCCTTATACAGATCCCACGAAAATATGACATAATACAATCTCGCTCCGATCACGGAGCAGATAATGGCAATGATCGCCAAGTCAAAATAATCATCGGGATTCTGCTCGGTTCTTTTGGCTTCATATGTAGCCAGAAGGATTCCTGCTAACATTCCCACGGCGATGATCACACCGTAATATGCTATGGAAATCCCAAAGACTGTAAAATTTTTCCCCACATGTTCTAAATAAATCCCTAAATGTGGGAAGCGAATACTCCAATCCATACTGCTTGCCTTACTGCAGTTATGCAGCCCTCTTCTTTGACAGGTACTGATGTAACTTTCCCTGCTCTGCTAACTGCCTGATCCCCTCTACTACCTGGTAATTTAGTGATACAATATGTCGAATATCTTCATCGACATCTATCTTTCGTTTTAAATATTCTTCATGTCGTAATTTAATAAAGTCACATAGCGCTTCTGCACTGCTGAAATGACACTGCACAAAAGGCCATCTGTCTTTTTTATCCGTCTTTAAATACTCTCGTAATCTCAGCTTTAGTACTTCCTCGTAGGAACAGTGATCTTTTAGATTGCCCGGATACGTTCTGTTATGCGGAAAAGTAAAATAATCCGCTATATAATGGGTAATCTGACCAAGATTCCTGTAATACTTTGTCGCACGTTCCTTATACTTTCCGTGTAAGTTTGACAAATCTCCTATTTCTTTTTTCACCTGTTCAAAAGTTCCGTTAATTTCGTGCTTCTTATATACAAAGGAAGGTTTGATATCCGGCAGGATGCTTCCTAAATAAAAAGCCCATCTGTGCTTTCTCAGCCCTTCGTCATCTGAATTACGGACAATATCGCGGGCTAATGAAATATGTGACTTCTTTCTCATGTAATGCCTCCACGAAAAATTCTTTTGTACAACTGCAATTACATTGTTATTGTACTTCGTATAGAGACTTTTTACAAGTGTCTACTTTGAATTTTTCGTGAAGTTTCTCCCTTAATCGCTAATTATTGACAACAAAAGCTGGCACACTGTGTGTCTGCACTGTCTTTTGCATTACCGCCAACAATTCCGATACGGTTTGCACTGCACTTACAGCTTTCGTTATAAATGCATTTTACTGCCTCACAATCGACATCAATATTCTCGCTCTTGTGACCAACAGCGTTAGAACAGCAGTCTTTTGTTCTCTCCTGAAAACTTGCACATGCTGTTTCACTTGTGTTTTTTGCATCTCTTCCTTCTACCATGATATCCCCCTTACAGCAGTAAGGTTCTTCATTGTAAACGCAGTTTTTAACGGAACACTCTAATTTTGTCATAAAAATAAATCTCCTTTCTTCTTTCTGCCACTTTAGGGTGTGTAAGAAGAGGGAGATTTATTCTTAAAAAGTTTTCAAAAATTTTTTTCTATTTTTGTTCCTGCACTTCTTCCTTACGGATTTCTTTCGTACGGATTTCTTTGCAGATCTGCTCTACGAACTCTGCGATCGGTTTGACACCTTCATCACCGGCAAAACGGCTTCTGACGGAAACTGTTCCGTCTGCCTCTTCTTTTTCGCCGACTACTAACATGTATGGTACTTTTGCAAGACGGCTTTCACGGATCATGTAACCGATCTTTTCAGAACGTGCATCCACAGATACATAGACACCGTTTTTCTTAAGTTCTGCTTCTACTTTTTTTGCATATGCTTCATATTTATCGGAAATCGGCAGTACGCGTACCTGTTCCGGGCAAAGCCAGGTCGGGAATTTTCCGGCATACTTCTCGATCAGCCATGCTAAGGTTCTCTCATAGCATCCCATGGAAGTACGGTGGATAATGTAAGGACGTACCTTGTCACCGTTTGCATCAATATAATACATATCAAACTGTTCTGCTAACAGTGCATCCCACTGAATCGTAATCATGGTGTCTTCTTTTCCATATACGTTTTTCGCATTAATGTCAATCTTTGGTCCGTAGAATGCAGCTTCTCCAACATCCTCCACAAATTCAATGCCAAGCTCATGCATCATATCACGCATATGCTGCTGTGTCTCTTCCCAGACTTCCGGTTCTCCGATGTATTTTTCTCTGTTTTCCGGGTCCCATTTAGAAAGATGATAGGTTACGTCTTCTTCTAATCCTAAGGTCTTTAAGCAGTGACGTGCCAGTGCGATACAATTCTTAAATTCCTCTACCATCTGATCCGGTCTTACAATTAAATGTCCTTCTGAAATCGTAAACTGGCGGACTCTGGTCAATCCATGCATCTCGCCGGAATCCTCATTACGGAACAGAGTGGATGTCTCGCTGTAACGCAATGGCAGCTCACGGTATGAGTGCTGTGAATTTTTGTATACATAATACTGGAACGGGCAGGTCATCGGACGGAGCGCAAATACCTCTTTATCCTTGCTCTCATCACCTAAGACAAACATTCCCTCTTTGTAGTGATCCCAGTGTCCGGAAATTTTATACAAATCGGATTTTGCCATTAACGGTGTCTTTGTACGGATATATCCCCACTCATTGTCCTCTAAATCTTCAATCCAACGCTGTAATGTCTGAATCATACGGACACCTTTTGGCATAATAAGTGGAAGTCCCTGCCCGATCACATCGACAGTAGTAAATAATTCCATCTCGCGTCCTAATTTGTTGTGGTCACGTTTTTTGATATCCTCTAAATGCTCTAAATAAGCATTCAGTTCATCTTTTGTCGCAAATGCTGTTCCATAGATACGCTGAAGCTGTGCTTTGTTGGAATCGCCTCTCCAGTATGCCATGGAAGAGGAAATCAGTTTGTATGCTTTGATTCCCTTGGTATTCATCAGATGCGGTCCTGCACAAAGGTCGGTAAATCCCTCGCCCTGTTTATAAAAAGAAATTTCCGCATCTTCCGGTAAATCTTCAATCAGTTCTACCTTATATGGTTCCTCTTTTTCTTTCATCAATGCAATGGCTTCTTCTCTTGGAAGTGTAAATTTTTCCAAACGATTGCCTTCTTTGATGATTTTTTTCATTTCTTTTTCTAAGTTATCTAAATCTTCTCTCGAAAACGGCTCGGATTCAAAATCATAATAAAATCCCTCGTCAATAGATGGTCCAATTGCTAATTTTACATTTGGGAACAGTCTTTTTACTGCTTCTGCTAACACATGGGAACAGGTATGGCGTACCGTACGAAGTCCTTCACTGTCCTTTGCTGTTAAAATGTTCATTTCGCAGTCACTGTCTACGACGGTTCTTAAATCTTTGACTTCTCCATTGATCTCTACTGCACAGGCTGCTCTTGCAAGTCCTTCGCTGATATCTCTTGCGATGTCGTATGCACTCATTGCCTCTGCGTATTCTTTGATACTGCCATCTTTTAATGTGATCTTCATTTTATCCTCTCCTCTTTGATTTTTTGTGGTTGTCTTTCTTTTTTCTGTGTTGTGGTTCTGTACCAGGGTATGGTGTTCGGGGTGGCGTGTTTTGGATATAAGATTTTCTAAA
>ERZ772893.3652-NODE-3652-length-10583-cov-3.524126_pt1 | contig 10583 bp, 7 predicted proteins | sample MGYA00511482_ERZ772893 | MGnify/ENA primary metagenome ERZ772893 (study PRJEB29015, sample SAMEA2737687) | human gut metagenome | biome: human gut; feature: human-associated habitat; material: faeces | place: China | collected 2012 ...
AGATGATATGATGGAAGAATATCTGGAAGAGGGAAGAATCTCTTTGGATAAAGTACAAAAAGCGGTTGCAGACCGCCAGGTGTTTCCATGTTATTTTGGTTCGGCACTACATTCTCAAGGTGTGGAAGAACTTTTGGATGGACTTGATCGGTATATGAAAGATAAGACTTATCCGGCAGAGTTTGGGGCAAAGGTTTATAAGATTGCAAGAGACAATCAGGGAAACCGTCTGACCTATCTGAAAGTGACAGGTGGAAGACTGAAAGTAAAAGATGTAGTGGAAGGATTGAATGAAAAGATCAATCAGATCCGGATCTACTCCGGTGAGAAATTTGAGGCTGTTAAGGAAGTAGAAGCCGGAAGAGTATGTGCAGTTACCGGATTGGAAAATACAAGACCCGGGCAGGGAATCGGAGCAGAAGAAGAGTCAGATTTACCGGTATTAGAGCCGGTGTTGACATACCAGATCCTTCTTCCGGATGACTGTGATGTACATAAGATGCTTTTGAAGCTAAAGATTTTAGAGGAAGAAGAACCAGAACTTCATATTGTATGGGAAGAACAGACTTCTGAGATTCATGTACAGTTGATGGGAGATGTGCAGATTGAGATTTTACAGCGGATGATAAAGGAACGTTTTGGTGTGCTGGTAGAATTCGGTGAAGGGAGTATTGTTTACAAAGAGACAATCACAGCACCGGTAGAAGGTGTGGGACACTTTGAACCATTACGTCATTATGCAGAAGTGCATCTGCGCCTAGAACCGGGAGAACATGGATCCGGAATGCAGTTTGCAGCAGAGTGCAGTGAAGATATTCTGGACAGAAACTGGCAGCGGCTTGTTCTGACACATCTGGAAGAGAAGGAACACAAAGGTGTGCTGACAGGTTCACCAATCACGGATATGAAGATTACGCTGACTTCTGGACGTGCACATCAGAAACATACGGAAGGCGGAGATTTTCGTCAGGCAACTTATCGTGCAGTGCGTCAGGGATTAAAGAAAGCAGACAGTATTCTTCTGGAGCCATATTATGAATTCCGAATGGAACTTCCATCAGAAAATGTAGGACGAGCTATGACAGATATCCAAAATATGTCCGGCAAATTCGGAACACCGATGATAGAAGAAGAGACAACAGTGCTGACAGGAAGTGCACCGGTGTCCCTGATGCGTGGATATCAGAAAGAATTCACTGCCTATACAGGTGGACGTGGAAGAATGGCAGTTTCGTTGAAAGGTTATGATATTTGTCATAATCAGGAAGAAGTTCTGGCAGCGTCAACCTATGATTCGGAGGCAGATCTGGCGAATCCGACAGGCTCTGTGTTCTGTGCACATGGAGCAGGATTTGTTGTAGATTGGGATGAAGTTGAAGAATATATGCATATGGAACATACATTGGAATCAGGAAATGATGATGAAATGGATGTAATGGAGGTGACACTTCCAAAACGCAGGCACTCCAGTATTGAACTGACACAGGAAGAGTTGGATGCGATCTATGTCCGTACACCGGATCCAAAGAAGAATCGTTCTACAGGTTCTGTAACTGTCCGGGCAAAGGAAAAGACAAGAGAGCCGGGAAGCGCTTACCAGGATCCGAAGTGGGAAGCGCGCCGGAGAGCGAAAGCCGGAACAGAAGAATATCTTCTGGTAGATGGTTATAATATAATTTTTTCATGGGAGGAATTGAAAGAACTTTCAGAAAGAGATATTGGTGCAGCAAGAGGAAAGCTTGCAGATATTCTGAGTAACTATCAGGGATTTCGCAAATGTACCCTGATCCTTGTGTATGATGCTTATAAAGTAGAGGGGAATCCGGGTGAAGTGATGAAATATCATAACATTTATATCGTCTATACGAAAGAAGCAGAAACAGCAGATCAATATATTGAGAAGACAGTCCGCAGGATTGCGAAGAATGCAGATGTAACAGTAGCCACATCAGATGGACTTGAGCAGGTGATCATTATGGGGCAGGGGGCTCACAGAATGTCTGCGCCAGGTCTGAAAGAAGAGGTTGAGTTGGCATTAAAAGAACTCAGAGGAGAGCATCTGGGCAGGCAGGTAAATCTGAAAAATTATCTTCTGGATTATCTTGATGAGGAAACTGCAAAACAGATGGAAGAAATCCGTTTGGGAAAAGAAAAGTGTTAATTTTTAATGAAGATACAAGTTTTTTTGTGATATTAATGTTATGATATAAGAAATAAAGTCGCAAAACGAACAAGTGAGCAAATTGGTCAGTGCTCTGGGAAAGTGAGAATTGTGACTTACGAAAGCGAGGTAGAGATGATGAGATGTATGAACTGTTATCAGGAGATACCGGATAGTTGTAAGTTCTGCCCGAATTGCGGGGCGAAGCAGCCGGTACAGAAGATGGAACCTGTATCACAGGTGAAGGAAGAGACAACATATAACATAACAGAAGATACAGCAGAGGTACAGCAGCCGACAGAAAAAGTGCAGTCAGAAGAAGATGTGCTGCCGGAAGAAAAAGTGCAGCCAGAAGAAGATGTGCTGCCGGAAGAAAAAGTGCAGCCAGAAGAAGATGTGCAGCCGACAGAACCAACACAGCCAGCTGATGTGGCAGGTTCATATCAGAACGATCCATACAAAAGTGTGAATCAGGAGCAGAATACTTCCTATGGTGAACCAAACAACTATGAGTATGGACAGGGGTATGGTCAGCAAAATCAGAATTATAACCAGCAGAATCAGAATTATACTCAGCAAGCTCCAAACTATGGTCAGCAAAACCAGGGATATTATCAGCAGAATAATTTCAATGGAATGCCACAGAAGCCAGTGAACTGGGTTCCGTATCTTATATTATCGATTATTTCAACGTTATGTTGCTGCCTTCCATTTGGTGTAGTGGGAATCGTGTTCTCGGCGAAGATCAATAGTGCTATGCTGGCAGGAAATCTTGAAGAAGCACAGAATAATGCGAAGATGGCAAGAATCTGGATTATCGTATCCTTTGCAATTGGTCTTCTTACATGGTTGATCTACATGGTTCTGATCGTGACAGGGGCAGTTTCCGGTTCGGCTTATTACTATTATTAAAAAGTGAGCGGATGATGATTTGGAAGATAAAGATGCGTGAAGCATTTCAAACAAAAAGGTCGGCCAGGATCATCGCAGTTCTGACGGGGGCAGTGATTGCAGTGGCTGCTGCGGGTTATCTCTTTTTTCATAATCCGCACCAGTATCCGCTGCCCTGCCTCTTTCATATTATTACCGGACTGTATTGTCCGGGGTGCGGTGCCGGGCGGGCAAGCTATTCTATTTTACATGGAAGATTTTATATGGCATTCCGGTATAATCCGATGTATGTGACATTACTCCCGTTTCTTGGTGTGTATATTGTAGCACGATTGATTGACTGGGTTTTGACCGGTGGTAATCATGTGGATCAGAAGATTAATCAGAAAGTTCTATATGTGGTATTAGTTATAGTGGTGGGGTTCGGAATCGTGAGAAATATTCCGATTTATCCATTTACATTGCTTGTGCCGGCGGGATATTAAAAAACAAAACCAGAGAAACGAAGTTCTTTCAGATTCTGTTTAAATGAGTGACAGAGAAAGAACTTCGTTTTTCATTTTTTGATTTATTAAAAAGCATGACTAGGAAAATTCTCAAGAATATGGTATTATGAAAAATGATATATTGTGATGTAAGTGTCAAAAGTAAATTTTGCCACTCACTGATGTAACCGGATTGCTCCATTGCTATGCAATTCCCGCAATCCTCGAACACCTCAAACTCCCATAAAATGGCGTGTTCACACCATTTTATTCCGTTTTCGGTGTTCGGCGTGTCAATAAGTATAAATTGCTTATTTGTGCGAGCACAAACGCAATTTATACTTTTGACACTTACATCATAATACGTGAAATATAAAAAGGCAATGGTGAGATGAGTACTATCTTGACTTGACGAACAACTTATCTACGCAGTAAAATAAAATCGTTGTTGAGATATCATCAGAAAGCGAGGAAGCATTGGATGAAAAAAGTAGTTGTATTTTTAGCAGACGGTTTTGAAGAAGTAGAAGGTTTAACTGTAGTGGATCTGTTAAGAAGAGCAGGAGCGGTTATAGAGACAGTTTCTGTTATGGGAAAACTGCAGATTGACGGAGCACATGGAATACAGGTGGAAGCGGATGAATTGTTTGAGAAAGCATTTTTTGATGACGCAGAACTTCTTGTACTTCCGGGAGGTATGCCGGGAACATTGCATCTGAAAGCGCATAAAGGATTGGCAGATCTGCTTTGTGAATTCAACGAAAATGGAAGGGAAATTGCAGCAATCTGTGCTGCTCCGACAGTACTTGGAGCACTGGGACTGTTGAAGGAGAAAGCAGCATGCTGTTATCCGGGGATGGAAGAACAGCTGAATTGTAAAGAAGCAAAGTTCTGTTCATTTGTTACAGATGGAAATATCACAACAAGCCGTGGTGTGGGAACAGCGATACCATTCGCGTTGGAACTGATCCGTCGGCTTTTTGGCAATGAGAAAGCTTCTGAAATAGCAGAATCTATTGTATATAAGGAATAAAATTAGAAAAAGTAGTCAGAAAAATGTAAAAAAACATGTAAAAGATATAGGAAAGTGGAAAAAACACTGGAAATATGAGACTTTATATGCTATACTGTCTCAATGACTGCGAATGTATACTTTTAAGAAATTAATTCGTTCGATAAGTAAAGAATTTGCTTATAAACAAGGAGGAAGAAAATGAGTTTACAGGTAGAAAAATTAGAGCATAATATGGCAAAGCTGACAATCGAAGTTTCAGCTGAAGAAGTAGAGAAGGCACTGCAGGCAGCTTACTTAAAAGAGCGCAGCAAAATCAGCCTTCCAGGATTCCGTAAAGGAAAAGTTCCGCGTCAGATGATCGAGAAGATGTACGGACCGGAAGTATTTTATGATGAGGCAGCAAACCGCATGATCTCTGAAGCATATGCAAAAGCATATGATGAGAGTGAACTTGAGATTGCTTCCCAGCCGACAATTGATATCGTTCAGCTTGAGAAGGGAAAACCATTCATCTTCACAGCAGAAGTTGCAGTTAAACCGGAAGTTAAACTTGGAGAGTACAAAGGACTTAAAGTTGACAAATACTCTACAAGAGTAACACAGAAGGAAGTTGACGAGGAAATTGAGAAAGTTCGTGAACAGCACGCAAGAATCGTTGAGGTTACAGACAGAGCTGTAGCAGATAAAGATGATGTCACACTTGATTTTGAAGGATTCGTTGATGGTGTTGCATTCGAAGGCGGAAAAGGTGAGAACTATCCGCTGACAATCGGATCCGGATCTTTTATTCCGGGATTTGAGGAGCAGCTGATCGGAGCTGAACTTGAGAAAGAAGTAGAAGTTAAGGTTACATTCCCAGAAGATTATCACTCAGAAGATCTGAAGGGTAAAGAAGCTGTATTCAAATGTACAGTACATGCAATCAGAGCCAAAGAGCTTCCGGAAGTAGATGATGAGTTCGCATCTGACGTTTCCGAGAAGGCTGAGACACTTGATGCTTACAGAGCAGAAGTAAAGGCTCAGATCAAAGAGCGTAAAGAGAACGAAGGAAAGGCTAAGAAAGAAGATCAGGCTGTAGAGCAGGCAGTTGCTAATGCAGAGATCAATCTTCCGGAACCAATGGTTGACCTTCAGGCTAAGCAGATGGCTGATGATTTTGCACGCCGCATTATGCAGCAGGGACTCAGCGTAGAGCAGTACTTCCAGTTCACAGGTCTCTCAGAAGAGAAGATGATGGAAGAGCTTAAGCCACAGGCTGAGAAGAGAATCAGAACAAGACTTGTTCTTGAAGCAATCGTAGCAGCAGAGAATATTGAAGTATCTGATGAGCGTCTTGATGAAGAGTTAGCTAAGATGGCTGAGTCTTACAAGATGGAAGTTGAGAAGCTGAAAGAGTTCATGGGTGAGAACGAGAAGAAGCAGATGAAAGAGGATATTGCAGTACAGGATGCAGTTACTCTGATCGTTGATGCATCTGTAGAAGGCTAATCATTTATTGGATTTCTTGAGAGGGTGCGCCTGTATATCAGGTGTGCCTTTTCTCTTTAGCGACAATCATATAGAAAAGGAAGGATAGCATATGAGTTTAGTACCTTATGTCATTGAGCAGACAAGCCGCGGAGAGCGTTCCTATGATATTTATTCAAGACTTTTAAAGGAGCGTATCATTTTCCTCGGAGAAGAAGTAAATGATGTGTCAGCAAGCGTGATCGTTGCACAGCTTCTGTTCTTGGAGGCAGACGATCCGGATAAGGATATCCAGCTGTATATTAACAGCCCGGGAGGATCTGTAACAGCAGGTCTGGCAATCTACGATACAATGCAGTACATCAAGTGTGATGTTTCAACAGTATGTATCGGTATGGCAGCCAGCATGGGCGCATTCCTGCTTTCCGGTGGAAAGAAAGGAAAGAGATTTGCCCTTCCGAACGCTGAAATCATGATTCATCAGCCATCCGGTGGTGCACAGGGACAGGCAACAGAGATTCAGATTGCAGCAGAACATATTCTTCGTACAAAGAAGAAATTGAATGAGATCCTGGCAGCAAATACAGGAAAGCCGCTGGAAGTGATCCAGCAGGATACAGAGCGTGACAATTTCATGTCTGCAGAAGAGGCGAAAGAGTACGGTCTGATCGACGAAGTAATAGTAAACCATTAATTGGTTATTGAGGTGACAGAATATGGCAGGAAAAAAGACTGAGGATATCGTAAGATGCTCGTTTTGTAATAAGACACAGTCCCAGGTTCGTAAGATGATCGCAGGACCAAGCGGAACCTATATCTGTGATGACTGTGTTGCTATTTGTACCGAGATTATTGAGGAAGAATTAGATTTTAATGACAGAGCTGCACTTGACGATATTAATCTCCTGACACCGGAAGAGATGAAAGCTTTTCTGGACGAATATGTGATTGGACAGGATGAGGCGAAGAAAGTTCTTTCTGTTGCAGTTTACAATCATTATAAGAGAATTCTGGCAGAACAGGATCTTGGAGTAGATCTTCAGAAGAGTAACATCCTGATGCTTGGACCAACAGGATGTGGTAAGACACTTCTGGCACAGACACTTGCGAAAGTGCTGAATGTTCCATTTGCAATCGCAGATGCCACAGCACTGACAGAGGCAGGATATGTAGGAGAGGACGTTGAAAATATTCTCCTTAAGGTGATTCAGGCAGCAGACGGAGACATCGAGCGTGCAGAACACGGAATCATTTACATTGATGAGATTGATAAGATCACAAGAAAATCAGAAAATCCATCCATTACACGAGATGTTTCCGGAGAAGGTGTTCAGCAGGCACTTTTGAAAATCATCGAAGGAACAGTTGCGTCTGTTCCACCGCAGGGCGGAAGAAAGCATCCACATCAGGAGTTGATCCAGATTGATACAACGAACATCTTATTTATCTGTGGTGGTGCTTTTGAAGGAATCGATAAGATCATTGAGACGAGAATCGATAGAAAATCAATCGGATTCAATGCAGAGATCGCATCAAAACATGAGTACGATATGGATGTACTTCTTCAGGAAGCACTTCCGCAGGATCTTGTAAAGTTTGGTCTGATCCCTGAGCTGGTCGGAAGACTTCCGGTGACAGTATCATTGGATCTTCTGGATAAGGATGCATTGATCCGCATTCTTACAGAGCCAAAAAGTGCGATCGTAAAACAGTATCAGAAGCTTCTGGAGCTGGATGGCGTGAAGCTTGAATTTGATAAAGATGCTCTGTTAGAAATAGCAGAGACAACATTGAAGCGTAAGACAGGTGCGAGAGGTCTCCGTGCGATCATGGAGAATATCATGATGGATACGATGTTTACAGTACCGTCAGATAAGACAATCAAGGAATGTCGCATTACGAAGGAAGCGGTTCTTGGATTGGAAGAACCGAAGTATACTCGTGATGGTGAGGATAGAAAATCATTCCTGACATCTGAGAGCAAATAGTAACTGGATACAGGAATCCTGCAAACAGTTGCGGAGTATAAAACGAGGCGGGAGTGATGGGATATCCATCCTACCCGCCTTTTCTAACGAGGAGGAATTGAATTGGACAACGAGACAAGAAGTCTCCCTATGGTTGCCTTAAGAGGATTAACAATCATGCCGGAGATGATCGTTCATTTTGATGTGAGCAGAGAACGCTCCATCGCTGCAATTCAACAGGCAATGGTTGAAGAGCAGGAGATATTTCTGGTTGCCCAGAAATCAATAGAGACAGAGAACCCCGGACAGGACGATGTCTATGAGATTGGAACAGTTGCATCTGTGAAGCAGCTGATCAAGCTGTCAAAGAAAGTTGTAAGGGTTCTCGTGGAAGGAAAGAACCGTGCGGTTCTTAAGAAAATTGAAGAGACAGATCCTTATCTTCGTGCAGAAGTAGAAGTTCTGGAAGAACAGGAGATCACGATTCCGGATGATCTGAATGCGGAAGCAAAGATGCGCGGATTGAAGGAAATTATTACAAAATATGCAGCAAAGAATGGAAAGATTTCCAAAGAATCTGTTGCAGAATTTCTCGATATTACTGATTTAAAACGTCTGGTAAATGAAGTGGCTGCGAATATTCCATTGAAGTACAAGGATCAGCAGGAAATTCTGGAAGAACTGGATTTCTGGAGTAGATATGAGAAATTATCATTGAAGCTTGTGAATGAAATGCAGATTATGGAGATCAAAGAAGAACTTCAAAGGAAAGTAAAAAATAAAGTAGATAAGCATCAAAAAGAATATCTTTTAAGAGAACAGCTGAAGGTGATTCGCGAGGAATTAGGTGAGGATACTACATTTTCAGATGCAGATGAGTTCGAAGAAGCATGTAGCAAATTAGATGCACCGGAAGAAGTAAAAGAAAAGCTTCATAAAGAAATTGGACGGTTTAAGAACACGATCGGTTCTCAGGCAGAAAATGGAGTGATCCGTACTTATATTGAGACAATCCTGGAGATGCCGTGGAATAAACGTGCCGAAGATAATACAGATATCAACTATGCAAAAGAAGTTTTAGAGGCAGATCATTATGGATTGGAACAGGTGAAAGAAAGAATCCTGGAATTCCTGGCTGTCAGAACACTGACACAGAAGGGGGAAAGCCCGATCCTTTGTCTGGTGGGACCTCCGGGAACAGGTAAAACTTCTATTGCGAAGTCTTTGGCTCGTTCTCTTAAGAAACCGTTTGTGCGCATTTCTTTAGGAGGAGTACGTGACGAAGCTGAGATTCGCGGTCACCGCAAGACTTATGTAGGGGCAATGCCTGGAAGAATTGCAAATGGAATCCGTACAGCAGGTGTGAAGAATCCGGTACTCCTTCTGGATGAGATTGACAAAGTAAGTACAGACTATAAAGGGGATACATTCTCTGCACTTTTGGAAGTACTGGATAGTGAGCAGAACAGTAAGTTCCGCGATCATTATCTGGAAGTGCCACTGGATCTGTCAGAGGTTACATTTATCACAACAGCGAATACCTTACAGACGATTCCAAGACCACTCCTGGACAGAATGGAGATCATAGAGATCACAAGTTATACAGAAAACGAGAAACTTCATATTGCAATAGAACATCTGATTCCAAAGCAGCTGGAAAAGCATGGGATTACAGACGAACAGCTCAGCTTTAGCAAGAAAGCAATTTGGAAAATCGCACATAACTATACGAAAGAAGCAGGTGTTCGTCAGTTAGAACGTGAAATCGGAAATATTTGCCGTAAGGCGGCGAAAGAGCTTCTTACAACCGAGAAAGAGAAGATTACTGTGACAGATAGGAATCTTCATAAATTCCTTGGAAAAGAGAAATACTCTTATCAGATGGCAAATGCAGCACCGGAGGTCGGTATCGTGCGTGGACTTGCATGGACAAGTGTCGGAGGAGATACGCTTCAGATTGAGGTAAATGTAATGCCGGGCAAGGGAGAAATCATGCTGACAGGACAGCTTGGAGATGTAATGAAAGAGTCCGCCCGTGCCGGAATCAGTTATATTCGATCTGTAAGCAAAAAATATGCAATCGCAGAAGATTTCTTCGAGAAGCATGATATTCATGTGCACATTCCGGAAGGTGCAGTTCCGAAAGACGGACCATCAGCCGGAATCACAATGGCAACAGCAATGCTTTCTGCTGTGACAGGCAAGAAAGTTCGCGCAGATCTCGCAATGACAGGAGAAATCACCTTGAGAGGTCGTGTGCTTCCAATCGGAGGATTGAAAGAAAAACTTCTTGCTGCTAAGAATGCCGGAATACAGACCGTGCTTATTCCAAAAGAGAACACAGCAGATGTGGAAGAACTTTCTTCTGAAATTACAAAAGGATTGGAAATCATTCCGGTTGAGACAATGGAAGAAGTCTTAAAGAAAGCACTGACTAGATAAAAAGATTGCTTCTGACAGCAGATTGCAATAAAATAGAATGAAAGGAGGAGTAAACGACATGGTCATTAAAAATATAAATCTGGAAACGGTTTGTGGAATCACAAGTGTTCTTCCGGAAAATGATAAGCCTGAGATTGCATTTGCAGGAAAATCAA
>ERZ772893.3653-NODE-3653-length-10581-cov-2.441668_pt1 | contig 10581 bp, 13 predicted proteins | sample MGYA00511482_ERZ772893 | MGnify/ENA primary metagenome ERZ772893 (study PRJEB29015, sample SAMEA2737687) | human gut metagenome | biome: human gut; feature: human-associated habitat; material: faeces | place: China | collected 2012 ...
GATGATTGCAAAGAGGCGCAGCTTATGCTAGGTAGGCTGGCAAATGAGTTTCACAGAGCGGCGGAATGCGGCAGGGTGCTGGAAAAGGAGGATAACCATGGGCGGTAATCTGAGAAAATGCCCGTTTTGCGGATCGCAAAATATCATTGTTTCAAATTGGGGGATGTGGAGTTGTTGGTGCGTAGATTGCAAAGCAAAGTCCGAGGATGGGATATATAAAAAGGACGCAATCGAAGCCTGGAACCGACGAACCGACAATAGATGGATCAGCGTGGAGGACAGGCTGCCGGATGAGGACGATAAATGCCTTGTTTGGAACGGACATCATATATTCGTAGCGATATATTGGGGGGACGGTGTGTGGAAGTTCGATTCTTATGCATGCGAAATCACCCACTGGATGCCGCTGCCGGAGCCGCCGAAAGGAGAATGACAATGACTGAATTTATTTCACGCAATCATGGTCATAGTTGCTATGAAATCATCATTAAGACCACCAACCACGAACACTACAAAGCAACAGAAGATTTTGCAAGACGGCTGATTGACCATGCCAAGCCCGTACCCGACAATAATGTCAGCTGCAAATGGATTCCTGTGACGGAGCGGTTGCCGGAACTGCCGGATAAAAACTATTGCAGCATAATGGTTCTTGTTGCTGCTACAGGGGTGAATTCCAGTTTCCCGGCGATTTATAGGAGAGGAATTGTTCGCGGAAAACGGGTAGAGCGATGGAAATATTGTTGGGATAGAATGTATGATGGCCCGGTTATTACCCACTGGATGCCACTACCGGAACCGCCGAAGGAGGACAACCAATGAAACGCTCAACCTGTCACGGCTGCCCGGCCTTAAATGGAGACGGGACATGCACGGTAATTGCCGCAGGACGCAAGATCACGATCACCCCAGATATGGAGCAGGGGTGCAGCGTTGCGCCGGATGATAAGGAGGATTAGGTGATGTATGAAGATTTGGTAAAACGCCTGAACGGTGCAGCCGGTGGGCCGGAAGGAATCAGAATGTGTCTGGAAGCTGCTGCCGCAATTACCGATCTGTTGGTCGAGAACCAATCCATGAGAAATGCCGCCGATGTTTCACCAGTGCGGCATGGGCGGTGGATTATTGGAGAGCCAGACATTATCGGGGCACCAATACATTGCAGCGAATGCGGGTGGGGGTCAGACCACGCATACCAGAAAGATTGGATGAAATATCCCGGGCACAAATTCTGCGGCGCATGTGGCGCTCTTATGAACGGAGGTAAGGACGATGGCTGAATATATTGAGCGGGAAGACTTGATAAACAAGATATGCAACGAAAAATGCCATTCTGAGTATGGGCGTTGCCAGAAGGGGCTACACGATGACAAAATTATCCTCTGTGTGTGCGATTTTATAATGTGGCAACCCGCAGCAGACGTTGTGCCTGTACGTCATGGGCTGTGGGTGTGTGTTGATACAGACAATGAACAGTTTTTCATTTGCAACAAGTGTAAGCGTAAGGAATATTGGGAAAGCAACTACTGCCCCAACTGCGGCGCGAAGATGGACGCGGAGGACTAGCAATGGCCGGATATACACCAAGCCCTGAGCAGGTAGCCCGCTGTCGGAAATGCAGGTATTGGATGCGATTTAACGCAGCGGGTATGCGCTGCTGCCAATACATCCTGGAGACTGGGCACAGTAGGGGGGGTGATCCCTGTGAGAAATTTGAAAGGAGAAGAAAAGATAATGAAACCCATTAACGGCGCAAAGGACGACAAAGGGAAACTACCGCTTGCCCTTGTTCCAACGTCATTGATCCGGGCTGTGGCAGCAGTCCGAGCATATGGCGTAGCAAAATACGGGGATCAAGAAAACTGGCGAACAGTGGCGCCCGAACGTTATCAGAACGCCCTGTACCGTCACTTGCTAGCTTATTTGGACAACCCAACAGGTATAGACGAAGAAAGTGGGCTTCCCCATATTTATCATCTGGCATGCAACGCAGCATTTTTGGTTGAATTTTATGATTCGTATATAAAAGAGGAAAAAAGGAATGTCACATGATACGCTTTTATGCGGAGAGTGCGCACTTTGGTGTAATATCCATAAAAACAAAGATGGGAGAAAGGTTGGGACATGCATAAAAACAGAACAATCCCATTACAGAACTCATTGGTGTAACGTTACAGAGCTTCCTGATGAAACAATAATGCTTAGTGATTTTGTGAAGGGAAAACAAATCACAGCTAGAGAAGTAATGGAGATTGTAAGATTACGTCGCCATGGATTGTCTCTAAAGGAAATAGCTCAGCGCACAAGGCGCGGAAAGGGGTACATATTCAGTCTTTTAAGGGATATAAAATCGTTGGGTGTAATAATTGACATAGGAGAGGTATAAATGGGAGAGAAAGGCAGACCGTGGAAAAAAGTAGTGCCCGAGCAGCAATACAGGGTGATCGAGGCGATCCTGTACCAATACTCGGAGATGGTGAGAGCAGTAGCTGAATGGCGCGAGAATGCCATCCTGGGATCCAGGAAAAGAGATGACGGTATGCCAAGGGGACATGCTCATATCAGTGATCCCACATCCCTTGCGGCTATCCGGCTGGAAAACCCGCCAGACAGCATCGCCAGCAAAATTGCGTGGATCGATGTGGTAAACGACGGATTGCGAACGCTCAAAAGTCAGGATGAAATGGATGGAACACATCTCTATGACGTATGCCGGGCCTACTATGGCATTGAAAGCCTTGGCTATGAGCGCAGGAACAAGGTAGCGATTATTCGTGACCTGGCCTGGAGGCTGCACGTAGACGAAATGACGGTACGCCACGATAAAGACCTTGTGGTTTCCAAAGTATGGAGTGTCGCGGTGTGGAAAGGGATGATAAATCCGACAGGGTAAGAATATAGCAAAAAGCCCTCCGCATGTTGCGGAGGGCCTTAGCGTGCTGTCTAGCATAAAAAACACGCACAAAATAGCGGGGTTTTTGCATTGCAGCGTATTAAGGGTATAAATACTAGGCAAAAGGTACGCAACGCCTAATATCACGCTTTTTATTTGCTTTTATTGGCAACCTGCTTAACCAGCTGATTCCCGTACACAGCAACGCCAGCAGTAATCACGCCTTGCATGATACCGTCCACGGCTCGGCCTCCGGTGGTCAGGGCGATAGTCAGGCAGAAAGCAATGCCAGCAACCCCCAGCAGATAGGGGATCAGCCAGTCGGCCACTTTGGGCGTCCTTTTGAGCGCCGCGCCGATACACCATAGCACCGGTACCACGATTGCGCAGTTTTCCACGAGATACGTCATGAGCATTTCTTCCATGCTGGTTCCTCCTTATCGATTTTTAATAATGTACTCTTCCAGTTCGTTTCGCATTTGGGTCACCGGCCCATTGGCCCCCATCTGGTGGAGGCCGTCCAGGCAGGCAAACATGGCCCGGGTCAGCATCTCGGTATCGTCTTTGCGGTACTCGGAACGGCGTTCCAGCCGCCGGAAGCGGATGGACATGTTCACGACCCAGGCAATCACCCCACCGATAAAGGTGAGGATTGCAATCCAGGCCCCCGCGTGGGTAAAGTCGATTACCATTCTGGCCACCTCCTACAGCTTCGCCCAGGTCTTGGGCCCGATGTCGCCGTCCTGCGTCAGCCCCTTGGCCCGCTGGAACGCCTTGACCGCAGAATCGGTTTTCGCCCCGAAAATGCCGTCTGCCGTGCCGCTGTTATAGCCCAGCTCATTCAGCCGGGCTTGCGCCCAGCGCACGTCCTCGCCCCGCATGTTGGGGCTTTTCAGCTTCAGGATGCGCGTAAGCTCCGGCTTGGCGGCATAGTCCGTCAGGTACTTGCCGTTCACCCAGCCGGTCAGGTTGTCTTGGCGTACTCGCACCCAGCCATTGCCGGCCAGGCCAATGATGTCCACCCGGCTCCCGTGGGCCAGCTCACCCAACTTGGCACCGGATGCATTGGCAGCACTACGGACGTTAAGCGTATCGCCCGGTGTGTTGACCTGCCTGGCTCCCAGGCTCGGCTGTTCGCCGCCGGAAACGGGATCTTCCCCTGCCAGGGCCTGGGCTACCTCCCGCCGGAAGTCATCCATGGTACGGCCAAACTTCGACCACCAGTGATCAGGATCACCATGGTTGGAGGCGATGCCCTTGGCATGGCCCTCCTTGTGGCTGATCACGTCCTTGGCGGTCAGGTTATACTGCCGGCACAGGTAGACAGTCAGCTCTACAGCATTGGCCCATGCGCCGGCAAAATACTCTGCCGTCCAATCCTTGTCCTCGCAGATCTCAAACCCGATATGCGTATTGTTTGCCGACCCCTTTGAGCCGCTGCCGCAGTGCCAGCCCCGCATGGTCCAGGGCAGGTATTGCACCGCCTGCTGATCGTCCACAAAAGCGTGAACACACTTTTGCACACCGGGCTTGTTCCACCGGGCGTACCAGTCAGACGCCATAACACCCGGCGCCGCCGTACTGTGCACCATGATGCCCTTGGGGGTGATGGTGCGGCCTGCTTTGTAGCAGTCGTTATTAGTCATGTATTGTTTTACCGTTATCAAGCTATACCTCCATCCACCCTGCCGGATACGCCGCAGGGCTTCGCGCATTTCCCCCCTGCGTGGCCGCGCAGGGAGGCGCGGCACTAATAACATCGTAATACTCCGCCAATTCTTCTTGCGTCATGTCTCTGTAGATGCCATTATCATTTATCCTCATGCTCTCACCCCATAGATATTAATTACCGTACCAACCGGCAGCGGGACATTTGGCGTGGCCGCCACCAGGCGTATTCTGTCGATTACCGGGTAGCTGGCCTCAAGCCGCGTCGGACTGCGATATGTGTACACGGCCCCGGTGCCCGTGTTGGCCCCTGCCGCCGCGACCTCTTCTTTCCACCGTCCATGCCGCAAAAACATCTCGCCGGACGATATAGCGCCGGTTTTCGTTATTGCAGATCCAATCGATACAAACCCTAGATATGTCGTCCCAGACATAAAAACAAACGCGACTGTCCCCGTGCCGGCCCCTGAAGGTGTTGATATGTCTACCAGCGCCGCCTTTAGCGCATACGGCGTGTTGTCTGGCTCTTTTGTACGTTCGACTAGCTCAACGGCCTCAACCAAGGTGACTGTTTCGAGCAGTTCGTATGGCTTAGGCAATTGTCCGTTGAGTACCTTGCCCTGTTCGGCGCTTAGTGCCTTGTCCGCGCCGCCAGTCGTAAGATCATTGACAATTTGCAGCGGGTCTCCATCCTTACCGTCTTGTCCCTCAGCCTTTATGCTTGTGTCGATGTCTCCCACAAACCAGTTCCCGTTTGGTCCGATATGCGGCGTTATGCCGTCTGCGCCCGGCGCTCCGTCTTGGCCGTCAAAGTAATCAATTCCCTTGACGGGGGTGTAGCCAGCATCGCCTTGATCGCCCTTTACTCCCGGGTCACCTTTGTCGCCCTTCGGTCCCGGCAACGCCAACCCCACGGTCACGTTGCGCTGCTCGGGCGGCGTGATAACCAAATTTATGTCAGCCACGGGTGACGTCCTCCTTTACAAGCACTTTAAACGTTTCCGTCGAGCTTACTACGCCGCCCTCTGCCAGCTCGATATCACATAAGTGCGTGCCTGTTGGCCATTCCTCCGTATCTGCACGCAGGTAGTACCGCCCGGGTGTTTCGCTGTCCTCCGTGATGGTTAGCTCTGCCAGCAGCGTACCAAAGCTTGTACGCACCTGTGAGCGCAGCACAGCCGCCTTGCCCGTAAGCGGCTTGCCTGCGGTATCGGTCAGGTTGGCGTAAAAGCCCAGCGTATCGCCGTGCTTTATGTCAATCATGATAAACCCCCCCTTGTCTGCTTGTGTCTCTATCCAGTCCAGCGCCTCCGGCGCGATGCCCTTTGATCCCTTGCCGCAGTGCCAGCCCCTCGGAAAGCGCAGCGGCGTGGACTTTATCGCCACCCCGCTTGATGGAGTAAAACACAGTCACGCCGTTGGCGCTGGCACTGCTGGCCGCGTTGCTGTGCAGGCTGACAAACATGTCCGCGCCCTTGGCCTGCTTGCCCCGGGCGCTCAGGCTCGGGTTGTCGGTGATCTTGGCCCGTGTGATGCCCACATCCAGACCGGCTGCCCGCAGCTTGTCCGCCAGCAGGCAGGCGTAGTGGTACATAGCCGTGCCCTCGTAATAGCCCACGGCCGCGCCCCGGTTTTAGCCATCCACATGGCCGGGATCAAGGATGATTCTTTTCATGGTTTGCTCCTTTCTGCCCGATTTCCGGGCATAAAAATACCGCCTCCTGGCGGTTAGGGTTCAGCTTATTGATCTTTGATCTTGTATCGCTTTAGGTAGATTTCCTTCGCAGATTTTGTTGCGTTGCTCTTTGCGGTTCCGGCAATTTCCTTTGCCTCCTTTTCGTCCTTGGCGCTTGGAAGCTTTTTCAGGTTGTCCAGTATCGTCTGCGTCCAAACCCTCTCCATGGCTCTCTTGGTCTTGTCGTCCACGTCATCCCAGGGCACAACGCCGTCTTCTGTAAAATCGGGCGGGTATTTGGGAACGAAGGTAGTGCTTCCGGTGTCAATATACCATTGCTGCATGGATTTCATCTGAGCGGATTCGGATTGGTTCGTAAGCGATTCCGGCAACCCTTCATTTCCGATAATCCACTTGGTTTCAGCTTTGTCCGGCGCGCTCTTGAGCGTAGCCTTTTGCCGGATAGCGTCTAGCCCTTTCCTTGGGCCGTATTTTTCCATCCATGTTTCCATTGCCATGTTGCCCATAAGCTGATATTGGAGGATGTTTTTACGATGCTCTAAGGTGCGGGCGCTAACCTGATCGTCGGATAGGGTTTCGTTTTCAGCCAGTTCGCGTATAGCGTCCCATTCGGCAGTAATTTTTTCGTCCAGGCTTTTAATCCCTTCGTCAGATTTGAGCAGCCGGTCAAGTTCAACAATGGCTTGCTGCCGTTCATCATCAGTAAGCTCATAGTTAAGCTCCGAAGAATCCAGCTGACGATTAAAGGTAGTGAGAACCTCGTTAAGCCGTTCCTTATTATCGCGATATTCGGTTTTCGCATCGTTGGTATAGTAGGGATTGATTGTCATGCGGTTCAGGAAGGTTTGACCCAAGTTCCGTAAACCGGCAAGCGGGTCGTTCACATCAAAACCAATTGTATAGTCATAGGCAAGCGGAGTTGCGATTTTCCCCACAACGCCGGAATATTGTTCGGCCACATACTCCAGCTTCTTTGGGGAAATGATATCCCCTTTGCCTGCCATAGAAGAAAGCGTATTGATCAAATTGGCCGCTTTTATGGCCCATTGCGAAGTGGTATCGTCATATTGCATTCCGAGCGGCAGGTCTTTCATGGATTCGGATACGATGCTGGAACCGTAATAGGATTTGTTGGTGGCCGCTTCCCACAAAGGCGCCCAAGCAGGAGAAGAGAAAAGATTCACTTCACCAAGGAGGCCATGAAACGCATCTGTAAGTTCGTCATTAAGGTCGCCATTCATAAATCCGGCTGCAAGTGCTTGAGGCAATCCGAAGGTTGCCGTAACAAGGCCTTGCGCTTTGGGCAGCCGTATATAATCGCCGTCTTCCATTCCAGGCAGGCCGCTGGCAGGGATGCACCAATAAGCATTTCGGATTTCCGCGGGCAACGCTTCATATTCGTCCTGGTCGCCCCATATGGATCTAAGAAGGATTTCGGTGACTGTACCCAAAACAGTATTGAGTGCGGCAAGACGGATAAATTTGGACGACCGGTCGCCGGTGGATTTATCGGTAAGCTGGCGGATTTGCTGGGTGATTCCCTGTACCGTAGCGTTCATGAATCGGAATAACGTGCTCCACCCACGCATTTTCGATCCGCTTACAGCGAATTCCGTGGTTACGGTGCGGCTCCTTCTAAAAGATAGGGCGCTCCCGAATTGATCGGCTCCATACCGTTCCATAGCGCCAAGGAATTCAGCAAACCGCGTATTGTCCTCAACAAAGTTTCCGACAGCAGCCGCCTTGTCCGATAGGGTTTGAAACATAGAACCGATTTCCCGCAGCGCGGATTCGCTATGATACCCTTTTACAAGGCTCTTCTTGAGTTTCAGGGTGCTGGATGGATTGCCCATTCCGGCTTCCCCTTCTCCGGAGCCGCCGCCCATTGCAAGATATTTCCGGTATCGGTCGTCATTCTTCTTAAAGAGCTTGATGAAAGCGGCTTTCCCGATGTTTTGCATGGCCTTCGCAGGGTTATTTTCACTTCCAAACGTTATAAGGTTTTGAGTATCACGGATTGCGTTAGGAAGCAAGAACAAGGGGTTTTTTTCGGTTAGAAGGCTGACCAAAGTGCGGGATGCTTTCGAGAGCGCGCTTGGCATACGAAGGCCGCCCGTGTCAAGCTGCAAGAGGGCGTTATATAGCGCCGGGGCTTGGACTTCATAGCTGGCAATGGTTCCATTTGGGCGCACTACGTTAATGATTTGGTCTCCAGATGCAGTTTTCGATTGTCGGAAAACCGTTACGTCTTCATCGGGTACGTCGCCCAACATCGATTTCAGAACGTCATATATCGGCATGTCTTTCCCGCCTGCCTCTTTTTCTATATAGGCGGTTAATACGTCTTTCGTGTTTACGTTGGTGGGCTGTATGTCCTTGTTAGCGGGCATGATCAGGTAACTTAATCCTGGCACCTCTCGATATAACCGGTCAAGTTCAAGCAGTAAGGCGTTCTGGCGCTGTGCGGAAACCATGCTGTGAATCATGGTATACATGGATTCAATAGGATCATAGATGTCTCGGGTACTTCCTTTTTGAGCTGAGCGTTTCAAAGTAAAGACGTTATTTGGACTTTTCCCCTTCCTTGATACGCCTTCTACATCCATAACGCGCTGTAAGGGGACATAGTTTGGATTAAGCCTCCTAAACGTGTCGTAGGTTTTCTGCGACAGGAAGCCCTCGTTAACCATCCAATTCTGCATGAAAGCATCCCAATACCGTATAATCTTTTGCTGAGCTTTCACGATATCCGGGCGGTTCGCTTCAATATCTAGGATGAAAATCTTTGCTTCGGTGGGCGAGATCAGTTTTGGGAAAACGGCTTTCCCTTGGCTAGCCCAGTCGGCCATGGCGTGTTTTGCTACCATGTATTCGACCAGCGTATCGTAATCAGCCCTGCCTTTCAGTCCGGCAAAGCAATCCTTTAATGAGCCTACATCATAGACCGTTTCGCCACTCGGAGTGAACATATGGCTGTTGATAAGGCTATCCGCGACGTTTTTGGCATAAATAGCGTTTTTTGCCAGACTTTCAAGGCCCAGATATTCTTTATGGCCTTTACCCATCTTGTTTAGACGCTCGTTTATTTCTTGGTCGATAATACGCAATGGGTGATAGCTGTCGGAAAGATAGGTAATCATCCGATCCTTGATGCTTAAACCATCGTCTTTCTTTGTATCGCCGTGGGACCGAATGACGGCGCGGATTTTTTCTGTAACAGGAGCGTCGGCAAAGGAATGGTATGCGCTGCGCACGTCCTCCAGTATCCGCATATCCGTGTCGGAAAGCCTTTCAACGAACCTTGTGAAGAACTCGGGGCCGCTGAACGCTCGTGCTTGTGCTTCGTCCATAATATACATTCGTAAAAATTCAGCGATTGCCTCGCTACGCAGCACGATACGGTCGTTATTGTATCCGTTCTTGAATCCTTCTGGCAGCGCGTCGATCATATGTTCAACCTCTTCAGGGAAAGCTTTGTGCAGACCGTATCGTTCGTCTAAAAAATGCCCAACTTCGTGGGAGAAGGCATACATATCGCCGGCAAACTTCACGTTGATGCCTTTGTAAAAAGAACGATAGTAGCCGTCCGATTTTTTCTTCTTATAACGGAGATAATGCTTTCCTCCTTGCTGTAAACCTACGCCTAAAGCCTTAGCGGCGTCGATCATAGCCTGCTGCATACTTTGTAAGCGTTTATGCGCCGCCCGTTTTTCTTGCTTGACCTGCGGTGCGTCGGATGGGAGAACATCGGCGTCAGCATCGATATCAGTATATTCAGAAATATTCATAGCGTATTGGGTTTGCTCGCTTCGTGGTTTCGCATATACCCGATCCATCACGTCCCGCAGTACGCGCACTTGATCTCCTTCGGATACGTCGGCAGGGAAAATATCCGGATACATTCCGGATAATTCTTGCCAGACTACATCCAGCGGCGTCCCGTCGTTGGTAAGATTGGTTTTTCCCCATAACGAATTCCTGTAGGCTCCATAGCTACCATATGCGCTGGAAGCCTCCTGCCGCTGGGTTTCTGATAGCGAAATGCGCGCGTTTTTCAGATAGGACTTAATATCCTTATAGCGGCTATCGTCAATTGCATCCACAGCAGGGGACGCGTCAACCGTATCTTCGGTTTCAGGCGCTAGGGGATCAGGCTGTCCGTCCCAAGGCTGGGGAAGGTTTTCTTCCAGGTTGACGCGCTGCATATCCTGGGCAACCTGCCCGGCCTGCGCCTCCAGCGCAAGACCCGCTTCAAGCTGTCGGTCATTTGCCTCGGCGCGCAGCTGAGTATCTACAGCGACAGACGCGCCGATACGTTCCTTAC
>ERZ772893.3689-NODE-3689-length-10498-cov-27.146414_pt1 | contig 10498 bp, 9 predicted proteins | sample MGYA00511482_ERZ772893 | MGnify/ENA primary metagenome ERZ772893 (study PRJEB29015, sample SAMEA2737687) | human gut metagenome | biome: human gut; feature: human-associated habitat; material: faeces | place: China | collected 2012 ...
CCGTGTCGGGCGAGCTGGTGCCCCGCGCCATGCGGGCGCTGGAGCTGACAGGGTATGACACGCTGGTGGCCGCCGGGGGCGTGGCGGCTAACTCCGTCATCCGCGGGGATCTGGAGCACGCCTGCCGTAAGACGGGGACGCGGCTGTTCCTGCCGCCGCTGCGATGGTGCGGAGATAACGGCGCTATGATCGGCGCGCAGGGCTACTACGAGTATCTGGCGGGCCGCCGTGCCGGACTGGACCTCAATGCCTACGCCACCATGGATCTGGGTACACTGACATAACGTGCAGCCCCGCTCTTTCGGGAGCGGGGCGTTTTCCTGCTCCGATGGCTGGCAGAAGGGGTCGTTATGGTAAACAAGATGGCTGTGCGCGTCGATTTGTGATGTTATGTAAAGTAAAACAAGGAAATTTGAAAAGTGGAAACCGAAGTATGACTGTCGGTGAATTTGGAGAAAAAGGCTGGAAAACATTGAAAATACAAGGTGTGCATAACTGTGGAAAACTTTGTGGAAAGTGTGGATAACTCTTTGTAAAGATTATGTAATACAGTATTATGTAAAATATATGTAAAGGGAACGTCTTGCAGCGGAATAGCGAAATTGTCAGGGAAAAGCGGGGGAATAGGGAAAAGCGAAGCTTTTTCCCAGGGTGTGACGGAAACGGGGGAGGGAGCAGATTTTCGCGGCGTGAGAAAAAGCGGCAGGCTTCGATGGGAAGATTACGTTATGTATTATTTTTCCGGAACGGCGAAAAGGCGGTTGACGGCGGCACGGGGATATGTTATACTATCATCTGGTATTTCACTGTGCTTGTGTGGCTCAGCTGGCAGAGCAGCTCACTCGTAATGAGCAGGTCGCCGGTTCGAATCCGGCCACAAGCTCCAAAAAAGACGTCCGGAAGGGCGTCTTTTTTTTGAGCTTGTCCGGAGTCGAAGTTTATGCCCGGAGGGTAAATCCGGCTACAAGCTCCAAAAAAGACGTCCGGAAGGGCGTCTTTTTTTTGAGCTTGTCCGGAGTCGAAGTTTATCCCCCGTAGGAGGAAATCCGGCCACAAGCTCCAAAAAAGACGTCCGGAAGGACGTCTTTTTTTAAGCTTGTCCGGAGTCGAAGTTTATCCCCCGTAGGAGGAAATCCGGCCACAAGCTCCAGACTCCTCGCGGATGACGCGAGGAGTTTTTCTATGTGCAAGAGCGACGACAAACGATATGCAGCTTCCATGAAGAACGCGGAGGCCTCCGTCCGCATGGAGAGCTGTCAGGTAACGCCCCAGATGCGGGAGCAGTGCCAGCGTGTACTGCGGGGCGAGGTGACCACGGCGGAGCTGCTGCGGCAGATACTTGGCGAGGCGATAAAATGAGTATAGCAAAAAAGGCCGCCGCAGGGAATTCCCTGCGGCGGTTAGCATCAGCACCGACATCGATCAGCGCCAGCGTGCCCGGCCCGAATTGCCTTTTGTTTTTACTCCCTGCTTCTATGTCTGCGCTGTCTTTACAGGCAGATATCTTTCTCGGCTTCGTCGTGCCAGAGACAGCAGGTACCTTTGCCCAGACGCTTGGCCCGGTACAGGGCCTTGGTCGCTTTTTCCAGCAGCTCGGAAAAGGGACATTCCTCGTCGCCGCACAGGACGGCGCCGGCGGAGCAGCTGCCGAGAAGCTCCGCACCCGGCAGGAGCTCGCCGATGGCGCGGCAGATTTCGGTACCCTTGCGCCGGACCGCCTCGGCGTTGTCCATGCGGCGGAGGATCACCACGAACTCGTCCCCGCCGTAGCGGCAGAGGATGTCGCCGTTTCTGGTGCGCCTGCGCAGCAGCTCGCCGAAGGCTTTCAGCAGCTGGCTGTCATGGTCGTGGCCGCAGCCGTCGCTGACCTTTTTCAGGCCGCCCAGATCGAAAATATACAGTGCCAGAGGCAGGTCCTCCTGCCACAGGGAATCCAGCGCGGAATGGAGGCCGCGGCGGTTCAGCAGACCCGTCAGATAGTCTCGGCAGATATGGTTCTGCAGCGTGCGCTCCCGTGCCTTGTGGGTGGATAAGCCGGTCAGCAGCTCCAGCCGCTTCCGCAGACCCACCTGGGTATGGGGCTTTTTGATGAAGTCATCCGCACCGGCGCGCAGGGCCTGTCTCTCCAGCGCTTCGTCCTGCGGCAATGTTACCAGAACAGGGACGTGCCAGAGGGCAGGGTTGGCCTGGATGGCGGCCAGCACGTCGAAGGCTCCCTGCTGCGGCAGAGTCATGCTCAGCAGCACGGCGAACGTCTCGTCGCGTTCGTGCTCCGCCACGCAGGCAAGAGCCGTGACCGCGTCGGCGGCCTCCAGCACCTGGCGGAGGCCGGAAAAGGTGGCGCGCACCTGGGCGCGGTAGTCGGGATCCTCGTCCGCCACCAGCAGAATCTGGGCAGGGCGGGTGAACACCGCGTGGCCTATGATGGCGCGAGAGGGCTCCTCAGTCAGGTATTTTTCAAACTCGGCGCTGGGCATGGGCTTGGCAAAGAAGTAGCCCTGCACGTAGTCGCAGCCGATGTCGCGGATGTGCTCCAGCTGCTCCCGGGTCTCCACGCCCTCGGCCACCACGCTGAGGTTCAGCCGGCGGGCCAGCTCGACGATGAAGCGGAGGATGCCCTGCTCCAGCGGCTTGGCTGTCTCGCTCTGGATGAACTTCATGTCCAGCTTCAGGATGTCCAGCTTCATCTGGTTCAGCATGTTCAAGGAGGAGTAGCCGCTGCCGAAGTCGTCCATCTCGATGATGAAGCCCAGGGAGCGCAGGTGTGCCACGGTGTCGATGATCTGCTGCGGGTCCTCAGTATAGGCGCTCTCCGTGATCTCCAGATGCAGCAGAGCGGGCTTCAGCCGGTACTTTCGTATCAGACCCAGCAGCACATCGGCCACGTCTGCCTGATAGATGTCGGCGCGGGAGATGTTGACGGACACGGGGACGGTGGTGAGCCCGCGGCTCTGCCAGTCGTGGAGCAGGCGGCACGCCTCCTCCCAGACATAGCGGTCCAGCTGGGTGATGAAGCCGTTCTTTTCAAAGAGGGGGATAAACTCACCGGGGGACAGGAAGCCCATCTCAGGATGGATCCAGCGCACCAGCGCCTCGGCGCCGGCCAGACGGTCGTCCAGCAGGCTGAACTTGGGCTGGAGGTAGACCTGAAACTGTCTCTGGGCGAGGGCGGCCTCCATGGACTCGGTGATGACCTGCTCCCGCAGCAGCTTGCTGCGCAGGCTGTCATCATAGACGGAGAAATGGGTGTTGTACTGGCCACGGATGCTGTCCGCGGCCAGAAAGGCGCGGTCGCACATCTGCTCCACGGAGACGCCTTCGCTGGCCACCTCATACACGCCCCACTTCATAACAGTGTTCTTCGCCGTGCTCAGCATCTGCTGACCTGTCTCCACAAGGTGATCGTAGTTTGCGGTGCGGTGCTCCTGACTGAGCAAGAGCATGAAGCGGTCGGCGTTGAAGCGGCCGCAGATCTCATCGCGGCCCTTGAGCTCCAGGAACATCTTGGCGATCGCGCGGAGCAGGCGGTCGCCGGCGGCGATGCCGAACACATCATTATACAGCTTGAAGTTTTCAACGTTGGAGCAGATGATGGTATACTGCCGCTCCGGATGGGTGCGCATCTGCTCCTGCGCCTGCTTATAGAAGAATTCCTTGCTGTAAAGACCGGTGAGCCGATCATAGCGGAGCTGGTTGACCATGGCTGCATTTTCCCGCAGATTGATGAGGCTGGCCACGCGGTGCAGGATGATCTGGGGGCGGTAGGGCTTGGGCACGAAGTCCGTGGCGCCGTGCTCCAGCGCGGCGAGCTCATCGGCCTCGCTGTCATTCTGGGTGGTGACGATGACGGGGATCAGGGCCAGCTCGGGGTCCTGCTTCACCAGCTCCAGAAACGTATAGCCATCCATCACCGGCATCATCACATCCAGCAGGATCAGGGCAATATCGTCCTTGCGATCCCGCAGAAGGTTCAGGGCTGTCTGGCCGCTATCCGCCTCTGTCACGTCGTATTGGCCGGACAGGATCATGCGCAGCATCTCGCGGTTGATCTGGTTGTCCTCCACCACAAGGATCTGTTTCTTCAATGACATCTCTACTACACCTCTTTCGATTGTTTGACAGCGATGCCGCGCATCGGATAGGGGGGGGGGAGAGCTGCGCCCGGGCCGCGTGGGGGGGCGGCAGAAGGTTTCCAGTGTTATGATGCGTCACGCCTCAGCTTTTGCTGCCAGTCTCGTCTGGCGCGGGGGATACGCTGCAGCCGCAGCGGCCATGGGCCTTGGCGGTATAGAGGGCGCTGTCCGCCGCCCTGAACAGGCTGCCGCGGAAGCCATTCTCATCGGAGAAGGCCACGCCTGCGCTGAGGGATACCGCGGGGAGGCCGTCCTCCGGTACGGCCAGCAGGCCGTTGATCTCCGCGATTTTATCGGGGATGGTGTAGTATAGCTCACGGCTCATATCCACCATGATGACGGCAAATTCGTCGCCGCCGATGCGGCACACGTAGTCGATGGAACGGAAGGCGGTGTGCAGGAGCGCGGCCACCCTTTTCAGGATGCGGTCACCCGTGTCGTGGCCGCAGGTATCATTGATCTGCTTAAAGACGTCCACATCCGCCAAGATCAGAGCGAAGCTGCTCCGATCTTTTTCATACAGGCTCAGGATCTGATCGAAGGAGCGGCGGTTCAGCAGCTCCGTCAAACTGTCGTGCTCCGCCTGATGCTTCATCAGTATCTCCCGTTCCTCATTTTCCGCGTAGATGCTGTTATAGGTCTCCGCCAGCGTCCGCAGCTCCGCTACTCCGTGGATGGGGGCGATGACGCCGTGGCGGATGCTCTCGTTATACTCCAGCAGGGGGCGCACGATGCCGCGGCGGATGACCACGCACTCCAGCAGCATCACTGCGGCGAAGAGCACCACGCAGACGGTGATGGTCCGGAAAATGCGGGCAAACACATCCGCCGCCCGCTGCTGCCGTGCCGTCAGTGTGTCGGTGAACACGGCCAGAGCTGCGTCCACGTCGCCGGCGATCTCGGACTTGGCGTCCTCGTACTCGGGACTGATCAGAAGCTCCTGAGCACGGTCCATTTTATCCGAAGCGGACAGGGCTGCGTCCTCCGGCGACAGGGTCACAGCGGACAGCTCCCGGGGCCACTGGGCGGCAGGGGCGCGGATGGCCTCTTCCACCAGACGCATGGCGTAATACTCCGTCTGCATCAGATCCATGGAGGCGGACAGCGCCTGCTCCAGCGAAGTCACGGCGTCCTCGCCGCCGTGGAGGGCGGACAGGTCCGCCAGCGCGGTCTCGCGGCTGCGGGTGACGTTGGCCTCCTCAAAATAGGCGTCGATATAGGCCTGTTCACCGGTGGCGGCCAGCCGCACCCGTCGGGTCAGCGTGTCCGAGCCTGTCTGGAACCGCTGGGCTGCGGCCTCGCAGGCGATGTAGTCCCGGGTGGAGCTTTGCAGCACCTCGTATTTCCGAAAGCCCAGAATGGACATGGCGATACAGAGGATCGCCAGTACCGCGGTGATCCCCAGACTCCAGTTGCCCAGCGCCCGTATTTTCAGATTTCCGGCCATGCCAACGCCTCCTTTCCGGGCGCACAGGGCGCAGTCCTCCGAATGAACAGAAAACAAAATCGCACGGGCGTTCTTAACGGTATTTTAACGATATTATACAGCATTCTCTGGAAAAATCTACAAGTAATTTTGTGCAAAGAGAAAAATTTTGCAAATCAAAATTGGAGATTCTGCCGAAGGAGACAAGCAGACGAAAAAGCGTTTCAGATGCCGGAGCGGGCGAAGTGCTATGATCTGCCGGCGGCGGCCGCGCATCAGATATGCTGCATCAGTATGAACCCACCGAATAGAATTGTCAACCTGCCCTCGCCGCTGACAGAAAAAACGCCGCCCCGGCGGGCGGCGTTTCGATGACGGACGATATACTATGGCTCCTGCATATCACGTTTCACTGTCGGCAGAGCCGCGGTGGGCGTCGTGGCGGCGGCAGACCTGCCGGTAGATCAGCAGGCCGACACCGGCGATGACCAGCGTGGCGAGGAAAGTGACAACGGCGAACTGGTAATTCTGCATGCCCAGAGCATCGCCGCCCACGGTGGACGTGACGATGGAGGGGATGCGGCCCACGGAGGCGATCAGCAGCCAAGAAGACCAGCTCAGGTCTGTAAGGCCCGCAAAGTAGCACAGAAGGTCCTTGGGTGTGCCGGGGACGGTGAACACCAGCCACAGCAGCGCTGTCCGCTTGGGGGACGTGCGCAGAAAGGACAGCTTTTCCAGCTTCTCCCTGGGGAAGAACACCTCCACCAGCGGGACGCCCCATTTCCGCACCACGGCGAACACCGCCACACTGCCCAGGACCGAGCCCAGCAGGCACAGCACCGTGCCCCACACGGCGCCGAAGGCGTAGCCTCCCGCGATCTCCAGCGGTTCGCCGGGAATGATGGCCACCAGCACCTGTAGGAACACCATGCCCGCGTAGGCGGCCATGCCCCAGACGCCGCGACCGGCCACCCACTGGCGGAACGCCTCCGGCTCCCTGGCGAAACGGACCATGGGACGGCCCGCAAACCAGGCCAGCGCCGCGGACAGCAGGACAAAAATGACGATCGCGCCGCCGGACAGCAGTTTTTTCTGTTTTTCAGTGAACGCGCGGTGCTGTTTCATGTGTGCGATCCTCTTTCGTGGAAATGTAGTTCATCATGCTGCATGGTATCCTACCACAAAAAACGGGGGAATATTTGAACGAATCATAAAGATTTCCTTAAACGGGGAAAGAGAGCCGCGGTGCAGCCCTCTTTTTACGTGGTGAAGAAGTTCAGCGGATACCGGCGATGAAGCAGGCAGGGTCCGCCGCCAGCTGGCGCCTGGCCCATGCCAGCATGGCGTAGGTGTTGACGGCGGAGGTGACGACGCCCGCGCCCCAGTGGTCAGCGGTGACGCTGCGCAGGAAGTCGTCCGGCGCGGCGGTGCGCACGTAGTAGGGGTGGGCCTCGGCGGAGCCGTCCAGCTGGGCGGTGTCGGCCTTACCGGTGTAGAAGGACTTGTCACCGGACAGGATGGTCAGACAGTCCTGCACCACATTGGAGGCGGTGGGGAAGCGGCCCGCGCCCTGACCGAAGAAGCTCTGGCGGCCCACGCGCTCGGCGGTGCAGGTGATGAGGTTGTAGTTGGCGGGCACGGCGGCCTCCGGTTCACCGGCGTCCACCAGCGTGGGCTCCACATAGGCACAGACGCCGTTTTCCGTGGACTCCGCTGCGGCCAGCAGCTTGCACACGAAGCCGTGGGCCTTGAAGGCGGCAATGTCCTCCGCCGTGACGGTGCGGATGCCGAAGGTGGGAATGGCCGTCTCCTCCAGTACTGCGTCAAAGGCGATGTTGGCGGAGATACACAGCTTCCGGCGGATGTCATCGCCGTCGATATCGGCGGAGGGATCCGCTTCCGCGTAGCCCAAGTCCTGCGCTTCCTTGAGGATGGCGGGGAAGTCCACGGGGGACTTGTGCATGGCGTCCATGATGAAGTTGGTGGTGCCGTTCATGATGCCGCCCACGGCGCCCACGGTGTCCAGCCGCTTGACGCGGGCCAGATTCACCAGCCACGGGATGCCGCCGCCCACGGCGGCGGTGCAGCGCAGGGCCACGCCCTTTTCCCTTGCCAGTGCCGTCAGCTCCGGATAGTAGGCGGCGATCAGGGCCTTATTGGCCGTGACCACGCTCTTGCCCCGCTCCATGGCAGCGGTGACGTACTCGTAGGCGGGGTGCAGCCCGCCCATGACCTCCACCACCGTGTCGATGGCGTCATCGGTCAGAATATCGTTGAAGTCGTAGGTGGCCAGGCCCTCCGGCAGGCCGGTCTTGGGGCTGCGCAGCAGCACACGGGAAACGGCGATGTCGCTGCGGCCCTGAGTCAACTCCAGCACGCCGCCGCCCACCACGCCGAAGCCCAGCAGTCCGATGTTCATTGGGAAATACCCCCTGTCAGTTGATTTTGCCCCATTTTACCCAGCCGCAGACGGGTTGTCAACAGGAAAAATGCCTGTACCAGCGGCGGTACAGGCATTCGGTTCACTGCATCAGACGCAGGATCTCCGGCTGGGAGACAAGTCCGACGGATCTGTTCACCAGCTGGCCATTCCGGAACACCAGCAGGGTGGGGATGCTCTCGATGCCGAACTGCATGGCAAGGGCCGGTTCCGCGTCCACATCCACCTTGACGATCTTAAAATCGTCCCGATCGGACAGGGACTCCAGCACGGGGGCCAGCATCCGGCAGGGACCGCACCATGCCGCCCAGAAGTCCACCAGCACCGGCTTGTCCGCGTGCAGGACCTCCTGTTCAAAGCTCTGCGTCGTTGCGTGTACAATGGCCATGACACGTCCTCCTTTGTGGATGATTTTCTTTAGTATATGGAATGTTCTGCCGAATATCAGCGGCATATGCAACAATCAGACGGTTTTTTCCAGACAGACCAGCTGTACGCCGGGGATACCGTTGAAGCTGCCGCCGATGATGCCCGCCTCGATATAGCCCAGACGGGCGTACAGGGTGCGGGCGGGGGTGTTGCGGGCATTGGTGTCGATGCGCAGGCAGTTCCGCCCCGTCTCGCGGCCCAGCTGCTCGTAGAACCGGACGAAGGCGGTGCCATACCCCTTGCCCTTGACGGCGGGGTCTACCACCAACGTGTGGAGCACCAGCACCCGCTCCGGCGGGGCCTCGTACTGCCAGGGACACTGGGCGTACTGGAGCATCTGGTGCTGGTCGATCTTGGCGGCAGCGGTGACGCGGCCCTCGTCCTCCAGCACGTAGAGGGTGCCGGCGGTCAGGGCGTCCAAGGCCGTCTGCTCCGTGGGGTAGATGCCGCGGGTCCAGCCGGTGGTCAGCAGACCCTGCTCCTCGCGGTCCAGCAGGGCATTATAGATGGCCGCGATGGCGGGGATATCGGCGGCGGTCGCTTTTCGGATCATCATGTTGCTCACCTCACCGGCATTATAGCATCCGAAAGCGGCGCTGTCACCTGCTTTTTCGCGGAAAACCGGCTCCCCGTCAGACGGAGAGCCGGTTTTATTATCGGTACAGCAGCCACACCGCCAGCGCGATCTGCGCCAGCAGGATCGCGGGGATGCCCCAGACGAAATACCAGTGCTTCGTCTTGTGACGGAACGTCCGCATGCCCAGCAGAGCCCCGACGCTGCCGCCCAGCAGGGGCAGCAGGAACAGCGTCTTTTCCGGTACGCGCCACGCGCCCCGCTTGGCGCGGCTCTTGTCGATACCGTACACCGCGAAGGTGGCCAGGTTGATGACGATGAGCCACAGGGCCAGTACACCGGCGGGGGTGGTCAGGAGCTCCTTCACCGTCAGTCGGCGTTACGCAGCTTGCTGAGCTCCACTGCGGTGGCAGTGGCCAGACGGGCGTTGTTGTACACCAGCTGGATGTTGGCAGCCAGGCTGCTGCCGCCGGTGATGTCCTTGATCTTGGCCAGCAGGAAGGGCGTGGTGGCCTTGCCGTGGATGCCCTGCTCCTTGGCCTCCTCCACGGCCTCATCAATGGCCTTATTGATGACATCGGCGTCCATGGAGTACTCCTCGGGGATGGGGTTCGTCACCAGCATGCCGCCGCGCAGGCCCAGCTCACGCTTGACATGGAACGCCTCGGCCAGCTGGGCGGGTGTGTCCAGACGGTAATCCACGCCGAAGCCGGACTTACGGGTGTAGAAGGCAGGCAGCTCCTCGGTCTGGTAGCCGATGACGGGGACGCCGTGGGTCTCCAGATACTCCAGGGTCAGGCCCAGATCCAGAATGGACTTGGCACCGGCGCACACCACCATCACGGGGGTCTGGGCCAGCTCCTCCAGATCGGCGGAGATGTCCATGGTGGTCTCCGCGCCGCGGTGGACACCGCCGATGCCGCCGGTGGCGAACACCTCGATACCGGCCATGGCAGCGATCATCATGGTAGTGGTCACGGTGGTGGCGCCGTCGCGCTTCTCAGCCACCAGAATGGGCAGGTCGCGGCGGCTGGCCTTGGTGACGCCGGCGCCGGTCTTGCCCAGATAGTCGATCTCCTCGGGGGTCAGGCCGGCCTTCAGGCGGCCGCCGATGATGGCGATGGTGGCGGGCACGGCGCCGCCCTCGCGGATGATCTTCTCCACGTTCAGGGCCGTCTCCACGTTCTGAGGATAGGGCATGCCATGGCTGATGATGGTGCTCTCCAGCGCCACGACGGGCTTACCGGCCCTGATGGCCTCCTGTACTTCGGGTGCAACGTCCAGATAACGGTTCATATTAAAGTTCCTCCTTGTCAAGAATATATTGGATGTTCTCCCAGCTCATGCCGGGGTGGATCGTCTCGGGTGAGGTGCAGGCCAGCGCGCCGGCACCGATGGCCAGATGGGCCGCCTCCTCCAGCGTTTTGCCGTGGGCCATGCAGGAGGCCAGCGCGGCGGCTACCGCATCGCCGCCGCCGGTGGCGTTGGCGATCAGA
>ERZ772893.3695-NODE-3695-length-10489-cov-5.042841_pt1 | contig 10489 bp, 3 predicted proteins | sample MGYA00511482_ERZ772893 | MGnify/ENA primary metagenome ERZ772893 (study PRJEB29015, sample SAMEA2737687) | human gut metagenome | biome: human gut; feature: human-associated habitat; material: faeces | place: China | collected 2012 ...
CGCCCAGCCCCCCGGCCAGCCCGAACCAGTGCAGCCCCGTGCCGCCCACAAACATCAGCACCGCGCCGATGGACAGGATCAGCAGCGTGCCGGACAGGTGCGGCTCCAGCAGCATGAGCACCGTGACGACCCCCAGAATCAACGCGAACGGCACAACGCCTGTGGAAAACGACTTCATCCTGTCGTGATTCAGTGAGATGATATGCGAGAACACCAGCACAATCGAGAATTTTGCGATTTCACTGGGCTGCAGCGTGCCCAGCCCCGGCAGCACGATCCACCGCTTGCAGCCGTTGTACTCCGGCATGAAAAGCACGATGGCAAGCAAAAGCAGCGAGATCCCCAGCATCGGCCAGGCCAGCTTGTGCCAGACGTGGTAGTCCACCAGGCTGGCCGCGTACATAGCCAGCACGCCCAGCGCCGCAAACAGCAGCTGCGGGCGGATGTAGGTGTAGGCGTCGCCGCGGCGGTAGAGCGCCACCGCGTACCCCGCGGAGAACAGCATGATGAGCCCGTAGCTCAACAACAGCAGCAAGATCAGCAGAAACGGTATGTCGAATGTCGGCAGCGATGCCGCCCGCGCCCGAATCCTTTGTACAAGTGCAGCCATAACAAAGCCCCCTGCGCAGAGTGTACGCAGGGGGCGGCGGGTTTATGCTTTTGTCAGCGGTTCAAATCAAGGCTCAGCATCGTGTAGCCGTTGGCGCCGCTCTGGATGCTCTGGCCAATGGCCTCATAGCAGGCCTGCAGGACCTCCATGTTGGGCTGGGGCGCGTCCGGGTCGGTGATGGTCCCGGTGGCAAGGGCCTCGTTATAATTCTCAATAACCTGGGCACAGATGCGGCGGCGATCCCGCAGCGGTGTCAGCAGGTTGGCCATCCACTGCTGGTACATGCCGTGGTAGTCGCTGCCGTGGTCAGCAAACAGAAAGTAATATTCCTGCTCGACTTCCATGGGCGACGCCTGGCAGCGGTAGAAATCCCCCAGTGCCATGCGCTTTTTATCGGTGGAGTATTGCAGGATGTCCGACAGTCCATTGGGGAAAAGCTCTGGGTGCCGAATCCATTTGGAGTACGGCTCCACCTGCACTTTTAGCGCATCAAAGACGGCCAGAAAATCCTCAAGCGCGATCTTCATCTCGCCCTTTTCCCATTTCTGGATCGTGCGCTTATCCCGGCCCAGGCGGTCTGCCAGTTCCCGCTGTGAAACACCCGCTGCCTCCCTCGCAGCGGTCATTGCTTCTGCCACACGGCATCGATATGCGGACATAACATCTTCTCTCCCCTCAAAACGCGATTCACCGCCGGAAAAACAGCAAAGCGGCGGTGCAAAATGCGCCGCCAAAATTTCCGGCACTGGTTGTGTACTTTGCACACCGGGATATGCTATATTGTGAAGGGCGGCATCCATAAGTACACTAACACTACCACAATTTTACTCTGGTTACCATTTTTTGTCAATATATTTTGTTATGTAGCATAGCAGGAGTGGGTGAAAATCGTGTATACCTATCGCGTTGTCTGTCAAAAGCTCTCCGCGCCCGAGCTCGGGCCCTACACTACCTACGGCATTCTGGCCGCGCGGGACCTCCGTGGCTGCCAGCAGGTCGTACAGTTTATCTCCGACGTATCGTTGGACCGCGCCTTCGTCGAGGCCCTCGCACGCCGCTGCACCGCCGCCCAGCTCGACCCCTGCCACCTGCTGGACGTGGTCGAGGATGCCATCAGCGGGTAAAGCCTTCCGCCCCCAAAGGCTCCGACCAGGGGCGAGGTGCGCCCTTTTGCCGGGTGTCCTATAGCGCAAGGGACACCGCTCACATGCTGTTCCCGGCAAGCGCAGTCCTTGCCCGGGTGTGTTTGCCGTGCGCCTTTTTATGCGGCCACCGTAACTTGCTTGTCAGCTCCTGCTCATACTCCGGCGTGTCAAAAAATCACATTCGTGGCCTATTGAATATGTAGGGGCGACCATTGGTCGCCCGCCAACTTGGCGCAGCAACGCCTTTTCCGGGTAAGTTTTTTTCACAGGCAAACGGGCACGGGCGAGCAATGCTCGCCCCTACAAGAGTTTTTTGACAGTCTGCATACTCAGGGAAGATATAAGGCAACACCGCATAAGCTAACAGTCTACCACGGCGTTGACCACGGCGTGGGGCTGGGCAAGGGTCTTGCCTGTGAGGGCTGGCTGGATGAAGCCGTCCGCTTTTGGACAAGCCAACAAAGCTGACCTCTGCCTTTTTCGGCTCCGGATAAGGATAAAACCGCAAACACACACACGACCAAATTCACGGACATTCCCGTTGAATTTGTGTTGTGTTTACGCTTTTTTGTGGCGATTTTTGCGCAACAGTTGCGCAAAAACATCAGCAAAACTCTAACAAGTGCTTGGCGGTGTGTATAATAGTTGCCGAAAGCGCTTGTCATTGTGACGAATTCGACAAGTCAAAATTTTGCAATCTGCCAAAAAATCACTTGCTTGAATGTAGCCGTATTGAAATTTTCATCCCAAAGTATTATACTGTTCCTTATAAATAAAAAGGCACACAACAAACATACCGTGTCTTACTTTTCCCGACGCAAGCGCAAATGTTTGCACATCGGATTATATTCTCAAAAAAGACTGTAAATACAGCTCAGCTTGTGGAAAAAGTCCGTTTCCGGGCCAGATGTGCGCAGCGCATAAAATCGCGCCGAATGGCGCGCGTTCCCCCGATATATCGTGAGAACACACATGTATAGAAAAGGAGTCGAAGCAAATGACGAAAGCATTTTCTATCCTGCACCGTGCGGCGGCACTGCTTGTCGCCCTGTGCCTGCTGGTCGGTATGGCTCTGCCGGTTTATGCAGCTGAGGATGGGGCTTTATTTTTTGACGCAGGTTCGGAAACGATTCCGACCATTCCTGCCGCAAACACGTCAAGCGAGGGTGTAGAGCCTGCGCAAGAACCTATTGTATCCGACTTGGAAACGATTCCGGATGAAGGAGATACCCCGCCCACTGCGAACGAGCCGGGAACAGAAGCGGGAGACACGGTAAATAATACAGCAGCGGTTCCGAACAATGACGGCAAAACCCAGGAAGCGGCAGAAAATCAGACTCCCGCCGCCGATACGGACACCGCCCCTGCCGACCCAGCCTTGACGAACAAAACCCCTGCGGACACTTCCGATACGGCTGCCGCGCCAAACCATGCCATCAACGCAGAGGAAGCCACGGCGGCAAAAACCAACACAGAGCAAGATGTTCTTTTTGCTGACGGGGACAACCCCAACGAAGAAGATACTATGCCTGCGGATGATTCGCCTGACAACGATGACGCGAACACACCTGATACGATAGCGGACACCAGTGTATCGACGGGCTTTATCCCGGCTACGACAACCATTTATTTTGCGGTTGATAATACAATATTCCGAGATTCCTATCGGGTTCATTTGTATGCCCATAAGCTGGACGACAGCGGCTTGGACAAGGATATGGTTGACACTGGAACGACAACAACCGATGGTCGCAAGATATACAGCGTTACACTGAATCAGGCTGATTATTCAGCGGGTGGGTTTTATCGACTGATTTTCCAGTATTTTGATGACCACGTACCCGACCAAAACCAAAGATTTAAAGGTCAATTCTTTGCCTTTGGCGGAGAACAAGGCGATAACCATGGCGATGGTTATAAAAAAGAAACAGCCATTGACAAAATTGCCGGGCAAATGTTTGACGGTAATAACGGCACTAACCGAGGCAATGCATTTAACCCCGCCCAATGGAAGCGCGTGGAGTACTATTACAAGGATATGCCGCTTTACTTCAAAAATGCAAGCGGCACCGCGCTTACCAACGTAACCGCAGTATTTTATAAACAAGATGAAAATGATAATACCAAAGCAGTAGAAACCGCCAGCCTGCCAATCGGCACGGTGGGCGCAAACCAGTTTTACGCGCAGAAAATCCTGATCCCGGACAATAAGTCGCAGTTTGTAAAGTTCACTTGGGACGGCGGCGAAAGCGCCCTGTATAATTTCAGCAAAGACAACTACGATGGCGCAACGCCGTTCAACTTAACAACCGCCAATTGCTTTGTCTACGGCACAGATTCCACATTCTCTTGGCAAAGTGCGGGCAGTGATTTGCTAAAGGCAAACAAAACCATTTACTTTGATGCCACGCTGTCCGCGTACAGTTATGAGGGCGAAGGTTTACAGCAGTCCGCCATGGGCGACGGCGAAACCATGTACTGTTTCCTGACGAGTTCAGACGGCGCGGTCACACAGCAGCCGATGACACAGGAAAAACCTGACTCCACAGCCGCTGAGCGCAAGCTGTGGTCTTGCGAGATTCCCGGCGATGGAAAAACTTACACCGCGGCGCAATTCTCCGCAACGGATAACCAAAACGCCCCCGCAAAAGACAACAAGACCAGAAAGTACAGCACGGCAGAAATCCCCCCAGCCCTGCAAGACCCCTGCTTCTTTGCCGACGACGGCGACCCGTCGGCCTACACGGGCGGCGAAGGTGTCAACCGTGACGGCTACTGGGGCGAGAAAGCCTCTGTCCGCGATGCCGAAAGCGGCAAAAACGCGACCGTTGTGGACATTGATAACAGCGGCACTTTTACCCAACAAAAGGATACAAAGTATATCACCAGCACCCTGTACGATTACTACACCGACTACGAGCTGAATGGCCTGAACCGCGACACTTACTCGTGGGTGACCACATCTTCCCAGCGCGGGTACGTCACTTTTGAGCAGTTCAACCGCGCATTAAGCAGCGCTTACACGGCAAACGGCAATGTAAAATACCCGCTTTATACCGGGCATTTCCAAAAGTCAGGCTGGGGCGACCCCTTTGCAACCGTTGCCGCCGGTATGGGTCTATACGGCTGGGGCGCTGAGGGTAGTTCCAACTACAATATCTTTATGGCCGTGAATAACTCGGCCTTGGATGATAATGGTAATGGAAGCTCCGATTACAATCGCACCTTCCAGGGCCTTGTGGAAAGCAAGACCTCTGACGGTACGGCAAACGGTCTGCCGCTGTTAAGAACCAAGAATTCCAACACAAATGCGTCGGTTGACCCGCACTTTGACAAAGACTTCCTGCAAGGCAAAAACGCCTTTAACACCGTGCTGGGCAAGGTGTACGAGGATGTTTCCTTCCCACTCAAGCAAAAAGCCGTTTTTGCGCAAAATCCGGACAGTCCGGACGATAACGACCCGGAGAGCAAAGCCGAATATTGGTACTATGACAGCAGCAAAAGCTCTCTGTATTTGAAGCAGAACCAAACCGACGGCAAGTATTATCTGGAATCCCCCAAAGGTGGTGACGGCAACCCCACCACGGACAGCAAATCACAAAACATTTCGTCACCAAACAACACCAATGGCACCTACGGCTTTTTCCCGTTTAACCAAACAGTCAGCACAGTCGGGGCATCCCAATACAACTACGGCTTTGGTGCCAAGCTGCAATTTGACTTTACGCTTACAGAGGACGGCAAGGTTGTTGTAGGAAAAGACACCAGCGGCAGGAACATTGAAGTTCCCATCAAGTTCTTCTTCTCCGGTGACGATGACGTGTGGGTCTACATTGACGGCAAGTTGGTTCTGGATGTCGGCGGCGCGCACGGTAAAGCGTCCGGTCTGCTGGAATTTGGCGCGGACAGCACCGTAACCCCCTACGTCAGTTCCAACAAGAACACCGACTCAAGCGACACCATGGTCTACCAGACTGATACCACCAAAACCGTCTGCTTCAACCAGACCCCTGTCACGTTCACCAAGACGACAGGCAAAGCCATCCAATTAGACAAAAACCGCACCACCCACACCCTGACTATGTTCTATATGGAGCGCGGTATGTGGGAGTCCAACATGGCGGTGGCGTTCAACTTCCCCGACAATAACAAATTGCAGGTTGAAAAGCAGGTCGATCTCAGCAAGGTAAACACCGCGTTCAAGTCTTTATTCCAAAATCAAAAGCTCTTTACCTTTACCCTGCAAAACTTGGCTACGCATTACGGCCCAAAAGCAATCACCAACAGCACCCCCGACCCCGTGGCAGTCGGCAGCGCTTTCTCCGCTAGCAGCAGTGATACTGACAGTACAACCATGGAAAAGGACGATAATCCGCCCGACACAAGCGGAACATACACTGGTCAAACCGTAAAATGGTACGCCCAAGGGTATGATAAAGGCAGCGCACACCGCAACCTGCGCTACGGCACTATGACGCTGACAAACCCGCTCAACATCGAAAGCCGCGACTATCTGTCCTTTGACGTTTACGCCGTGGGCAACCCGGGTGACGGCGTTCTGTCCACCAACTACCTGTATCTGACCTTGGTGGACAACAACGGCAAGAAGATGGGCTGCGATGCCAACAGTCAAAAGTCCTATCTGAACACCATGCTCAGCGGCAGCGTTGTGATGCAAAACGACAAGTGGGTCACGGTCAAGCTGCAGCTGAACAAAATGCCAAAGGACACGGACTTTGACCTGACCAAACTCTCAAAAATCCTCATTGGCGATGACTACGAGCGTACAGTTTACTTCCGCAATTTTGTTTTTACCGCCAAGCCCGTGGCAAACACCACGGTGGGCTTCTCGGTAGAGCAAGCGGATATCCCGGACTATGACTCGGCGGAAAGCAATACCTTGAAGCCCGCCAGCGGCGCGATATTTACGTCCAGCGTAGCGGGCAGCGGCACGCAGGCGGTGGACACCGATGGCACGTTTGATTTGCAAGACGGCGAAACCGTGACCTTTACGGACCAGTTCCGCCGTGGCAGTTATATCTCGCTGCAAGAGACGGAAAACACCGCCTTGTACGACACCCGCTGGGAAGTGTACGAGAACGGGACGTTGGTCAACGCAGCGGGGACAAGTCCGTCTGTAAGCGGCACAACCACCACCCCGCTGCAAGGCGGCGGCACAAAGCCGGAGGACGGCAGAACCGAAACGGCGGACACACCATCAACAGGCAGCAACTACAACGGCAGCAAGCCAGACGCAAATACGCTGGTGTTCCGCAGTTACGCCGCGCCGGAAGAAGAATTCCCCGAATTGAAGGTCAAGTTCATTAACACCGTCAAGGTCGGCACGCTGGTAATTAAAAAGGAACAGCCGACCGACGAAACACCGCTGACAGGCAGCTACACGTTTACCGTCACCTTCAGCAACGTTGGCGGTATCGGCTTGGGCAGCGCGGACAGCGTACCACAAATGACCAATACCATTCCAGTTGGCGGAAGCTGGGAAATTACCGGCATCCCCATTGGCACACGCTTCCGGGTAGTTGAAACGCCCGCTGCTGACAGCAGCCTGAAAAGCGTAATCTGCGACGCCACTGACGCAAAGTACGATGTGGACAACGGCGTGCGCGGCACGGTTACCAGCGATAAGACAACCGTCACCGCCACCTTTACCAACACGGCACACCAATTGATGGATATTGAGGTGGAAAAGCAGTGGCAGGATGCAGACGGCAACAAGCTGACCGATAAACTGCCGGATGCGATTTGGGTCAAGCTGGAGCGCCGCCATGTGAATGACACAACCGGCGCGTGGCAAGACGTGCCGTCTATGGACGCTGTCGAGCTAAAATACGACTATATGTCCAAAACGTGGACGCACACGTTTAAACGTCTGGACAAGACGGATGTCAACGACGGCAACACCCCCTATGTGTACCGCGTGGCGGAGTGCGCAAGCAAAGACGGCAAGTATAAGGCAGACGGTACGGTTACGATTGGCGCATACACCTACACCGCATCGCAAAAAACCGACAGCACAGCCGGCAAAATCACCCTGACCAACCAGCGCACCAACCCGAAATTTGCCCTGAACCTTACCAAAATGGGCATAGACGGTACAACCACTCCCCTGCTGGGCGGTGTGGAGTTCAAGCTGGAAAAGCTGAACGATGACGGCACGGCTGAACCACCCAAAACGTGCGTGACGAGCAGCGAGGGCGCGGACAAAGGCAAATGCAGCTTTACGTCCCTGTCCCCCGGCGAGTACCGCCTGACCGAGACCAAGACCGCCGAGGGCTACACCCTGCTGAGCGAAGCCATCGAGTTTACGCTGACAACGGACGGGAAGTGCAAACTCAACGGCACGGATTATGACGAGGTAACTCAAGATCCCGCCAGCCGCGTGTACAATATTGCCCTGACCATTTACAACCGCAAGGGCTTTACCTTGCCGCACACGGGCGCGGACGCACCCAGCCTGTGGCTGCTGATAGGTTTGCCCGCACTGGTGGCTGTGCTGCTGGTGCTGGTGTTCCGATACAATAAGAAAGGGGGCAGACGTTCCTGACCCCCACCCCTCTACACAAACCAACATAGAAAAAAGAGGTATGCATCAAAATGAAACTGAAACGTTTATTTACCGCAATCCTCAGCGCCGCCCTGACCCTGAGCCTTTGCGCCATGCCCGCCATGGCGGAAGGGGCGACGACGGCGGGGGCGACGCCTAAGACAAGCACAAGCACGATTGACAAAAACCAGAAAGGCTCTATCACCATCTATAAGCGGGCACTGGATAGTAGCGGAAATGCAGGTACTGCCGGTGATGGCGAAACAATGGTGAGTCCGCAGGGGGCAGCATTGAAGGATACAGGCTTTACCCTCTATCAGGTCATGGATACAAATACGTTGCTTGCCTACTATAATGATAACACAACTGCCGATCAGGTAGATGTTAAGGACTACTTTACTAACTATGCTGAGAATAAGACGGCAGCAGGGCTGAAAACGGCTTATGCTACTGCTTATAAGTCAGAAGTGCGTACAGATGAAAACGGCAAGGCTACCTTCACCGAACTGCCTGTCGGTATGTACCTTGTAATTGAAACCAAAACCCCGCAGGCTGTTACCATGCCCGTAGAGCCTTTCTTGGTTTCGATTCCTATGACCCGCATTGGCGACAAGACTACGGGCGCTGATAACCAAAACCAAAAAGAATGGCTGTATGATGTGACTGTCTACCCCAAAAACAACATTGCCAAAGGCACGGTAAGACTTGTCAAGCAAGGCAAACAGGGAAGTACAACAACACCGCTGGCAGGCGTCAAATTTACCCTGAATAAGAAGAATGACACAGATGATGACTATACTGCGGTAAAAACTGACGTTGCCACGGATACGAATGGCAAAATCACTTTAGATAACCTTGCCAAAGGCCGCTACTACCTGCAAGAAACAGGTTATACCGACGGAAATGACAAGGGCTATATCCTGAACACCACCGGCAAATTCTACTTTGACATTGACGAGAATGGTAAGGCTGTGAAAGTTGACGATACCATTGCCGGTAAGGTGGATGACGCAAGTTTTACCATCGACAGCACCCACGCCACTTTGACCGTTACGAACTACAAGCCCGATATTGTAAAGACCGTCACCAAGCGCGACGGCACCACAACTTCACATGAAGCCGATTACGGTGTTGGCGATGCCGTGCCGTATACCCTGACTATCAAAGTCCCTGAAAACATCACCAGCCTGAAAACCTTCAAGGTTACCGATACCACGGTTAAAGCACAGTTGATTCAGAATAAGGACAGTGTAAAAATCAGCGGCAAGAATAATGCTGGCGGCGATGTAACCCTTGCTGAGAGTGCTTACACCATTACTGTTGCACCAGATGCCAACAACTCCGTTATGACGGTTGCCTTTACGCCGAGTGCATTGACTGACGTTGCAGGCGGTGAAATTACCATTGCCTATACCGCTACCGTTCAGAGTGGTGCAGTTGTTGCCGGAAACGGCAACGTGAACACTGCCAAGATCGTCTATTCTCGCAAAACCAACCTGACGGATGAAACCGGCGGCAACAAGCCCTACGAAATCACGGACAAGGGCGTTGTTTACACCTTTGGTCTGAACATCCACAAGACTGCCAAGGGCGGCACCAAGGACGGAGCGGGTCTTAAGGACGTTACCTTTGACCTGTACAAGAAGGTGGATACGGAAACACTGAATGGAAATAGTAAGTATCCCTTCTGCGGCCAAGAATACGCCGCTATCAGTGGTGACGATGCCGTAAAACTGGGCTTGACCACTAACTCTGCTGAAAATTGGATCAAGGTCAAGACCCTTACAACGGGCGAAAACGGCTACGTCTCCGCAAAGAGTCTGCCCTCCGGCACCTACAAACTGGTCGAGACCAAGACCGTGAATGGCTACAACCTGCTGTCTAAGCCCGTGGATGCCAAACTGAACCTTACCTATGCTGCTGGATGGACAACCACGACAACGTATGATACATATGGCAACCAGACCAAGTCTACAATAACTACCCCGACCTACAAGAGAGACGGCGAGACTGTGACCCCCGGCGAAGAGATTGAAATCATCAACCGCGCGGGCTTTACGCTGCCTGTCACCGGCGGTTTCGGTACGCTGCTGTTCAGCGGTATCGGTGTGCTGCTTGTTTTGGCGGGCGTCGGCGTTCTGTTCAGCCTGAAAAAGAAATCCAACCGTG
>ERZ772893.3705-NODE-3705-length-10460-cov-6.551946_pt1 | contig 10460 bp, 8 predicted proteins | sample MGYA00511482_ERZ772893 | MGnify/ENA primary metagenome ERZ772893 (study PRJEB29015, sample SAMEA2737687) | human gut metagenome | biome: human gut; feature: human-associated habitat; material: faeces | place: China | collected 2012 ...
CAGTGCTTCCAAATGAGAAAGTATATTACAACTTCAATAATAAATACGAAGGAGACCAGCTTTAATATGAATGTGTTTGACAGCATAATTACTGGACTTAACGAGGCAGTTGACTACGAAAAAGGTAAAATTTCTGCTAAAAAACAACTCTTAGAATAGAGCCTTTGCCTGATATATCTGCTGAAGATATAAAAGCGATCCGAAAAAAGCTGGGATTTACGCAGGCGGTATTTGCCGCAGTGATCGGAGTTTCGACAAAAACTGTTGAGGCGTGGGAAACAGGTACGAACCAGCCTATCGGTCCTGCACGCAGAATGATCTCACTCATTCAGTTTGACCCAGAAATTCTGCAAAGCTACCATATCGTAAATGAAAATGTTATTTAACTATGACCGCAGTTCTTTGAGGACTGCGGATCTTTTTATCCCATCACATCAAAGACCTTTTTGATGTGTTCAACACAAAAAAGCCGCCCACCAGCGTGGACGGCTTTTGTCATATGCGAATTATTCCTGCGGACCCATTACCTTGACCATAACGGCTTTCTGTGCATGAAGTCTGTTTTCAGCTTCCTCGAATATCTCATTTGCGTGAGCCTCGAATACCTTTTCTGTTATCTCCTCCTCACGGTGAGCAGGCAGACAGTGCTGAACCATTGCGTCAGCCTTTGCAACAGCCATGATATCGTCGTTTATCTGATAGCCCTTGAATGCTATCTTTCTCTTTTCTGTTTCAGCCTCTTCGCCCATGGAAGTCCAAACGTCTGTGAACAGAACGTCAGCGTCCTTTGCAGCCTCAAGAGGAACGTCAGTCATTGAGAACTTGTCGCCGTAGCCCTTGGCAAATTCAAGAACCTCAGCAGCAGGCTGATAATCCTTAGGGCAAGCGATAGAAACTTCCATGCCTACTTTAAGTCCGCCAACGATAAGCGAATTTGCCATGTTGTTGCCGTCGCCTATGTAGCACATTTTCAGACCCTCGAAACGTCCCTTGAACTCTCTGATAGTCATAAGGTCAGCAAGCACCTGACAAGGGTGGCAGAAGTCTGTCAGACCATTTATTATTGGGATAGAGCCGTATTTAGCAAGATCCTCAACCTCTTTCTGCTCAAAAGTACGGATCATGATGCCGTCAAGATAACGTGAAAGAACACGGGCTGTGTCCTGAACAGGCTCGCCTCTGCCTATCTGGAGGTCACGGTTTGAAAGGAAAAGTGCCTGACCGCCAAGCTGATACATACCTGTTTCAAAAGAAACTCTTGTACGGGTAGAGGACTTCTGGAATATCATTCCGAGAGTTTTGCCTTTAAGAATGTGATGCTCGATACCGTTTTTGTTTTCGTATTTGAGCTGGTCTGCAAGATTGAGAATGTCGAGAATTTCCTCCTTGGAAAGGTCGAGCATTTTAAGTAAATGTTTCATAATATTTCCTCCGTAATTTGATTTTTATTTAGTATTGCGTAGCCAACGGACGAACACTGTTCGCACCTACACACTTTGTTATTTCTCGTCAAGAACTTTTTTCAGTATAGCAAGTCCCTTGTCTATCTGCTCATATGAGATATTCAGCGGCGGCAAAAATCTCAGCTTGTCCTTTGCTGTGAGAATAAGAAGTCCGTTTTCAAAGCACTTGTTGAGCACATCAGCGGCTTTCTTTGTTTTGAGCCTTACGCCTATCATAAGACCAAGTCCGTCAACGCCCTCAACTTCGTCTATTTCTGCAAGCTTTTCTCTGAAATATTCGCCCTTTTTGCGAACTTCTTCAAGAAATTCAGGCTTTGTCACCTTGTCAAGAACTGCGTTTCCGCCTGCGCAGGAAATAGGATTTCCACCAAACGTCGAGCCGTGTGTACCCTTGCCAAGTACCTCACTGCACTTCTTGTTAGCAAGGCACACGCCTATTGGAACACCGCCTGCAAGACCTTTTGCAAGTGTGGTTATGTCAGGCTTTACGTTGTAAAGCTCAGATGTGAGGAGCTTGCCAGTTCTGCCAACGCCTGTCTGTACCTCGTCGGCAATGGTGAGAATATCCCTCTTTGCACATTCAAGCATGATAGTGTTCACAAAGCTCTGCTGAAGAGGTATAACTCCACCCTCGCCCTGAACAAACTCGAACATTACAGCGCAAACCTTGTTGTCAAGCTTGTTGAGCTTGTCCATAAGATCGTCAATATCATTAGCGATAACATTTTCAAATCCACCAACGAACGGGAAGAAGTAGTTGTGGAAAACCTCCTGACCTGTTGCAGAAAGAGTGCAAAGCGTTCTGCCGTGGAAGCTGTTTACAAGGGTGATGATGATATTTCTCTCAGCGTCCTTGCCGTATTTGTCAAAGCTGTATTTTCTTGCAAGCTTGATAGCGCACTCGTTAGCCTCTGCGCCCGAGTTGCCGAAGAACATTTTCTCATAGCCTGTTGCCTCGCAAAGTCTTTTTGCAAAGTCAGCCTGTACCTTTGTGTAATAGTAGTTTGAGGTGTGCTGTATCTTGTGTGCCTGATCGCAGATAGCGTTCACCCAATCCTCGTCGCAGTAGCCAAGGCTGTTTGTGCCGATACCGGAGCCGAAGTCGATATACTCTTTTCCGTCCTCGCCCACAGCCGTCTGACCATGACCGCTTTCCATAACAAGACCTATTCTGCCATAGGTCTGCATAACGTGTTCGTTGAACTGTTCTATGGTGTTCATTTTTATCACTCTTTTCAATATGTATTGATATTTTATATAAACTGTGTACCGATACCCTCGTTAGAGAGCAGCTCGATAAGTATCGAGTGCGGTACTCTGCCGTCAATGATAGTGGTCTTTTTAACGCCACGTCTTACGGCTTCAACACAGCAGTCTATCTTTGGTATCATTCCGCCGCTTATGATGCCTTTCTTTTTGAGATAAGGCACATCGCTGACGTTTACCTGTGGGATAAGTGTGGAATCATCGTCCTTGTCCTCCAGCAGACCAACTATATCTGTCATAAGTATAAGCTTTTCCGCTCTCAGACAAGAAGCGATTCTCGCCGCCGCAGTGTCAGCATTGATATTGTAAGACTGTCCGTCCTCGCCAACGCCAACTGTGGAGATTATAGGAACATAACCGTTATTCAGTGCGTCAACTATAGGCTTTGTTGTCACCTTTTTGATGTCGCCCACAAAACCAAGGTCTACCTCGCTGTCAAGCTTCTGTGCAAGTATCATCTGACCGTCACAGCCGCAAAGACCGAGAGCCTTTCCGCCATGAAGCTGCAAAGCGCAAACAAGCTCCTTGTTTACCTTGCCGCAGAGCACCATTTTAACGATATCTATAGTTTCAGCGTCAGTGTATCTCAGACCGTTTATGAACTTGCTTTCAATGCCGACTCTTTTGAGCATTGCATTTATCTCAGGACCACCGCCATGAACAAGAACTACCTTTATGCCTACCTCGCTCAGAAGCACAATATCGCTCATAACGGCTTCTTTAAGCTCAGCGTTTGTCATAGCGTTGCCGCCGTATTTTACAACGACTATCTTGTCGTGGTATTTCTGAATGTGCGGCAGAGCGTCAATAAGTATCTGACTTCTGATTTTATTGCTTATGTCCATTTCTCATTCTTCTTTCCTCTACTGATTTTATGTCTTAGCTTCTGTAATCGCCGTTTATCTTAACATAATCATATGTAAGGTCACAGCCCCATGCAGTGGCAGTGCCGTTGCCGTCGCCGATAGAAACGCTTATTGTTATCTCGTCCTCAAGAAGAACGGTCTTAGCCACTTCCTCAGAGAACTCTATGCCTGCGCCGTTGTGGCAAACGTGTATCTCTCCTGCCTTTGATGACAGTGAAACGTCTACCTTGTTTATGTCAAAATCAGCTTCAGCGTATCCAACAGCGCAGAGTATCCTGCCCCAGTTAGCGTCAGCACCGAACATTGCACACTTGAAAAGCGGCGAGCATATAACGCTCTTTGCAACGATTATAGCCGTGTCAAGGTCTTTTGCACCTGTTACAGTACATTCAAGAAGCTTAGTTGCGCCCTCGCCGTCCTTTGCGAGCATCTTAGTAATGTTCATCATAACGATATAAAGAGCTTTTTTGAACACCTCGTAGCTTTCACCCTCGGCTGTTATCTCAGCATTTCCTGCAATTCCGTTAGCCATAACAGCACAGGTATCATTCGTTGACTGATCTCCGTCAACAGACAGACAGTTATATGTTATTTTCACTATCTCAGTGAGAGCCTTTTTGAGCATTTCGGAGGAAACAGCGCAGTCTGTAGTGATAACATTTAGCGTAGTCGCCATGTTAGGGTGTATCATACCGCTGCCCTTGCCCATGCCGCCAACGTGGCAGATTTTGCCGTCAAGCTCAAACTCAACAGCCACTTCCTTTTTCACTGTATCAGTAGTCATGATAGCGATAGCGGCTTTTTCGTTGCCTTCATAGGAAAGTCCCTCATAAAGCTCGTCTATCTTAGCTTCGATAGGTTCAAGAGGGAGTATCTGACCGATAACGCCTGTCTGAGCGATAAGAATTTCCTCAGGCTTAACGCCCATTTTCTCAGCAGTCATCTCGCACATTTTGTAAGCCTTTTCCTCACCGTCAGCGTTGCAGGTGTTAGCGTTTTTGGAGTTGAGGATAAAGCCCTTAGCCTTGCCGCCTGTTTTAGCAAGATTTTTCTGAGAAACAGTAACAGGAGCACCCTTGACCTTATTCTGAGTAAAAACGCCGGCGGCTGAACACATAACGTCAGACTCCACAAGGCAGAGGTCAGGCTTTTTTGTAGGATTTTCCTTTATGCCGCAATAAAGACCGTTAGCCTTAAAGCCCTTTGCAGCACACACGCCGCCGTCTACATACTTATAGCCGTCGAAATTTTTCTTTGATATCTCTTTCATATTCAAAACTCCTTACAAAATTTTCACACTAATTAGATCAGGACAGATTTTTTCTATTAATTATTTCTGTAGGGGCGAACAGCGTTCGCCCGCTTATTTTTTCCGCACTTTTATATTCGCACTCATTGGTCGGGAATTGCTCTCCTTTGTGGGGGAGCTTATTGTCGCCGTTGGCGAGTCATTTGAAGACGCTTCGCTGTTCAAATGACAAAAGCGGCGGAGTATTGTTGGTTTTTAGGCTTGGTTGAGAAATTTTACTTCGGTTTGTTTTATTTTTTTGTCCGCCGCTTTTTTTAGACTGTACTTTTGTGGAGGGGGCTCTGCCCCCTGTTGGGTTTGATTTTGCTTTTGGCTTTATTTTGCCCCCGCTGGGGCTGCTCGCCCCCGTCCCTCGGCAGGGCTAACGCCGCCCTGCACCGGCGATTTTTTGTGCGGTGCTTTTGGTTTGTTTTTTGCTTTTTTGTTATTCCAACCCTGTTGCTTCGTTTATACCCAACATTATATTCATATTCTGTATTGCTGCGCCGCTTGCGCCTTTTCCAAGGTTATCAAATCTCGACATAAGCAAGATCTGATCTTCATTTCCGCAGACAAATATCTGCATATTATTTGTTCCTGCCAATGTATTCGCTGCGATAAATCCGTCAGGAAGCGTTTTTGTTCCGCCAAGCTCCATTACCTTAACGAAATGCTGACCTAGATAATGCTCCGCCATTATTTCATGGATATTCTCAGGTGTATATTTCTTTGTCAAACATCTTGTCACCAGCGGCACAGAAACAACCATACCATTATAATAGTCGTCCACTATCGGATTGAACATAGGCTTATATTTAAGTCCGCACACCGCCTGCATTTCAGGGATATGCTTGTGCTTCTGCCCCAGTGCATACTGACGTGGAGAATACATTTCCTTTGTTTTATTTTCGCTCTCCATAGCGGCTATCATTTTCTTTCCGCCGCCGCTGTAGCCTGAAACTGCGTGGCAGGTAACAGGATAATCCTCAGGAAGCACTCCTGCCTTTACGAGAGGATAAACAAGGCTTATAAAGCCGCTTGCATAACAGCCTGGATTTGCAACTCTTTTTGAATTGCGGATATTCTCTCTATGCTTTTCGGAAAGCTCAGGGAAACCATAGTCCCATGCAGGGTTTGTTCTGTGGGCGGTAGAAGCGTCGATTATCCTGACATCAGGGTTTGTGCAAAGTGAAGCCGCCTCTATTGCTGCTGCGTCAGGCAGGCAGAGAAAAGTGATATCCGATGAGTTTATCATCTTTGCTCTCTCGTTCACGTCCTTGCGCTTTTCCTCGTCAATGAGCATTATCTCAACGTCATTTCTGTTCTGAAAACGCTCATATATCTGAAGTCCCGTTGTTCCCTCTTTGCCGTCAATAAAAACTCTTGTTTTCATTTTTCTTCATATCCTTCTAAAAAACTTTATGATTTTGTCTGCCAATAATCTGTATGCTCATGCAAAGGCAAACTTTTGTAGGGGCGAAAAGTGTTCGCCCGTTTGGCTGACAGCTCTTTAGCCGTCCGCATACTTTTAATTATCGTCCAAAATGTTCTTGTATTCAGGTTCTTTTTTCAGCTTTTTACGCTTTTTATCTTCCTTTGCGGCATTTATTGCGTCCTTATCCGCAAAGCAGTTTCCAAGACCTGCAGCGAAGGCTGCGGTCAACACAGTGAGTACGATAAAGTTCGGCACTACCGACCTTGCTTCCTCCACGAAGATATATTCTATCACCGAAACCGCTATCAGCACAGGCGCAACATACCATTTCAAGCCGTAGTTCTTAGCGTGTCTGTAGCAAGCCCACCATGTACACACAGGGTACACCACCGTAAATCCCACCGCAAACAGCGGATATATCACAAAAAGCTTAGCCGTAAAAAGCCACATTATAACTGTCGCAAGCTCCCACAGCACAAGATATAGCAGTGCCGCCTTAACAGGGGAGCGGTGTTTATCAAAGCTTATTTCTGACATATTCTATCTGAGCTTTTACAGACTCAGGCGCAGGACCGCCTGCCGCTTTTCTCTGCATTACGCAGGTGTCAAGGCTGATAGCGTCATAAACGTCCTCGTCAAAGTTGTCAGTAAGCTTCTTGTACTCCTCCAATGGGAGAGTTTCAAGGGTACAGCCCTTTTCAATGCAGGTGTGAACGAGAGTGCCCGTTATCTTGTAAGCGTCCCTGAAAGGCATACCCTTCTTAACAAGATAGTCAGCGCAGTCTGTAGCATTGATAAAGCCCTTGGCTGCGGCGTTTCTCATGTTCTCAGGGATAACTCTCATTGTGGCAAGCATCGGATCGAACGTTTTAAGACAAAGCTTAACAGTGTCAATAGCGTCAAAAATAGCTTCCTTGTCCTCCTGCATATCCTTGTTGTATGCAAGCGGCAGACCCTTCATCATAACGAGCAGTGTGTTAAGGTCGCCGTAAACTCTTCCTGTCTTGCCTCTGATAAGCTCAGTAACATCAGGGTTTTTCTTCTGTGGCATGATAGACGAGCCTGTTGCATAAGCGTCGTCAAGCTCGATGAATTTGAACTCCCATGAGCACCAAAGTATTATCTCCTCAGAAAATCTTGAAAGGTGCATCATAAGCAGTGAGATAGCGGAGCAAAGCTCGATGCAGAAATCTCTGTCCGAAACGCCGTCAAGTGAGTTCTGTGTTATCTCGTCAAAGCCAAGCAGGTCGCAAACTCTCTGTCTGTTTATAGGGTAAGTTGTAGATGCAAGAGCACCGCTTCCCAAAGGCATGATGTTCGTTCTCTTGTAGCTGTCCTCAAGTCTTGAAATATCTCTCAGAAGCATATTTGCATACGCCATAAGGTGGTGAGCAAATGTGATAGGCTGTGCCCTTTGAAGATGAGTATATCCCGGCATAACAGTTGTGAGATTTTTCTCTGCAATGTCAAGGATAGTGTGTTCAAGCTTTTTAACAAGCTCGATTATCTCTTTGGTTTCGGCTCTGAGTATCATTCTCACGTCAAGTGCAACCTGATCGTTTCTTGATCTTGCCGTATGAAGCCTCTTGCCTGTGTCACCGAGCCTTTTTGTAAGCTCCGCCTCAACAAACATATGAACGTCCTCTGCAGTAGGGTCGAACTGTAATTTGCCCTCGTCGATATCCGCAAGAATACCCTTAAGTCCCTGGACTATTTTTTCGCTTTCGTGCTTTTCGATTATACCGCACTCGCCCAGCATTGTGGCGTGTGCCATAGAACCCTCTATATCATAGCGGTACATTCTTGCGTCAAAGGAAATAGATGAATTGAAATCATTGACTCTTTCGTCAACTTCCTTTGTAAATCTTCCTGCCCACATTTTTCCTGCCATTTTAAAACCGTCCTTTATGTTTATTTCAAGTTATCAAATATAAAAAATGTATGGGCAAAATGACCCCAAAGGATCATCCTGCCCCAATACATTTCAATAAGTGTGGATCACATTTCCTTTTCGTGCTGTTCAAGCAGCTTCTGGATATCCACGCCGTTGATCTTCAGACCGTCGATCTTGCAATCGTTTATCTCAACGTTTGTAAGGTCACAGTGAATGAACTGTGAGTTCTTAAGATCAGGATTTTTAAACTCAACATTGTTCATGATAGAGCAGCCAAATCTCGAGTTGCTGAGATTTACGCCCAAGAACTTTGTGTTTACCATATACATATCTGCAAAGTCGCTTTCTTTCATGCTGACGTTGTTGAAATGTGTCTCATCCATATTAACGTCATCGAAAACGGCTTCCTTAAGATTTACGTTCGAGAACTTTGCTCCGCCGAGGTTTACGTCCTCAAAAGAGGAGTTCGGCAGGCTGTCATAAGAGATCTCGACCTTCTTGTCTATTGCAGGCTCAAAAATGCTGTTGTTATCTGACATATCAAAACCTCCGTGAAAAATATTATACAAACTTTTTAAGGTTATACACCTTTATGCGCTGTGAAACAGAACGTCGCTATTAGTCCTTCTTAGCGTTTCTCTTCTGCTCGAGTTTAGCTCTTACCTTGATAGGCAGACCGAAGAGGTTGATAAATCCTGCTGAATCAGCCTGATTGTAAACATTGTCCTCATCGAATGTAGCAACTTCTTCATCATAGAGAGTATATGGAGATGTTACACCTGCGTTTATCATGTTGCCCTTGTAAAGCTTCAGCTTAACGTCACCTGTAACAGTCTTCTGTGTTTCTGTAACAAATGCGCTCATAGCCTCACGAAGAGGAGTGAACCACTGACCATTGTAAACAATATCAGCAAACTTGATTGAAAGATACTGCTTAACTCTTGCAGTTTCCTTGTCAAGTGTGATAGTTTCAAGAACTTCATGAGCCTTGTAAAGGATAGCTCCGCCCGGAGTTTCATAAACGCCTCTTGACTTCATACCAACAAGTCTGTTCTCAACAAGGTCAGCAAGACCGATACCGTTTGCACCGCCAAGCTCGTTAAGCTTTGTAACAAGCTCCTTGCCGTTCATCTCAACGCCGTCAACTGCTGTTGGGATACCCTTTTCAAAGTGGATAGTTACATAAGTTGGCTTGTCAGGAGCCATGATAGGTGAAACGCCCATTTCAAGGAAGCCCGGCTTCTCATACTGTGGCTCGTTTGCAGGATCTTCAAGATCCAGACCTTCGTGTGAAAGGTGCCAAAGGTTCTTGTCCTTTGAATAGTTTGTTTCTCTGTTTATCTTCAGAGGAATGTTGTGTGCCTCAGCATACTCGATCTCCTGCTCTCTTGACTTGAGATCCCAGATTCTCCAAGGAGCGATTATCTGCATATCAGGAGCGAAAGCCTTGATAGCAAGCTCAAATCTAACCTGGTCGTTACCCTTACCTGTGCAGCCGTGGCATATAGCGTCTGCACCCTCTTTGATAGCGATCTCAGCTATTCTCTTTGCAATAATTGGACGAGCAAATGAAGTGCCGAGGAGGTACTGGTTTTCATAAACAGCGCCAGCCTGTACTGTAGGATATACATAATCCTCGATGAACTCTTCTGTAAGGTCCTCGATATAGAGCTTAGAAGCGCCTGTCTTGATAGCCTTTTCCTCAAGACCGTCAAGCTCTGTGCCCTGACCAACGTTTCCTGAAACAGCGATTACTTCGCAGTTGTTGTAGTTTTCCTTGAGCCACGGAATGATGATAGATGTATCAAGTCCGCCGGAATAAGCAAGGACAACTTTTTTGATCTCTTTTGCCATAACAAAATTCCTCCATTGTATGTAGTAAGTATGTTTGTATAATATTTTCACGGCTCTCATGCCGATAAAATTATTATACACCTTTATACAGCATTGTCAAGTGCTTTTGCATAAAAATTTTATATTTATACACATTTCAAGACTTTTTAATGTATATTTTTAGACAATATACAATTTATTCTGTATAAACTTCAAAAGATATACATATCAAGTATTGTAACGGCATAAAATAAAACAGCTAAACCAAAAACACAAAAACAGCTTTACAAATACTTAATTCAATTATATCACTATTCTTCAAAAAAAGCAACACAAAAAAGCCCTGTTTAACGATTTTTGTTGTAGTGCTACAATAGATATTGGACAAAATTAAGAAAAAAGAAAAGAGAGATAG
>ERZ772893.3707-NODE-3707-length-10452-cov-4.084255_pt1 | contig 10452 bp, 6 predicted proteins | sample MGYA00511482_ERZ772893 | MGnify/ENA primary metagenome ERZ772893 (study PRJEB29015, sample SAMEA2737687) | human gut metagenome | biome: human gut; feature: human-associated habitat; material: faeces | place: China | collected 2012 ...
GGCTCTGCCATAGAGGATACAAACCGGCCCTTCTGAACCGGGGATACCGCTCCCGGGCTGAAAAGGGAGCGGCGGTCATGTCTGACGGGGAGCATATCCTGCTGGATGCCGGATCCGGCGGCGACGAAGCCCTGCTCCCCGTGCGCACGGCCGAAGCCATCCCGCTGGCACTCCACGCCCAAGCTATGGACCTCATCCGAGGCCTAGTCGTCAACGCCCCCATCCGCATGGGCGACGTCGTGCTGGAAGATCTTCTCGGCACGAGCATCGACCTCATCGCCAGCATGGACATCGACCCAGCCTAAGCAGCTAATTTATGACGGGGCTCTTTTGGGTACCTTACTTGCCCAATCATCCCAGATAAACCATGTCAAGGCCGAGGAGTGTCCCAAGGTGCCGGCATAAAAGGAACGTCCCTATGTGCCAGGCTTGGGATACCATGGTGGCAGCCTAGCGAAAGGATGTTTCATGGCACATGTCGATGACCAGCGTGTGGCACGCGTGCTCGATGCGCTCGAGGCTCAGCACCCCGGCGCGCAGCTCCTCGTAAACGACCCGTGGTCGATCTATTACCTGACCGGCTTTTATGCCGATATGTTCGAGCGTTTTTGTGGCGTGCTGCTCACGCGCGGCAGCGAGCCGGTAATCCTGGTCAACGCCCTGCAGCAGCTGCCCGAGTATGACAATGCCCGCGTTGCCTACCACACCGATACCGACGCCGTGGCCGACGCCATCATTCGCGAGGTCGATCCGACCAAGCCGCTCGGCATCGATACCGTTATGCGCTCCGGCTTTTTGATGCCCCTTATGGATCGTCACGCCGCAAGCGAATTCTTCCTGGGCGACTTTGCCGTCACCGCCGCTCGCACCCACAAGGACGAAGCCGAGCAGGAGCTCATGCGCGCGTCCTCGGCCGCCAACGACGCAGTGATGGCCGACGCCATCAAGCTCGTTCACGAGGGCGTGACGGAGCGCGAAATAGCCGACCAGATGCTCGGCCTGTACCGCAAGCACGACTGCGAGGGCTTTAGCTTTCCGCCCATCGTGAGCTTTGGCGCCAACGCCGGAGACCCGCATCACGAGCCCGACGACACCGTACTCAAGCGCGGCGACGTGGTGTTGTTCGACATTGGCGGACGTCACCGCAACTACTGCTCGGACATGACGCGTACATTCTTTTGGGGCGAGCCGGACGAGGAGACGGAGCGCATCTACGATATCGTGCGCCGTGCAAACGAAGCCGCCGAGGCGCTCATCGCCCCGGGCGTGCGCATGTGCGACCTGGACCGTGCCGCACGCGACGTGATTGAGGATGCGGGCTATGGGCAGTACTTTACGCATCGCCTGGGACACTCGATCGGTCTGCAGGACCACGAGCCTGGTGACGTCTCACTCGTCAACGAGCAGGTTGTCGAGCCGGGCATGACCTTCTCCATCGAGCCGGGCATCTACCTCCCCGGCCACACCGGTGTCCGCATCGAGGACTTGGCCCTGGTGACCGAGTCCGGCGTCGAGATCCTCAACGCCTACCCCCACGATCCGACGCGCCTAGCCTAGCCAATGTGGCAAAGGGACAGCCCCTTTGCCACATTACATTAATGCCGCCACAAAAACGGCTTATTTACTACGTTTAACCCGCATGGGTCGACCATGCGGGTCTTTTTTGAAAATCGGCAAAACATCTACCTGCGGTTTTAATTTCGCAATTCTCGGTGTGGTCGAGGGCAGTCGATTAAACGTAGTAGATAGGCCCATTTCGTGGCAAGCGAGTCAACTCGGGGCACAGGGCAGCCAAAAAAGCCCCGTCCCAAATTGGCTGCTTTTGAGTTGCGGTGATATACGGACTGTTTGAGGCTTCTGGCTTGTAAAACAGTCCGTATTTCACCGCAACTGCTGAGGGGATGGGTTAACGGAGCAGGCCGGCCACTTCGCCGGCTAGGGTGATGGTGCCGGCCGACACGAAGGGCTCGCCTGCGGCTTCGAAAGCTGCGAGGGCCTCGGAGACGCTGGAATACACGCCCGCGAGCTTGTCGGCATCCACCAGGGAAGCAAGCTCCTCTGCCGGCAGAGCGCGATCGGAATCGGTCTGGGTCACAACCACGCGTGGGAAGGCCGGAACCAGCACGTCGACGATGCCCGCCACGTCCTTGTCGGCCAGCGCGGCGCACAGCAGCGTGGGGCGATTCTCTACGCACGAGTCGATCTCGTCCAACGCGCTCACAAAGTTCTCGCAGCTCTGAGGGTTATGGCAGGCGTCAATCAGTTTGAGTGGATCGGTTCCCAGCACGTCAAAGCGACCCGGCGTGGGGCAGCCCATAAGCGAAGCGTCGAGCGCATCGTGGTCGAGCTCGCGGCCCAGATAGCCCTCGCAGAGCATAATCGCGCACGCAGCATTCTGCGGCTGGTAGGCCGGCTTGACCATGCTCGACGTATAAATCGCGCGCGGCGTGGTGCAGCTGAACTCCACCGTATCGCCCACATGCGTCGGCACCTTGGTCGTGGCGTGGCTCACCACGAGCGGCACCACACCGCACTCACGGCAACGGGTATCCATCACGCGCTGAACGCTCGACTCGTGCGTGCCCTCGCCCAGCACAACCAAGCGCCCGGCCTTGATGACCGCGGCCTTCTCCCCCGCAATGGCCTCAAGCGTGTCGCCCAAAATGCGTGTATGGTCGAGGCCGATACCCGTAATGGCAACGGCGACGGGATCGGTCGCACTCGTGGCGTCCCAACGGCCGCCCATGCCAACCTCGAGCACGGAAACATCCACCGCAGCCTCGGCAAACACGACAAGCGCGGCAGCCGTCAGCAGGTCAAACGGCGTGATGGTATAGGCGCGCTTCCCCACCGCCACACGACGAGCGTTCACGCGATGCCCCGCCTCAACAGCGGCAGAAACGCCACGGGCAAAGGCCTCATCACTCACGACGCGCCCATCGACCTCCATGCGCTCGGGATAGCGCACCAGCTGCGGCGACGTATACAGCGCGGTCTTTAGCCCCTCGCCACGAAGGATGGCAGCCGAAAAACGCGTGGTCGAAGTCTTGCCGTTGGTTCCGGCAACCTGAATGCAATCGAAATACTCGTCCGGACGTCCCAGCTCATCGAGCATATCGATGACAGTCTCCAACAACGGACCAGCATCCCCAGAAATCCGCCCCGTATCAGCAGCAAGCCCCACAGCCTCACCAAACGAAAGCAAATCAAACTCAAAAGGAACGGTATACAAGCCGGAACGCTTAGGCATTTTTAGGACCGCCATTCATAGAAAAATAAAACAGTATAGGTTGAGGATAGTCAGCGAAAACGCCCCTGATGAGCCAAGGTGCCGTGAAACAAGGGCGCATAGGGCTTATGCCCATGCGCCCGAAGTTGAACGGCAGATTGGCCATCAGAGGCGTTTGCAGCGTCGAGTCAGCCGCCGTTCGTTAGAACGGCGGAATAGGTGTCCGCAGCGGAGAGCAAAGCATCGGGACGCGCCCCCGAGTAAACCTTACGAGAAGTCAGCAACCTGAGCAGTCAGCGCCGCCAGGATCTCCTTGAGCTCAGCTGCACGGTCCCTCTTCTTCTGGACCACGGCAGGCGCGGCCTTGGCAACAAAGCCCTCGTTGGCGAGCGTCTTCTCGCAGCCGGCGAGCTCCTTCTGGGCCGCGGCAATCTCCTTCTCCAGGCGTGCCTTCTCGGCCGAAAGGTCAACCTTGCCCTCGAGCACCACAAAGGCCTCGACGCCGCTATCGACCACGGCGATGCTCGCAGCCGGCTTCTCAACGTCGGTACCCATAACCAGCGAAGCGGTGTTTGCCAGCGGCTCGATGGTCGAGCGCAGGCTCTCGAGCTTCTCGATATCCTCGGCACCGGCGCGCACGACCACGTCGAGCTCCGCCTTGGGGCTTAAGCGATAACGCGAACGGGTGGCACGGGCGGCAGACACGACGGCACGGCACAGCTCAAACGCGCGCTCGGCGGGCTCGTCGACGTACTTGGCGTAGTCGGCGGGCTCGGGCCACTTGGCGATCATGAGCGCCTCGGCGCGGTCCACGTTGCCCTCGGCGTCCAGGTCGAGCACGCTCGCCGGCATGTTGTCCCAGATCTCCTCGGTGACAAACGGCATGAGCGGGTGCATCAGACGAATGGAGGTATCGAGCACAAAGATCAGGTTGCGTTGAGCCTGCAGACGGCCCTCGCCCTTCAGGCGGGCCTTGGTGACCTCAACGTACCAGTCGCAGACCTCGTTCCAGAAGAACTGCTGCACGCCGCGGGCCATGTCGCCAAAGGTGTAGTTCTCGATACCCTCGGTGACCATCTTCACGGCCTTGGCCAGGCGGCTGAACATCCAGGCGTCAGCCGGCGTCTCCACGACGGGTTCGCCGGGCGTGTAGCCCTCCATGTTCATGAGCAGGAAGCGGCTGGCGTTCCAGATCTTGGTCACAAAGCTCTTGGCCTGGTCGGTACGCGGGCTGTCGATAAGCTTCTTGGTCTTCTTGTCGATGTTCGCGTCGAACTTGACGTCCTGGTTGTTGGTGCACAGCGTGAGCAAGTTGAAGCGCATGGCGTCGGCGCCGTACATGCCAATGAGGTCCATGGGGTCAACGCCGTTGCCCTTGGACTTGGACATGCGGCTGCCGTCCTTGGCCAGGATCGTCGGGTAGATGACAACGTCCTTAAACGGAACCTCGTCCAGGAAGTACAGCGAGCTCATGACCATGCGGGCGACCCACAGCGCGATGATGTCGCGCGCGGTGACGAGCGCCGTCGTGGGGTGATGGCCCTCGAGCAGCTCCGGCTTTTGCGGCCAGCCCTGCGTGGCGAAGGTCCACAGCTGCGAGCTGAACCAGGTGTCCAGCACGTTCTCGTCCTGATACACGTGATGGCCGCCGCACTTGGGGCACACGTCAGCGTCCTCGGTAAGGGCGTCCTCCCAGCCGCAGTCCTCGCAGTAGAACACGGGGATGCGGTGGCCCCACCACAGCTGGCGGCTGATGCACCAGTCCTTGAGGTTCTCCATCCAGGTGGTGTAGGTCTGCGTCCAGCGCGCGGGGTGGAAGGTGACCTTGCCGGAGTTAACGGCGTCGAGTGCCGGCCCCTTGAGCTTGTCGACGGCCACAAACCACTGCTCGGACAGCCACGGCTCCAGCGCGGAGTCGCAACGGTAGCAGTGCATGACGGAGTGGTCGTGCTCCTCGACGTGGTCGAGCAGGCCGTGCTCCTCAAACCACTTGATGACGGCCTCGCGGCACTCGTCGCGGTTCATGCCGGTAAACTCGCCGTAGCCCTCGACGACCACCGCGTGCTCATCAAAGATATTGATCTGCGGCAGGTCGTGAGCCTGACCCATGGCATAATCGTTGGGGTCGTGGGCCGGGGTGACCTTGACAAAACCGGAACCGAAGTTGGCGTCGACGTGCCAATCCTCAAAGATGGGAATCTCGCGGTCGACGATGGGGAGCTTGACGGTCTTACCCACGAAGGCGGCCTTCTCGGGATCCTTCGGGGAGACGGCGACGCCCGTGTCGCCGAGCATGGTCTCGGGGCGCGTGGTGGCGACGACGATGTAGTCCTGGCCGTTGACCGGCTCGGTCAGCGGGTAGCGCAGGTGCCACAGGTGGCCCTTCTCGTCCTTGTACTCGGCCTCGTCGTCCGAGATAGCGGTGGTGCAGTTGGGGCACCAGTTGACGATGCGTTTGCCACGATAGATCAGGCCGTCGTGGTACCAGTCGCAGAAGACCTTACGCACGGCCTGGGCATAGTCCTCGTCCATGGTGAAGCGCTCGTTGTCGAAGTCGACGGAGCAGCCCATGCGCTTGATCTGCTCGACGATGATGCCGCCGTACTCGTGGGTCCAGTCCCAGCAGGCGTCGACAAACTTGTCGCGGCCAATCTCCAGGCGGCTGATGCCCTCGCTCTTGAGCTTCTTGTCGACCTTGGTCTGCGTGGCGATACCGGCGTGGTCGGTACCGAGCACCCAGCGCGTGGACTTGCCGCGCATGCGGGCCATGCGGATGATGGCGTCCTGGATGGAGTCGTCGGTAGCGTGGCCCATGTGGAGCTTGCCGGTCACGTTGGGAGGCGGAATGGTGACGGTGCAGTCGCCCACGCCCTCGCGGCGCTTGTAGTAGCCGCCGTCGAGCCACTTCTGCAGGATCGCCGGCTCGTTGGTCGACGGATCGTAGTTCTTGGGCATCTCTTCCATATATCTCTCCCTTGCCCGTCGGCGTGTCCGCCTGCTTGGTTTTCGCTCGGTCAGGTCCTGACTCGCACGAAGAGCACATTTAGTGCTCTTCGGCTCGTGCGGAATCTACGAAAACCAAGCAGGCGGACACGCCTTAGGTATCGTTTACTTCAGTCTGATATGACTTCGCTGAGGCTTAAACAAACACACAGAATAACACAGGTAGTTGGGTGTTTTGCGTATATATAAAATAGCCTCCGACCGCGGATGGTCGGAGGCTATTTGCAAGCACGTTTTTGGCAGGTTTACCCGTAGATGCGTTGGGGCTGTTCTTCGCCCTTAACCGCCGCTTCGGTCACGATGACCTTGGCGACACCCTCCTCGCTGGGGAGGTCGAACATCGTCTGCTGAAGCACGTCCTCGCAGATGGAACGCAGGCCGCGGGCGCCGGTCTTGCGGGCGAGCGCCATGCGGGCGATCTCGTGCAGAGCGGCGTCCTCAAACTCAAGCTCAACGTCCTCGAGCTGGAACATCTTGCGGTACTGACGCACCACGGCGTTTTTGGGCTCGGTCAGGATCGACACCAGATCGTCCTCGTCGAGCGCCTGCGTCTGGGTGACGACGGGCGTACGTCCCACGAACTCGGGAATCATGCCAAAGGCGTTGAGGTCCTGCGGGAGCACCTGGCGCAGCAGGTCGTTCTCGTCGACCGAGGTGGGGCCGGCGATCTCGGAGTTAAAGCCCACGCCCTTGTTGCCCACGCGGTCGGCGATGATCTTGTCCAGACCCACAAAGGCACCGCCGCAGATAAACAGGATGTTGGTCGTGTCGATCTGCAGCAGCTCCTGCTGGGGATGCTTGCGGCCACCGGTAGGCGGAACGCTGGCCACCGTGCCCTCAAGAATCTTAAGCAGCGCCTGCTGCACACCCTCGCCCGAGACATCGCGGGTAATGGAGAGGTTCTCGGCCTTGCGGGCAATCTTGTCAATCTCGTCCACGTAGATAATGCCCACCTGAGCGCGCTCAATGTCGCCATCGGCAGCATTGATGAGCTTGAGCAGGATGTTCTCCACGTCCTCGCCAACGTAACCAGCCTCGGTGAGCGCGGTGGCATCGGCGATGGCAAACGGCACCTCGAGGATGCGCGCGAGCGTCTGGGCCAGCAGCGTCTTGCCGGTACCGGTGGGACCGAGCAGCAGGATGTTGGACTTGGCGAGCTCCACCTCGTCCATGTTATCGTCAAGCTGCGAGTCCAAACCGTCGTCAAAGGCCGAAAGCGCAGCACCGCCCTCGATGACGCGGCGGTAATGGTTGTACACGGCAACCGACATGGCGCGCTTGGCGTCCTCTTGGCCCATGACATAAGCCGAAAGCTCGTCATAGATCTCGTGCGGCGTCGGCACGTGCGTGATGACCTGGCGGTCGTCCTCGAGCTCAAAGCCCTCGGCCTCGGGGTCCACGGCGGGCTGCCCAGCAGCCTGGCCGTGATCGTTGAGGAAGCCCGGCAGCTTGCCGTTGCGGGCAGCGTCCATAAAGTCCGAAGCCAGCGACTCCTCCAAGATCTCAGAGCAAGCGGCGACGCACTCGTCACAGATAAAGATGTTGGTCGGACCCTTTACAAGGCGACGAACCTGGCCCTGCTCTTTTCCGCAGAAGGAGCAGCGGATGGGGTTGCCGTTCTCGTCAAAGTTGTCCTGCATGTTTCCTGCCATCCTAGGCGTCCTTCGCGGCGAGGTCGCGCGAGGTAACGATACGGTCGATCAGGCCGTAGTCGCGGGCCTCGGCAGCGGTCAGGTAGTTGTCGCGCTCGGTATCGGCCTGGACCTTCTCGATGGGCTGGCCCGAGGCGTCGGACAGGATCTGGTTGAGCTCGCGACGGGTCTTCTTGATCTCCTCGGCAACGATCTCGATCTCGGTCTGCTGGCCCTGGGCACCGCCGCTGGGCTGGTGAATCATGACCTTGGAGTGCGGCAGGCAGAAGCGCTTGCCCTTGGCGCCAGCCGAAAGCAGCACGGCGGCCATGGACGCAGCCATACCGACGCAGATGGTGGAGACCTGCGGCTTAATGAAGTTCATGGTGTCAAGAATCGCCAGGCCGGAGTAAACCTCGCCGCCGGGCGAATTGATGTAGAGCGAGATATCCTTCTCGGCATCCTGGCTCTCAAGATGCAGCAGCTGGGCAACGACCAGGTTGGCGCTGACGGAGTTGATCTCCTCGCCCAAGAAGATGATGCGGTCGTTGAGCAGGCGCGAATAGATATCGTAGCTGCGCTCGCCGCGCGGCGTCTGCTCGATAACGTATGGCACGAGGGCGGAATCGAACTTAGCGATCATACGCATCTCCATTTCTCTCTTGCGGACCAAATTGGTTCTAGATAAACGTACGGTGCCCGCATGCTATGCATTGGCTGGCACCGTACGAAGCAACCGGATAACCGGTGTATAACTTTACCCCATCACAGGCGCACGCATGCGCTCGCGGGCAAGGTGGCGAGAATTACTCGGCGTCCTTGGCGGTCTCGTCGACCTCGGTCACCTTGGCGTTCTCGACCAGGTGGTCGACGGCCTTGGAGCGACGGATGGACTCACGGACGGCAGGCATGCGGCCATCGGCGATGAACTCGGCCTTGGAAGCCTCGACGTCCTTGACGCCGGCCTTCTCGAACTCGGCGTTGATGTCGTCCTCGGTGACCTCAATCTTGAGCTCACGGGCGAGGGCGTCGAGCGCCAGGGACTCACGGGCAACGTCGTTGGCCTGCTTGTGCAGGTCGCCGATGAACTGCTCCATGGTCAGGCCGGAAGCGGGCAGCCAGGTGTCCAGCGTCATGCCGCGGGCAGCGAGGTTGGACAGGAAGTTCTGGCCAAGCTCCTCAAAGACGGACTGCTCGTAGTCGGCGTCCATCTCGTCGAGCTGCAGGCGCTCGGCGAGAGCGGAGACGCAACGGTTCTCCTTCTCGGCCGGGAGGCGGGAAGCCTTGTCCTGCTCGATCTCGATCTTGATGGCGTCGCGCATAGCGTCGATGCTGTCGAAGCCAAAGTCGGACTTAACGAGCTCGTCGGTGAGCTCGGGGGTGTTGCGGACCTTGATGCCCTTGACGGTGACCTCGACGGTGTGGGTCTCGGCCTCCTCGCCCTCCTCGGCCTCGTCGGTCCAGGTGACGGACTTGACGTCGTCAACGTTGGCGCCGATCAGAGCCTCGTTGAACTCCTTGGGGTTGCTGTCGCTACCGGCGATGAGCATGCGGCCCTCGGCGGCAAAGGTGTCGGCGTTCTCGACGGCCTTGAGATCGACGGTCACATAGTCGTCAGCCTCGACAGCGCGGCCCTCGACGTCCTCGAAGGTGGCACGGTAGTTGAGGAGCATCTCGACCTGGTTGTTGATCTCGGACTCGGTGACCTCCGCAGGGGGCATCTCGATCTCGACAGCGTCGAAGGAGGAAAGCTCAGCGGCGGGACGCAGGGAGAACTCGACGGTGTAGGTGTAGTCCTCGTGATCCTTGGCGAGGTCGAGATCCTTGTAGTCACCGCTCTTGGTGGGGACGATGTCCAGCTCGTTGAGGACGGCGGGCTCGTTGGCGGCGATCAGGTCGTTGGTGGCCTGAGCGAGGGTAGCCTCGGCGCCAAGAGCGGAATCGATGACCGGACGGGGAGCCTTGCCGGCACGGAAGCCCGGGAAGCGGTACTTCTTGGCGGTGTCCTTGTAGGCCTTCTTGATCGCGGCGTCGACGTCGGCGGCCGGGATGGTGACCGTAGCGGTGAGCTTGGCGTCCTTGACGTCAGAAGCGGTGATGTTCAACACGTTCCTCCTCATACTGCCCAGCTTATCTGAGGTGCTGGTACCTTTATGCAACAAAGAGTCGCGACGGCCGAAGCCGACGCAGATGCGTTGGTGCGGGCGAAAGGACTCGAACCTTCACGGGAATCCCACCAGAACCTAAATCTGGCGCGTCTACCAATTCCGCCACGCCCGCATGAGCGCACAGATTAGGAATGATAGCAGATACGAGCGGCAAGCGCACGCACACCTTTTACAGGCTCACGACCTCACCACGAGTGCAAAAGGCGGGGCGAGTTGTCCCGTCCCGCCAACTACGACTTGTTCGCTGACCCGCTACTCCCCCAGCAGAGCCTTCTCCGGTGTGATGGGCAGCGAGCGCACCTGGTGGCCGGTGGCGTGTGCCACGGCCGAGGCAACGGCGGCGAGCGGCGTGTTGATGACGACCTCGCCGATCGACTTGGCGCCAAACGGGCCCGTCGGCTCGTAGCTCGGCTCAAAGGCC
>ERZ772893.3709-NODE-3709-length-10448-cov-4.217646_pt1 | contig 10448 bp, 8 predicted proteins | sample MGYA00511482_ERZ772893 | MGnify/ENA primary metagenome ERZ772893 (study PRJEB29015, sample SAMEA2737687) | human gut metagenome | biome: human gut; feature: human-associated habitat; material: faeces | place: China | collected 2012 ...
CGTACTGGCAGTTGTTCGTCAACGGCAGCGCCTCCGCGGTCGGCGCCGGCGGCTACACGCTCAAGGACGGCGACTCCGTCGTCTGGTGCTACTCGAAGTACGGTGACCCCGCGCCCGCCAATCAGATTTCCGTTAGCTGCACCGTTGTCGGCCAGGACGCCTCGGGCGCTCAGCAGACATGGGCGCAGCCCACGACAGCTTTGGTGGAAGAGGGCACGACCGCTGCTGATCTTTCCGAGCAGGCCTTTAAAAAGGCCGGCATTGGCGCCAAAACGGGGAAAGGCACGTACGGCTGGTATCTCGAGTCGCTGACTTCACCGTTCAACAAGACCGTGACACTTTCGAGCGAGAAAGTTAACGAAAACACTTGGAAATTCTGGCAGTTCTTCGTTAACGGTCAGGCGGCCAATGTCGGCGCGGGCAATTACACACTCAAGGCCGGGGACAAGGTTACCTGGGTCTATGGCTTTGATGGAACCATGCCCGGCCAGGTTTCCGTTTCAATGGAGATCATCGGTAAGAAGGATGAGAAGGCGCAGCGCTGGACCGATCCTTCGACGCAGGTGTTTGTCGAGGGCACGACGATCAAGGACGCTTCCGCTGCCTACTTCGATGCCATTGGCATTGAGTCCAAGATGTACGACCAATTTGGTTATTGGGGTGTTCATAGTCTTGTCTCGCCGCTTGATGGCACCGAGCTGTCGGGTGCATGGTCGTTCTTTGTTAATGGCGTTCCCGGGCCTCAGCTCGATAGCGATTACGTGCTCAAGTCGGGCGACAAAATCGTCTGGGCTTACGCCCCTGGCGACACCGTTCCTAATCCCGATGAAGTCGTAGTCGATCCGAGCGCTTCGCGCCCGACCGATTGGAAAGCCGACTGGAGTGGCAATTCCAATGCGGTGGTCAAGAACGTGTCCACGCCTACGGGCACGCTGGCAAGCCCTTGGACGTTCGATTGGAGGGCCTACTCGGGTGCCACGTATCCCAATGCGAGTGAGCCTATTGTCGTGAACGGCAACGTTTACCTTGCCGTGAACAAGCGTTTGCTTAAGATCGACGCCGAGTCGGGCAAGGTGCTTGCCGAGTCGAACCTTCAGACTGCGATTGGCTACACCACGCGTCCGATTTATACGAAAGGCTTGGTCATCGTCCCGCTCGACGGCGGTGCGGTCCAGGCTCTGACGGCCGATACGCTGACGACGGTTTGGGTCACTGACTCTGTGAGCAAATCTGCCCAGTCAAATTCCCAGCTGACGGTCGATGGCAACTATCTCTACGTTGGCACCGTTGATGTCGACTATGGAACGAGTACGTACAATAACGGTCATCTGACGCGTATTAATATACTGACCGGCGCTGTTTCTTGGCAGCATGTTAATGCTGATGAGGGCTACTACTGGACGAGCGCTACAGTGGGCGACGGCTATATTCTGGTTCCGACGAGTGCAGGTACCGTTGAGATGCTGAGCAAGTCGACAGGTGATGTGCTCGGCAGCGTTTCGGTTGGTGCCATCGTCAACTCCGGCTGTGTACTGTCCAAAGACGGCAAGCATGCCTATGTGATCTCGCGTGACGGCAAGCTCCACGTGCTGGCACTGTCGGACGCAAACGCAAGGGCCTCTTCGCGCATTTCCGAAGAACGCGTCATCGATCTTGGTCTTACGGGTTGTGCCTGCATGCCCACGCTGTATGGCAATAAGCTGATTGTCGGTGGCGAGGTTTCTGGCGGTTCGGCGCTGGCGATTGTCGACCTTGATAATGACTTTGCTACGACGTTGGTTTCGTCTGCCGATGGCTCCGTGCTTCCTGCCGGTGGCATTAAGGGCGCACCGCTCGTGAGTGTCCAGGCGGATGACACGTACGTTTATTTCACTGTCAACTATGGTGCGACTTCCGACTATGTGAACTACACCTCGGGCGGTGGCGTGTATCGCTACAAGATGGGTGACGCACAGGCGACCGGTGCGTTTAGCGCAGCGGGACACAACAATTACTGTGACTCGCCGATTGCCTGCGATGCCAAGGGTAACCTCTACTACATCAACGATTCCGGCACGCTTTTCAAGCTGAGTGGTGGCGTTAAGGTCTCGTTTGAGACTGGCGAGGGTTCTAAGGTCGACTTCCAGACTACGGCCGATGGCAAGCTGGTCAAGCCGGCCGATCCGACGCGCGACGGCTACACTTTCGGCGGTTGGTATACCGATGAGGCTTGCACGCAGGCGTATGACTTCAGTACGCCAGTGACGGCCGATCTGACGCTGTATGCCAAGTGGACCAAGAATGCTGTTAACCCTGGCAGCAATGGTGGTTCTGGCACTAATGGTGGCAACGGTGGCGCTGGCAACGGTTCCGGTGCTGGCACGGACACGGGTTCCGGCTCCGGCACGAAGGGCCAGCAGGCCGGCGGCGCTATCGCCCCGGGTCATAAGCCGACGACCAAGACGACGGTGTCGACCAAGACCGAGACCAAGGACAACAAGTCCGACAAGAAGGACACCGATAAGTCCGATAAGAAGGACGAGAAGAAGTCTGACAAGAAGTCTGACAAGAAGGACAGCAAGTCCGACAAGAAGTCCGATTCCAAGTCCGATACGGGTGCTGCTTCCACGACCACTGCTAAGAAGTCCTCTAGTGCCTCCGAGCAGGAGGCTGGCACCAACCCGCTCGCCATTGTTGGCGTTGCCGCCGGCGTCATCGGTCTCGCCATCGTCGGCGTGTTCGTGTTCACCAAACGTCGGTAGGTGAGGGCTGTGTCCAATAAATCCAAGGACGCTGACCCCAAGCAACCAGATTCCTCGTTCATTCAGTTCGACGATGCAAAGCAACAGGGCGCCGCTTCGGCGGCGTCCGCCCCTCGTCGCAAGGCGCTCCTTGGCGTTTTGACTGCCGCGTGCACCATTCTGATCGTCGTCTCGCTGGGCTTCGTCCATCCTTCCGAGAGCGGCGCCTGGTCCATCGACTGGATCATTCAGGCCGTGACGGGGGAGAGCGTCGTCACCAAGGACACCAAGGCGTCTGGCTCGACTATGGCTTCGGGCGAGGCCAGTTCCGAGGACTCCAAGTCATCGAATGACGCAAAAGATGAGTCCAAGTCCAAGGACGATTCCGAGTCTTCAAACAAGGAATCGGACAAGAACTCGGATAACAAGAAGTCCGAGGACCAGGACGGCAAGAAGTCTGGCGATAAATCCGCTGCCCAAAATACGGGAGTCGGCGATACTTCCAATGCGTCTGGCGGTGGCCAGTCGTCTGATGGAGCCTCATCCTCTAATGGTGGAAACGCCTCCTCGGGCGGCCAGAGCGGCTCGCAGGAGTCCAGCTACGTTACGGTGACGGTTTCGGTCACATCGAGCGCCGTGGGCAATCCTGTGTCTTCTGGTGGCACCTTTACCTTTAACGAAGGCGCTACCGTCTACGATGCCCTGTGCGCGCTGGGCCTTTCTGTCAGCGCACATGGCTCGTCGTACGGCACGTATGTCTCCGCGATTGGTGGTTTGGCCGAGAAGCAGTACGGCGGCACGAGCGGCTGGATGTACTCCGTCAACGGCGCAACGCCCATGACGGCGTGCAGCAACTACGTTCTCTCCAATGGCGACAACGTGGTCTGGTATTACGTAACAGGCTAGAGGCCTCGACATAGCGCGCCAGACGGGCGGTTCGGACAAACATCCGGGCCGCCTGTTTTTCATGCGAATGGGACTGGTTCGCCGGGCCTCTCGACAAACAAAAAACCGGTTGGAATGGGAATTCCAACCGGTTATACATTCAAGCAAATAGTGAATCGACTACGACCGTGCGCCCTCGAGAAAGAAGCGACGGCTGAAGTAGTTGTACCAGGTGACGAGGAACGTGGCGATGGCCTTCATGGCCTGGTAGCCGATGCTCAAAAACGTGACGCCCACAAACATGTACAGGTCGTTGAGGCCCAGGCCGATCACCGACAGGATGGTGAAGATCGTGAACTCGCGCTTGCGGCTCATGCCCTCGCGATGGTCGAACACGTACTTCATGCTGAGCCAGTAGTTGACCACGACGGACGTGATGAACGAAACCGTGGTGCTCATCAAAAAATCGAGGTGGAACAACTCGACGAGCGCAATGAGCATACCCCAGTCGATGCCAAAGGAGATAAGACCCACGACAGCGAACTTGAGGAACTGCTTGGTATGAGGTTGTGCCAGTGCCTTGCGCACGTAATCACATCCAATGCGTTGATGAATCGAGCAGAGGATACTTTAGAGCTTTTGCAAGGGAAGCGTAAGGTCTTTGCCAAGAACTATACGAACTCGCCAAATTTTCAAGAGTTAATCCGCAAACGTTGAAAATTTGCCCGTAAACGAGCAATGCCCACGAACAACACAGCGCTCGACGCGCGTCATCCGTGGGCATTGTAAAGCTATAAGGTTGCGAGTTACTTGGTCTCGTCGCCTTCCAGGAAGATCTTTCGGGTCACAAAGTTGTAGACCATGACGAGTGCGGTGGCGCAAATCTTGGCGATGTTGGCCTCGAGGCCCAGGCCGGCGTTGAGGGCCAGCACGATGCCGTCGTTGAGCGCCAGGCCGATCACGGACAGCACGACAAAGATGATGAACTCGCGTCGACGGCTCATGCCCTCTTTGTGCGCAAACACGTACTTCATGCTCGCGACGTAGTTAAAGATGAGCGAGACGATAAAGCCGCTGGTGTTGGCGATCAGGATGTTGAGGCCCAGGCCGTAGTGGAGCAGATTCATGATGCCAAAGTCGATGACGGTGGCGACGACGCCGACGACGCCAAACTTCATAATCTGCGCAAGGAGCTTTTGCATGGTACCTGCCTTAGGGTGGCGCCGGGACGCCGTGGGGATGACAAACTCAGCAAGTTTAGCCAATCCCCGCGGGTGGGGCTAGGCGCGCTCCTCGATAGCACCGTTTCTATATGCATCGAGCAGCTGGCGCAGGTCCTGGATCTGGCTGCGGATCTTGGCTCCGGAATCGGTGTCGCTCACCATGCGGCGACGGTCTGCTTGGTCAAAACGGTTGGTCTCGCTCTCGATGTCCACGTTGCGTGTGAGTGCCTCGGCAACCGTCGTAAAGGCCCGGTGCGACTTGAGACGGCAGCCGCGCGAGCTCGAGATGAGCGTATAGCCGGCGATACCCGTCTTGGGATGGTAGGCGCGGCAGAAGCCGCCATCGATGACCAGTAGCTTGCCCTCGGCGCGGATGGGCTGCTCGCCCTTGGTGGTTTTAACGGGCGTGTGGCCGTTGATGATGTGGCCGGTCGGTGAACATGCCATGGGCGCGACACCAAACTCGCGCATGATGTCGTCGCAGACCGAGGGCGACTTGGTAAGCGTAAAGTACGGGTCCATCGGCTCGACCCACGTGCTCTTGTCGGCGATGTAGGCGCGCTCAAAGGTGCGTACCACGCGTCCGCTGGCAGGTGAGTTAAAGCCAATCCACAGGTACCACATCCAGTCGAGGGCGTCTCGGTCGCCCACGCGCCAGGCACGGCGTGCAATGTAATCGCAAAAGTCGAAGTAATCGCGGCCAGCGTGCCAGGTGCCCAGGCAGTTCATGCTGCTAAAGGTGCCGTCCTCGTTGAGCGGCACGCAGCCGTGGAACAACAGGTTGCCGTTGGCGACTTTGTACATGGAGCCGTGGGAATAGAGGAAATCGATGTGGCGATGCAGGTGATCGGCGGTGACAAACTCGGACACGAGCTTGTCGATGATGTGCTGCTCCTCGGGCGTGAGCGTATAGGGGTCCGCCGGGTCGACGGTGGGGAAGTCGTTGGTCGTGAGCGGCCACACGCTGCCGTCGGCGAGCGTGACCGTGCCGGTGTCGTGGTCGATCTTGTCGAGTAGCAGGCGATCGGTCATATCGAATTCGGGGTGGCGCTGGATAATCTGGCCCTCGAGCTTAAAGAGCAGGACGTTGATGGCTTTGATTAGCGGGGTGATGGACTCACCGGCGGTGTAGGTGGCATCGGCAAAGGCGACAAGCTCACGCAGCGAGATGCCGTAGTCGTTCTCGAGAATCTCGTAGTTGTCGTAGCGTAGGTTGTTGCGCAGCACCGTGGCGATGCAGGCGGGCTCACCGGCCGCAGCGCCCATCCACAGCAGGTCGTGGTTGCCCCACTGGATGTCGAGTGAATGGTAGGTGAGCAGACGGTCCATAATCTTGGCAGCGCCGCCGCCGCGGTCGAAGATGTCGCCCACCAGGTGCAGGTGGTCGACGGCCAGGCGCTTGATGAGCGAGGCGAGTGACTCGATAAAGTCGTCGGCGCTGGCGGTCTCTAGGATGGACTCCACGATGCGCTCGTGATAGCGCACGCGATAGTTGTTCTCGTCCGGGTGCGTGTGTAACAACTCGTCGATGATATAGGCGTAATCGCGCGGGATGGCCTTACGCACCTTGGAGCGCGTGTAGCGGCTTGAAAGCGAACGAGCGACCATGATGAGCTGGTCAAGCATCGTCTTGTACCAGGTGGGTGAGTCCTCGCGCTGGCTGCGGACCAGCTCGATCTTCTCGCGCGGGTAGTAGATAAGCGTGCACAGCTCGCCCTTCTCGTCAAAGGAGAGCGTTTCGCCAAAGATTTCGTCGATATGCTCGCGCACAACGCCCGAGCAGTTGTTGAGGATGTGCATAAAGGCTTCGTACTCGCCATGCACGTCGCTCATAAAATGTTCGGTGCCTTTGGGCAGGTTGAGAATGGCCGAGAGATTGATAATCTCGGTAAACGCGGATTGCTCGGTGGGAAATTGTCTCGACAGCAGACGCAGATACTTGAAGTCTTGCGGATTGCGATCGAATGCGACCATGAAACACCTTCCGATGGAGCTGGTAAAACTGATAAACAGCGTCAAACGTTTATCAGTATGCGCCGCTTTTGTTTCGATTGGGGATGGGCGGCCGAATTGTTAGCCGAACGGTTTGGTAAATCGATTTAGTTGAGGTAGATATGGCGGTTGAGTGGAGACGACAGAGGGTGTTTTCTCAGATATTCATGCGTGGGGTCGGTGGAGACGATGGTGGTAAAGATGTTCGCTATTATTGCTTCGATTTGGTAAATAGTGGACATATGTACCGTATGTAGGCTCACTGTGCAATAATTTGCGCAGCAATGAGTAAGGAGCCTCATATGAGTGATTTTGTCCTGACCTGTGAATCTGCCGCCGACCGAACCCGTGAGTTCTTTGTGTCGCGCAATATCCCTGTCGTGTGTTTTCATTACGAGATCGACGATGTTGTCTATACGGACGATCTGTATCAGTCGATTACGCCGGACGAGTTTTTTGCCCAGATTGCCGCGGGCGCCATGCCCAAGACGTCTCAGGTGAGCGTGGGTGAGTACGAGGAGTTTTGGGAGCCGTTTGTTGCCGAGGGTAAAGACGTGCTGCACCTGACGTTGTCGTCGGGTATTTCGGGCACGTATGGATCGGCCTGCGTTGCGGCACAGATGCTCGCGGATCGCTATCCCCAGGGCGGCAAGGTTCGCGTCATCGATTCGCTGGCGGCGTCTTCGGGCTTTGGCCTGCTGGCGGAATGTGCCGCCGACGTTCGCGATAGCGGCGCTTCGCTCGACGAGACGGCCGCCTGGATCGAGGAGCACAAACTCAACCTGCACCACTGGTTCTTCTCGACCGATCTGTCGAGCTACCTGCGCGGCGGTCGCATTTCGGCTGCGAGCGCAATCATCGGCACGGCGCTCAAGATTTGCCCGCTTATGACGGTCGATTGCGAAGGTGGGCTTTCGCCACGTGAAAAGATTCGCACTAAGAAGCGCGCGATCTCCGAGATGGTCAAGACCGTGATGGCGCATCTGCAGGACGGCACGAACTATTCGGGCAAGTGCATCATGTCGCACTCGGCGTGCCGCGAGGACGCCGAGGCTGTTGCCGCGCTGATAGAGGAACAGGTTCCGCAGCTCAAAGGCAAGATTGAGATCAATAGCATCGGTGCTCTGATTGGCTCGCATACCGGCCCCGGCACGGTGGCCGTCTTCTTTATGGGCGACAAGCGCGTGGATTAATTTGCCCCATCACGTCGCGGCATGATTGCTCAAGCGAAAACGGCCCGCCTCACGTTTGTGGGGCGGGCCGAGATGTTTTGCTAGCGTTTCTTTCCGCGGAAGAAAAATCCGTGCAGTGACGGCTTGAGGCCGCGGTTGGCGCGACGCTCCTCGATGTGATCGTGGATCGAAGCGACGCGCTCGATGACTTCGTCGGGAATCGGCACGTCGGGATTCATGTTCTCGACCTGGCTGACCTCGGCGGCGGCGACCTGGTCGATAATGGGCACATCGTCGTGCGAGATGACGGGCGTGGCGTCTTCCTTCATCTTGCGGTAGCGCTGCATCATGTCGGTCTGCAGCTGCTGGGCCGAAGGCGGCGTCCAGATGATGGCGTTGGCGCCGGCGGCGATGGTTTCGCGGATGCTCTCGGGCGTCTTGCCGCCCGGTGCGATGAGCGGCAGGTTGGGATAGTGCTCGCGCAGTTCACGCAGGACCTGTGGCGTGTTCTTGCCGGCCGCGATGTTGAGAATCTTGGCTCCGGCGCGCACCTTGGCATGCGCATCGTCGTCGCAGCGAACGACCGTGGCGATGACGGGGATGTCGGCGATGTTGGTGATGTGCTCGACCATTTCGGCAGTGGCGGGGGAGTTGACCACGCAGCCCGCCGCGCCCTGCATCTCGGAGACGGCTGCCATCTGTACGGAGCGCTTACCGGTCGTAGTTCCGCCGCCCACGCCTACAAAGACCGGGCATTCGGCGACGGTCAACAGTGCCTGCGTAATGGCGGGCTGTGGCGTGAAGGGGTAAACGGCAAAGACAGCATCGGCGTTGGAGTTGCGGATAACCGCGACGTCGGTGGTGTAGATGAGCGATTTGATGCGACGACCGAAGAGCGTAAAGCCGCTGGCCTCCTCGATCTCGTCGGGCATGCGGAGGGCCGCCTTTCGCAAACGCCCGTCGATGGGCAGCGGCTCCATGGGGAGCAGACCGTTGGGAGTTACGGCTACCTGGGGCTCGGTGAACTCGTCTGCGAGCTCGACCTCGGAAAAATCGACCGAGGCGACGATGTCCTCGTGAACCTCGGCAGGAACATCGATGGGGGCCTGGTCGTTAGTCGCGGCAGGCGCGTCGAAGGAGCTGGTGCCGACAAAGGCGTCGACGCGCTCGTTTAGATCGTTGAGGGTGTCCATGGGAGCTCGATTCTATGCGATGGTGGCCGGCAGGGCGCCGGCAGCGTTGTGCTTGCTAAATCGTTTGACGAGTTGATTTTTCCCCGCCGCGCCATCCGTTAGACCGAAGGGCCGGCGAACGTGAAGGAGCTGTGGTGGCGGGTATTGAGGTGCTATCTTGAATGTCCCGTTTAAAAGAGAGGTGACGCGGAATGGAATTCACAGCAATGTTGGGCTCGATTGGCCTGTGTGTGGTCGCAATCGTTGCCGCCGCGGTCATCTACTTGGTGGTCACGGCCATTAAGGGCAAAAGAGCCGAGCGCAAGGAACGCGAGGCACTTAAGCAGCACCGTGGCCAGCAGGACAAGCGCGCACGGAGATAGCTTGTTGAGTTTTGAATCCGTGCGCTAGCTGCGTTTTCGGATCAGGGCGATGTAGAAGCCCTCAAAGTCGCGGCTGGGCGGAATGGTGAGCGTGCCGGGCATACCGTTGGCGACGGACGAGACGTGGCCGGCGGCGATGGCCTCGGTGAGGGCGTTGCTCTCGACGCGCGGCTCTTCGCCAGCTTCCTGGGCACGGCGCGTTTCGCTTTCGCTCGGCGTGCCGTCGAGGGGGATGAGCTCGCAGTCCATATGCTTGTCGAGGGCCTCTTGCAGGGCGTCCTCGTTTTCTTGCGGCAAGATCGAACAAGTCGAATAGACGAGCGTGCCGCCCGGTTTGAGGGCTCCCATGGCGCGGTCCAGAAGTGCTCGCTGCGAGCGGGCGCACTTGCTCAGCAGCTGCTCGGTCAGGCCGCGCAGGCTTTTCTCGTTGCCGCTGATGACGGTGCCCGTGCCGGTGCAGGGGGCGTCGAGCAGGATACGGTCGAAGCGGAAGAACTCGTCGAGCTCGCGTGCGTCGATGCGCATGACGGGCACGTTTTTGGCGCCTTGGCGGTGGAGGTTGGCTTCGAGCTTCTCGGCGCGGGGAATGCTCATCTCGCAGGCCGTGAGGTGTGCCTGGCCCTGGGTGAGGGCGGCGATCTGCGTCGTCTTGCCACCGGGGGCCGCGCACATGTCCAGAATGTCCTCGCCTGCCTGGGCGCCCAGGACCAACGGCGGCATCATGGACGACAGGCTTTGCAAGTAGATCTTGCCGTCGCGGTAGATGTCGAGGCCCCATAGGTCGGAAACCTGGGCCTCGGGCAGGATGAAGGCATCTGGGTACCAAGCGACGGTTTGGTGGGCGATGCCGGCTGCGTCGAGCGCGGCGGCGATGTCCTCGGCGGTCGCCTTGAGCGTGTTG
>ERZ772893.3713-NODE-3713-length-10437-cov-3.534290_pt1 | contig 10437 bp, 10 predicted proteins | sample MGYA00511482_ERZ772893 | MGnify/ENA primary metagenome ERZ772893 (study PRJEB29015, sample SAMEA2737687) | human gut metagenome | biome: human gut; feature: human-associated habitat; material: faeces | place: China | collected 2012 ...
GCACCGAGCTGGCTGCTAACCTGTTCCGCGCTACGCAGACAGACGAAAAGCTGCGCCGTGAGAACATTCAGGGCAAGGAAAAGGCCAATCAAACCCACTATGAGGTCGGCAGGAAGGTCAGACAGACCATCGCCGAGCTGGGCGGCACCATGCCGGAAGACCTGCCGACGCCGGAAAAGAGCGTCAGGCAGATTGAGAGCGAGCAGAAGAAACGCCTTAAAGGGTGATAGAATAAATATACTTGCGCAATGCAAGCAAAAATGGTGCAGTATTATAAAAAATAGAACTGTAGGAGGATATGAAAATGACTTTTGAAGAAATTAAGATGAAGCTTGATCAGTGTGCTTCGGTATCTATTGTGAGCATCAAAGAAATCCCGCATGGAAAATGCATTTCCTTGGGCAACGGCGGAATGGTAAACTGTTATAATACCGGCAGATATTCAATTCAGGGAAAAGCGCAAGATAAAGTCAAGGCCATTATTGAAGGTACAGCAATGTCAACAAATCGGAAGATTTTTGTTGTATATGGTCACGATGAAACCGCAAAGCTTCAGCTCGAAGCGTTGCTGAGAAGATGGGATTTAACGCCGATCATCCTCGACCAACAAGCTTCTGCCGGTCAAACGATCATCGAAAAGCTTGAAGAGTATTCCAAAGATGTAGGATATGCAATTGTATTAGCGACACCGGATGACGAAGGCAAAGCAAAAACCGAATCCGCTTTGAAATCCAGAGTTCGGCAAAACGTCGTTCTGGAACTGGGCATGTTTCTTGCAAAGCTTGGCAGAGAACGCGTCGCTATTCTCTTGAAGGAGGCTCCCGATTTTGAGCGTCCATCTGATATTCAGGGTCTCCTCTACATTCCCTTCCAGAACAAAGTGGATGAAGTTTCTCTGAGCTTAATTCGAGAATTGAGCAGGCAAGGGTATACAATTGACACCTCTCGAGTTTAAGCAGGTGATGTTATGATACCCGAAGTCAAACAACGAATCGAACAAATCCAGCAGGGGATTGTGCCGGAGGGCTATACGAAAGCCCGCTTAGGAATCGCCCCAACCACCTGGACTCCCGCCTGTCTCGGGGACATCTACACCGAACGCAGGGAACCCGGCAACGAAAGCCTGCCACTTCTCACGGTGTCCATTCATTCCGGCGTGTCCGATGGCGAGCTGGATGAAGACGAGCTGCCCAAGAAGGTGAAGCGCATTGAGGACAAGTCTCAGTACAAGCGCGCGGCTACGGGAGATTTGGTTTTCAACATGATGCGCGCATGGCAGGGCGCCATTGGCACTGTACGCACCGAGGGCATGGTCAGCCCAGCTTACATCGTAGCCAAGCCCAATGGCAAGGTGTACCCGCCGTTCATGGACTACTATATGAAAGCGCCGCGCATGGTCGGCATGATCAACCGGCAGTCCTATGGCGTGACGGATTTCAGAAAGCGCCTGTATTGGGACTCGTTTGCGCCGATTCTATGTGTTCTCCCCCCGGTCAGGGAGCAAAGGAAAATTGCCGAAATCCTCTCCACGCAGGACAGGGCAATCGAACTGCAAGCGCGCAAAATCGAGGAGCTGAAAAGATTCAAGCGCGGCTGTCTGGAAAGGATGTTCCCGAGGAAAGGACAGAAGGTTCCGGAAAAGAGGTTCCCCGGCTTTACGGACGATTGGCAACAGCGGAAGTTAGGAGATGTTGCTGACATTGTTGGTGGTGGTACTCCAAGCACAGCTATTTCAGAGTATTGGGACGGCGATATTGACTGGTATGCTCCTGCTGAAATGGCAGACCAGTTTTTTGTAAATTCAAGCCAGAGAAAAATCACAACAGAAGGTTTGAACAATAGCTCAGCCAAAATGCTTCCAGTCGGAACAGTCCTTTTTACATCTCGTGCAGGAATAGGGAAAACCGCTATTTTAGCCAAAGAAGGCAGTACTAATCAAGGTTTTCAGTCGATTATTCCGCATAAAGATGAACTCGATTCATATTTCATTTTCTCCCGAACAGATGAATTAAAACGATATGGAGAAACTATTGGAGCTGGTTCTACATTCGTTGAGGTATCAGGCAAACAAATGGCAAATATGACGATTTCAATACCGACAACTATGGAAGAACAGAGACAAATCGGGACTTATTTTCGCAGCCTCGACAACCTTATCACCCTTCATCAGCGTAAGCTGGAAGAAATGAAAAAACAGAAAAAAGCCCTGATGCAGCTTCTGCTGACGGGGATTGTGAGGGTAAAGGCATGAAAAGAGATATGGATTTATGCAGAGCAATTCTCTTTGCTATTGAAGAACAGTATGTAGATACGGCATTGCATAACCTTCAAATTCCAGAATACACAATGGAACAAGTTGCCTATCACTGTAAGATACTGAAAGAAGCCGGGCTTATCACCAACTATAAAGCGCTCTTTGCAAGCAATCATATTATTGGCTTTGGTGTCGGCTCGTTGACATGGGAAGGCCATGACTTTCTTGATAAAATTCGCGAGGATACCATCTGGAACAAGACAAAAGGCCTGATCAAAACCAAGGCGCTTCCCATGACACTGGATGTGGTCAAGGAAATCGCTTCTGCTGTGATTTCAGAGATGATGAAGAATGCAATGACTGGAATGCTGTGAAAGGAGGTGAAAGCCATGGCAACGAATCCCCCCAAGGGCGATGGACATCGCAACGGAATGGTACGGCAACGCTCTCAGACCTATAATCCCAAGACGGAACAGTGGGTCAAGAGAGACACCAATACCGGCCGCTTCATGGATGTCAAGCAGGACGGTACACCATTCAAGGGTGTACGAAAGGAAAAGTAACGATTCGGAAAAGCGAGGCAGCCCCCTGCCCCGCTATTCCTGCATATAACCCCTTTGCGAAAGGAGGTCTCTCCATGGACAAAGACGCCTATCTGGAAATCAACGCAAGCCAGCGCCCCGCCCTTGCGCTGCTTGAGGCCATGGGCTACACCTACATTTCCCCGGCGGATTGCGACAAGCAGCGCGGCAGCCGGTATCACGTGCTGCTCCGGGACATCCTGCGCGGTCAGCTCCGCAGGCTCAACCGCTATGCCTATGCGGGCGCGGAGAACGAGTTCTCCGCCGCCAACATCGAGCGCGCCATGGAGGATCTGGACGAACCGCTGACGGACGGCCTCGTGCGCACCAGCGAGAAGATTTATGACGCGCTGCTGCTGGGCAAGAGCTACCCGGAGACCGTCGGCGACGGAAAAATGCTCAGCTTTAACCTCCGGTATATCGACTGGGACAATCCGCAGAACAACGTGTTCCACGTCACGGAGGAATTCGCCGTGGACAGCCGGGACAGGCAGCACAACGCACGCCCGGATATCGTGCTGTTCATCAACGGCATTCCCTTTGCCGTCATCGAGTGCAAGGCCCCGCATATCCCCGTGGAAGAGGCCGTCGGGCAGATGATCCGCAACCAGCAGGCGGCGTATATCCCGCATCTCTTCAAATTTGCGCAGCTCGTCGTGGCGACCAACAAGAACGCCGTCAAATATGCGACAGTCGGCACGCCCAAAAAGTTCTGGAGCGTCTGGAAGGAGCAGGATGACGATTGGCTGCAAACCCGGCTGAAAGCGCTCGTCCCGGATCGAATGCCCACTGAACAGGACAGAAACACCGTCTCGCTGTTCAGCCGTGAGCGCGTGTTTGAGCTGATTCGCTATTTCATTCTCTTCGACGCCAACGTGAAGAAGGTCTGCCGCTATCAGCAGTTCTTCGCCGTCCGGGAAATCATGAAGACCATCGCCGAAAGCGACGAGCACGGCAACCGCCGGAGCGGCGTCATCTGGCATACGCAGGGCAGCGGCAAGAGCCTGACCATGGTCATGCTGGCGAAAACCATCCTGATGGAGCTGAAGGACTGCCACCCCCGCGTGGTCATCGTCACGGATCGCAAGGAGCTGGACGCGCAGATTGCCGCCACCTTCGCCCATACCCGGCTGACCCCTGCCAGAGCGACGAGCGGACGCCATCTGGTGGAATTGGTGAACAGCGCCAGAGCGGACGTCATCACCAGCATCATCAACAAGTTCAACACCGTCGAGCGGCAGGAGGTCAAAAACCCCTCCCGCGACATCTTCGTGCTCGTGGACGAAAGCCACCGCTCCAACTACGGCCTCATGGCGACCCGGATGCGCAGCGTATTCCCCAACGCCTGCTACATCGGCTTCACCGGCACGCCGCTGATGAAAAGCGAAAAGAACACCATGGCCCGGTTCGGCAGGCTGATTCACAAGTACACCATCCGGGACGGCGTGGAGGATGGCGCGATTGTCCCTCTGATCTATGAGGGGCGCTTTGTCGAGCAAAAGGTGGACGAAGAAAATATCGACCTCTGGTTTAAGCAAACCACCCGCCGCCTGACGGAGGCGCAGCGGGAGGATCTGCGCAGGAAGTGGAGCAGCATTCGTCGCCTAACCTCCACCGACGCACGCATCAAGCGCATCGCACTGGACATCAGCGAGCACTTCATCGAGGGCTATAAGGATACCGGCTTCAAGGCCATGCTCGCCACCAACTACAAGCGCGACGCGATCCGCTATCTGGAGTGCTTTGAGCAGTTCGGCGACCTGAACTGCGCCGTCGTTATCTCGCCGCCCGACATGCGCGAAGGCGTCGATGACGTCGACGAGGGTGCGGACGATCTAGTCGTCTCCTTCTGGAACAAGATGATGCAGCAGTACGGGGATGCCGACCGCTACGAGGAAGCCATCAAGAACAGGTTCTGCGATGGTGAAATCGACATTCTGATCGTGTGCAGCAAGCTGCTCACCGGCTTCGACGCGCCGCTGTGTCAGGTGCTCTACATCGACAAGGAGCTCAAGGAGCACGGCCTTTTGCAGGCCATCGCGAGGACAAACCGCCTGCACGAGGGCAAGGACTACGGCCTGATAGTCGATTACCGCGGCCTGATTGAAAAGCTCGACACCGCCATGGACATGTACAGTGGCGCTGGTCTGGAGAACTTCGACGGCGGCGATCTGAAGGGCGTCGTGGTCGATGTGATGTCTGCCATCGGGAATCTCCGCAGCGCCTATACGCAGCTGGTAGAGCTCTTTGCCCCGGTGGGCAGCATCAGCGATGCGGAAGCCGTCGAGGTGTTCCTCGCCGATGACAAGATGCGTCAGGATTTCTATACTCTGCTCTGTGCCTTCGGCCGGGCGCTGCATTTGGTGCTGAATGCGGAGCAGGCATACAATGCGCTGAGCAAGGAGGAACGGCAGAAGTATCAGGACACGTTCATCTTCTTTTCAAAGGTTCGCCGCAGCGTCAAGCTCCAGTACTGCGACGCCATCGACAACGCAGAGTATGAACCGCTGATGCAGAATCTGCTCGACACGCACCTGTCTGTCGCCGGGCTGAAGAAGATCACAAGCCCCATCGACATTCTGAACAAGGACGACTTTGAAAAGGAGCTTGAGGAGCTGGGCTCGCTGCGGTCAAAAGCTGATGCGATAGCCAGCCGGATGACCCGAAGCATCAGCGAGAAGCGCGACGAGAATCCCGCCTATTATGACAGCTTCTCCAAGCGGATCAGGGACGCCCTTGCACTCTACAAGGAAAAGGTTATCTCCGAAGCCGAATACCTTGCTAAGATGCGCACCATCATGGAGGATTACCACGCCGGCAAGAGCAACGTAAGCTATCCGGCGCGCATCAAGACCAACGTTCATGCACAGGCCTTTTTCGGCGTGCTGACCGCACTCTTTGACGAGGTGGAGGACGAACGGATTACACCCGATTTCGTTGCAGAGGTTTCCGAGGAGATCACAAAAATCGTCGCCTCCCACAGTCAGGTGGACTGGACGAACAACAAGACCATCCACGACCGCATTTCACAGGACATCGACGATCTGTTCTACAAATACGAAAAGGAGCATGGTCTGAAGCTCTCGTTCGATCTCATCGACAAGATCATCGACAATGTCAAGACTGTTGCCCTGCGGAGGTTCTGAGCGATGGACATCACCTGCCAACGAACCATAACCGCCGATGGGCGCGAAGTCCTATACAGTCTTGAAAGAAAGCAGGTCAAAAACCTCAATCTGCGGGTGCGGAAGGATGGCAGCGTGTGGGTTTCAGCAGATCCGGGCGTCCCCTGCGGGGAAATCGACGCCTTTGTTGTCAGCAAGGCCCCGTATATTCAAAAGGCCCTTGACCACTTCCATGAGATGGCGCAATACAGGCCTCAGCCGAAGCAGTACGTCAGTGGCGAGGCATTCAACATTCTGGGTCGAGGTCTGCGCCTGCAGGTCACACAGGCCGCAAAGGATTCCATTTCAGCGGACGGCGTCTACATCCATCTAGGTGTTCGGGATCTCCACGATATCGAAAGGAAGCGGCGCGTCGTCAACAGATTTCTGGGCCAGCAGTGCAAAATGGTATTTGGCGACGTGATGGATACGCTGTATCCGTCGTTTCAAAAATACGGCGTGCAGAAGCCTTCTCTGAGAATCCGGGACATGGAAACGCGCTGGGGCTCCTGTCTGGCGAAGAAGGGAATCATCACACTGAACAAGCGTCTCCTCGAAGCACCAAGGCACTGCATTGAATATGTCGTCATGCACGAGCTTTGCCATCTGGTTCACCCCAACCACTCCAGGCAGTTTTATGCCTTTCTCACGATGCTGATGCCGGACTGGAAGGAACAGAAGCAGTATCTGGACAAGACCGCAGCCTATTGGCTCTGATCACGCCAATACGCCGTCTCAAAGCTCGGCTTTCTTTGCACAGAGCGTTTTGATAATAGCCTCAATATCGTAATCAGCGTGGCAACCTCATGATCGGAGAGCCTTCATGAATCTCATCCCCAGCTCCCTTTCATCTCCGTTTATTAGCGTGTCCACCTTTCCCTCGCATGCTCATCTGTTTCTTGAACAGCCTGGACTTCTGCAACATGCTTCTGAACGCTCGGACTTCTTCCTCTGTGATTTTCTCCTCCGGGATCTGCATCTGAGCACAAAGCTGTTTCAAAAGCACCGTCGTTTCATCCTTTTGATCAAGTATCGAGTGCATCAGCACCTTGATTCCATCCTGTGTAGGCGTTGTTTCATCTGCCGTAGTGATGTCCTTGCGATGATTCTCCCGGATGGTTTCAGTGATCTCATCCATATCTTCGTGAATGATATACGAAAAGTAATCCGTCTCATTGATTTGCGCCACCTCAAGCGTGCGCATATAAACATCCATCTCATCAGGCGCATATTCCTTCATGACCTTCTGGCACGCCACTTCCAGTACCGTGTTCATATCCTGAATTCGCATATCCGCGATGCGATCTACGACGATCTCGATGTCTGCCATCAGCTGGCGGAATCTGGGGTGCGTCATCATTTCACAGAGCAAGCGGTTATTGATCTTCCCGCTGCGCAGCAGCTCCAATACTTCATCACTCAGATGCAGGGACGCCACGTCCACATCTGAGTGATTTTTTTTGTTCTGTCAAGCCCAGGAGATAATCGGTGGATACGCCATAGAACTTTGCCAGCTTCTGAATGGCGTAGTGATTGATGTCGCCGCAATCCTCGCTCTCATATTTGCCAAGTGCAGACTTCGGTAAGCCGGTCTGCTCCGCCAGATGTTCCAGCGTCAGCTTCTTATCGATCACACGAAGGTCCTTCAGACGCTCGGCCATTGTCAGTTGAACGTACATTTTCCAGCCTCCATAACCAGTTTCAACCCTATCATACCACATTTCCATAAGCGTGGAAAGACAGGGGTTTTTGCGGGTTTTCCATCGTTTCGGACATAGGCCAAAGCATGGGGTTTGTCAGGTATACTGTCTGCGTTCCACAGAACACAGAACCTTGACAACCCATCCCGAAGCCCTTTGCCCGATATACCGCCATGACCTTCCGGTTACTCCCGCGTCCCCCTGGCAAGCACCTTCCCCGGAAGCAAGCGCCTCATATGGACTGACTGTGAGCCAAACAAGGTTTCTAGCCGGGAACAGGCAAGGGACACCCATACAATAGATTCCCAAATAAGAAGCATAACCATTGCTCCAAACAACCGAAAGAGAGATACTTTATGAAACAGCTTAAGAACATGCAAATCATCGGCATCGACCATGGCTACGGCAACCTGAAAACCGCCAGCGGCGTCTTCCCTGCCAGCGTCCTGACCTTCGACCATGAGCCTATCCACGCGCAAGACCTGCTGGTTTACGACAGCAAATACCACGTCATCGGCAGCGTGCACCGGGAGTTCACTCCGGACAAGGTCAGCAACCCGGATCACTATCTCCTGACGCTCGCCGGCATCGGGCAGGAGCTGTGGAAGAACAGGATGACCGAGGCCTGCGTGTACATCGCCGCCGGTCTGCCCCTGACCTGGGTGGAATCCCAGCGCGAGAGCTTCCGGGCCTATCTGCTCCAGAATGATCATGTGGATTTCATCTGGCGCGGCATCAAATACCACGTCGATATCGTCGGCGCTGACGTGTACGCACAGGGATTCTCCGCCATCGTGCCCATGCTCAGGCAGTTCAAGGGCGTGAACATGCTCTGCGACATCGGCAACGGCACCATGAACATCATGACCATTCAGGACAGGCGCGCCGTCATGGATCAGTGCTTCACGGAGAAGTACGGCACCTATCAGTGTATGCTCCGGGCACGCGAAGCCCTGACGCAGCGCTTTGAACGCACCGTGCCGGATACCGTCATCGACGAGGTGCTCCGAAACGGTGATGCGGACATCGGGCGCGACTATGTGGACACCATCCGCGAGGTCGCTGCGGGTTATGCGGCAGAGATCATGCGTAGACTGCGCGAACACGAATACGATCCGCAGACCATGCGCCTGTGGATCGTGGGCGGCGGCGGATGCCTGCTGCGGCACTTCGGCGAGTTTGACCGTGACCCCGTGACCATCATCGACAACATCCATGCCAACGCCGAGGGCTATGAATACCTTGCGGAGCGGCGTCTCAAGCGCGAGGGTGCTGCCGGATGAGCCAGATGTTCCGCACCACCCTCCGGCTTGATCTGGACAAGCCTGCCAGCGCAAATGCTGTCGCTCTGCTGCGTCAGCTTCATGCAGAGCGCGGCTTGTCCTACAGCGCGCTGATCGTTCCGGCGGTCAATGCCTATTACGGCAAGTCGTCCACCGATGAAAGCCTGAGGGAAACAATTCGTTCCATCGTCCGGGAGGAGCTGACGGTTGCCCCTATTCAGCTTGGTGATCTGCTGCAAACGCTGAACATAGTCACATCTTCGACAGCTCCTTCTCCCATCCGAAGTGACGAGCCTGACGACGATGATCTCGACGATGCGCTGGACAGCTTCGGTTGCTGATGCTCTTTGGTGCTCATACGCACTACAATTCCATCTCCAGCTTCGTATCGCGCGATACCTTTGGCACCAGAACGCACCACCATGCACCAACCCCGCAAAGCAGGAAGCCATGCCGTCAAAAGCATGGCTTCCTGTCTTTGAGCCGGGTGCAGGGCGGCAGCGCCTGCCGGGTGTGCAGAGGGCAGCGCCCCTTGCCCGATGTCCAGAGGCGGAGCGCTCTGGCCCACGGCACTTTGCTGGATTCCGCAGGAAGACAGAAAGTGTCATAGTGGGTAGTTACACTTTCGCAAAAAGTGCCGCGCCCCCGTCACCCCGTGCCCCAAACGAACCATCATCACACCCACGAAAGAAAGGAGGCGCTTCCATGGCAAGAAACGATGGCGTGGACCGCACCACCGTCCGCAACCAGCCCCGAACGGAAAGCAACATTGCCGATGCCGAAGCCCATAACGAGCGCCAGAAAGCCTGTTACCGGAACGAGGACATTGTTCCCGAACGCAGTCACCTGAACATCCATTCCAAGGAACCTTCCAGCAGCTATCAGGACATGTTTCGGCAAATGGAGCAGGACAGCACCATTTCCACCCGAGGTCTCAAGCAAGATGCCATCCACTACGACGAGCTGGTTTTCGATGTCAACTCCGCGTATTTCCACAATCACGGCGGCTACGAATACGCCAAGGCGTTCTACGCCGAGGCATACCGGGCCGCCGTCGATATTGTCGGCGGCGAGCAGTACATTCTCTCTGCCGTGATGCACGCCGACGAACGCAACCAGGGCATGAGCAAGGCCCTCGGCTACGACGTCTGGCACTACCATCTCCACGTAGTCTATGTGCCCGTCGTCGAAAAACAGATTCTGTGGTCGAAGCGCTGCAAGGACCCGGCTCTGGTCGGCACCGTCAAGGAGACCGTCATGCAGATCAGCCACAGCAAAAAGTGGCAGTCCCGGCACGTGCTGGATGAATTCGGAGAGCCCTTGCGCACGAAAACAGGCAAGATTGTCCTGAAGAAATCCTACAGCATTTTGCAGGATCAGTACCACGACGCCATGTTCGCTGCGGGCTACACCGACGTGGAGCGCGGCGAACGCGGCAGCACCGAGGAGCACCTG
>ERZ772893.3720-NODE-3720-length-10421-cov-6.971831_pt1 | contig 10421 bp, 8 predicted proteins | sample MGYA00511482_ERZ772893 | MGnify/ENA primary metagenome ERZ772893 (study PRJEB29015, sample SAMEA2737687) | human gut metagenome | biome: human gut; feature: human-associated habitat; material: faeces | place: China | collected 2012 ...
CAGGCGACAGGAGCGCGGGGCGGGCATGGACAGGCGCACGGGCATGTCGGCGGGGGCAAGATTGAAGGCGGGGCGCTGGGCTTCGCCGTCTTCACCGGGACGGGGCAGGAATTCCACTTCCTGCATCAGGGTGAAGAAACGGCCGCTCAGGCGCGGGTCGCGGCTGACGCGGGAAACGGCGGCTTCCCAGGACTCGCGGATGCTTTTTTCTTCCGCGGGCTCCAGGAAACCCTTGGCATTGTACATGCGCTTGATGAGATTGTGGCGGCGCATGAGCATGCGCAGGATATCGCGGTCGATGTCACAGACGGTCTCGCGCAGGCTGCGGCGCGGACGCTCGGGCTTGCCGTCGGTTCTGGCCTCGAAACGTCCTTCGGGGCGGTCGCTGCGTTTGTCCGGCCTCTGGGCAGGTCGGAATTCGTGGTGCTCGTTCATGCTGGATGCTCCTCTCGACCGCCGGACGGCGCGTCGCTCTATGAATTTGTGGGGGATGCTGTATCCCGAAACGTCCTCACTGGCAAGCCCCCGGAAGAGACTTTTCCGGCTCCATGTGAAAGAGAGTGCAAGCTCCGGCGAGCACTGGAGGGAGCCTCAAAGAGCGTACCGGGTACCTTACGACGTATTTTTGATAAAAAACCAACTATTCCCAATAGATACAATCAACCATTTGATTTTATTGGATAATTGTTTCAACTTTTGCTTCTTTTTCTCATCAAGATCAGGGCGACACCGGAACGTCATAAAAAAGCCGCCCGTCCGGCATGGAAAGCGTCGATATGTTAACTATTTGAAATTAAATGATTTTACTAAAGCGTTCCCTGAACAGGAACAGGGAGATATTCAGGATAACCGGCTGATAAACATGCCTTTTCCTGGCCCAACACAGATCTTGAACATGAAAGCCGTCCAAAACGCGGAGCATCTTTACACAGCATAAAAATTATGCTAGGGAGAATGTGCAAGGATTATAGTGGTTTGTGCCGTTTTCCACCGAGAGTTTCCACGAATTTTTCAAAAGGGGGCTTGACGTGAAGAGGGGTAGCTTGTTACTAAATACACAAGCGCACGACCTGAGCGCTGTTGCCCAGGGTCGTGACCCCAATCAAGACGGCACTCGGGCGGCCCGAGTGGCTGCCCATACGGTCAAAATTGACCTGAAACACTTTAAGAGTTGGAGGATACGTTATGCCTACGTTTGTCGATCCGTCCAAATGCGACGGCTGCAAGGGTGGCGAAAAGACGGCCTGCATGTACATCTGCCCGAACGACCTGATGATCCTCGATCCTCAGGAAATGAAGGCGTACAACCAGGAACCCGACGCCTGCTGGGAATGCTATTCCTGCGTGAAGATCTGCCCCCAGGGCGCCATCACCGCTCGTCCCTACGCCGACTTTGCTCCCATGGGCGGCACCTGTATCCCCATGCGCTCTGCCGACTCCATCATGTGGACCGTGCAGTTCCGCAACGGCAGCGTGAAACGTTTCAAGTTCCCCATCCGTACCACTCCTGAAGGCTCCATCAAGCCCTTCGAAGGCAAACCGGAAGGCGCCAACCTCGACGACGAACTGCTGTTCACCGAAGAAAAGCTGGCCACCCCCATCGAAGTCCTGGGCAAGAAGTTCGAAGTGACTGAAGCCGACAAGGTCTTCACCGCTATGGAACAGGGCCGCTAGAGAGCAGTAACCGCGTAGAGCTTAAGGAGAAATCACTATGCCTATGATTCCCGTCAAGGAAGCGATGAAAGGCGTTGCCATTGCTGAACCTGAAGTGAAGGAACATGACGTCGACCTGCTGATCGTGGGCGGCGGTATGGGTGCCTGCGGTGCCGCTTTCGAAGCCGTGCGCTGGGGCGACAAACACGGTCTGAAAATGATGCTGTGCGATAAGGCCGCCCTCGAGCGCTCCGGCGCCGTGGCCCAGGGCCTGTCCGCCATCAACACCTACCTCGGCAAAAACACCGCCGACGATTACGTCCGCATGGTCCGCACCGACCTTATGGGTCTGGTCCGCGAAGACCTGATCTTCGACGTGGGCCGTCACGTTGACGACTCCGTGCATCTGTTCGAAGAGTGGGGCCTGCCCTGCTGGATCAAGGACGAAAACGGCCACAACATGAACGGCGCCGCCGCCAAGGCCGCCGGCAAGAGCCTGCGCAACGGCGACGAGCCCGTCCGCTCCGGCCGCTGGCAGATCATGATCAACGGTGAATCCTACAAGTGCATCGTGGCCGAAGCTGCCAAGAATGCCCTGGGTGAAGACCGTATCATGGAGCGTATCTTCATCGTGAAGCTGCTGCTCGACAAGAACACCCCCAACCGCGTCGCTGGTGCCGTGGGCTTCAACCTGCGTGCCAACGAAGTGCACATCTTCAAAGCCAACGCCATCATGGTGGCCGCCGGCGGTGCCGTTAACGTGTACCGTCCCCGTTCCACCGGTGAAGGCATGGGCCGCGCTTGGTACCCCGTGTGGAACGCCGGTTCCACCTACACCATGTGCGCTCAGGTCGGCGCCGAAATGACCATGATGGAAAACCGCTTCGTGCCCGCCCGCTTCAAGGACGGTTACGGCCCTGTGGGCGCCTGGTTCCTGCTGTTCAAGGCTAAAGCCACCAACTGCAAGGGCGAAGACTACTGCGCCACCAACCGCGCCATGCTGAAGCCTTACGAAGATCGCGGCTACGCCAAGGGTCACGTGATCCCCACCTGCCTGCGTAACCACATGATGCTTCGTGAAATGCGCGAAGGCCGCGGCCCCATCTACATGGACACCAAGACCGCTCTGCTGACCACCTTCGCCACCCTGACCGAAGAACAGCAGAAAGACCTCGAGTCCGAAGCTTGGGAAGACTTCCTGGATATGTGCGTTGGTCAGGCCAACCTGTGGGCCGCCACCAACACCGCTCCTGAAGAACGCGGTTCCGAAATCATGCCCACCGAACCTTACCTGCTCGGCTCTCACTCCGGCTGCTGCGGTATCTGGGTTTCCGGTCCCGACGAAGCTTGGGTGCCCGAAGACTACAAGGTTCGCGCTGCCAACGGTAAGGTCTACAACCGCATGACCACCGTGGAAGGCCTGTTCACCTGCGCCGACGGCGTGGGCGCTTCCGGCCACAAGTTCTCCTCCGGTTCCCACGCTGAAGGCCGTATCGCCGGTAAGCAGATGGTGCGCTGGTGCCTGGACCACAAGGACTTCAAGCCTGAGTTCAAGGAAACCGCCGAAGAACTGAAGCAGCTGATCTACCGTCCTTACTACAACTACCTGGCCGGCAAGGACGCCTCCACCGACCCCGTGGTGAACCCCAACTACATCACGCCCAAGAACTTCATGATGCGCCTCGTGAAGTGCACCGACGAATACGGCGGCGGCGTGGGTACCTACTACACCACCTCCAAGGCTCTGCTGGACACCGGCTTCTATCTGCTGGGCATGATGGAAGAAGACTCCGCCAAGCTGGCCGCCCGCGACCTGCACGAACTGCTGCGTTGCTGGGAAAACTACCATCGCCTGTGGACCGTGCGCCTGCACATGCAGCACATCGCCTTCCGTGAAGAGTCCCGTTACCCCGGCTTCTACTACCGCGCCGACTTCCTGGGTATCGACGACAGCAAGTGGAAGTGCTTCGTGAACTCCAAGTACGATCCCGCCACCGGCGAAACCAAGATCTTCAAGAAGCCCTACTACCAGATCATCCCTGACTAGTAGGCGGAAGAACATCCCTGGGGTGGCCGCCTAGGCCACCCCTTTTTTTCGGCGCGGCGGGTGTGCGACATGCAAGCTCCCCGCCGCGCCTTGGAATATGCGCCGCGCGGCAGGGCCCTTGGCTCTCAATTGCGCCGCCCGGCAATCCCATACAACCGGGCAGGCGTGCGCGCCGCCCCGCAGAGGGGCCACGGCGCTGCAACGCAGGAGGATATCCAGGATGTCCAACTCCATTCTCGTCGTGGGCGGCGGCTTTGCAGGCCTTACTGCCGCCATCGAAGCGGCGGAACTGGGCCACGATGTGTATATCGTGGAAAAGTCGCCCTACCTGGGCGGCCGTGTGGCCCAGCTCAACAAATATTTCCCCAAACTTTGTCCCCCCTCCTGCGGTCTGGAAATCCAGTTCCAGCGCATCAGGAAGACCCCCCGCATCAAATTCTTCACCATGGCCGAAGTGACCAAGCTGGTCGGCTGTAAGGGTGACTACACCGCCACCGTGAGCATCAAGCCCCGCAAGGTGGCCGCCCACAACGTGGACTTCACCCTCCTCGCTTCCAGCCTGGAAGGCACCGTGCCCAACGAATTCGACTTCGGGCTGTCCCAGCGCAAGGCTCTGTACAAATCCATGCCTTTCGCGTTCCCCAACCGCTTCGTGCTGGACACCGACGCCCTGAGCAAGGCTGACGCCGCCCGCGTCGCCGGCCAGAAGTTCCTGGACCAGAACGAACCCGCCCGCGAGATCGAACTCAATGTGGGCGCCATCGTGGTGGCCACCGGCTGGAAGCCCTACGACGTCACCAACCTGGCCAACCTGGGCGCCGGCAAGGTCAAGAACTGCGTGACCAACATGCAGCTCGAACGCCTGGCCTCCCCCTTCGGCCCCACCGGCGGCAAGATCGTCCGTCCTACCGACGGCCGTCGTCCCAAACGCATCGCTTTCGTGCAGTGCGCCGGTTCCCGTGACCAGAACCACCTGAACTACTGCTCCTACATCTGCTGTATGGCCACTCTCAAGCAGTGCCAGTACATCTGCGAGCAGTACCCCGAGACCCAGATCTCGGTGTTCTACATCGACCTGCGCGCTCCGGGCCGCTACGTGAAGGTTCTGGACAAGGTGAAGGCCGCCCCCAATGTGCGCCTCATCAAGGGCAAGGTGGCCGACGTGGCCCAGGCCGCTGACGACAACGTCACCGTGACCGTTGAAGACGCCATCCGCGGCGAAAAGCTGCATCTGGATTATGACATGGTGGTGCTGGCCACGGGCATGCAGCCCAGCCTGGCCACCGACAGCCTGCCCCTGCCCCTGCCCCTGGACGAAGACGGTTTCGTCATGGGCGGTGAAGAGGCTGGCATTTTTGCCGCCGGTTGCGCCCGCATGCCGCTGGACGTGATGCGTACCGCGCAGTCCGGCACGGCCGCCGCTCTCAAGGCGGTGCAAACGGTGAAAGGGAGGTAGGCGGCATGGCCAGCAAGATCGGCGTCTATTTTGACGTACAGAACATCGGCGGCGGCCTGGATGTGGAAGCCCTGGCCGAACAGGTCCGCAGCAAATGGAGCGACCTCACCCCTGTGGTGAAAGTGCTGCCCATGCTGAGCGTGGCCGAAGACGAAGTGCATGCCGACATCGAAGCCAACGGCCTTGACGGCGTGCTCTTCTGCGGTGCCAGCCCCCGCGACGAAGCTACCCCCTGGCAGCTGCCCGTGCAGGTGGAACACGTGAACCTGCGCGAACAGTGCGTGCTCGCCTACAAGAACCCCGACGGTTCCGCCGTCAGCGGCGCGGCTCCCGCCCTGCTGACCCAGATGGCCACCGACTACGTGAACATGGGCGTGGTCAAACTGCAGAAGAGCAACATGCCCGAATCTGCGGCCATCGAAGGCATCAAGCGCATCCTGGTCATCGGTGGCGGCTGGACCGGCCTCACCGCCGCCCAGGAAGCCGCCAAGACCGGCTATGAAGTCATCCTGGTGGAAAAGGCCGACAAGCTCGGCGGCGCGGTCAACAACATGCCCATGGGCTCGCCCCTGCAGGCTCCCTGGGAAGACCGCCAGCCCACCAACCTGGCCGAAAAGATCGCCGCTGTGACCGGCAACAGCAGCATCACCGTGCTGCTGAACTCCCACATGGCCAAACTGGAAGGCCAGCCCGGCGAGTTCAAGGCCACCGTGGCCACCGCCAACGGCGAACAGACCTTCGACATCGGCTCCGTGGTCCTGGCCACCGGCTGGGTGCCGCTGGCTGAAAAGTATCTGGAAAGCATGGGCCTGGGCGTGAACCCCAAGGTCGTCCATGCCGCCCAGTTCGCCAAGATGCTGGGCGAAGGCAAGGTCGACGCCCGCCGCATCGCCTTCGTGCTCGACACCACCATCGCCGAAGAAGCCCTGCAGAAGGCCGCTGACGAAGCCGCCGCTGCCGAGGCCGAAGCCCCCGCCGCCGAAGCTCCCGCCGAGGAAGAAGAAAAGGGCTTCGTCAAGGAGAACCTGGAAAGCATCAAGCACCTGCGTTACTCCAACGCCGTCAACAGCGTGGGCATGCTGCGCATGGCCAACATCATCTGTGACAAGGCCGATGACGCCGTTCAGGCCTTCGTGCTGTACAAGGACATGACCATCCCCGGCATCCTGGAACGCTTCTACAAGAAGATGCAGGACCGTCTGGGCCTGATGATGACCAAGGCCGACGTGACCGACATCCGTGATGCCGGCAACCACATGGTGGTCAGCTGCAAGAACACCCTGCTGGGCATGGACTTCGATCTGGATGTGGATCTGGTGGTGCTGCCCACGGGCGTCGTGCCCACGACCGCCAAGGACGTGGTGGTGGAATTCGACTACCGTCAGGGCCCCGACTTCCCGGATCTGCAGCTCTTCGACGGTTTCGCGGACTCCAACTACATCTGCTTCCCCTACGAAACCCGCCGTACCGGTGTCTACGCCGCCGGTTGCGTGCGTCAGCCCCAGACCCTGGACGCCTGTGAAGAAGACGCCCGCGGTGCCGTGCTCAAAGCCATCCAGTGTGTGGAAGCCGCTTCCCACGGTGTGGCCGTGCATCCCCGCTCCGGCGACAATTCCTACCCGGTGTTCAACTTCGTGCGCTGCACCCAGTGCAAGCGCTGCACCGAAGAATGTCCCTTCGGCGCCCTGGACGACGACGAAAAGGGTACGCCCAAACCCAACCCGGCCCGCTGCCGTCGTTGCGGTACCTGCTTCGGCGCCTGCCCCGAGCGCGTGATCTCCTTTGCCAACTACAACATCGACCAGATCGGTTCCATGATCCGCGAAGTTGTGGTGCCCAAGGACTTCAAGAAGGAAGGCCCCCGCATCCTCATCCTGGCCTGCGAAAACGACGCCTACCCCGCCCTGGATATGGCCGGTATGCGCCGCAAGGCCTGGAGCCCGTACTGCCGCATCATCCCCGTGCGCTGCCTCGGCTCCGTCAACGCCATCTGGGTGTCTGACGCCATGAGCAAGGGCTTCGACGGCGTGCTGCTGCTGGGCTGCAAATATGGCGAAGACTACCAGTGCCACTTCATCAAGGGTTCCGAGATCTGCAACCGCCGCAAGGAAAACATCGCCGAGACCCTGAACCGTCTGGGCGTGCAGCCCGAGCGCGTTGACCAGCTCGAAGTGGCCATCGACGAATATGACAAGGTGCCGGACATGATCGACGAATTCGTCGCTCGCATCGTGGAACTCGGCCCCAACCCGTTCAAGGGCATGTAGGAGGAAGGCTGCAATGGCACAGAATATTCTCAAGCCGGATTCCACCTTTACGCGGGAGCTGATGGAAGCGGGCGGCGAAAGCCTGAAAAAATGCTATCAGTGCGCCACCTGCTCCGTGGCCTGCCCCATGGCTCCGGAAAACGCTCCCTACCCCCGCAAGGAAATGGTGTGGGCGTCCTGGGGCCTCAAGGAAAAGCTGGCCACCGACGTGGACCTGTGGCTCTGCCACAACTGCGGCAACTGCGCGGACCTCTGCCCCCGTGGTGCCCGTCCCGCCGACGTCATGGGCGCTGCCCGCAACATGGTCTACCGCGATCTGACCGAGCCCACCATCGTGGGCAAGTGGATGAGCAAGCCCTCCGGTCTGCCCTTCCTCTTCGCCATCCCGGCCCTGCTGTGGCTCTTCATCTGGTGGATCCGCGCCGGCTTCAATGACGGCAACTGGTTCCCCCGCGCCGCCGACGGCCGCATCGTGTTCGGTCAGGTGTTCTATGGTGACTACACCATCGACCCCATCTTCATGATCACCTTCTTCGGGGCCTGCTTCATCCTCTACAAGGGCGTGCGCAAGCTCTGGGGCATGTTCAAGCCTGAAGGCCGCCTGACCGTGCTTGGCAAGACCAAGGCCTGGTACTGGCACCTGCTGGACGTGCTCATCGACGAAGTGGTCACCCACCGCAAGTTCGACGACTGCGAAGCTGGTCCCAAGACCGGTACCTATGTGCCCAACCGCAAGGCCGGCCACATGATCCTGGTCTACAGCTTCGTCATCCTGGCCTTCGTGACGGCCGTTGTGGCTCTGGGCCACTGGGGCGGCAAGATCATCCCGCTCATCAAGATCGAGACCCCCATGCCGCTGCTGTACCCTGTGAAGATCCTGGCCAACCTCGGCGCCATCATGCTGGTCTGTGGCCTGGCCATGCTCACCGCCCGCCGTCTGAAGCTGAACCCCAAGCATCAGGGTTCGAGCTGGTATGACTGGTACCTGCTGGGCATCATCTGGCTGGTGGCCGTGACGGGCATCCTGTCCCAGGTCTTCCGCCTGGCCGATGCCATCCAGCCCGCCTTTGTGGTGTACTATCTGCATCTGGTCTTTGTGTGGATGCTCTTTGCCTACCTGCCGTGGTCCAAGCTCGGTCACTTCGTGTACCGCACCGCGGCCCTGCTGTTCGTCCGCATGTACGGACGCGGCTACTAGGATGGTCTTCCGGGCCGTCGCCCCGTGACGACGGCCCGCACAGGCTCACACTGCAAAACACCGTTCTCCGAGGAGGAGGCCGAAAATGTCTGATACCGCTCGCAAAATGTTCCCTGTGGAAACCGTCCTGGCCCTGGCCGTCGCCAAGAAGGGCGCGGACGTGAAAGATATCGCCGGTTACATCACCGGTCGCAGCATCGTCTGTGACGCCTGCGCCGCCGCCGTGGCTCCCTTCGCCGCTGCCTGGCTGGCCAAGCTGTCCCCCAAGTTCCTGGACATGAACTACAAAGACGGTGACAACTGGGGCGACTTCGTCAACCAGGGTGCCCGTCTGCTGGGCGACACCATCTCCCTGACCCCCATGGACGACTGCCTGAAGAACGCCGTCGCCACCGTGCTCGACATGATGGACGACATGCACGGCACCATGGTCAGCCAGCGCGCCGAGATCGCCACCCTGCGCCAGCAGGTGGAGACCCTGGCCCCCTATCAGGGCAAGGCTGAAGAACTGCAGAAGAAGTGCGACAAGCTGGAAGACACCATCAAGACCATGAAGACCGACATGGGCGGTCTGCGCCGTCAGGTGGCCGAATTCCAGGGCAAGGTCGCCATCAACCATGACGAACTGATGCAGAGCATCAAGGACGCCATCAAGGACAACCTGAAGAACATCACCGTGGGTGTGGCTGCTGCCGGCGTGGCCGGTGAAGCCGCCGCCGAAGAACCCGCCCAGGAAGAAGGCGGCGTGCCGGACGATTTCGGTTTCGGCACCAGCGGCGCCAACTCCGACGGCTTCGGCTTCTAGTCCCAAGTCAAGGCATCGCCTTTCAAGGCGCGTCCGTTCCGGCGGGCGCGCCTTTTTTCGTGGTCGTCCAGCGCGGAGTAAAAGGGGCAGTGCCATATGGCAGCCCCTGCCCGGGATGAGGAGGAGCCGCAGCGCGACAGCCAGCCGTCCGATGGACGGCCGCTGCCCGGCTCTCGGGCCTGCAGCTGCAGGTCCAGCTCCCATTGCCCGCCCCAGGCCAGCGCCAGGATGACGCCGCAGTCCTGTGTTTTGAGGTTAAAATAGGGGAAGCAGCCGTGGGAGCCGGAGGTCGGCCTCCCGTTCAGGGAGCCAAAGTGCATGCTGCCCTTGTTCGAGATATAGTGCAGGATCTCCTGCAGGGGCAGAAAGTCGGCCTTGCAGTCCGACCCGCCCGAATAATATAAAATGTTGTCATGCGCGCCGTACTGCTGGGTGCCCGCGGTACGGAACGGCGAATACTCCACGCCGAGGTCTAGGGGCTTGACGTGTTCCAGTACGGCGCTGTTTTCGCCGCCATTGTTCCGAAAGGAAAGGCTCCATTCGACGGCGGGCGTATCTTTATAATAGGTGCACTGCACAGTGGCCTGCAGGCCGTCTGCCAGCTGGTAGGCGGCGGTGATGCGGTCTGCGCCTGCATCCAGGGCGCGAACCTCCTTGGTAAAAGCGCAGGTGCGCAACAGCCCGGCGGAGGGGCTGCCGCCGTAGCGGAAGGAAAAGGGCAGCTGGCCAGTGGGCTCCAGGGCCTCTTCCAGCCAGTGCTCCAGCTTTTCGCGGGGAGACGGGGTGCTGCCGAATGGAATCATGATAATACTCCTCCTTTTCAGATCCGATTGATCCTAAAGAACATGCTTGCAGGCAATACAGCCGGGCACGTTTACTGCGGCGGTTCCAAGCCGCCGCAGGGCTGCATGACAAGCCCCGCGGGAATGGCGGGAATAGCCGGTGCGGTTGGCTCCGGTGGAACCGCCTCCGCGCCCTCGGGGGCGGAAAGACTG
>ERZ772893.3731-NODE-3731-length-10399-cov-4.254640_pt1 | contig 10399 bp, 8 predicted proteins | sample MGYA00511482_ERZ772893 | MGnify/ENA primary metagenome ERZ772893 (study PRJEB29015, sample SAMEA2737687) | human gut metagenome | biome: human gut; feature: human-associated habitat; material: faeces | place: China | collected 2012 ...
ATCCTCGGCTTGTCTAAGCTATTATTGAAAACGCATGACTTTCACCAAATAGCGTCTTTGGCCGAGCACGGTTCCTTGAATGATATCGACTTGCATATCCGGGATATTACGCCGCATCCGCTACCCGGCCTGCCGCTGGACGTGACAGCCTCTATTTTCGGAAAAGCGGACGCGAACGCTAAGGTTGAGGATATCGCTCTCGGTATCGTTCATATGGTCTTGCAGACCATCGGGCAAGGAGCTGTTTTCGCCTCGTTAAATGGCGATATCAAGAATATCGTATTGATCGGTAACCTAACTCGCTTGCCACAATGCCCGGATATTTTTCCCCGTCTGGAGGAGATGTGCGATGTCCATTTCAAGATACCGGAGTATGCCGAATATCGCACGGCTATCGGGGCGGCTTTATGCTATATCAGGAACCGGGAATATAAGGATATTTTTTGTGGAAAGTGTTAGGCTACATCAAAACTTTATGTATCTTTGCTACATGCTTTGTTCCCTTTCGGCAATCGCCGGATAGGGATTAAAAGGGAATCGGGTGAGAATCCCGGACAGTCCCGCTGCTGTAAGCTTCATAAACGGGTTGAGCAATACTGTTGCCACTGTTCATTCAAGTGAATGGGAAGGCGCTTAAGACCGGAAGTAAGTCAGAAGACCTGCAAGGCGTGTATATTTTCGACGGCTTCGAGGAAAGGCCGGAAGAGAACGCAAGAACCGTATCCGGTTTTTACTATTCTTTATCCAAGGTTTTCTTATCAAGTCGTCTCATGGTTTCGGATAATTATTTTGCCATAATAATTAGGGAAAGAAGCATGAATCTGACCGACGGGATGAGCTCCGTATGTAAGATGCATGCTTTCTTTGCGTTTAAAGGACTGGGGTATTCCGTGAACACTCTATAGAGAATATTTGTTTATTATTAGAAAAGTGCGTTTATTTGCAACGAGTAATTAACAAAAGAAGTATGAATATGAAGAAAATCGTGGGATTTCTTATGGTTGCCTTGTTAGCGTTGATGGCGCTTCCGGCGAACGCTCAGCTTAAATTCGGTATCAAGGGAGGTGTGAATATATCGTCTGTTCATTTCAACTCGGACGTGTTGAAAGCGGATAACGTAACCGGCTTCCAAGTGGGTCCGATGATCGAGACGACCTTACCGTTGGTGGGTGTCGGGATCGATGCGGCAGTGTTGTATTCGCAAAAGGGTTTGGAAACGACCTCGGCTGGCGGGGTGAAGACTTCGATGAAGACGGATTATATCGATGTTCCGGTCAACTTGAAATGGAAATTCGGCTTACCGATCGTCAAGGCGTATCTGGCAGCCGGTCCGTATATCGGTTTCCGTGTAGGCGGTGATAAATTTTGGGATATCCCGGGTTCCGTAGCGGATCAGGTGAAGGCGAAGAATTTCAGCGCAGGCCTTAACTTCGGTGCCGGCGTGGAGTTGATCAGCCACTTGCAGGTGGGTTTCAATTATGGTCTGGGACTGACTGATAACTATAGTATTGAGAAGGTGAACCTCTCCGACGGTGCCGGAAAGAACCGTGGATGGTCTATCACGGCAGCGATCTTGTTCTAAATAGGTGAAAATAAAATGAGAGAGGCTGGGCTTTAGAAGTCCGGCCTTTTTTGTTATTTTTGGGCTCGTAATGAAACACCTGTTTGAATGAAATACGCGGACGTCATACTTCCCCTTCCTTTGGAGAATAGCTATACCTATCGGATACCCGAAGATCTGGAGAGAGCCGTGACTCCCGGTTGCCGGGTGATCGTGCATTTCGGGAAGAAACGATATTATACGGCCATCGTCATGGAGGTACACGACCGGGAACCGGTATCCGATTTTGAGACGAAGGAGATCTACGCTTTGCTGGATGCCACGCCGGTGCTCCGCCGTCCGCAACTCCGTTTCTGGAAATGGATATCTTCTTATTATATATGTAAGCTGGGCGACGTGTATAAGGCGGCCTTGCCTTCCGGCTTAAAGTTGGAAAGCGAGACGGCGGTTACTTATAATGAGGATTTCGAGGCCACCGCCCCCTTGCGCCCGAACGAGCAAGCGGTACTGGATGCTTTTAGCGGGGTTTTGAAATTGACGATCTCGGAGTTGGAGAAGAAGACCGGTCTTCGAAATGTTGTCCCGATCGTCTCTTCCTTGATGGTGAAAGGGGCGGTCGAGGTGAGCGAGGAGCTAAAGCGAGGATTCGTTCCCAAGACACAGGCGTTTATCCGTTTGGCCGAGGCTTACCGGGATGAGACGAAATTACAGGCGGTGTTCGAGGATTTGAAACGAGCGAAGAAGCAAGAGCTTCTGCTGGTCAGCTTCTTGGATTTAAGCCATACCTTGAATCCCGCTTTATCGAAGGAGCTTTCCAAGAAAGAGCTATTGGAACGCAGTGGTTATACCTCTGCGGTATTGGAGGGGCTGCTGAAACGGGGTATCTTGGAGAGTTACGAGAAAGAGGTGGGTCGTTTGCAAGTATCTGTCTGCCGCTTGCAAGAGCCGAATCCGCTCAGTCCGGCGCAAGAGAAAGCCTATGGAGAGATCCATGAGGCTTTCAAGACGAAGGAGGTCTGCTTGCTTCATGGCGTGACTTCCAGTGGTAAGACCGAGATATACGTCCGTTTGATCCATGAGGTCTTGCGGCTGGGGCGGCAGGTTTTATATATGTTGCCGGAGATCGCTATCACGACCCAGATCACGGAACGGCTGGCGAAATTATTCGGGGATAAGCTATTGGTCTACCACTCTAAGTTCTCGGATAACGAGCGGGTGGAAGTTTGGAATAAGCTATTGCATAACGACGAGCCTATGCTGGTATTGGGGGTCCGTTCGTCCCTCTTCCTTCCGTTTAAGGACTTGGGCTTGATTATCGTGGACGAGGAGCATGAGAATACGTATAAGCAGCAGGACCCGGCACCCCGTTACCATGCCCGTAACGCTGCCATCGTCTTGGCGGGTATGCACGGCGGTAAGACCTTATTGGGTTCCGCCACTCCCTCCATCGATTCTTATTTCAACGCTACGGCGGGGAAATACGGTCTGGTCGAGCTATCCACCCGCTACGGTGATTGCTTGATGCCGGAGATTATTACGGTGGACGTGAAGGAGCTAAAGCGCAAGAAGATCATGAAAGATACCCTTTTCTCCCCTCAGTTGGTGGAGAAGGTGCGGGAGGCCCTATCTCGGGGCGAGCAGGCGATCCTATTCCAAAACCGCCGGGGATTCGCCCCGATGATCGAGTGTCGGGGGTGCGGATGGGTGCCTCATTGCGTGAATTGCGACGTTAGCCTTACCTACCACAAGGCGCATAATCAGCTGGTTTGCCATTATTGCGGTTATACTTACCGCTTGCCGCAGGTATGTCCCGAGTGTAAGGGGACGGAGTTCAAGATGCAAGGTTTCGGTACAGAGAAGGTAGAGGAGGAGATCGCTGGGCAATTCCCAGCGGTGAAGGTGGAGCGGCTGGATTTCGATACGGCCCGTACCCGCACGGCTTACGAGCGGATCATCTCGGATTTCGAGAAGGGGAAGACACAAATCTTGATTGGTACCCAGATGTTGTCGAAGGGATTGGATTTCGGGAATGTCAGCGTGGTCGGAATCTTGAGCGCCGATAGCTTGATGAATTTCCCGGACTTCCGGGCGCACGAGCGGGCTTATCAATTGATGGTACAGGTTAGCGGACGTGCCGGACGACGGGATAAGCGGGGTACGGTGATCTTGCAGACTACTCAGCCGGAGCATCCATTGATCCGTATGGTGCAGCATTTTGCTTATAAGGAAATGGTGAGCTTGCAATTGAGCGAGCGTAGTATGTTCCGTTACCCGCCTTACTACCGTTTGATCGTCTTGATCCTTCGAAGTCGGAATGAGGAGGCTTTGCAGGAAATGTCTGCTTTATACGCCGAGAAACTTCGTGCTCGTTTGGGTGAGCGGGTGTTGGGGCCGGTTACGCCGCCTATCACTCGGGTACAGACGCTTCATATCAAGAAGATCGTCTTGAAGATCGAGATATCCGCCGGGATCGCTCCGCTTCGTGAGATATTGGAGGGTATTCATGCGGAGATGCAGGGATATGTACCGTTTAAGCAGTTGCTTGTTCATTATGATGTGGACCCGGCTTGAGAATTGAAAATGGAGAATTGAAAATTAATGGAAAGGAGCTTAGTGATGAAGGAGGAGAAGGTACGGTTATTGTTTGTGTGCTTGGGGAATATATGTCGCTCTCCGTCGGCGGAGGCAGTAATGAAGAGGTTGGTGAAGGATGCGGGATTGGGAGATCGGATTGAGATCGATTCCGCCGGGATAGCCGGGTATCATGAGGGAGACCGGGCGGATTCACGGATGCGGGCGCATGCGGCCCGTAGGGGATATTCGTTGGATTCGATCTCCCGTCCGGTACGTCAGTGGGACTTTCATGACTTCGATTTGATTATCGGCATGGACGACCAAAATATAACGGACTTGAAACGGATGGCTCCCGATCTGGAATCCGTCGCTAAGATACATCAGATGACAGAGTTCTCCCGGAATAAGTTGTACGATCACGTCCCGGATCCTTATTATAGCGGTGCCGAAGGTTTCGAGTTGGTCTTGGATCTATTGGAAGATGCTTGCGCCGGGTTGTTGGAATATTGTAAGGATCGTATCCTGTGAGTTTACTCTGATAGGCTACCTTAATCCGTTTTTATGAAGCAGTCTCTCTATTTCGTGTGTGCTGATGGAGGGACGATCCGCTTTATCATAGATATAAAGGAGATTAATTTCGCTTTCTTCCATCGATACAATAACAGTAAAAGTGATGACCCTTGCGCCACCACTTTTACCCTTTCCTTTGGAGGTGATCTGCATACGAATTTTGCGGAGACCACTTCCAAGGTCGATACCGAGTCGGGGATTTTGTGCCAGTTCATCAAGGAGTGCGGCATAGTCATTTGCGATGGATGCGTAGTGTTTACCAAGCCGCTTGATTTCTTTATCGAAAGATTTGGTTGTTTTTATTCTATAATTCATGACGTAACTCCTCTAATAACTCATTCGCTGGCCGTGTTCTGCCGGCTATCATGTCTTTCAGTCCGGCATCTATTCCCTCCAGTACCTCTTCCTTACTAATATATTCAGTCTCTTCAGTCTGTGCTTCCTTTTGCTGCGCAAGACGGCGGATGGCTTCTACGGCTTTACGCATCAAGGTCTCATCTTCGGCGATGATACTGAGTTGGCGGAATAATTCTGCGTTGAGTTCTAATGCTGTCATATCTTTATCCTTCTTTTGTCTCTGGTTTTCAATGGCAAATATACGAAATAGAATCAGTTAGACAATGCTTCGGTAGTTTATTCTTGTGACTGTCTTTATTCTATTCCCGTCCCGGATCCTTATTATAGCGGCGCCGAAGGCTTCGAGCTGGTCTTGGACTTATTGGAACGCTAAAAACGACCTCTTTTTGTGAGAGCGGCGATGACAGCCGCTCTCACTCGTGAAACCTTGCCTATCGGATTATCACTTTCTTCGTTATCTCATTGGATAGGCGGACGATATAGATACCGCTAGCCAAGCCATCTACACGACTGTCTCCGGCGGGAAGCCGTACCGTGCGGACTACGTTTCCGGTGAGGGCGATCACCTGCGCTGTCACGGAGACTGGCGTACGGATCAGCAAGGCTCCGCTCTCGGCACGGATCAAGGTAGCGTTTTCCACTTGCTCGATACCGGTTGTGGTATTTCTCACGATACCGGTGATCGCTACGGTCAGGTTGGCGGAAATATCGGCGATCGTGTACTTGCCGCTTGCGTCGGGGGTGAGGGCGTTTCCGTTCACGGTCACTACGGGGACGGACTGGTCATAGTCTGCGTCCAAGGTGAGGGTGAAGGAGAAGCCGTCGCCTTCGGTTACCGTATGCGCTCCGGCTGCCGGGGTGGTGGAGGCTCCTACCAAGGAGGGGAGGGTTACGGTATAGGTTGTGGGCTGTGGCGTGGGGGGCGTTACGGGAGGAACGTAAGGCGTTACGGCAGCCGGGGCCGTGGAGATGGTCGTGGTCGTGCCGCCGTCTCCGGTTACGGTGGCGGTAACTAGGCAACGATACTGGCCTACGGTTCTCGTCCTGTAGGTATTCGAGGCGTTGCGCAGCTGCGAGTCATCCGGGGCGGTAGACCATGTGCCGGCCTGTGCGTTGAAAATCTGCCATAGATACGTCAAATTCATTTGGGTGCCTTCGGGGGCGGTTATGCCGGCCTCAAGCTCCGCGTAGCCGTCAGTGGATGGTATCGGGGTGCTTGCCGCCGGGTCTACCCGTTCGAGGGTGATGTTGCCGGGGAGTGTCACGGTGGGCACTCGTGCGGTAAGATCCGTGAAATGGCCCTTGTTGGTGACCGCGGTGTTGACAAGGTCGCCGGCATTCTCGCCGGGGGTGAGCGTCAATTCGTTGCCGGGCTCGATCGTGACCGCACCCAGACTGTTCGTGCCGCTCAAGGTGAGGTTGGTCTTCCCGGTCCCGTTGATGAGGGTGGTCGCGGAGGTTACCTCGTTGAGCTTTATTGTCATATCGGTATCGGCGGGAGGGGTGAGGGTGAGTTTGTTTATGGTCTTGCCCTCCTCTCCGTTGATCTCTCCGTTGAAGTAGTTGTCGGTACCACCGTCTTGTTGGAACTTGTTCTCGTCCGTTATCGTGATCTCGCCGTTGTCTTTCGGTATGATAGGGGAGGCTTCGAGGTAGACCTGCGTGGTACCGGACATCACGTACCCATTGTCTTTCACGCCGTCGGGCAGCGGTGTGGCTGTCCAGATGAAGGGGTTCTTCTTGCCGGGCGTGAGGTCGAGGGTAGCGCCGTCTTTCAGTTTCCACGAGATCGGGCTATCTATCACGTCGCCTCTGTCGGTGGTGAAGGTGAACTTGGGCCATGTGGCGGCAAGAGCGGCCAGAATCTCTTCGGCGGTCATGATGGTGGTGACGATCCGGGTCTCGGCCGGCCGTCCTACCGCCTCTACCAGCTCGCTCTCTTTCCATTGGGCGGTGAGGGAGAGATCGCCGGTGGAGCCTTTCGCCACGGTCGCTACCGTATTCCCGTCGGCGTCTTTCCAGCCCTCGAAGGAGAGGTAGGTATTGGCGTGTGTCGGCGTAGGGAGGGTGAGATCGTCCGATACTATGGTATATTGGGTGGGGCTGCCCTGCGGGAGGGTGCCGCCGGCCGGATCGTAGGTGATCGTGTAGCGGATAAGCTCGGCCTCGGCGGTAACCGTCACCGGCTGGGCGGGCATCGTGAAGCTACGCTGTGCGGTGTAGCCCTTGTCGTTCGGTGCTAGGGGCTCCGCGGTCGTAGCGTTGCCGTTGTAGGTGATGGAGCCTTCCGTCAGTCGGTAGCCTTCCTGCGGGGCGAAGAAGAGGTCTACCTTGGTCCCGTTGTAGACGGTCTGGCCGGAGGATACGGCGGTGTACGTGCCGGCGGCGTTCATGATCATTACGTCCAGCGTCGCTCCCTCGGCGGGTTGCTGGATGGTGAGGAGGTATGGGAAGACTGGGTCGGAAGGTTGCGCCTTCGTGCTCGTCTCCGGGGCTTGCGCCATCGCCGGCTGCGCCAGCAGGGCGAGCGTAGCGGCTAGCAAGGATAGGATATATCTGAATGTTCTCATATTTGTATCTGTTTTAGTGTATATAATATAATGTATGCTCTACAGGACGACCTTGATTGCGGTACCGCCTTGGCGGACGAGATAGATGCCGGAAGGAAGGGCGATCGTCGTCTCGCCGCGCAAGAGCGGCAGATAGCACTTCAAGGTCCCGCTGACGTGGTATACGGCCACCTTCTCGGCATGGTCGGCGCTAAGGTGCAAACGTCCGTCGGCGGTCCAAGCGCGGAAGCTGTTGTCCGCCGGGATCTCGGCCAGCTCCGTACCCGTGACGATACCGTCCAAGCGGAGGCTCTTCAGCAGGGCTTGGGTGGCGGCATTGGCCACGACATAGCTCTCAAAGGGTCGCAGGGTAACCCGGTCCTTCAGCTCGAAGCGGCTGCCGTCGTCGCTGAGGACGTATATGTTTCGCATCTCCACATTGTACGAGGCCCGATTGCCCTTGAAGAGGAACACGCCCATGTTGAGCGGCTCGGCGGGGCTGGTGGGCTCGACGGGGGAGTCGGGGCTGTCCTTGAAGAGGTAGGTATTGCCGTAATTGAGGCGCAGCGTGTCTGTCTCCGGGCCTTCGCCGGCGATCAGCACGGGGTCACCCGCGGCGAGCTGCATAGACAGGTTGTCGGGATCCACCGACTGCCAAGTCTGGTCTGTGGCGTCGGGATATCCGGTACGCACGTAGCAGGGGGTTCCCGCGTCGCCGGCCAATTTGTCGGCAGCATCGGACGCTAGCGTGGTAGCCCGCCATTGGTTGCGGTTGGGGAAGAGGTGGGTGAAGCGGGCCGCTACGAGTCCTAGCACGCCGTCATCGGCGAACCGGATCTGCCCGCCGTCCTGCAGCTCGAGATCATTCACCAGTGGAAATACTCCATTTTCTCCTATCTTCCCTACCGTAAGGACACCCTTCTCGGTGACGCGCAGCCATTGGCCCGGCATGCTCGCGTCGAAGGCCGTCTCCTTGTCGATCACGATCCAGACGGGCGGGACTTCGCGCAATCCCGTGTAGCTTGTCAGCCCGTCGGGATGGGCGGCGGGGAAGGTGCTGAGGTAGGTTTGCTCCGGGTCGTCGGAGCGGTAGCCTTCCTGTTTCAAGCTCGTCGACTGATTCTCTAGGTAGAAGGAGAGCGGGTAGTTCGTGGCTATGCTCTTCATGCCTGTAATATTGAAGGTCAGACCATTCGGATTCTCCGCCGGTTCCGCCGGTTTGAGGTAGATGTAGCCAGACGGAGATTCCGGCCATGTGAGTTGGACAAGGCCCTTCACGGTGCCGCCGCCTTCGGGGTGGATGGCCTGCTCGGCGGCTGTCAGCGCCAAGGTGTTATCCGGGTCGGCGGGCGTCGGGATGAGGCAGGTGGCTCCCGTCTCTACCCGGAGCGCGTGGGTTCCGGACAGGAGGGCGTTGTAGGTGTTGTTTTGGAGCGTCACCGTCCCGCTCGCTACCGTGAGGGCCGTGCCCGTCGGGAGCTGGAAATTTACCTTGTCCAGCGTAAGCGTAGCCTCGCCCTCGGCATGGATGGTGGCGGGGATGTTGATGTAGGATGAGCTGCCGTTTGTCGTCACCGTCCCGTCGAACATCTTCTCGTCGCAGTACCATCCGTCCGCGGGGGCGAAGAAGAGGTCGATGCCGGTGCGGGTGCTGCCGTAGCCGTAGTCCTTGGAAAGGTCGAGCGGCTGCGGGGTGGGGCGGGTGGCGGTGGCGCCGGAGTATCGGCAGTATGCCCCGTCTGTCCGGAAGAAGTCTCCGTCTTTATAGGAAGACCCGCTGTAACGCCTGCCGGCATATAGCCGCTCGCCGTCGAGGGAGGCGGTATACCGCGTATCGGCCGCGGCGAGGAAGGCGTAACCCCAGCAGGTCCCGTCGGTCGCGAAGGTGGCCGCCGGCTCGTCGTCGCCTGCCGGGGTAACGGACAGCGTCCGGCCATCGGTCGGGGCGGTATCGAAATCCAGTTCGATAAAGCCGCTTACATAGGTGCAGAGCGCGTTCGCTTGCAGGTGGATCCGTGCGTTATCCCCGAACGTGATCGCGTCCGGTGAGGTATTGTCGTTTTTAAAGGCTGAGCCACCTGTTTTACTGATGACATGTATCTCTCCGTCCAGATGCATCCGGGCATTCTGGAAGTTGGAGATGGCGCCGATGCTGAGCGGCGCTTGGGCATAGACCGTGAGCGTACCCGTGCCCGCGGGAGATCCGTTTAGGATACCTTGGCTTATCTCCTGCGCATCGGCTACGGTCAGGGTGAGCGTGCCTAAGTTATAGATGAGGTCGCTCATGATCTCGATCCGGTTCTCCCCCTCGATCCGGAGGGTCGGTTCCGCGCCGGCCTTGATATAGAAGAGCTGGTTGAAACTTGAGGTTATGACGGCGTCTTTCAGCGTCAGCGCCGGTGGGTTGCCGCTGTCGGGATCGGCGGAGGTGAGTACGCTGTCGGAATCGGTGGAGGGGTGTATGACGAACTGCCGGCCTACCTCGGGCATCGTGCCGGTGGTCGGGGCCTGCGTGTCGGATGCCCCTACTTTGTACACCCACGTGCCGTTTAGGTACGCGAGGTTGATGTACCAGTTATTGTTCAGGGTGCCCGGCAGGGTGGCAAGGTCGAGTGCCCCGGGAGGTTCCGCTTGCGCGCGGGCCGCTGTCGGGAGGGTGGCGATCAGTGTCGCGACACTGATCAGCAAGGCGAATATTCGCCTTGCCGGTAGGTGGATGTCATGTAATGATGTTCTCATGTTCTATGTGTATAATAGGGTTTATAAATCGGTTGTTTTTTCCGGCAGG
>ERZ772893.3732-NODE-3732-length-10396-cov-2.567740_pt1 | contig 10396 bp, 8 predicted proteins | sample MGYA00511482_ERZ772893 | MGnify/ENA primary metagenome ERZ772893 (study PRJEB29015, sample SAMEA2737687) | human gut metagenome | biome: human gut; feature: human-associated habitat; material: faeces | place: China | collected 2012 ...
CCCGATGCAGTGCAAAAGCAGCGCGCAACCGGACTTATTATTATTCATGGAAACAGAGCATTCCAAGAAAGCCATTGCCGTACCTCCTCGCGGTTTGGGCTATCATAGCACAAATTTCGGGGATGTCAACTCCAAACGCGCCCTGTGGGGGAAATATCTTTCCGGAAAGGCTGTATCATCAGCCTTTCCGGAAAGTATATTCAATACAATTGAATTGTATTGAATTGGCTAGATTTGCTACTTTTGCTAGCTTTTGCTTGCAAGGATAGCATTTGCTTTCCCCCTTGACAGAAAAAATAGTTGTGCTATCATCTAATTAGTTGAACACACAACCAAAAGGAGCGACGGTACATGGACGAAACCGGAAGAAAGATCACCAAGATCGCCCGGGAGGTGGGGAAATTCACCGTTCGGAATATGCGCCGGGAGGGCGTGGGGACGGCGGAATTTGACGTCATCCACCTGGTGCACCACAATCCCGGCATTACCCAGACCCAGGTGGTGCAGGCCCTGAATATGGACAAGGGAGCCGCTGCCAAGCGGGTGGCCAGTCTGGAAAACAAGGGCTATCTCATCCGCAGGCCCAACCCCGCCGACGGCCGCAGTCAGCTGCTCTATGCTACCGAAGCCGCAGACGGTCTGCGCAATTCCAAGGCGCACATAGAAGAGGTATTCTACACCTGGCTGCTGGAAGACCTGGACCGGGAGGAAGCAGAGCAGTTCTGCGCCACCCTGGACAAGCTCTACCAAAAGAGCAAGGCCCAGCGGAAGGCGGACTTCCGGGATGTGGCAGCGCGGCTGGAACAGGAGGAAGACCATGAAGCATAAAGCATTTCGCCCGGACCGGGTGCAGGATTACTTTCTGGCAGAGTGGAAGGTGCTGCTGATCGTCACCGTTACGGGCCTTGTCTACAATGTCGGCCTTTTGGCAAGACCCTGGTTTGAGGGGCAGATGACCGGCAAGCTGGTGGATATCCTCACCGGCAGCGGCAGCCCCCGGGAAATGGGTACCCTGGCCTTGGGCTATGCCCTGACGATCCTGGTCGTCCAGGGGAACCGGTATTTCAAGCGCTTTTACGTCCGCCGGTTTGCCAACAACGTCAGCCGCCGCATGAAGCAGGTGCTCTATGCCAAGCTGGTGGCCCGCAGCCGGGTAAGCCTGATTTCCGAGGGTGAGGGCAGCATCATGACCAAGGCCATCGGGGATGTGGACGACTGCGTGGAGGGCATGCGCAAGTTCACCACAGAGCTCTTCGACACCGGTGTGGCCCTGCTGGCCTACTGCGGGATGCTGCTGCACTACGACTGGCGTCTGGCCCTGATCTGTATGCTTTTCCCACCCGTCTCCTATGCTGCGGCGGAAAAGCTGAAAACCGTGGTGCAGAAAACCGGTGAGCAGAGAAAGGAGCAGTCCGCCGCGCTGAATGCCGCCACCCTGGACCGGGCGCGGAACGCCCTGACCTACCGGGTCTTCGGCCGGGAGGAGGACCGTCGGCAGGCATACGAGGAAAACCTGGATGCCTACGAAAGCGCCGCCATTCGGGCCAATGTCTGGAACACCTCCATGACCCCCATCTACCGCTCCATCGCCCTGCTGGGCATTCCCTTTCTGCTCTGGTTCGGTCAGAAAAACGTCATGGACACCGGCTGGAGCAGTTGGGATATCGCCGCTTTCACCACCTTTCTGGCCTGCTTCACGAAGCTGGCCAGAAAGGCCTCCAGCGCCGCCAAGCTCTTCAATGCGGTGCACAAGGCCCAGGTCTCCTGGCATCGGGTGAAGCCGCTTCTGGCTGCCACCGGCGAAGCCCTGCCGGAACGCCTTGTCCCGGCGGAAGCAGCGCCCCTCCGGGCAGAGGATCTCTGCTTCGCCTACCCCGGCGGGGAGGAGCTGCTGCACAACGTGAGCTTCCAGGCCCAGCCCGGCCAGATCATCGGCATTACGGGGGCCGTGGCCTGCGGCAAATCCACCCTGGGCAAGGCGTTTTTGTGCGAGCTGCCCTATGAAGGCTCCATCACCTTCGGCGGGGAGGAGCTGCGGGATATGGACAAAAGCCGCCGCAGCAGCATCTTCGGCTATCTGGGCCACGACCCGGAGCTGCTCAGTGCCTCCGTCCGGGAAAACATCTGCATGGGTGACGCCCAAGACCCGGTCCCCTATCTGCGCGCCGTCTGCCTGGACCGGGAGGTCCGGGAAATGGAGCAGGGCCTGGACACCCTGGTAGGCCCGGAAGGCCACCGGCTCTCCGGCGGCCAGGCCCAGCGGCTCGCCCTGGCCCGGACGCTGTACCACAAGCGCCCGGTGCTGATCCTGGACGATCCCTTCTCCGCCCTGGACAAGCCCACGGAAGCGGAAATATTCCGGCAGCTGCGGATTCTGGCCAAAGACAGCATCGTGCTGCTCATCTCTCACCGGCTGTACCTGTTCCCCCAGCTGGACCGGGTGCTGTGGATGGAAAATGGCACCGTCACCGCCGGTACCCATGAGGAACTGCTGCAAAAGGTCCCCGCCTACCGTGCCCTGGCGGCAGACCAGGAAGGAGGCAAAAACCGTGCGTAATCGGGAAAATATCCGCACCGTGCTGCTTCAGACGGTGCAAAAAAATGTATGGCTCAGCCTCGGCATTGTGCTGACGGTGGTGGGGGCCGTGGTTTCTGCCCTGCTGCCGCCGCTGGTGCTGGCAAAAATTGTGGATACACTCACCGCCGGAACCCCCGCGGCCCTTGGACAGGTGCTGCTGTATTTCGGCCTGCTGACCCTGACGGGGCTGCTGGAATCCGCCCGGGGGAGCCTGCTCACCGTCTTCGGCCAGAAAATCACCCACGGCCTGCGCAGCTGCATGATGGCAAAGCTCCCCCGCCTGAGCTCCGGCGCGCTGGCCGCCCGGGAGCCCGGAGAGCTGGTCTCCCGGTTTGTAGGCGACGTGGACACGGTGGAAAACCTGTTCAGCGCCGGTATCATCAGCATGTTTGCCGACCTGTGCAAGATCGTCAGCATTCTTATCGTGCTGAGCCGGAAAAACCCGGGGCTCTGCCTGGTGCTGCTGTGCCTGCTGCCGCCGCTGTTTTTCTTCACAAGGTATGTGCAGAAAAATATGCTTCGCGCCCAGATCGCCAACCGGCAGGCCGTGGGCCGGGCCTCGGCCTTCGTGCCCACCACGCTGCACAATATCCGCACCGTCCACGCTCTGGGGAAGGAGCGCTATATGTGCACCCGCTACGATGACTTTATCGATGAGAGCTACGCCGCCATGGAAAAGACCAACTTCTATGACGCCATCTATTCCCCGGTGATCCTGATCCTGAACGCCCTGGTGGTGGGCATTGTCATGCTGCTGTCCGCAACCGAAAACGCCGGAGTGCTCCGTTTCTTCGGGATGTCCGCCGGTACGGCCGTGGCCGTCATCAGCTACATCGGTCAGATCTTCACCCCTGTGGAAAGTCTGGGCATGGAGATTCAGTCCATTCAGTCCGCCATGGCCGGTGTGCGGCGGATCGACGATATCCTGACGGAGCCGGAACGGGATGTCCTTCCGTCGGCCGCTGCCGCCGTCCCCGGAGCACCTGCCGCAGAGCTTCGGGATGTGACCTTCGGCTACGACGGCAAGGCCGTTCTGGAAAACCTGAGCCTGACGGTTGCCCCCGGAGAGCAGGTGACCCTTTCCGGCCGGACCGGTGCGGGCAAGAGCACGGTTTTGAAGCTGCTGCTGGGGCTGTATCCGCCCCAGAAAGGTGCCGTGACACTTTTCGGCATTCCCGCAGACCGCATCCCGGAGGGAGAAAAGCGGCGTCTGATCGGCTATGTGGAACAGAGCTTTCACATGGTGCCCGGCTCCGTCCGGGACCAGATCACGCTGTACGATGAAACCGTCTCCCCTGCCCAGGTCCGCCGGGCGGCAGAGCTGGTGGGGCTGCTGGACACCGTTGAGGCCCTTCCCCGGGGCTTTGATACGGTGTGCGCCCCGGAGCTCTTCTCCCAGGGCCAATGGCAGCTGCTTTCCATTGCCCGGGCGGCGGTCACGAATCCGCAGATCCTGCTGCTGGATGAGATCACCGCCAACCTGGACGCAGAAACGGAACGCATGGTTTTGCAGGCCCTGAAAAATGTGTCCGAAAACCGGACCGTCATCTCCATTTCCCACAGGACCGAGGCAAAAGAGGGCCGGATCGTGCCCATTGGAAAACCTTAAAGAAGAATTAACCCATACCCCGTTGACTTTTCGTTCCGTTTTTCGTATGATTTGAAAGTAAAAACGACTCTTTCCAAATAGGAGGATCTGAAATATGAAACGGACGATTGCTTCTGCTGCGGCCCTGTGCCTGGCATTGGGTCTGGTGCTCACCGGCTGCGGCAGCAAGGACAAGGCTGTGTATGTGCAGCAGGTCTCCAGTCTCACCGGAATTTCTTCTCAGGACCGTTTTACCGGCCTGGTGGTATCCGAAAACCTGACGGAGATCAAGAAGGACAGCGACAAGGAAGTGGCCGAGCTTCTGGTGAAGGAGGGCCAGGATGTGCAGGAGGGTGACCCCCTGTTCTCCTACGATACGGACCAGCTGCAGCTGAACGCCGACAAGCTGGACCTGGAGCGGGAGCAGCTCAGCGCCAGCATCAGCGACTACGACACCCAGATCGGCGAGCTGGAGCGGGAGCGGGACAAGGTCAGCGCCAATAAAAAGCTGCAATACACCATCCAGATCCAGTCTGCCCAGGTGAGTCAGAAGGAAGCGGAGCTGAACCTGAAGACCAAGGAGGCCGAGCTGGAAAAGGCCAAGCAGCTGCTGGAAAACGCCACCATCACTGCCCCTATCGCCGGCCGCATCCAGTCCATCAACGAAAGCGGCACCGACAGCCAGGGCAACCCCGCGGCCTACATCACCATCCAGCAGGCCGGTGCCTACCGGGTAAAGGGTACCATCGGCGAGCTGCAGCAGGGGGCCATCGCCCAGGGTGACCGCATCAGGCTCACCTCCCGGGTAGACAGCAGCAAGACCTGGCTTGGCACCGTGACCCTGGTGGACTACGAAAACCCCGTAAAGAACGACAACAACGGCTACAATATCGGCAGCAGCGATTCCTCCAATATGGCCAGCAAGTATCCCTTCTATGTGGAGCTGGACAGCGTGGAGGGCCTGATCATGGGCCAGCACCTGTACATGGAGCGCTACACCGAAGGGGACGACGAGGCCGGTGTCATCGTCAGCAGCGCCTATCTCTGCTACGAGGACGACGGCAGCGCCTATGTCTGGGCAGAGAACAGCCGCAGCAAGCTGGAAAAGCGGGCCGTCACCCTGGGCACCTATAATGAAAACACGGACAACTACGTCGTCACTGAGGGCCTTTCCGAGACGGACTACATCGCCTTCCCGGACGAGCAGTATTGCCATGTGGGTGCTCCCACCAGCCACACCCCTGTGACCTATGAGGACGAGGAAGGCGGCGCAGACATGGGTGGCGCTGACATGGGCGGCGCTGACATGGGCGGCGCTGACATGGGTGGCGCTGACATGGGCATGGATGCCGACATGGGCGATACGGACGCAGGCATGGATGCCGGTATGGACGGCGCCGAAGTGCCCGAGGAGGCCCCCACTGTCGGTGCGGAAGCCCCGGCCGCCGAGACCGAACCGGAAGGCGGTGTGGGCTAAGTGAGCATTCTCAAGCTAACCGACATCTGCAAGGACTATATCCAGGGCAAGGAGCCTGTGCGGGTGCTGAAAAACGTGTGCCTGGAGGTAGAGCAGGGGGACTATATCGCCATTATGGGCCCCTCCGGCTCCGGCAAAAGCACCTTGATGAACATTATCGGCTGCCTGGATGTACCCACCTCCGGAGAATATGTGCTGGACGGTAAAAACCTGCACGACCTTAAGGATGACGACCTGGCCGAGGTGCGGAACAAGTACATCGGCTTCGTCTTCCAGAGCTATTACCTGATGCCCAAAATGGACGCCGTGGACAATGTGGCCCTGCCGCTGCTGTATGCCGATGTTCCCCTGAAGGAGCGCCGGGAGCGGGCGGCGGAATCCCTGGGCGTTGTGGGTCTGGAGGACCGCATCCATTTCCTGCCCAATCAGATGTCCGGCGGCCAGTGCCAGAGAGTTGCCATTGCCCGGGCCATGGTGACAAAACCGGCCCTGCTGCTGGCGGACGAGCCCACCGGCGCTCTGGATACCAAGTCCGGCGCCCAGGTCATGGACATTTTTGACAGACTCAGCGCCGACGGCATGACCATCCTCATGATCACCCACGACCCGGACATTGCCAAGCGGGCCAAGAAGGTCTATCACATTCTGGACGGCGAGCTGCTGACCACACCCCAGGGAGGCAGTGAACATGAAGCTTAAAATTCCCAAAAAAGCAGTGATCATCGGCGCTTCCGTGCTGGCGGTGGCCGGGATCGGTACAGGCATCTTTGCCGTGGCCGCCAAGGGCGGCAGCAAGCCCGTTTACGTCTACAGTTTCGATATCTGCGGCATGACGGACTACTGGGGCGACCAGCAGTCCACCTCTGGCCTGGTCCGGGCGGACAACATCCAGACGGTTATGCTCACCGACACCCAGACCGTCACCGGCGTGGAGGTCCAACAGGGGGACCATGTGAAAAAGGGCGACCTGCTGCTGTCCTTCGATACCACCCTGAACGATCTGGCCCTGGAAAAGAAGCGGCTGAGCGTAGAGCAGCTGAAGCTGCAGCTGGAAGAAGAGCAGCAGCGGCTCCAGGAGATCCGGAACTACACCCCCTATACCCCCCGACAGGATGCCGGCAGCAGCTCCGGCAGCAGCCAGGGAGATGCCTTCTCCTACAGCCACTACCCGGACTACGGGGACCGGGGCGATGTAACCGTGGAGGAATGGATGAATACCAACGGCGGCTTTGACGGCAGCAGCCCGGATAGCCCCCTGATTCTCTGGACCAAGCTCAATACCATGGTGGACCGGGACCTGGCCGCAGAGATGGCCCGCTTTTTGCAGCGCTACCGCTACACGGAAGCCCTGAAGGAATACGAGGCGGCCTACGCCCAGTATTTGCAGGATAAGGCCGCCTGGGACGCAGACACCTCCGAGGATAAGGGCGAGGCTCCCACGGAGCCGGTGCAGCCCCAGGAGGCGGACTACGCCGTGAGCGACTATTGGATGATCCTCAAATCCACGCAGAGCAATATGACCCTGGCGGACAACGCCGTGTTCCAGGGAATGCACGTCTACGTAACCGGCAGCGACTTCTGGTTCATCCCCTATGACGCAGCGGATGCCTACGACTACACCCGCCCCGAGGAGCCAGAACCCAATCCCACTCCGGAACCCGACCCCGGCCCCACCTACACCCTGGAGGAGATTGTCAGGATGAAGGAGGACCAGCAGAAGAAGATTCTGGACGTGGAGTACCAGATCAAAATCGCCGAGGCGGAATACAGCATTGCCCAGAAAGAAGCCAACGACGGCAATGTCTACGCCGAGGTGGACGGCACCGTGGTCTCCGTGCTGACGGAAGAAGAGGCCCGGGCCAACCAGGCCCCCATCATCAAGGTCTCCGGCGGCGGCGGCTACTACGTCACCGGCACCATCAGCGAGCTGGAGCGGGACAAGCTGGAGCTGGGCAGCGAGGTGACCATTTCCGATTGGCGCAACGGTACTTCCTGCACAGGCACCGTCCAGTCCATCGGCGACTTTCCCTCCACTGCCACCTATTACAGCAGCAATAATAACCCCAATGCCAGCTTCTATCCCTTCACCGTTCTGGTGGACGAGGATGCGAATCTGGTGCCCGGATACTATGTGGATATGGAATACTCCCTGTCGGATTCCACCGACGGCATCTACCTGAGCAATCCCTTCCTGCGCACGGAGCAGGGGGCCAGCTTTGTGTATGTGCAGGGGGAAAACGGCAAGCTGGAGCGGCGGAACGTGGTCACCGGCAAGAGCGTTTGGGGCAGCTACACCCAGATCCTCTCCGGCATCACCATGGATGACCTGATTGCCTTCCCCTACGGCAAGAATGTCAAGCCCGGCGTTCCTACCGAGCAGGGCGACTATTCCACACTGTACGAAGAGAACTGAGGAGGCAAGGAAGATATGCTTGAAAATATTCATCTTGCCTTTGAGGGCATCTGGAGCCATAAGCTGCGCAGCATTCTCACCATGCTGGGCATCATCATCGGCATTGCAGCCATCATCACCATCGTCTCCACCATCAAGGGAACCAACGAACAGATCAAGGAGAACCTGATCGGCGCGGGCAACAATGTGGTCTCGGTGCAGCTGAATCAGAACGGCAACCAGTACGACCTGAGCTGGAGTCCGCTGCCGGACACCGTAAGGGTCATCTCCGAGGAGACCCGGCAGGCTTTGGAGGACATCAACGGCGCTGAGGAAGTCTCCCTGTACTATTCCCGCAGCTATACCGACGGCTTCTTCTACCTGGACACCCCCTTCAACGGCAACGTACTGGGGGTAGACCGGCACTATTTCAGCACCTACGGCATGCAGATTCGGGCAGGCCGGGGCTTTACGGAAAAGGACTACACCGAATTCCGGAAGGTGGCCCTGGTGGACAGCACCGCAGCCAAGAGCCTTTTCAGCGGCGCAGACCCTGTTGGCAAGGAAATCGAATTCGGCTCGGATGTCTACACGGTGGTAGGCGTTATCGGCCCCGCCGAGGAGTTCACCCCCACCATCAACAGCCTGAACGACTACTACCTCTATGCCAACAATGGCTCCGGCAGCATCTACTTCCCGGACAGCCTGTGGCCCGCCCTCTACCAGTTTGACGAGCCCCAGAGCGTTGCCATCAAGGTCAAGAATACGGACGTCATGGCCTCTGTGGGCAAGAAGGCGGCGGACCTGCTGACGGGAAGCCAGATCATCGGCACGGACACGGGCTTTGACTACCGCAGCGCCGATATGCTGGAGCAGGCCCAGCAGCTGCAAAACATGAGCAAATCCACCAATACCCAGCTGATCTGGATTGCCAGTATTTCCCTGCTGGTAGGCGGCATCGGCGTTATGAACATCATGCTGGTGTCCGTCACCGAGCGGACCAGCGAGATCGGTCTGAAAAAGGCCCTGGGCGCCAAGAAAAAGCGCATTCTATTGCAGTTCCTGACGGAAGCGGCCGTGCTCACCAGCATCGGCGGTATCATCGGCGTTCTCACAGGCATTGGCCTGGCGGAGCTGATCTCCGGCCTGATGCAGATTCCCGTGGCCATCAGTGCCCCGGCAATCATCATCGCCGTGGTATTCTCCACCCTCATCGGTGTGATCTTCGGCCTGCTGCCCGCCACCAAGGCCGCAAACCTGAACCCCATCGACGCACTGCGCAGAGTATAAGCAAAAATCCCGCCCAACCGGCGGGATTTTTTGTGTCAAGGCTTCGAAGCAGTGAAAAAGGCCGCTGTCTGCTGCCGGGAAACCGGCAGCGGGACAGCGGTCTTGTGTTATTTCCGGAAAAGCTTCTATTTCAGGCGGAAGGCATAGGGGTATCTTGGTTTATCCCAGCGCCACATCCAGCGTCATCATGATGCCGAAGCCCACCGCAAAGGCCAGCGTGCCAAGATTGGAATGCTTGCCTTGGGACATTTCCGGGATCAGCTCCTCCACCACCACATAGACCATCGCGCCCGCTGCAAAACTCAGCAGATACGGGAGCGCCGGGACGATCAGTCCTGCGCCGAGAATGGTCAGCACGGCCCCAATCGGCTCTACGATGCCGGAAAGCACACCGCCAAGAAACGCCCGTCCCTTGCTCTCACCCTCTGCCCGGAGCGGCAGGGAGATGATCGCCCCTTCTGGAAAATTTTGAATGGCGATGCCAATAGATAGCGCCAGAGCGCCGGTTGCCGTGATTTGTGCGCTGCCAGAGAGAACCCCTGCGTAAACCACACCAACAGCCATCCCTTCCGGGATGTTGTGAAGCGTCACAGCCAGCACCATCATGGTCGTTTTTTTGAGCTGACTTTTCGGCCCCTCTGCCTGATTGCTTTTTGCATGGAGATGGGGGATCAGGTGATCCAGCCCCAGCAGGAACAGAATGCCGATCCAGAATCCGGAAAAGGCAGGGAGGAACGACAGTTTTCCCATCCATGCAGCCTGTTCCATCGCAGGAATCAGCAGACTCCACACAGAGGCCGCTACCATCACACCGGCGGCAAAGCCGGTCAAAATGCGCTGTATGGCATCACTGAGCTGCTTGCGCATAAAGAACACACAGGCCGCGCCCAGCGTTGTGCCGAGGAAGGGGATCAGAATGCCGTAAACGGTTTGTCTCATGCAGTTGGCTGCCTTTCTTTCACACTCGTTTCTTTTGATATCCGCAGTCGCAGTAGGGGCCGCCGGAGGCCAGCGTGTACTGCCGCACAAAGTTCGTCACGCCGCCCGCCTCGCTCATGACGTAGTCCAAAT
>ERZ772893.3743-NODE-3743-length-10371-cov-4.994959_pt1 | contig 10371 bp, 8 predicted proteins | sample MGYA00511482_ERZ772893 | MGnify/ENA primary metagenome ERZ772893 (study PRJEB29015, sample SAMEA2737687) | human gut metagenome | biome: human gut; feature: human-associated habitat; material: faeces | place: China | collected 2012 ...
GGCAACTTACCTATGTGTTGAAAGCTTATGCAGATAAGTTTGATCAAATGATGAAGGAACGTTTCCCCGGAAAAGAATTGACGGAGGCTGACTTCAGTATCTGTTATGATCCGAAAGCTCCTCGTGATTCATTGTCAGAAGTTTCGTTTATGATGTGTGCCATGGGATTTGGTGTTTATAAGACAGACAAATGGGAAACTGTTTATGCCGGGATAAAGAGTGGGGCTCAAATAGAACAAGCTAAAGCCGAATATGAGAGAAAAGTAGGACAATTTGGTGCTGATGGTCGTAAAGATATTATTGGAGATAATTATTTGGATATCAATGATAATAAATATGGAAACAATGTCTTGTTAACAGCGGATGCTGCTATTGGTACGATGGAAGCCGGTATCATTGTTGCTAAAAGGGAGAACGGATTAGGTGGTAATGGTATTATGGATCAAGCAGAGATCATGACGTTGAGAGTTGCGGCTAATGGAGAACCTTATTTGAAAGACATCGCTTTGGCTATCCGTTATGCGGTAGATCACCAAGCAGATATTATCATGTTGCCTGTCCAAAATACACTTTATCCTGAAGATCAGAAAAAATGGATTAGTGAGGCATTGGAATATGCTGAGAGTAAAGGTGTGTTTTGCGTCACTCCAGCCTGGGAGGGTGCACAGGATTTAGCAGTAGAAACTTATTACCCGAACCGTTGGATGACAGGTAAAAAAGAATTAACAAATTTAATGGTAGTTTGTTCTTCTGATAAAAATGGAAATCCCTCAATGAATTCTAATTATGGAGCTAAAGAAGTAGATTTGTATGCCCCGGGGATGGAAATTTATTCTACTTACACGGGAGATACCTACCAGAGCGGAACTGGCCTAGGATTGGCGGCTGCAACGACAGTAGGGGTTGCTGCTTTAATTAAGGCTTATTATCCTCATTTGACAGGAACGCAAATCCGGAATATTTTACTGGAGACAGTTACTTCCAGAAAGGATGCAGAGGTTGAAAAGGGTATTATTGTAGATGGGAAACCGACTCAAGATTTATTCTTATTTGGAGATTTATGTCTTTCTGGTGGTATTATTAATGCTTATCAAGCTGTAGTTGCTGCAGATAAGATTGCTAAATAAGGAAAGGAATATGAGGATGAGATTGATTTTTGGAATATTATTGTTTTTGATTGTTGTGCCACTTTCGGCACAACAAGTCAAAAGCGTGATCCCTTATCGTATGGTAGGGGGGAAAATGATTGTGGATATGACTATAAATGGACAGGTTCGTTCATTTATATTTGATACGGGAGGTCAGATGGCTTTAACCGGAGAACTTTGTGAAGAACTGAATATTTCGGTAGTGGATTCGGTGAAAGTAACGGATGTGAATGGTAAGGAAGTTGGGTTACCTAGAGTGGTTGTTTCCAGCTTGATGACTCCGGATGAACGAATTAACTTTTCAGGAGTCCCGGCGATGAAATTATCAACACCTTCTCCTTTTGAATGCTTTCATGCAGATGGGTTGATTGGAAGTGATTTGTTTAAGGATTTGATCGTAGAGATAGACGGTAAGGCGAAGACAATAACTGTAACTTCGGCTGAAAAGAGTTCAGCGGTTTCTTTGCGTAAGATGCTGCCGTTTTCGGGAAAAGGTTTTATGCCGATTATAACCTTGCAGGCAGGAGCTGGAAATAGTTTGGTTGCGTTATTTGATACAGGATGTCCTAGTTTCTTATCTTTAAAGAATAGAGATTACGAAAATTTGCGTTCTAGCGGGGCTTTTCAGGTGATGAGTGAAGGTGTAGGTGGAGGATCGATCGGCGTAGGGGGTATGACGGAAGCTGAAACCTCGTATCGGATAGAATTCCCGCTTTTGTCAGTAGGTCCGACGAAATTCAAACAGGTAATAGCTGAAACAGCAACTCCACCTTATACTTTACTAGGAGTGAAATTATTGGAATACGGTAAGGTCACTATTGATTATCCCCGTAGACGATGGTATTTTGAGGCTTACGAGCAGGAATTTGATATGACTAGCAAACATTACAACGTGAATCTACAAGTGAAGGATGGAGATTTAGTTGTGGCAACCGTGTGGTCTGCTATGAAGGGTGTCGTTGAAGTTGGGGATAAAGTAGTAAAGATTAATGGAAAGCCCACTGGTAAATATGATTTTTGTGAGAGTATTATTTCAGGTATCCCAGAATTGAATGAGAAGAAGAAAACAAAATTGACAATTCTCACGAAAGATGGTGAGAAAGTGATCGTTTACCAAAAAGAATAAGATATGTTGAGAATACAATTCAAAACTTTTTTGTGCGGTATTTTCATGTTCTCTTTCATACATGGATTTGCTCAGCAACAACCGACAAAACGGATTTGTGATACTATTCATTATGAGTTTATCCAAGGAAAGATTGTTATACCGGTAGTTGTGAATGGGGTGAAGGTGAAGTATATTGTGGATACCGGAGGACAGACTGGAACGGACTGGGAGCATGTAAAAGCCATGGGGGGTGTTGCCACGGGAGCATCCAGATCAATATCGGATCACAATGATATGAAGGAACTTTACCAAATTGCAGAAGTAGAAAATGTGCAATTGAGTCCGAATTACACGTTGAGTAAAATGAAAACAATGGTTCTCCCTATTATTGGAAGTTTTAGGGGAATAGGAGCTGTTGGGATCTTAGGTGGGGATGCTTTTGCCCAGTCTGTGATTACTTTTGATGCGAGAAAACAGATCATGGTTATAAATTATCCTTATCGTCCGGATCGTTTGAAGTTAACGGATGGGGTAGAGATGTTTCCTGGAGATACACATCATTCTATCATTAATGTAAATTTAGGTGGGGTTGAAAAAAAAGTATTGTTTGATACGGGAGCAGAAGGGTTTCTTATGTTGACGGCAAATGATTTTAAAGATATAGAAGCCGCGGGTAAAGGAGAAAAGACGGCTCATGGGTTTGGGATTAATGGTGTAGGATTAGAGGGTCTGAGTCATCCGGTGGATATGAACAAGGTTAACGTGAAAGAGATGACTGTTTTAGGTAAAAAGTTCACCAATGCTGGGAGCGTTATTTCCGACAAATCGACGACTCTTGTTGGGGTTGATTTACTGCAATACGGAAAAGTTGTTATTGACTATATGAGGAATCGATTCTATTTTTTCCCCTTTGATTCGGAAATTGCAGATATGGGTGGAGCTCCTAAAACTTGGAATGTAAGTATCTTACCGGCTAACGAACGTTTTGAGATCACTACCGTATGGGATAGTATGAAAGATGTTGTGAATTTTGGAGATCAAGTCGTTGATATTAATGGAACGGATATAACAAAATTTCCGATGAGTCAACCGGCAGTTGACAGTGTTATGAATGCCATAAAAGAGAATGTGGGGTATATTGTTGTATTGAAGGATGGGCAAAAAAAGAAGATAGAGATTAGAAGAGAGTAAGGACATTTACAATTTATGATTTACGATTATGATTAGGAAAAAAATAATAATGGTTTTGAGTTTATGTTTACTGACCCTGGGAACATGGGCTCAAGCAAAGAACACCTCCGTGGAGGTGAAGGATTACCGAGAGGTGGATGGAAAGATTATATTAGAAATGGTTGTAAATGGGGTAATCGCTGATTTCGTGTTAGATTTGGCCGGGCATAATGCAATATTACCGGAGTATGTGGAAAAATTGAAAATAGATCCCAATGTTCCCGGAGATTTTCGTTATGATACATTTCAGTATAAAAAAGTTTCGATAGAAAAGTCTGTGAAGATTGGAAGTATCTCTTTTGGAAATAGTGTATTTGGGAATGAGGTGGCTGCATTTGTGTTGAAAGATGAACCTTATTTGCGGAAGTTGGGTGTTGCTGGGGTGGTTGGTAGTTCTCTGTTTAATAATGTTGTGTTGACAATCGATTCCAAGCGGAAGAAAATAACGATGAGTAATCCTTATCGCCCCTCTTATATGAAATTGGATCATCGTTCTAATATGGATTTGATCCCGGCTTCAGGTATTGTTTGTCCTGTTGTGCTAGATGGAGTAACTTATTCTTTGTTATTGGATACATGGAATAACGGGATGATTACTTTGAATGCGGCAGATTTTGCCAAGTTAAATGGTAAGGATGGGGGAAATGTAAAGGTTAGTGAAGGATATGCGTCTGCGGAAATAGCAGCAAAAAGTAAAGTTGTAGCAGCATGCCACTTCGTGAAAGGTGATTTTTCGGACATTACTGTTGCTGAAAATGGATCATTACCTCGTTCTGTTATCGGGAATGAAATTTTGAAACAAGGTTTACTTTCTATTGATTACGGGAAAAGGAAAGTGTATTTTCAGCCATTTGATTTAGCCGAGGTGAAGGATGAAGTGATAGGTGCTGACGAGGTAAAAGTGGAATCTGGTAAATTGAATCCGATTACTAGGGAATATTTTTTAGAACATGTGTATGATTATCGGAAAAGTTCGGAATTCGTGTTTAAAGGAGACAAACCTGTTGTGATTGATTTTTGGGCAACTTGGTGTGGTCCTTGTATGCGTTTGATTCCGGAATTGGAGAAAATGGCTGAAAAGTATAAAGATCAAGTGATATTTCTGAAAGTAAATGCTGATAAAGAGAAAGAGTTGTGCGGAATGTTTAATATTGTTGCTTTACCGACAGTGTTCTTTATACCCGTGAATGGAAAACCGATTGTGGAGATGGGGGCTACTCCGGAGAAATACGTGGAGATCATAGAGAAACAGTTGCTAAAGAAATAATTAACAACAATAGATTATGAAAATAGCAGGAATTATATTTTTGTTGTTCGTGTCTTTGAGTGGAATGGCACAACAGGCCGAATCACCAAAAGAGTACGTGATAAAAGCGTGGAATGAGTTCCAACTTCCGGAAAAAGGAGCGATCAAAGCAATCTTAGCTCAGCGGGATCAGATTACACGTTACCTAAAAGCAAATAATGCAGCTGTAGAGGCCGAACAGGAGAATGGTGCGCAGGCAATTCGCCGGGCTGCAGATCTGTATGATGAAGGAGAAGATGCTCAATTAAAATCTTCCGAGATTAAAAAACTATTGAAAGGAGTGGATTTATCGACGAAAGAGTTTGTGAATTGTACTAGTTTGGAATATGTGATTGAGGACTATTTCGGACTGAAGGCTGTTGCCGAAGGTGCTCCCGTGGATCAAGCTTGGGGAAGTATGTGGTTTAATACTACGGTGGAAACGATTGGTAATAAATATGATTATCAGAGATACCGTCAGATTCTTGAATTGAATAATCCGGAGTTGTCGTTAGCTTATTTATCATGCCTGAGATCAGTTTTCCGTTATAACGGATACACGAAAGGTTTGGATGAGATTCGTCCGTTATTTGATAAAAATATGCCGGAAGGAGCATTAAAGGATGAGATTAATGGATTGTATAAGAGTTACGAACACTTGAAGCAAGGAAATGTAGCTCCGGCATTTACATTGAAAGATTTTAGGGGTAAAGAACATTCTTTATCAGATTACAAGGGTAAAGTTTTAGTGATTGATGTGTGGGCAACCTGGTGTGGAGGATGTATTGCTAAACTACCCAAGTACATGGAAATGGCTGGAAAATATAAGGATCGTGATGATATTGTCTTTATTACCATTTCAATAGATGATAAAGGGGCTTATAATAGCTGGAAATATGCATTGCCTCGTTTGAAACTGATGGGTATGACAAATTTGTTGGCTTCCAAAGGAGAGTGTACTTTTCAGAAAGATTATAATATTACAGGGATACCTCGTTATTTCTTGATTGATAAAGAAGGAAAAATTGTTTCCGTCTATGCCCCGACTCCCGGTAAGGATTTTGAGGCGTTGATTGATATGACCTTGCAAAAATAATAACGAACAAAAATAGTAACTGGTATGAAAAAAATTGTATGGTTTGTGTTTTTGTGTTGTATCATGGTAGGGCAACCCGTTTGGGCTCAGAATAAGGTAACCGAACAGCAAAAAGTCGAGTATGATAAAGGTAATCGAGACCAAAAGTTCCTAAAAGAATATATCGAGGCGTTAAAGGCTGACGGGCAGACGGAAATATTGAATGGTGTGGTGGATGAGTATTTAATGGTATTACCATTAAATGAGCGTTACTCCGGTGGAAATTTATCGGATTTCGTGGAATATATAACTCACATGAATACGAAAACCATTGTCGATATTATTGAAAATTGGGACAAAATTTCTTTCACGGAAGAACAGGCTGATAAAATTGTGGAGAAAATAGATCATGTCTGTAAAATGGATTTGTTTCAAGTGATTATGAAGGAACGTGAAGATGGGAAAGGTCCCATTATGGATTGTAGTTCCCTACAAACAGCCTTAAGGAAGTCTGGTATTCCGGTTTCTAATGTAAGACGGCAAACCATTGAAATGTGGCAATACTGGCAGGTTAAGGATATAACGGGTATGATTGGTGCTTTTGAAAATATGTTTGTTGAATCGGAAGCTGCCCAAAAAGAAAAGGCTGATAATGGCGTGCTTGATTTGGAAACTATATTTGATGGGGTAATTCTTGGAAGTATGGTGAATTATATCTTGGAAGAGAGTAATTTAGAGCAATGTACCAAAATTCTTGATATCATGAATCTGGTTGTTGAGAAGAATGATAATAGTATCTTTGTTGACATGATTGCCAAATGGAAGGATAATTTTGAGGGGAAAAAGATGATGATAGAGATGGGCGAAGAATAAGTGTTGAGGATTGGGTAAAATTAAAATGAATGAGTTATGAGATTATTTATTGCTTTTTTAGTAATTTGTTGCGTGGGTTGTTCTCAATCATCACGTTATCAATTTAGTCTGAAAGGAAACATCGAGGGAGTGAAATATGGTACCGTTTTCTTGATGACTCCGGGAGATAGTTCGATAGTTTTATACAAGACTGATTTGGAGGGGGGGAAATTTGAGTTGAAGGGAGAATTGGATGAACCTAGACAAGTTATATTGAAAGTGAACCGACGTCAGACTTATTTCTTTATGGATGGTACGAATATGGAAATTTATTGCCCTTATTCGGCGTTAAGTGATAAGCATATAAAAGGGTCCCCGGCAAATAATTTAGCTGCAGAATATGACAAACTTGCCCAAGAGGGATATTACAAAGAATTTAATCAATTGATTAATGAGTATAAAGGGTTGCAGGATGCGGGTGATCAAAAAGCAGCAGATGAAAAAATGACTCAAGCACTAAAAATGGATGATAAACGTTTTGAATTGACCCGTAATTTTGTTAAACAACATCCGGATAACATGTATTCTGCCTATATTTCGGGAATTGTGAAAGAAGAAAGTTACGAGAAGGGAAAGGAGTTGTATGACTTGCTTACTCCCAAAATTCAAGCTTCATTCTATGGGCGTTTGTTGAAACAACAGACAGAGGCGTTGGCTGTTTCTGCATTAGGTGTTCCTTGTCCGGATTTCACGGCAACGGATGAGTCTGGTAATAAAGTTTCAATGGCTTCTCAGAAAGGTGGAATCATGGTTCTTGATTTTTGGGCTTCTTGGTGTGGTCCTTGTCGGCAAGAGATGAAAAATTTGCGGGAGCAATATGCAGAGTTTAAAGATCAGGGAGTTCGCTTTATGAGTATCTCATTGGATGATTCTGTAGAAAAATGGAAAAAGGCTTGTGAAGAGGAGCAAATCCCATGGATCAGTGTTCGGGATGATAACGGTTGGTCTAAATCCGAAATTCGTAAGTTATTTGGTATTCAGGCAATACCATTTATCGTGTTACTGGATAAAGATGGTAATATTGTTGCCAAGAATATCCGTAGAAACAGTTTACGAGAGAAAATTTTGGAGTTGCTACAAAAATAAATAAGTTATGAAAGTTATAAATATAATTTTAGCTAGCATTATCATTTACTTGGGGGTAGGATCTACTTGTTTCGCACAAGAAAATGATAAGGCTTTACTGGAACGAGTAGATAAGGTATACCGTTTAATCCCGATAGACTTGAATACGGATGAATTACTTCAGAAAATAAACGAGGTAGAAAAGTACGTTGGACTGGTTATAGATTCTATTGAAAGTAAAGAGGCGAAAGAAAAAGCTCGATTGATTCAAGCTAAAGGGTTGTTATGGAGTTTAGGAAGTTACGTGTTTGAAACTGGAGATAAAGGATTGAAAGATGAGTTGTCAAAAAGAATTAAGGGGGTGGATCTGGATTCTCCAAGTCTGGAATTGCTTGATGATATCGACGTGGCTAATTTGTTAAATGGTTATTTCCGATTATTTATGCCAGATTTATCAGAGTTAGATCGAGCTACTTATGTTTTGTATAATATAAAGAGTGAAAAAATTCGTAATCCTTATGTACTGACAGCATTAGTGTCAACATTAAAACAAAATGGATACACGGATGCGATTCAAGGAGTGATAGAAGATATTGAGCTTTGTTCCAAAACTGAGTCAACAATTCAAAAGGCGCATGAATTAAAAGCACAATATTATCCGGTACGAGTGGGGGAGGTGGCTCCCGATTTCGAGATGGAAGATGAATTTGGTAAGATGGTGAAACTTTCCGATTTCAGGGGAAAAATGGTGTTTATTGATGTTTGGGCTACTTGGTGTGGTGGATGTGTTGAGGGGTTGCCTTATTTCATGGCTTTGGGGGATCAATATAAGGATCAGAAGGATTTGGTGTTATTGACCATATCTGATGATGGAATAGAGGCTAAATCTCGTTGGTTAAAATTTTTAAAAGAAAAAAAATATTCTGGTAAAGTTCCTCATTTGATCATCAATAAAGAGAAAGATAATTTCACGAAAGATTATTGTATTACGGGAATTCCCCGGTATATTTTAATTGATAAGGAAGGAAAGATCGTGAATGCTTGGCACGTGGCTGCTAAACATGAATTATTCTCTTGGGCTTTTAATATGGAGTTAGAGAATATGAATCGGAAATAATTTTTCTACTCAATGCAAGGTTCCCGGTTTGATTTTGGTCAAATCGGGAATTTTTGTTTTGTAAACGATAGACTTAAAGGTGAATATAGTTGATTATTTTCCAGATTAAATTCTTATTTTTGTGGTGATTATTAGATTACTATGTGCTGTATGGAGAATATGAAAGAGGATCCGGGCGCTTTCCTGGATAATTTGCAGAAGGGAGATGAAGGTGCTTTTCGAGTATTATTCGATGAGTTCTATACGGCTTTGTGTCTGTTTGCAGAACGTTTCCTTGGAGAGCGGGAAGCGGCGGCGGACGTGGTTCAGGAGGCTTTTTTGAAATATTGGGACAGGCACATGGATTTTGATAATTACTATAAGATAAAATCTTTTCTTTACGTGGTGGTTCGCCATGATTGTTTGAATTTACTTCGGAATAAGCGTGAGGATTTGCCGGTGACGGAGGATATTGCCATAGACTCGGATGAATTTTTTCATAATCAAGTCATGGAGGAAGAGGCATATCGTGTATTTTACCGGGCGATTGAGCATTTGCCGCCACAGATGCGGAACGTGATCAATTACGCCTTGGAAGGATTGAAGAATGCAGATATTGCTCAAAAAATGGGCGTGTCCGAGAATGCTGTGCATGCCTATAAGAAAGAGGCGTACAAGAGATTGAAAGAGAGTATGAAAGATTATTATTACCTGTTGGATATATTTTTCTTATATCTGTTTATTTGATTAATAAATGTTAAATGATTAAATGTAACATACCCGATCTACCATTTCTTGTGTTGTAAGATTGAAAGAATTGATAAATATTCAATACAAGTAGTATGGATAAAGCGAAGTTTGATGTTGCGATTTTGGTGGGGAAGTATCTTGCCAACAATTTGACGGATGAAGAACAAAAGTATCTGTCCGATTGGCTTTCTTCGTCAGAAAAGAATCGTGCATGGTTTGAACGGGTAACATCGGAGTCTTATCAGATTGAAAAAGGGAAAGCAACTCGTTCCATTAACGTGGAGGAGGGGTGGAAAGCTTTGGAACTTAAACGGGAATCCCGGCTGGGGGGACGTCACCGTCGGATTTATTGGATGCGTTACGTGGCGATGTTTGTCTTACCTCTGGCTATTGCCGTTTTATTACACCAAGTGTATTATTCCCGTAAAGATAAGGTGGAAATGGTACAGACAATTACTTCGGGAACGAGTAAGGCAATTCTTATATTGGCAGACGGTTTACCCGTGGTGCTGGAACAACAACAGGAAAAAACGCTGAAGGAATCGGATGGAACCAAGATTAACGTTCTGAAAGAACATATCAGTTACGAGAGTGATGTTGATGATAAGCAAGAGAAGTCGGTATACCATGAGCTGGTTATTCCTCGCGGGGGAGAGTTTTCTTTGACTTTGTCTGACGGGACGGAGGTCTACATGAATGCAG
>ERZ772893.3744-NODE-3744-length-10371-cov-3.121559_pt1 | contig 10371 bp, 7 predicted proteins | sample MGYA00511482_ERZ772893 | MGnify/ENA primary metagenome ERZ772893 (study PRJEB29015, sample SAMEA2737687) | human gut metagenome | biome: human gut; feature: human-associated habitat; material: faeces | place: China | collected 2012 ...
TATGTACTGTCCCGTCAGTGGGAGAGAGATTTCCCATCGGGAGCAACCAGTAGTTTTTATCGGATGCTGTCACATGCTGATTTCTATGGATATTTCCAGCGATTATACATTGCTTATACACAGTTTGAAAGTCTGGAAGAAGCCTTGAAGACATACCCCGGAATACCGATGGAAAAGCTATGTGCATTTCTTGAAGTCTCTGCCAAAAGCCCTCAAAAGAAACTGAATATGTTTTTGCGTTGGATGATTCGTCGGGAGTCGGCGGTCGATTTGGGGATTTGGGAGAGTTTTGATCGCAGGGATTTGATTGTTCCCTTGGATACACATGTCTGCCGGGTAGCCCATTATTTTAAGTTGACGGATGCGGAAACATTTTCTTTGAAAAATGCCCGCCAGATAACGGCAGCATTGGCTGAGGTCTTCCCGGATGATCCATGTTTGGGCGATTTTGCCTTGTTCGGATTAGGGGTGAATGGGGAGATTTAATGTATAATCTGATAAAATGAAATTTTCGATTATAATCGGAAAAGTCTACGTTAAGCGAACTGTTTTCGATTATAATCGAAAAATTAGAGAGTTGTTAAAATACTGTTAGGATAATTCATTAATATTTATTTTGTCTAATTGGGGATTTGGAAAAGCAGGGTTTAAATAAAAGTATTCACTTTGTTTATAACGTTTAAATCCCATTTTCTTATAAAAATTGTATAACTGTTTTTTTGCGATATTACTATCCTGTTCCATTTGTTTAAAATTCATTTTAGTATTCCATTCACTATCCTGTTTAGAAGAGTTAGGATGACTAACTTCTAATTGTAATGGAAAAGCTTTTAGGATTGCAATTCCATATGAACTATTTAATCTAAGCAGGATATCTTTCGTGATAAGTTTACCATATCCTTTTTCGCGATATTCAGGTAGAATTTCAATTCGATCTAAATATAGAATATTTGAGTTGAATGATTCGTCGATTTCTTCTTGCCATTCTTTTTTAAAACTATTAGTATCATAATCAAATAATAGACCTCCTAGTTCATTATGATCGAGTTGGGAAAATAAATCATCAACCCAATAATTATCTTCTATACATAGCTCCCATAAGAAAAGTTTAACATTTACTTTTCCTATTAATGAAGCACTTTCTTGGTCGTTTTTATCGATTTGGATTTCATATACTTCGATGTTGTATTTATTGATATAACGCTCCTCTTCAATATTTCCAGTGTAGATATGTATATCAGTACCTTAATTAATGACAATAGTATCCCGTTAAAATCAGGTGAAGTTAAAATTCTTGTATTACAAGAGAAAAATACCTTTGAGAATGAAGAAACTATGATTTTTACAGAATACTTATAATGAGTTTGTAATTTCAGGTTCGTTTTCTCGAAATTCCAATGTAATTTTATGTGTTTCTGCATAATATAAGGCTGTTTGGGAATTTTGATGGGACGCTAGTGTAATGTAAGCGAACGGTAAATATTTAATTTTGATAATATCTAACAACGAAGAGTGTATTGTTGTTATTGCCAAAGTTTTATATGTAAATAAATGATTGATTTTAATTGCAATATTTTTTTTATTAATGTATATTTGCTAAATAAAATTGATGGTTATGAAAAATATTTCGAACGAACTTTTATTTACTTCTTTATTTAAAGCAAAAACAGAAGAGGAAGTAGAAAGAATTATAGATAAATATCCTGATGTTTTTAATAATGATAATTGGTTTCCTCTTGGAGGAAGTGAAAGTATGTTTGGGATAGTACGTAATCAACAGTCTAATCCTATTGCTGCATTAGTTGAAAAAGTTACAAACTCTATAGATGCTATTCTGACTAAAAAATGTTTGGAAAAAAAAATACAGCCAGATTCGATTGATGCACCACAGTCAATGGAAGAGGCTGTACATCTTTTTTATCCTGATTATAAGAATTGGGATTTAAGAGAGTATAGACGAAAACAAGCAGAAGATATACAAATAATAGCTGATGGACCTACTCGTGATACATCTGTGATTATATATGATAATGGTGAGGGACAACATCCTAAAGATTTTGAGTCAACCTTTCTTTCATTAGTGAAAGGTAATAAAATCAATATTCAGTTTGTACAAGGGAAGTATAATATGGGGGGAAGTGGAGCTTTGGTTTTTTGTGGGAAAAAAAGATTTCAATTGATTGCATCTAAACGTTTTGATGGAAGTGGTAATTTGGGATTTACTTTAATTAGACAACGAAAAATTTGTGCTTCTAATTTAAATAGAAGATCAAGTCATTTTGAGTATCTAAAACTTAATAATCAAATTCCGAATTTTCCAATTACTGATTTAGATCTTAACCTTTATGGGCGTAAATTTGTGACCGGGACTATTATAAAAATGTATTCTTATCAGTTTCCTAGTGGCTATTCAGGTTTTGCACAAGATCTTAATCAAAGTTTAAATGAATATTTGTTCGAGCCAATTTTGCCGATTTTAACAGTAGATAAGAAAGAGAGGTATCCAAATAATAAAGTTCTAGAATTAGATTTGTTTGGGTTAAAACGGAGGCTTGAAGAAAACCAAAGTGATTATATTGAGACTTATTTTTCTGAAGAATATTTAGACCAATTATTTGGAAAAGCTAAAGTAACTTGTTATGTTTTTAAACCTCAAATTAATAAATATGATGTAAGAAAAAGTCGAGAAATTATAAGAGAACGTTTTTTTAAGAATAATATGTCTGTTATGTTTTCTATAAATGGACAAGTACATGGCTACTATACGTCTGAGTTTATAACCCGTACTCTTAAATTTAATCTTTTGAAAGATTACCTGTTAATTCATGTTGACTGTACCAATATGGATCCTGATTTTAGAGAGGAGCTATTTATGGCTTCAAGAGATCGTTTGAAGCAGGGAGATGAGGCTAATAAATTACGTGATTATTTAGGGAAAAAGTTAAGAAAAAGCCAATTAGATAGTATTCATAAGAACAGAAAAGACAATATAGGTTTAGAAAGCGAGGATACTACTGAGCTTATAAAATCTTTTGCAAGAAATTTGCCAAAGAATAGTGATTTATTCAACCTATTGCAGAACACTTTAAAGCTTGATGAAAAACATAAAGAAATAAAGCATACAGAAAGAATATCTCATAAACCAAAAGTAGAAGTAAAACCATTCTTACCCAAAAGATATCCAACACTGTTTCAATTGCGAAATAAAAAAGAAGGGGTTAATGTTATTGTTCTTCCCAAGAATGGTGAGAAGGTTATTAAATTTGATACTGATGTCGATAATGATTATTTTGACCGTACTGAATCGCCAGGTGATTTGGAAATAAGTCTTTTACAATTTAAGAGAAATACTGAAACCGGCGGAACATTGATAGGTAAAAAAGATGATATTTCGATTGTGTTAAATATAGTAAAAAGTAGTCCAAATCAAGGAATAATAAAATTGTCTATTGAACCAAGTGAGGAAGTGAAAGTCGGTGATGAAATAGAAATTAAGGCTTCATTAACTGCGCCAGGTGAGAATTTAGAAGAAATTGTGGTGATTAAAATTGCAGACCGAGAGGTACCTAAAGAGAAGACACCTCAAAAGGAAGAACTCGATGATTATATAGGCTTGCCTGAATTACATAAACTTAAAAAAGTAGATTGGAAAAATTTGGAAAGTAATGGTATTGAGATGGGGTATGATATTGTAATGTGTCCAATTTCTGATGGTGATCAATTGCAAAAAATATATATAAATCTTGATAGTACGGTATTCCTAAATTATCGTTCTAAACTTAAAGGTGAGGAACAAATTTTAGCAGCTGAGAAAAAATATATCTCATCAGTATATTTTCATGCATTGTTTTTATATATGATTACAAAGAAAAAGAAATATTCAATTTTGCAGGAAAATGAGATGAAAAATGAGACTGTTGCTATAGATGAATATATAAAAGAGTTATTTAGTAATTGTTATTCTGAGTTTTTATTAAATTTTGGTATGGAGCAGTTAATTGGGGCTTTAGAAGATTGAGCTAATTTTTGGGTGCTTTTGTATGACGCAGCAAGTGGAAGCTCGCGTAAAATATATTGTCGTTTTGTGTAGTCTCTCTAGAAATCAAATTGGTCATTGAATCCAAACATAGAAACTCCGAAAATGTTAGATACTTTATCGACATTTTCGGAGTTCTTATAATATGGAGAGCGCTGATGCCTTATTTAAGTATACTATTCTAAAAGGTTAGGATTGAAATTTTTACTTTGCATTGGATCTATATGATATTCTCCACATTGATGTTTACACCAAAAGTGGGCAAGAGAGAGTATATATGGTTTCCATAATCTTGCTTGAGCATTTTTTACAGCAGACTTGTATTGTGGATCACATCTTAGCTCATTATATACTTTTTTCTCGACAAAATTGGACAATATAAAATCTATGCCAAGGACAATATCCATTGGAGGATATGAGATACGAGGAGCAGGCAATAGTAAGACATCACCAAGATTAACATTTTCCATTATTTGTCCCCCAAATGTCAAATGGAAATGAGGGTGAATATATTCAGCCTTGTCTGTATTATCATAATCTAAATGCCATGATGATTTAACATGTTTCCCATTTTCGTCATATCCTGAAATCTCAATAGAAAAAAAATAATCATTCAACAATAGAGTCATATCCTCTGATTGAATTTTCGGAATCGATACATTTAATACAATATTTAGCGAATGAACTTTCGGTTTTGTATTTCTGGGAACAGAGTTTATTCGCAATGAAAATTTTTCAATTTGAAAGAAATCCCCATGCTTTGCATTTGAAATTGCCTTTGCTACTGGAGAAATATCATTGCAAATCTTTTGTTTAGTGAGGAGTCTAGTGATATTCTGTATATCAGTCGAAATATTACCTTTCATAAGATTTATTTTTTGGGTCTGAATACAACCTTTAATTCTTCAAGATACTCTTTCTCAACATCTGCAACTTGCCCCCAATTTTCTATATTTTTCTTTTTTAAGGCAGCATCAATAGATACATATTCCGGTTCTTGCCAAGGATAAAGATTGTCCTGTCCCTGAATAATTAATCCATCAACAGGATCCAAGGGTCTATTATATCCTTTACAAATAGTCCAAAATTCATCACTAACAGACTTATCTATTCTTTGTGCAACCTCTAATTTATCAAAATTCAATTTTGCTCGTATTTGTTCAACTTTTTTACTGGCTGGTGTGGAACGGAGAGATAAATTTACTTCAATTTTTTCTGTCCACCATCTATCAACTAAATGCATCCACCATTTTGGCCATCCTTCATAAAATACTCCAGTATATTGAGCAGTCGAAAGACTTTGTTTTAAAAGTTCCCAATCCGGTGAGGAAGTTTTATCAATACCGAGTCTTGCAGCCAAAACATCTTCATTAATAAGTAATCCTTGTTTGTCTAATAATTCAGTAATAATGAAACGGGCCTGAACATGTACAGGACTACTCTGATAATCCTCTAATTCGCTTAAAAAACGGCTATCAATAAAAGAAATGTCACTATTCAACGATTCTTTGATGTCTTTCGTTTTTAGCAATTTTTTATAACCACTGGCTAATGTTAATAATTGAGGAGTGTAAATAGCAAAAGATTCACTATTGATGTTAGACTTATCTATACAAATATCAAATAAATCCTTTCCTGATTTTTCTAAAGCCAACGAAACTTTATCATTTGCAGAAAATAAGACTATAGGAAAACTTTTTAAAATCCCTTCTTTTTGTCTTGTTCGAATTTCCTGTGCAAGAGAAGTTCCTCTAAATTTGGCTCTGTGTCCATTGAGGTTTGGTAAGTCATCTAACTTTAAATCAAGAATTATTCCATCAATCTCATCTTCTTTATTCTTGATAGATTGCAGTTGTTCTTCCCATGAATCTTTATGTTGTTGAGATTCAATAGTTAATTTCTCATTTTCAAAACCTTGAATCTTATAATAAGATTCAGGATCATCGTCAATATAAATAAACTTAGTCATTATGATATAATATTTTTTGGTCTTGTGGTATTGTTATTCTAAAGCAGGTAGAATAATCATTATTTGGAGGTACGAGAGAAATAGAGCCTTTATATGACGTAATAATATCTTTTACGATCTTAAGTCCTAAGCCTGTCCCGACCAATTGTTCGTCGTTTGGAGCGTCATAACTTGCGGGAGTTGATGTAGAGAAAAAAGGATTAAAAATTCTATTTTTATTTTCTTCTGGTATCCCATCACCATTATCATGAAATTTTATAAATGTATTACCATCATCAATGCCTACTTCTACAAGAATACTTCCTTCCCTATTTGCTCGTTTAATAGCTTTTCGAGAATTTGTATAGAGATTATATAATATAGAACTCCATTCTGATTTATGCATAGGTATCGTCATTACATCAAAATCGAATTCTTCTATCTCAAAATTTATTCTGTTTTTGGATAAATCATTTTTGATTGTTTTATGAAATACATCTAAAATAGCTAATAGGTCTACTGGTTCCTTTTCTCTATTTGTATTTTGAGAAATTGTAGTACTAAAATATTTCGTATAACCAAATAGATTATCAAAATCCATTTTAATTCCATTAATTTGTTCTTGAGCATCTGTATTTAATCTTAATTGGTTCAGTTTACTAATATGACCATAAACAGAAGGTTGAAATTGTTTTATTTCGTGAGTAAATTCACCAATTGTTAAGCCAAGCCCAGCCAAAACACGCAACATTCCTGCTTCTTCTATTAAGTCTGCAAGTTTGTTAATTATCTCATGACCTGTTTTTGCATCATTATCTTTATTGGGATTATTTATTTCATGACCTCCACTTTTTACATGTTCATCCAAAATAGATTTTAAAGTCTCAAACATCTCTTGAGTTGTCTGATTCTTTTTTTCTGATTCTTGGGTCAAATCCTCTGCCTCTGATTCAAACTTGAATGTAGTTATTTTTTCTACAATTCTTCCTCTAGCTGCTGTTAATGATTTGTTAATGAAATCTGATAATTGTCTGAATGACTCATTTTCAATCAACCCTTCCCTACTAGCTGTCTCTTCAAAAATAGTACCGTTTGGATCTATAATTTCAACGAAACCAAATAGATTTTTATTACTTAACGGAACATTAACTCGCCCAGATTCACTACTCCATCTTCTGTCTATATTAGTCCAATCATCTGTTACCTCTCCATAAGGAAGAACTCTAAAACCATTTCGATAAAGCTTAACTCCACTTGCTGTCTTTGATAATTCCTGTATTTTATTTAAGTCTATATTTGAGATTCCATTTTTATAATATTGAGTTCTATTATAAATAAAATAATGTATCTTAAAATGGACATCAGATAATTGCATAAATTCCTTGTAATCTTCTGTATGTCTAATTTCTATAGTATCATTAAGATTAAGACTTTCACTTTTAACAGAAATAATACCACGATGCTTCTTATCGATAAATCCTTCAAATACAGCAAGAGATTTATCAAATATGGATATCTGCTCATTCAAAAAAGATTTTCTTTCACCATTTACAACTTGATAGAAGTTAACCTTAAATGATTTTTCATTTTGGACAGCTAAATTATTGGTTTTACTTCTTTCAGATAGATAGTCTGGTTGAAATAAATCTAAAACATACCTATAAATGCGCATTATTGCTGCATCAGTCCATTTCTCTCTAAGGTTGCGAATAATCAAAGTTGTTCCTTCTGTCTTTTTCTTGTCTATAATTTCAAGGGGAAAAGTTATAGAAGTTAAATCATTATCGATCAAATATTGATTCCAATCAATTGTTAGTTTTGTTGCAAAATCAACTGCTTGAGTTTGTGTAATGATTGTAAGCTGTTCTCCTAACCTTTGAGCTGCAAAACGACCAATACCTTTTTTACCAGCTTTAGTACGTTTAAATCTAAGAGATGTTGGATTATGTACTTTATCTGTTGAAGAAATTCTCATAAATCCATTAATAAGTTGCTCTTCAGTCATACCTATTCCATTATCGGAAATTATTAAAATTCCTCCCTTTTGGAATGGTTCTATAAAGTCAACATCTACTATTGTAGCATCAGCATCATATGAATTCTTTATCAATTCTGAGACTGCTGTTTCTGCGCGCCCAACTAATTCATATCCTAACCTCTGAATTAATCCTGCATCAACGGTAAAACCTATTTTCCGTATTTTTTTCAGTTCATCCATCTCTTTATTTTAGATAAAACAATTCGTACACATAATATCGTCACCAAGAATATCAACAAGGGTTGTTCCTTTATTATTTCCCTTATTTTCCTGTTGACGTCTGATTATATCAAGTTTTATTTGGCGGATACGTTCTGGTTTTATTAAGTCTGCAAGACTTTCATTCTGATTCCAGGTATATCCATCTTTTTCAAATTCCATTGCTTGTTTGTATAAGTCAGGATGTTGTTCATAAAGCCAAATCCATTCTATTTTTTGTTGGAAGAAACAGAAGTAACATCCAGAACGGCTACGACAATAAGTACCTTTCTCACCATCTACCTCAAATGGAATTTCTTCGTAATAGGCTGGAACACCCACTCCGCTATCTCGTAAGAGTTTAAAAATGTCCTCTTTTACTAGAATATCTGTATTATCAAGAAGCGGAAAATCTTCCAATTTACCTACAGGATATTCCGTTGTTTTCAAGAATTCAAATACTGCATGATTAAATAATTTTGTATCATAATCAAGTAGAGTATTCATTTTCTTTGAATAATAGAACTGTTTGGTTATTGGTCTTTTGACAGTTTCTATGATTTCTTTTTTTAGAAATCCATCAGGACAAAGTCTTTCATAGATAGACACTATTTGGTCTAAATTTTCCTTATGTAGAAACTTGTTAACGACATCAATACTCCAAATATTTTTTCTAAAGGGAAATATTGCTTGAATATTAGGATTATTAGAGATAAAACCATCTCTGTTTTCGTCACCGCGAATACCTACATAAGAAATGGCTAAATCATTTCCTACAAATTCTTCAAGTTTTTCGAGTTTCATTTTCTTTGTGCACCAACGCGATTGTGGAGAAGGTAAAAAGCCACCCATCGCTTTTAAGAAATGATGAAATGGTGTAGGTTCCGGACTTCCCTCTGCAGCTTTTAGTTTTTTTATCTTTCCCAAATAAGCTTCCAATTTATCTATAAGGGCATCAGTCTCTGCCAATTCACATCCTGTATCTGAATTGTAGTATTCAATATTCAGGTTGGGATACTTTTGCTTTAAGTAAATTGCAAGAGCAGCACTGTCCTTCCCGCCCGATATGCCTAATATATGTCTAATTTTCATTTGTTTATTTTTTTATTTAGTACAGCAAGAAGTGTACATACATCAATATTATTATCACCAGATAAAATCTGATTTATTTTTTCTTCAAGTTTCACAGCACGCAATTTATCTTTTTCTGGTAAAATATAAGTTTGCGTTCGTAAATTTATCCCTCTGTTTGTAACCATATCAAATGAGTATGCTTCATCTTTGTTTATATCATCAGTCTTACGAGAAATATCAGCATATTTTTCACATTCACGGAACAGATAAATTAAATCATCAACCAATTTATCTTCTTGTTCATCTCGTAAAGAATCCAATCGATGCTCTAAGACAGTGTAACAAATAGATTGATACCAAAGTGTTCTATTTTCATATTCAGTCATAACATGATGATAAAATTCCTTTTGCTTTTCTGTCAGTAAATAGACTTTAACACCACGTAGCTTTTTCTGTATCTCCGATACATATTCATTATACTCATAAGACTGTAATCCCAAACTATCTACCAGTCTTTCTTCTATTCTATCTAATAACTGAGTATAACAAGAACGTAATTCTCGAATTGCTTTTTGAATAATATTTCCGTATTCTTCAATGAAATTTTTTTGTTTCAAAGAAGAACTATCGTATCCCAATGCTTCTGGCAAATCTTCAAAGAATGCTTTTTCTGGATCTTTAGCTGTTGCTAGAATGTCTCTGAACCTTATAGTTGACTGGTGGGCGAATTTACGAGTATATTTTGAATAATCGTTCAACTGCTTATAGAAGAATAAAAATGGTTTTATTGTTTCAATAAACTTATCGCTCTTAATATTAAATTCGTCACCAAGATTGACAAAACGTCGATACTGGTTGAAAAAACTTAATTTTACTCCATCTACAGCAAAAGCTTTTATCTCAAAATCGGAAGGATGTTTTTGAAGCAATTCAAAAAACTCTATATTTACATTAGGCATATATGCTCCCATAGAAATACTATATAGAGCGTAATCCTGTCTTTTTATGAAAAGATACGTGGGGACCCAGAAATCGATAAATCCTTGCTTTACCTTATAAGGTTGAGAAGATAATATT
>ERZ772893.3764-NODE-3764-length-10322-cov-10.254992_pt1 | contig 10322 bp, 7 predicted proteins | sample MGYA00511482_ERZ772893 | MGnify/ENA primary metagenome ERZ772893 (study PRJEB29015, sample SAMEA2737687) | human gut metagenome | biome: human gut; feature: human-associated habitat; material: faeces | place: China | collected 2012 ...
CCGGGGGATTTTTCACCCGTAGGTTTTGGATTTCGGATTTCAAACCCTATATTTGTGGACCGCCGCCGCGGCAAACCAGATGCGGCGCGGACGAAACGCATGAAACGAGGATTTAGAATCGGTATCGTTGCAGCGCTGGCCCTCCTGATGGCCGGCTGCGGCGGAAGCGATAAGAAGAAGGAGGAGGCGCCCCGTTACGACGGCTGGATGCTCACCCGCTGGAACGGCGGTACGGAGCTTTCCGGCAAGGTCTTTCTGCAACTCAACGAGGACATGACCTTCGCGCTTTACCAGTGCATCGACACGCCCGGTTACCTGAAACTGACCGGAACCTATGTCAAGGAGGGGCAAATTCTTTCGGGACACTATTCCGACGGTACGCCGTGGGAGAGCAGCTATGCGATCGAAAAGCAGACGGAGACCGAATTGCAGCTGCGTTCGGAGACGGACGATGTCGTGTCGCTCTATACCGCCGTGGAGATTCCTGCCTATGCGAAGGACGGCGTCGTGGGCCGCAGCGCGCATGCTCCGGAAGCGGCGAAGCCGTTCCTCTGACGCGTTGCCGGGACAATGGAAAAGCGGATTCTCCATCGGAGAATCCGCTTTTTGCGTAGCGCCGCAGCGTTTTACAGCCGGGCTTTGATGGCTTTCGAAGCCTCTTCATAGCCGGGCTTGTCCAGCAGGGCGAACATGTTCTTCTTGTACGCCTCGACGCCGGGCTGGTCGAAGGGGTTCACGCCCAGAATGTAGCCGCTGATGCCGCAGGCTTTCTCGAAGAAGTAGAGCAGGCCGCCGATCGTCCGGGCCGAGATTTCGGGAATCTCGATGCGGATGTTCGGCACGCCGCCGTCGATGTGCGCCAGCTGCACGCCCAGTTCGGCCATGCGGTTGACCTCCGAAATGCGCTTTCCGGCCAGGAAGTTCAGTCCGTCGAGGTTTTCCTTGTCGGCTTCTATAACGACCTTGGCGGCGGGTTTGGCCACCGAGATGATCGTCTCGAAGAGCGTGCGCTCGCCCTCCTGAATGTACTGTCCCATCGAGTGCAGGTCGGCCGTCAGCGTGACGCTCGCCGGGAAGATGCCCTTGCCCTGCTTGCCTTCGCTCTCGCCGTAAAGCTGCTTCCACCACTCGTTGACATACTGCAACTTGGGTTCGTACGAACCCAGTATCTCGATCTTCTTGCCGCCCTCGTAGAGCAGGTTGCGCACGGCGGCGTAGACGGCCGAGGGATTCTCGTTGAAAGGCACGCCTTCGGCCGTGGCCTTCTCCATCTCCTGCGCGCCGTGGACGAGCGCCGCGATGTCCACGCCGGCGACGGCCAGCGGCAGCAGTCCCACGGGGGTCAGCACCGAGAAGCGTCCGCCCACGTCGTCGGGAATGACGAACGTCGGGTAGCCCTCGTTGTCGGCGAGCGTCTTCAGCGCGCCGCGCGCCTTGTCGGTGATGGCCACGATGCGTTCGGCGGCTTCCTGCTTGCCGTAACGCTTTTCGATCTCGGCTTTGATCAGGCGGAAGGCGATGGCCGGTTCGGTCGTGGTTCCCGACTTGGAGATGACGATCGTGGCGATCGAGTACTCCTTCACGGCTTCGAGCAGTTCGTGGGTGTAATCCTCCGAGATGTTCTGGCCTGCGAACACCACGACGGGTGCCGTCCGCTTCTTGTGCAGGAACTTGAACGAATCGCTCATGGCTTCGAGCACGGCCTTGGCGCCCAGATACGAGCCGCCGATGCCGATGCAGATGATCACTTCGGCCTTTTCGCGGAGCTTCGCGGCCTGCTTCTCGATGGCTTCGATCCGGTCGGGCGTGATCGACGAGGGCAGGTGCACCCAGCCGAGGAAGTCGCTGCCGGCGCCCTTGCCCGATTCGAGCAGGGCGTTGGCCGCCTGCGCCTTGGCCTGCATTGCGGCCGAAACCGCAACGCCCGTTTTGGAGATGTCTAATTTCAGAGTTTCCATGTTATTGTCAAATTAATTTGGATGTCAGTTCTTTCATGCACTTGCGCGCCGAAGCCCCTTGGTAGAGCACGTTGTAAACCATTTCGGCGATCGGCATTTCGATCTTGTGGCGGGCGTTGATGTGACGGATGCAGTCGGCGGCGAAGTAGCCTTCGGCGACCATCGTCATTTCGTTGAGGGCGCTTTTGACCGTGCAGCCGTGGCCGATGAGCAGTCCCAGCCGCCGGTTGCGGCTGTAGACCGAGTAGCAGGTCACCAGCAGATCGCCCAGATAGCCCGACACCAGCGTGTCGCGCTCGGCCGGGTAGCTCTCTTCCAGAAAACGGCGCATCTCTCCGGCGCTGTTGGCGATCAGCACCGCGAGGAAGTTGTCGCCGTAACCCAGCCCGACGGCGATGCCGACCGAGAGGGCGTAGATGTTTTTCAGGATGGCGGCGTACTCGATGCCGTACAGGTCGGTCGAGTAGCTCAGGTGAATGTAGTCCGTGGCGAATTTCTCGCCCAGCATCTGGGCGTTCTCCGGGTCGGTGCAGACCACCGTGAGGTAGGAGAGCTTGCCGCGCGAGACCTCCTCGGCGTGCGACGGACCGGTGATGATGCCGATCTGTTTGTACGACAGGTCGTAGCGGTCGTGAACGTATTCGACGATGGTCTTGTAGTCGCCGGGAACGATGCCCTTGATGGCCGAGACGACGAATTTGTCCTGCAGCGAGACCGTCAGCGGTTCGAGGAACGTCTTGAGGTAGGCCGACGGAGTGGCCAGAATGACGATGTCGGCTTCGCGGACCACCTCGTCGAGGTCGTCGGAGGGGGCGATGCGCCGGCGGTCGAACTCCACGTCGCTCAGATAGCGGGGGTTGCGCCCTTCGGCGAGCAGTCCTTCGAGCACTTCGGGATTGCGGACGTACCAGCCTACGCGGGCTTCGTTCGCGGCGAGCAGCCCCACGATGGCCGTCGCCCAGCTGCCGTAGCCGATCACGGCGCAGCGGGCCTCTTTTCCGATTTTGTATTCCATGTACGGATCGATTGTTTCGGTCTACAAATGTAATCAAAAAAAATAATAAAAAAATGTAAAAATATCCCTCGCTTTTTGTTACCTTTGTCCGGATATGTCGCCTTACGGCGGCGGCCCCGGCGGGAGGTTAGGCCGGGCGAGATACAGAACGTTGATTATAAAATAATTAAGGAAATATAACAGTTGGGTGTAGCACTATGGGAATTTTTTCACTGACACAGGAGCTGGCCATCGACCTCGGTACGGCCAACACGCTGATAATCTACAACGGCAAGGTCGTGGTCGATGAACCGTCGATCGTGGCGCTCGACGTGCATACGGGCAAGGTCGTGGCCATCGGCCATCAGGCGCGCCAGATGCACGAGAAGACCAACCCTAACATCAAGACGATCCGGCCGCTGAAGGACGGCGTGATCGCCGATTTCAACGCCACGGAGCTGATGCTGCGCGGCATGATCAAGAAAGTCAAGACTTCGGGCAGTCTCTTCGCCCCCTCGCTGCGTATGGTGATCTGCATCCCGTCGGGTTCGACCAACGTCGAAATCCGCGCCGTGCGCGACTCCGCCGAGCATGCCGGCGGCCGCGAGGTCTACATGATCTACGAGCCGATGGCCGCGGCGCTGGGCGCCGGTCTCGACGTCGAGGCTCCGGAAGGCAACATGGTCATCGACATCGGCGGCGGCACGTCGGAGATCGCCTGCATCTCGCTGGGCGGCATCGTCTGCTCCGAGTCGATCAACACCGCCGGCGACGTCTTTACCAACGACATTCAGAGCTACGTGCGCCAGCAGCACAATATCCGTATCGGCGAACGTACGGCCGAAGCCATCAAGTGCTCGATCGGTGCGGCCGTCTCCGATCTGGACGAGGAGCCCGAAGACTTCGTGGTGACGGGTCCCAACATGCTGACGGCCCTGCCCCAGACCGTGTCGCTCAGCTACAGCGAGATCGCCTATGCGCTCGAAAAGTCGCTCACGAAGATCGACGCCGCACTGATGAAGGTGCTCGAATCGATGCCGCCCGAACTGTACGCCGACATCGTGAAGAACGGCATCTATCTGGCCGGCGGCGGCGCCCTGATCAAGGGGCTGGACCGGCGCCTGAACGAGAAAACCGGCATTCCGTTCCACATCGCCGAAGACCCCCTGCGCGCCATTGCGCGCGGTACGGGCATCGCGCTGAAGAACATCAACCGCTTCTCGTTCTTAATGAAATAGTTGTAACGCACTCCGGCCGGACCGGAGGTGAGAGGTGAATAAATGAATACGGATTGCGGGCATAGTGTCCGCAATCTTAAATTAACGAGAAACCGTGCGCAAGCTCTTAGAGTTTATCCGAAGCATCTATGTCATGGTGCTGTTCGTCGTGCTTGAAGCGATAGCCGTCGGCTATTACGCCCACTCGACCTACTACACGCAGGCCCGGCTGCTGGCGCGTTCGAATCAGGTGGTCGGCGGCGTGCACGGCGTGTTCGCGGGCATCCGGCATTACTTTTCGCTCGGACGCGAGAACCGCGACCTGCTCGCGCACGTGGCCGAGATGAAAGAGCGGCTGGCCGTGTACGAGGAGGCCGAGACCGCCGCGCGGCTGGACAGCTACATGCAGGACGTCGGAATCTCGAAATACCGCGTCATCACCGCGTCGGTGATTTCGAATACGGTCAACCGTGCGCAGAACCTCGTCGTCCTCAACCGCGGCCGCCGCGACGGAGTGGCCGAGGAGATGGCGCTGCTGGCCTCCGACGGCTCGATGGCGGGCTATGTGGTCGACTGCACGGAGCGCTACTCGGTGGCGATGTCGGTGCTCAACACTTCGTTCCGCGCCAGCGGCAAGTTGGTGGGCGCCGATTATTTCGGCTCGATCTACTGGGACGGTGCGGATCCCCATACCGTAGTGCTGGACGAACTGTCGAAGTACGCCGATCCGCAGCCCGGACAGGAGGTCGTGACCACGGGCTTCTCGCAGTATTTCCCCGCCGACGTGCTGATCGGCTGGGTCGAAAGCGCCGAGCTGAACGAAACCCGCACGGCGTTCAAGGTGCGCGTGCGGCTGGCGGCCGAAATGTCGCGCCTGACGGATGTGATTCTGGTCGAGAACCGCGACCTGACCGAAATCCGCGATTTGCAGAACAGTGAAAAAGTAGAACAACATACCCGGCTGAACTAAATGCACAGAACGCTTCCATACATTTCGCTTTTCGTCGTGACGGTGCTTTTGCAGGTCTTTCTGTTCGACAATCTCTCGATCAGCATCTACCTCAATCCGCTCGTCTACGTGGCGTTCGTCGCCCTGCTGCCGCTGGATACGCCGCCCGTGGTGCTGCTCGCATCGGGACTGGCCATGGGCGTGACGATGGATTTCGCCATGGGAGCCGCGGGCGTGAACACCATTGCCACGCTGCTTGTCGCCTTCGTGCGTCCGGCGCTTCTGCGGACGCTGTATACCCGTGACGATCTCCGCGAAGGCGGCGTCCCCTGCGCCGGGCGGCTCGGACGGCGCGTATTCCTGAATTACCTGATCGTGCTGGTGCTCCTGCACCATGCCGTATTCTTCTCGCTTGAGGCCCTTTCGTGGATGCACGTCGTGCGCACATTGGTGCGTATCGTCGTCAGCGGCGCCGTGTCGGTGGCCTTTATCTGGATTATCGCCCGTATTTTCACCGCAAAACTTCCCGTGCGCGTATGAGAGACTCCGAAGGATTCGTCCGGATGCGCACCCTGCAGTGCGTGGTGCTCTTCGTCTTCCTGCTGATCGGCGGCCGTCTGGCCTATATCCAGCTTGTCGACTCGCGCTACAACGAACTGGCCAAAGCCAACGTGCTGCGCCATGTGGTGCAGTATCCGCCGCGCGGCGAAGTCTTCGACCGCAACGGGGAGTATCTGGTCCAGAGCCGCGAGTGCTATGACCTGATGGTGATCTACAGCGAGATCGACAAGAAGGGCTTCGACACCCTGCGCATGTGCGAGGTGCTGGGCCTTTCGCGCGAAAAGCTCGAAAAGGAGCTTGCCAATGCCCGGATGCGCCCCCGTGCGCCCCGCGTGGTGACGAGCTATATCTCCAAGGAAGACAAGCTGCGTTTCGACGAATGCAACTTCCGGGGATTCTATGCCGTCTACCGTACGGTCCGCCGTTATCCCCGCAAGGTGGGCGGCAACCTGCTGGGATTCGTGGGCGAGGTGAACGCCGATTTCCTAAAGCGCCACCCGGACTACAAGTCCGGCGATTACGTGGGTATGAGCGGCGTGGAGTCGGCTTACGAACCCCTGCTGAAAGGCAAGAAGGGCGTGAAGATTCAGGAGATCGACACCCACGGGGCGATCAAGGGTTCCTATATGAACGGCGTTTACGACTCGCTGCCCGAACCGGGGCGCTACCTCGTCAGCACGATCGACGCCCGCCTGCAGCTGCTGGGCGAGGAGCTGATGCGCGGCAAGGTCGGGGCGGCCGTGGCGATCGAACCCTCGACGGGCGAGATCCTGATGATGGTCTCCTCGCCGACGTACGATCCCGACGAACTGGTCGGCCGGGAGCGCGGCAACAACTACATGAAGATGATCTACAACAAGCGGCATCCGCTTTTCAGCCGTGCCGTGAAGGCCAAATACCCGCCGGGATCGACCTTCAAGCTCGTGCAGGGCCTGATCGGGCTGCAGGAGGGCGTGCTCAGGCCCTCGGACCTGCACGTCTGCCACGAAGGCTATCAGGTCGGCCGCCGGCGCATGAAATGCCACGCCCACGCTTCGCCGCTGGACCTGCGCTTCGCCGTGGCGACCTCGTGCAACGCCTATTTCTGCTATGTCTTCCGCGACATTCTCGACAACCGCAAATACGAGAGCGTGAAAGACGGTTACGACGTCTGGAAAGAGTATGTCGAGAGTTTCGGTTTCGGCCGCAAACTCGGCTCCGACTTCCTCGACGAGGGCAACGGCTACGTGCCCGACCGCTCGTACTACGACCGCCAGTACAGGGGTTCGTGGAATTCGCTGACGGTCATTTCGCTGGCCATCGGTCAGGATGCGCTGGGCTGTACGCCCTTGCAGCTGGCCAATCTCGCGGCCATCGTCGCCAACCGGGGTTACTACTACATTCCGCATATCGTCAAGAAGATCGAGGGACAGGATTCGCTCGACCGCCGTTTTTACGAACGCCACTATACCAAGGTCGATCCCAAGCACTTCGAACCGATCGTCGACGGCATGTGGCGGGGCGTCAACGTCGGCGGCACCTCCACGGCGGCGCGTCTGGAAGGACTCGACGTCTGCGGCAAGACCGGCACGGCCGAGAATCCCCGCGGCCGCGACCACTCGACCTTCCTCTCGTTCGCGCCCAAGGACAATCCGAAGATCGCCATTTCGGTCTATGTCGAAAACGGCGGTTTCGGCGCTTCGGCGGCCCTGCCGATCGCCAGCCTGCTGGAGGAGTACTACCTGACCGACACGATCCGCCGTCCGGCCCTGCTGGAGCATATCAAGAATATGAACATCTATTACCCTTCGTATGACCGCTAACCGCCATAGTATCTTTTACGGAGTGGACCTCTGGACGGTCCTGCTGTACGTGCTGATCGTGCTGGCGGGGTGGGTGTCGATCACCTCGGCGTCGTACGACGAGGGCACGGCCGATATCTTCTCCTTCTCGCACTTCTACATGAAGCAGCTGATGTGGATCGGCGTGGCGTGGACCACGGCGCTCGTGGTGCTGCTGCTCGACGAACGGTTCTACCATATGTTCGCCTATCCGGCCTATTTCGCGGGATTGGCGCTGCTGCTGGGCGCGCTGCTGTTCGGCCGCGAGGTGAACGGCGCCAAGGCGTGGTTCGAATTCGGTTCGTTCCGCCTGCAGCCCGTCGAATTCGTGAAGATCGCCACGGCTCTCGCGCTGGCCCGCGTGATGAGCGCCTACTCCTTCTCGATCAACCGTCCGGGCGACCTCTTCAAGGTGGGCGTGGTGATCTGCATCCCGCTTTTCATCATCATCCTGCAGAACGACACCGGTTCGGGCATCGTGCTCGGCTCGTTCCTCTTCGTGCTTTACCGCGAGGGACTCAACAAGTGGCTCTGCATTCCGGTGCTGCTGATCGCCGCGCTGTTCATCGTGTCGTTCCTGCTTTCGCCCATGACGCTGCTCGTGTCGATCATTCTGGTCTGCACGCTCTCCGAAGCGATGATGACCGGGGAGTGGCGCTCGCGCCTGATCTATCTGGCGTCGCTGGCGCTGGCGAGCATCCTGCTCTGCATGACGATGGCGCTCGTCGCGCCCGGCGTGATGGACCTGCACGCCTGCCTGCTGACCGTGACGCTGCTGTCGCTGGTCGGCGTGCTCGTCTATGCCTTCCGCATGAACCTGAGCAGCACCCTGATTACCGTGGGGCTTTTTCTCTGCACGATGATCTTCCTCCCCACCACCGACTATATCTTCAATTCGATTCTCAAACAGCACCAGCGCGACCGCATCCTGAGTTTTCTGGGCATCATCAGCGATCCCCTCGGCACGGACTACAACGTCAACCAGTCGAAAATCGCCATCGGTTCGGGCGGACTCTGGGGCAAGGGATTCCTCGAAGGCACGCAGATCAAGTACGGCTTCGTGCCCGAACGGCATACCGACTTCATCTTCTGTACGGTCGGCGAAGAGTGGGGCTTTCTGGGGACGATGGTCGTGCTGGCCCTGCTCTGCATGCTGATCCTGCGCCTGATGCGCATGGGCGAACGGCAGCAGGAGCCTTTCGGCCGGATTTACTGCTACTGCGTGGCCGCGATCCTGTTGTTCCACGTGCTGGTGAACGTGGGCATGACCATCGGCCTGATGCCCGTGATGGGCATTCCGCTGCCGTTCATGAGCTACGGCGGTTCGTCGCTTATTGCGTTTACCATTTTGTTGTTCATCGCCGTGCGGCTCGACGCTTCGACGCGGCAGTTTTCCCTGAATTAAATACTGTATACCAATGATCCGTTACAATCCCAAAGGTTTATCCTCGCAAGAGGCCGCAGACAGCCGGCGGGCGCATGGCGACAACGTCATCACGCCGCCCAAAGACGATTCGGCATGGAAGCTTTTCGTCGAGAAGTTCAAGGACCCGATCATCCGCATTCTGCTGCTGGCCGCGGTGCTGTCGCTCGCCATCGGGTTCGTTCACAAGGATTTCACCGAGTCGATCGGCATCATATGCGCCATTATTCTGGCGACCTGCGTCGGGTTCTGGTTCGAGTGGGACGCCATGCGGCGTTTCCGCCGGCTGAATCAGGTCAACGACGATATTCCGGTCAAGGTGATGCGCGACGGCTCGATCCGCGAGATTCCCCGCCGCGACGTGGTCGTGGGCGACGTGGTCTATATCGAAAGCGGCGAAACCGTGCCCGCGGACGGCGAGCTGGTCGAAGCCGTGTCGCTGCGCATCAACGAATCGACCCTCACGGGCGAACTGGAGGTGGACAAAACCGTCGACGAGGCGCATTTCGATTCCGAAGCGACCTATCCTTCGAACGTCGCACTGCGCGGTACGACCGTGGCGGACGGTTACGGCGTTCTGGTTGCTACGGCCGTGGGCGATGCGACCGAAGCGGGCCGCGTCACCGAGCAGGCGACCGTCCAGAGCGACGAGCAGACGCCGCTCAACCGCCAGCTGACGCGCCTCTCGAAACTCATCGGCAGGGCCGGCATTGCGCTTGCGGTCGCTATTTTCTGCGTCATGCTCGGCAAGGCGGTCTTCGTAGGTGGGCTGTTCGAGCGCGACTGGCTCGAAATATCGCAGCAGGTGCTGCACATTTTCATGGTCTCGGTGGCCATCATCGTGATGGCCGTTCCCGAAGGACTTCCGATGAGCATTACGCTGTCGCTGGCGATGTCCATGCGGCGCATGCTCAAGACCAACAACCTCGTGCGGCGCATGCACGCCTGCGAAACGATGGGCGCCGTGACGGTCATCTGCACCGACAAGACCGGCACGCTGACCCAGAACCGGATGCACGTGCAGGAACTGGTGCGTTACGATGCGCTTCCGGCGCATGATTTCGCCGAGATCGTGGCGGCCAACTCCACGGCTTTCCTCGACGCTTCGGGCGCCGTTATAGGCAACCCGACCGAGGGCGCCCTGCTGGAGTGGATGCGCTCGCAGGGCGAGGATTACGAACCCCTGCGCTCGGAGGCGAAGATCGTCGACCGGCTGACCTTCTCGACCGAACGCAAATATATGGCGACGATCATCGAAAGCGGCGTTTCGGGCCGCCGGATCGTCTGCGTCAAGGGTGCGCCCGAAATCGTGCGCGCCATGTGCGCTCCCGACGGCAAGGATGCGCAGGTCGCCGAGCAGCTGGCCGGGTTTCAGGGCCGCGCGATGCGTACGCTCGCCG
>ERZ772893.3768-NODE-3768-length-10313-cov-6.234841_pt1 | contig 10313 bp, 9 predicted proteins | sample MGYA00511482_ERZ772893 | MGnify/ENA primary metagenome ERZ772893 (study PRJEB29015, sample SAMEA2737687) | human gut metagenome | biome: human gut; feature: human-associated habitat; material: faeces | place: China | collected 2012 ...
GAGCACTGAATTCCATAAATAAAAAGCATTCCGCCGATCGGCGGAATGCTTTTTTTGCGGTCATAACAGGAATATCACTGCTGTATCTCCTTCCGTGAATGACCAAGAAAAAGAAAACATTTTTATAAAACAGTGTTGCTTTTTTGGGGTTTGTGTGATACAATCATATTGTAAATGCCCGAATAAATCTATGTAAAGGAACAAAATTATGAAGAAAATACTTTCAATTTTGATCTGCCTGATCATGATTGCGGCTGTCGCGGTTTCTACGGTCAGTGCGGACGGAAGAATTCTTTTTGAAGACAGATTTGACGGTTCGGATAACGATGACTGGATTTGGGACCCCGATGTAACACACTTTGAAGTGAAGAACGGCGTTCTCGTCGGAGACCCCAGTGCTGTCGTTCATCAGACGCAGTACGATATTGATGCTCCCGTTATTCGTGCATGGGATAAGTTCAGCTGCAAGGTCGATGTACGGATCACCGATTATGCGGATTCAACATCCATGGGACCCGGACTTTGGTTCAGAGACTATGATTCTACTTATCAGCAGAAGGCAGACGGCGAACCCGATGCGGGAGAGATTTGGTACTACGATTATGATTGTGTAAGCAATTCGCTGATCCTCAGCGGAGATTACTTCACCGCAAACAATCTCGAACCGGTGAAATATGTGCTTCCCGAGGGAACCGTAAAGATCGGACCCGATGAGAAGCCGACCACGTTCTCTCTCGGCTGGAGAATTCAGCCCGGTAAGATCGAGTGCTACTTTAACGATCAGAAGGTTATCACCTATACGAATGTTCCGATGGATCTCGGTATGACCAGACCGTCTCCGATTCTTCTCGTAAATCATTCCTGCTATATAGAGTTTGATAACTTTATCGTGGCAACCGTTGATTACAACCTTTTCAATGAGACTGACACTCCGACACCTGTTGATCCGGGCAATAACGGCGGCGGCCAGCAGCCTGCCGGCACTAAGGTCGTAGAGAAGATCGAAACCGACGAGAACGGCGAGACCAGAATAGTCACCGAGATCGTTGCCGATACCAATGCAAACAATCCGAGCGCAAACAACGGCGGCTCCAACACAGGAGATATGATCGTTGCGGTTGCAGCTGTAATGGCAGTTGCGGCAGCGGGCGCGATTGTGGTTGCAAAGCGCAGAGAGCACTGAATTCCATAAATAAAAAGCATTCCGCCGATCGGCGGAATGCTTTTTTGTGATTCTCGGGTTACCCGTCGGTCCGGACCTCTGTGCATTTTGTGAAATGATGCCTCTGCGATCCCCGTAGTCGTGAAACGGAAAATATAATTATTAGGACAGCTGCGTCGACGTATGACACGAAAACGTTTTGCTGAATTGTAAAGCTCTTTCGAGTATTTTGATTTGTTTTTTTGACGCGCGGCGGATCTGTTGTTCGGTTTTTATAAAAGTTTGCGAGGCACCCGATACAAATTGTTAAAAATGTATTGCAATTTCGATTGTTCTGTGTTAAACTTACGGCAGAGGAGATTTGCGAAATCTCAAATATGAAAATTAGGAGGATAAAGCTATGAAGAAAATTGTTTCTGCTTTGCTGTGCCTCGCGTTTCTTGCCGCCATGTCGGTTTCCTATGTTAGTGCAACCGGAGGACAGATTCTTTTCGAGGATCATTTCAATACGGTTGACGACAACTGGGAGTGGGGCGGAGATCTTTTTGAGGTTGAGAACGGCATTTTGAAGGGTGAGCCTGCCGCACGCGTTCATCAGACAAAGTATATTAGAGACGACGGTGTTCCGCTGCGTATATGGAGTGAGCTTGCCTGCAAGATCGACGTCCGCATCACCGATTATGATGATTCAACGCTGGTCGGTCCCGGACTTTGGTTCAGAGATTACAACACTACATACGATCAGCAGGATGAGGGCGAAGAAGATACCGGTGAAGAATGGCGGTATGAATATGACTATATCAGCAACTCGGTAATTCTCAGAGGCGACCATTTTGAAAACAACAAGCTTGAGCCTGTCAAGGTAAAGCTCGAGGATGGAATCGTAAAAGCGGGACCCGACGAGAAGCCCACCACTTTTTCGATCGGCTGGAGAATTCAGCCCGGACATATCGAGTGCTATTTCAATGACAAAAAGGTCATCGATTATACAAATGTTCCGATGACGATCGGCTCTGTCAGACCGTCTCCTATCGTTCTCTGGAACAACAGCTGCTACATTGAGTTCGACAACTTTATCGTAAGCACTCCCGATTATAACCTCTTCAATGAGGTCCCCGGCGATAACGGCGGCAACAACGGCGGAAATCAGCAGCCCGGCAACGCCACTGAAATCGTTACGGAATATGAAACGAACGACAAAGGCGAAACCATTGTCGTCACCAAGGTCGTTGCCGATACCAATGCAAACAATCCGAGCGCAAACAACGGCGGCTCCGACACAGGAGATATGATCGTTGCGGCTGCGGCGGTAATGGCAGTTGCGGCGGCAGTTGCGGTTATATTTGCAAAACGGCGGGAGCACTGACAAATTAATCTGCGAAAATTAAAAAAACAGTATTGATTTTCGCGTACTCTTATGATAAAATATAATCACGAATCATACCTTAATAAAATAAAAGCAAAGGAAAAATGAGCATGAAAAAACTTATTGCTGTTTTCATCTGCCTGGTGATGATCGCCGGAATTGCAATTGCGACCGTCAGCGCGGATGCAAAAATCCTGTTCTACGATCCGTTTGACACAAAAAAGGAAAATGACTGGCTGTGGGATTCTTCGAATTTCCATGTGAAAGACGGAGTTCTTATGGGCGATCCCACCGCAGTTATCCATCAGAGCGCATACGACCCCAAATACGGTCAGATCCGCCGTTGGAGTACCTTTACCAACAAAGTCGATATCAAAATCGTTGATTACGATGAGTCGAACTTTATCGGCAGCGGACTCTGGTGGAGAGACTACAACACCTCTTTTGAAGAGGAAAATGCCGGAGCAAACGAAGACGGCGAGATTTGGACCTACAGATACAATTATGTGACCAACTCCGTAATTCTCGAAAGCGACTATCTTACGAACAAGGGAATGACTGCGAAGACATATCAGCTTCCCCGCAATGCCGTAAAGATCGGTCCCGATGATGATCCGACTACGTTCTCCCTCGGCTGGAGAATTCAGCCCGGCAAGATCGAGTGCTACTTCAATAACCAGCTTGTTATTACCTGCACCGATGTTCCCGCTGACCTCGGAACTCACAGAGAATCCCCGATCCTTCTTATGAACCATAGCGCTTACGTTGAGTTCGACAACTTCGTAGTTGCAACCGTTGACTACGACCTCTTCAACAACAATCCGATCATCGATCCCGATGTTTCGGAGAGCGAGAGCGAATCCGAAAGCGAAAGCGAGAGCGAGTCGGAGAGCGAAAGCGAATCCGAGTCTGAATCCGAGAGTGAGTCGGAGAGCGAGAGCGTTTCCGAATCTGTGTCTGAGTCTGAGTCTGAGACGGATTCTGAGTCGGTCAGCGAATCCGAGAGCGACGACAAGACAGAGTCCGAGAGCATCGAGGATCCCGACAAGACCGAGACCACAACGGATGATATCGCCGATACCAACACAACCAAGCCCGACAACATCAACGGCGGCTCCAAGACCGGTGATGTGATCTTCGCGGTTGCGGCCGTTATGGCAGCAGCAGGCGTCGGCACCATCATTCTTGCAAAGCGCAAAGAGCACTGAGAATTTTAATGACTGAATCATTCCCGCTTCTTCGGAAGCGGGAATGGCTTTTATCGGGAAGAAGGCGGGGATTTCCGGCGCATCGGGTGCGTTTCTGCGGGAATCAGGGCGGAAAGGAAAACATAAACGTGCAGAACGAGGTCACAGCGAAGGACATAACTGCGGAGGTTCCCGCGGGAGTTGAAAAAACAGATGAAGAATACATGTCGGAAGCGCTGCGCGAGGCGGAAAACGCGGCCGAGCTCGGAGAGGTCCCGGTCGGGTGCGTGATAGTGCGCGACGGCAAAGTGATCGCACGCGCGGGAAACCGAAGGGAAAACGGGAAGTGCGCTCTTGACCACGCGGAGATCATCGCAATTGAGAAAGCCTGCCGCAGTCTCGGCGGGTGGAGGTTGCCGGGATGTACGCTTTACGTTACGCTTGAGCCTTGTCCGATGTGTGCCGGTGCGATAATAAACGCACGCATACCGCGGGTGGTGTTCGGCGCTTACGATAAAAAAGCGGGTGCGTTCGGCAGCGTCGTCGATCTCAACGCATATCCGTTCAACCATCATCCGGAGATCATTTCCGGCGTGTCTGAGGGCGAATGTGCGTCGGCGCTTTCTGGATTTTTCAAAAAAAAACGCAAAAGCTCAAAATGCTCCGAAGCCCCGATTTTACGGGAGCAATCGCCCGATCCGGCATATTCGGACTGCGGCGGGAATTTATAACATAATAATAAAATATGAAAATACTATTGATTTTTTCGTCCTCTTGTGATAAAATCTAAGAGAAGATCGGGGACTGTATCTTCGGTCTAATCTAAAGAAAGGAATGAATAGCATGAGAAGAATAGTTTCACTCATCGGTTGTTTGGCGTTGATTCTGACTCTCGCAGCGGCAACCACTACAGTTAATGCTGCCGGTTCGATTCTTTTCCAGGATGATTTTTCTTCCGAGGATCTTTCCAAATGGATGTGGGATAACACTGCATTTATTTGTGAAGACGGCGTTTGCAAGGGCGATCCCGCTGCGGTCGTTCATCAGAGCGCTTACGTGGACGGCGATGCGGCATGGGGTGTCAATATAGCATATAAAGTAGATGTGCGTGTTACCGACTACATGGATTCCACGGAGATCGGTCCCGGACTTTGGTTCAGAGATTACAATCTGACTATGGAAGAGGATGCAGAGACCGACGCCGAGGACGGCGAGGTTTGGCAGTTCCAATTCAACTACGTTAACCAGACATTCAAGCTTACAAGCGAGTACCTCACTAAAAACAACTTCGAAGAGCCCACCTACACGCTCCCTGAGGGAACGATCAAGATGGGACCCGACGAAAAGCCTACGACCTTCAGCATGGGCTGGCGTATCCGCTCCGGCAAGATTGACTGCTACTATAATGATAAGCTCATTATATCCTGCACGAATGTTCCGGCAGATATAGGACTTGTCAGACCGTCACCGGTTTGCCTCTGGAATCGCAGTGCCGATATCGAGTTCGACAATTTTATCCTGTCTACGGCGGATTACGACCTCTTCAACGAGGGTAGCATCCCCACGGACGACACCACTACCAAGGCTCCCGACGACACCAAAGTGGTGACCAAGGTCATTACGGATGCGGACGGCAATACTCAGGTAGTCACCGAAGTTGTCGCTGATACCGATAAGACGAATCCGAACGTAAACAACGGCGGATCGAGCACGGGCGATATGATCATTGCGGTAGCGGCGGTCATGATTGTCGGTGCAGCGGGCGCGGTTGTTCTCGGAAGACGCAGAGAACACTGAGAATACGGCGTTCTCAAATTATGTTGATTCTGCCCGGTGAAAGAATTTATAAAAATTCATGGAAAATTTCAAAAAGGTATTGATATTTCAGATCATCTGTGGTAGAATTGACTTGTTCAAAATGTATGTCCGCAAAAGGCGGCTTACATAAAAGAAATAAAAAAAGGAGAAAAACACAATGAAAAAGCTTGTTACAGCTCTTCTTGCAGTCATGATGATTGCAAGCCTTGCCAGCCTCGCTGCATTTGCAGACGGTGAGAAGACGGCATTCCATGTAATGGACACTACCGTTGAAGAGGGCGCTACCGAGGTTACCGTTACCGTTAACATCGAGAACACCCCCGCTGCCGGCATCACCGGTGCTAAGTGGTTCATCAATTATGATGAGGCTCTTACCCTTAAGAAAGCTGAAAAGGGCACCTTCACTGCTGAAGGTCAGTTCGGAACCAGCCAGAACCTCACCGATAAGCCCTACTCTTTCCTTTGGGCTCTCGGAACCGATGCAGTTAAAGTAGACGGTTCTCTCTGCACCGTAACCTTCACTCTCCCCGAGGGTGCTAAGGCCGGCGATACCTACAGTGTTTCCGTTACCTACTCTGAGGATGACACTCTTGACATGAACCTCGAGAGCTACAAGGGCTTCACCATGATCAACGGAACCATCAGCGTTGTTGAGAAGTCTGTTCCTTCCGACACCACTAACAAGGCTCCCGACGACACCACTAACAAGGCTCCCGACGACACCACCAAGAAGGCTGACGACACCACCAAGAAGGCTGACGACACCACCAAGAAGGCTGACGACAACAAGTCTGCCGCTACCGGTGACATGATCGCAGTAGTTGCAGCAGTTATGGTTGTTGCTCTCGGCGCAGCTATCGTTGTTAAGAAGGTTAACGTAAAATAATCAGATTTAACTGAATATTTTCCAAAGCACCCGAAAGGGTGCTTTGTTTTTGCCTTTTGCGAAATGCGGCGAAATAACGCGAGGAAAGCTGTTTCACATTCCCACTGAAATTGGTCGATAATAAGAATTTACCGACGAAAATATTTTTGAAAACTGTTGAAAACGTAGAAATTATATGATATAATATTTTCGGTATGAAGATACATATCAATTACTCCATATTAATGGATCGGGCAATCCCGAAGAAAGGATAAAAGCATGAAAAGAGTAATTTCACTTGTACTTATGGCAGCGATGCTCGTAAGTGTCGCAGTCGTCGGCGTAAGTGCTGCAAAGTATCTTGATGACGATTTCAGCGCAATACACGAGGATTGGTGGGTTTACGGAGGATTCTTCCCTGAGGTTGATAAGGGATATTTAGAGGGTTATTCCGATGCCGTAGTTCTTCAGACATCATATGATAACTCCCAGGGCGAAACCAATATGCAGGGCAACGGAGTTTGGGATCAGTACACCGTTAAGGCAGATATGATTCTCGTTGAGGCTGAGCAGGATGATCCTCACTGCGGAATTTGGTATGCCGACTATACCGGTGTAATCAATCCGGCTACAGGACTTCCGAGTGAAGCAAGAAACCCGAATAAATTCCACATTTGGTATTACCCGCTTACCGGTACTTTCACTGTAGAGCGTGAGACCAACGAAGAAGGCAACGTTGTACTCTTTACCAAGGAAGATAAGAATTACAAGTACAAGATGGAAGAGGGCGATGATCCGATAACTATTTCTCTCGGATACCGTGCAGAGAAGGGCAAACTTTCCTTCTATGTAGACGACAAATTCCTCTATGAGACCGAGTTTGAAAGCATCGGTACCTACAAGACTCCGATCGTATTCTGGAACCGCGGACTTCAGCTCAGATTTGACAGAGTAGTTGTCGGCGATCTCGATGAGATGTACCTCCCGAAGCCGCCCGTAACCCCCGGCGACCTCAACGGCGATGACAAGATCAACCTGGTTGACGTTGTTCTTCTTATCCGTTACCAGGCAGGTTGGGAGAACCTCGGCATCAACGAAGAAGCAGCTGACTTCGACGGAGACGGCAGCGTCGGAATGAAGGACATCATCCTTCTTCTCAGATCGCTTGCATAACCCGATTTGATTTATAAAAAAGCCCTCGGATTTTCCGAGGGCTTTTTGCGTGCAGAAAGTAATTAAAAAACGCAAGCCTTTCAAAAAAGTCGAGATAAACTTTATAGGTTTATACAGTATAGTTATGATTGCCTTTTACAAGAAAATACTCAAAAAGTATTGAAAAATGTGGAAATTATATGGTATAATATTTTTAGTATAAATATATCAGCTGTTCTATATTGCTAGAGTGGTAATCCCGAAGAAAGGACAAAAGCATGAAAAGAATAATTTCGCTTGTATTTGTGACGCTGATGCTCGTAAATATTGCGGTATCCGGCGTAAGTGCTGTTAGGTATATTGATGATGACTTCAGCGCGGTGCGCGAAGATTGGTGGGTTTACGGAGGATTCTCTCCCGAAATTGATAAGGGATATTTAGAGGGTTATTCCGATGCCGTAGTTCTTCAGACAGCATATGATTACTCTCTTGGTGAGACCAATATGCAGGGCAACGGAGTTTGGGATCAGTATACTGTTAAGGCAGATATGATTCTCGTTGAGGCTGAGCAGGATGATCCTCACTGCGGAATTTGGTATGCCGACTATACCGGTGTAATCAATCCGGCTACAGGACTTCCGAGTGAAGCAAGAAACCCGAATAAATTCCACATTTGGTATTACCCGCTTACCGGTACTTTCACTGTAGAGCGTGAGACCAACGAAGAAGGCAACGTTGTACTCTTTACCAAGGAAGATAAGAATTACAAGTACAAGATGGAAGAGGGCGATGATCCGATAACTATTTCTCTCGGATACCGTGCAGAGAAGGGCAAACTTTCCTTCTATGTAGACGACAAATTCCTCTATGAGACCGAGTTTGAAAGCATCGGTACCTACAAGGCTCCGATCGTGTTCTGGAACCGCGGACTTCACCTTAGATTTGACAGAATAGTTGTCGGCGATCTCGATGAGATTTATCCGTCTGAACCTCATGTACATGATTTTTCGGGCAGAGAGGAATTGATCGATTCGGCTACATGTACAAAGGAAGGCTGCAAAAAAGTTTATTGTACCGGAGATGGGTGCGATGAGTACACGGTTGTAGCCATACCCAAAGCTGCGCATACGGCGGGCGAATGGGAGATTATTGACCCGGCGATCTGCAAGCAAAGCGGGACTAATGTAAGGAAATGTATCGGCTGCGGCAAAGTTATGGAAACCGCGAATGTGGATATGCTGAAACATACATATGTAGATACTGTTACTCCTCCGACACCGACATCTCAAGGATATACACTTCACAAGTGCGCGGTTTGCGGTTATCAATACATGGACAGTTATACGGACTATGTGGAGGAAAATCCTGCACAAATTATAATTGAAACGAAAAAGACGCGAGCCGGAAAAACGGTTTTGGTAAATGTAAAATTACAGGACAATCCCGGGATATGGGGCATGGACCTCGCGGTTAATTATGATAAGAAGAAGCTGACGTTGAATTCCGTAACAAACGGGACGGTGTTTGCGGATAACGAGTGGACTAAGGGTAATCTTTTTGGCGAGGAATATATCCTTTCATATGAAGCGGACGAATTTGACAATATAACGGAAAACGGTGTGATTGCCACCTTGGAATTTACAGTAAGTGAGGATGTGCAAACAGATGATTTCTATGAGATTTCCGTTTCGTACATGAGCGGTGACATTATCAATGCTGATTTCGAAGAAATTAAGCCGATTGTTACGTCAGGCGGTATAAAAGTAGTCAAAGTGATTTACGGCGATTTAAACGGAGATGGTGTTGTCAATAAAAAGGATTCATTGTTAATGAAGATGTACCTTGCGGACAATACAACAGATATCGACCAAGAAGCTGCGGATGTATTTTCGGATGGAGTAATTAACAAAAAAGATTCGCTGTATTTGAAACAATTCTTGGCAGGTTTAGATGTTGAATTGGGAGCATAAAGGAAATATAATGCGACAAAGATTTTTGTTATTATTGTTAGCAGCAACACTTTTTTCGATGAGCTTTGCTGTCACTTCGACGCTCGCGGTATCCGAGCCAGCGGTTTCGATTGAGAAAAAAGATGCTTATTCCGGCGATGAAATTTCAATTGCAGTGTTTATTGCAAATAACCCGGGTATTTGGGGTATGGATTTGCGGATATCGTTTGATAAAAACGCTATGACACTTGTAAGTGTTGAAAACGGCGGTTTTTATCAGAATTCCGAATGGACAGAGGGAAATTTGAGCGCGGATATGTATACGCTCTCCTATGAGGCAGACGGGCTTGAAAACATATTGACCACTTCGGGCACACTTGCGATACTGAATTTCAAAATTAATGAAAATGCGATACCCGGTACATATGAAATTAAAGCTGCGTACAATGATGGGGATATTATTAATGTTTCATTTGACGAAATTGAGTTTAATATTTTCAACGGAAGTGTGACGGTGAATGACAGTAAGTCCACTTACACCCCCGGCGACCTCAACGGCGACGACAAGATCAACCTCGTAGATGTTGTTCTTCTTATTCGTTACCAGGCAGGCTGGGAGAATCTCGAAATTGTTACAGAAGCAGCTGACTTCGACGGCGACGGCAGCGTTGGAATGAAGGACATCATCCTTCTTCTCAGATCGCTTGCATAACCCGATTTGAATTATAATAAAATCCCTCGGAAATTTTGAAGTGCCCTCCAAAAGTTAGACAAAGAATACGGATAAAAATTGATCAAGCTACCGAAAGGGCTT
>ERZ772893.3782-NODE-3782-length-10264-cov-3.677735_pt1 | contig 10264 bp, 9 predicted proteins | sample MGYA00511482_ERZ772893 | MGnify/ENA primary metagenome ERZ772893 (study PRJEB29015, sample SAMEA2737687) | human gut metagenome | biome: human gut; feature: human-associated habitat; material: faeces | place: China | collected 2012 ...
GTACTTGTTTTATCAGACTCATATCCTTTGTTGTTCCTGCCATGACTGTGCTGTTGCGTATAAATTTATCAGCACAAAGGAAACTGAAACCGGAGAAAGAATGAACGGATATGCTCCGGAAACGAAGATATACGCAGACAATTCTATGCACGATTGAACGGATATACTCCGGAAAATCTGAAGGCATACGTCTAAAGTGAACGGGTATGCTCCGGAAAAAAGGTGCTACAACCTGCAATTCTCGGAGGTGGACGGATATGCTCCGGAAAAATCGAGATTTTAATGTCTGGTTATCCATTTTTTCATCCTTTTAGGGGATGAACGGATATAAAATTGTGCTTTTAAAGGCTATTTTATGCTTTATAGGCTGCCGGAAAGTGAACGGGTATGCTCCGGAATATGTAACTGCGGGTGTTGGCGAACATTCTTATATGAACTATCTGAAAGTTCCTGCCAAAATAGATGAATTTTGTGCCATATTGCAAGCGAAGCAAAAGACAATGGGAACATTTCGGGAACAATATGAATTAAGCTTCAATGTCCACCTTAATTTAGTAACTATTCATCCGTGGATAGATGGCAACGGAAGAACTGCCCGATTGCTGATGAACTATATTCAGTTCTGTTATCACCTTTTCCCGACCAAGATATTCAAAGAGGATAGGGAAGAATATATTCTTTCCTTGCGCCAATGTCAGAACGAAGAGACCAATCACCCTTTCTTGGACTTTATGGCTTAGCAGTTAAAGAAATCACTTGCTTTGGAGATTGAGCGATTCTATGCTTCACGAAAGGAAAGGTTTAACTTTATGTTTTAAATCTTCAAAATATCTCTATAAATAGGGACATTTATTGAATAACAAAAGGGCAACTTGGATAACCGGGAACAAATCAAAGCCAGACGGGAAGTCATAATGTGGTGGAAGGCTTACAAAATTATCATTCTAAAGGATGCCAACTTTCAGCCAGATCAAGGTATTTATCCATATATACATTAATCGAATACACGAAAAGAACACTTTTCCCTACACGAATACATCGGAAAGGGGGATAGTAGATAGGAATGTTCATCGTGTATTTTTGACATGCAATTTTCGCTTTTTTGAATATATCTACAGCTTGTTGCTCTGTAGAAAATCCTATTTCAATTATGCCAAATCCTTCACACCATTCTTCAGGATCTTCATATATTTTACCTCCTAAAAGTTCTACAATGAAGATGTTACCTTGTGTGAAATCAATATTCCCGATCTGCAATTTTTTCTTGATTTTCTTTATTGAACTAGTGATCGTTTCTCGGCTTTTTTTATTATCATACAAACCTTTTGATTTCAAATACACTTCTAATTCACGTGCATACGATTTGCTCTGTGATTTTTCAACTGAATATATTTCTGTTATACATCTCTTTTCTTGAGCTGAAGAGATAAGACTCGTTAAAAATAGACCTATGAACAGGACTAATAATTTATAAATATTTTTCTCCATATCTTTTTATATTTAATGTTATCTTTTTAACTATTTATTGGTACTAAAGAAGGTTTCGATGCAGCCTCAACATACACAATAAATTTCTCCGATTGGACCAAAGCTTCTTCCGTTTTTGCATTCGAATATAGTAATAATTTCCGATTTAATTCTCCCATTCTACCATTACAAATCCCTATACACCCATACATGTTACACCCTAATTTTGGATCTCTTGGCCCAGCATGCAACAAATGCCCTCCATATATTCTCCAAGCATCACCAGAAGGACTTTCACCACAATATGCTAAAATAAATTCACGAATCGTATAAGTTGCTTCATCCTGTAATCCCTTAACCACCGCTACTCCATTTTCATATTTTACTCCAAATCTTATAGCCTCGTAATTCTCAATTATAGACTTCCCCGTTGAATCTATAGCTTCTAGGACGACATTATACAATGGGACATAATATCGTTCTGTTGTTGTCCCAATTCTCACAACAGCTTGTTCCCCCGTAGTAGAACTTTTTATTGTTAATTTTATATCTCGAATACATTTACATGGATCAGAATGACAAATTTCACATTTACAAGGACCTTTACAAATCGAACAACACGTGCAATTACTCCCTCCCGGGCAATTTGGTGTCCCATAAGGACATTCATTTTTATCTGGCTTATAATCTCCTCCTGATCCTTCCCCCGTTCCTGGCTGAGGATCCGGATCCTGAACCCAAACTGATTCCGTGTGACACTCATCCCTGACATATTCCTCGTAACAATTCACTTCCACGTATTCTCGACCACCGCTTTCGGTTGTCTGCCAGTAACCCGTGCATACCCTCCGGTATACCGGGTAACAATAAGTAACATTCTCGTAATGTCCTCCCCGGGCTAAACCAGAATTTTCTAGCATCTTTACCGTGTGCGTGATTTTCCCGTTAGAGTAACGCCAACCGTTAGCGAACGAACCGTCCAGCTCGTGGAAATAAACATAACCGTCAAAATCTTTCTCCCGGGAAAGATACGTTGAACGGTACACGTTGAAATTCTTTGCATCCATGTACTCTTTAGAAGGGATCAACGTCATGAAAAAACCTTGGGTTGTCCCTTTCTTCTTGTTCGTCAAGATGACAAGACGGGTTAAAGATTGAATGTACATCGAGTTTCCCGTTTCATCATAAGCTATCGCGTTTTCGGGCAAGGTGAAAAGAGTACGGGAATAAGCCCATATCGGAACCTCTACCGTGCGATACTCGTCATTGGAACTCCTCACGAAAGCGTAAGACCACGCGGGAACCATCATGCTGAATAACGGATGAGTTTCTCCCGCCCGGGCAAGCGAAGCATCCTGTCCATGCTCTTCAAACCAAGCTATAGCCTTTCGAACTTCCGGATCCGTTATCCCATTTAACATCTCGTTTATTCCTGCATTATCGGGATCAGCCAACACGTCCGGTTCGTCATCATAGCAACTGACGAACACGCCACTTCCCAGAATAAACAAAAATAACAATAACACGTAATTTTTTTTCATTGGCATTTTGTTTTGATTTCCTGTTCTATTAATTTAACTCTCTCTAACATGAAAAGTAACTCCGGAGATCTTACTTTTATTTTCTTGCATGATAAACTATCTATTAAATCCTCCACTTGTTTCATATCGCCCAATTTGTACTTCATCTCCATTCTCAAGTACAACGGCCTGAAACGATTAGGAATCAAGTTACCCGCTTGTATCCATACCACTTCCGCAGCATCATAACATCCCAAGTTTTCCATGGCAATACCCTTTTCCACGCAACACCCGTAAGAATGATACAAGCATACCCCACGATCAGCTACCTCCAAGGCCTTCACGTGTTCTCCCGACTGGTTTAACAACAAGGAACAATTTGCCAGAAAAAAAGATGAATTCATCAATGGACGATAACGAACATCTACCTCTTCGGCTAACACGTGTCTATTCGCCAAACAGTTTTCCCAGTTTCTCACCGCTTCTCGGTAAGGCCAAACCGCTTGGCAACAAAACAATATTCCCACGATTCCGGTCAACACCCCCAACCATTTCCCGTTAATCTCTAACATCCCCGGCAGGCTCGAGGATAGCATCCCGATAAACACGATGCATATCGCTTTCGTCTGCAATTGCGATGAAGGGTATGAAAAAAGTGAAAACACGAGCCATGCCAACAATACTCCCCGAATAACATGAATCTCCTTGGTACAACAACCACCCATCTTATTTCTTCTAAAAACTAGATATAATAATACCACTATAAATAACAAACCAAAAATCCCCTGCTCCACGCCTATTCGCAAAAAATCATTAAAAGCATACAATGTTTCATCCGCAAGCATTCGCTCGACCTCGTTTCCCCCTCCCACGAAATAATTCTCCTGATATGCCATATAATTATGTTGAAACCCGTTTAACCCCGTTCCCCACGGGTGTTCGTAACACATCTGACCGGAAATCTTCCAAATTAACAAACGTCCTAAGGCTGAATTTACTTTATGCCACGTACCCATCCCGGCCCCCAGCAACACTCCCGAAAATAGCAACAAGATACCCCATTTTTTCAACCTTCTTAGCGAATCCGTTTCTTTATAAAATAAATACCCCCCTCCAACAGCAAACCCTAGCCATGCTGCTCGTGAATTTCCCATGAAAAGCAAGTACACGATTAGAAATACCCCTAAACCACAAAACATCTTTGCCACACGAGAAGAAACTAGCGTCATTTCCCCACATAAAATTATACCCACGCAAGCGACGAAACAACTCCACATACCTGTATTCAAAAAACTCCCATGAACTAAACGCATGCCCCTTCCCGGGTAAAAATATTGAGTCTGGCAAGCAATACCATACCACAACTGCCATAAAAGTAAAAAAAGAAATATCCAGAATACCAGTCTCATTTGCTGTATTCCCAAAATACGGACAGCAATATATAACAAACCACACGCCACGTGCATGAGTAATACTTCCCGATCCAGTTGCTCCCAAGAAAACAGGTATAACACGATGATATATAACCCACACACTAGCAACAAAACATCTATTCCCGACAATTTAAAAACCAAAGATTCTTTTTTTGCAAAACGCCATGACCAAACAAATAACAAACAAAACACAAGTATAAAAATCATGTCACCAGCCTTCACTCCTTGAAAAAAGCATGTTTTACTCACGCTTACCAAAGGAGAGAAAAGATAGAATAATGCTAAAAGCAACATCCCTACTTCTAATTTTTTACAAAGCTGCATTAACATCTCTCTGACTTTTTCTAAAAACTACAAGTTCAACTTAATTAACCCTATTTCCAAACCTTGAGTGATCCCATACAATGCCCCCTCTTTCCGGTCATAACTAATCCCTGTCAAAGCATCGCCAAAATAAAGCGTCCGTATCAGGTTCCCCGCCCAGTCGTACACGAGCAGGCAATTAGATTCAAAAGCCCGGCCCCGGTCCATCTTGTAGGTTTTCCCGGAATAAAGGGCATACACCTTATCTTCTGTTACTGCGACATCCAGAAAACCGAAACGGTTCCCCTGACAATAAACTACTCGTGGAGAAGGGGTTTCCGACACCTCGACTTCCGGGTAATGCAACCGGACCAATCGTACCCGCTCGATAGAATCTGCCGTCACCCGGCAAAAATCGATCACCCCGCTATACATGTCGGCACAAACAAACGCTCCCCCATCCGGACGAACACGCAACACGTTACTGGCGTAAAGCATCGCTTTTGTCTTTTCCCGCAAGCCGGGATAACCGGGATGATCCGGGTAAGAAAGAAAATAACGGGCGGATTGATCCGGCAAGGAATACAACAGGTAGCGTCCCTCGTCATACAACCCCGTGGCAATCACTCGATCTCCCACCCGTGCCGCGATCAAGTGTTGTTCACCCGAGGGGAGTTTAATCACGGTCTCCGAGTTTCCAGAACGAGCAAGAAACGAGACCGCGTTCACGACCAGCTCGCCCTTCCTGAAATCCAAGGCCGTCACGGTCTCCCCGTCGAACGAGTTGAACGAACTCAAACTCCGGAAACGATCATTCGAAGATTCACCACGCCCCATTGGATCCATCGCCCCCGGATGATTCAAATCAATTGTCTTGATCCCTCCATACTCCACCCCAGTTTCCACGACAACCCGGCTTCCTTGTTTCGCAAACCCGTTCACTTTCTGTATTCCCCACTGGGATATATCAGCCAAACGAGTAGTAATAACCCGTTCATCTTTAACAGCATTCAAGTTATCTTCCTCTATGCGATGATCCGCACATCCCAGAGAAAGACTCCCTAACAAACAATATAATACCAGATGTTTCATTCGTCCTTCATTGATATACCGTGAACTTTAATTCCATTCTCAAAACAATATCCTCCTGCTTGAGTGCAATGCTTGAAACCTACTCCTGCTTCTGGGGAGCCCAAAGCCTCGATATTTTCCAAGGCCAACGTTGAATCACCCTCACTACTTTTTTGAAAACTCAAATTCACATTCAGCGAAATCATGCTTGCTAGAAACACTGAAATTATTAACACGTACCACATCCTTTTCATAACTATAAATTTTTGGGTAAAAATAAGCCTTTAGAGCTTATTTTTCGAATAAAACGGTTGCACAAGGGTTGCAAAATCAATATCTTTGATACGAGGAAAAAAACACTGAAAATGGGTCGGAGTTCAAAATATTACTGGTTTATTGCCATTCTTGCCGGGCTAATCATCCTGTTTAGCCAATTATTTTACATCATGCAATTGCACCGGCATGAAAAGACAATATACATGGCCCAACAAAATGAATGGATTACTAACGCAATTTATGAATTTAACATGAAAATGGCAGATCCAAAACAAACTGTCAGTTTCAATCCAAAAAATAATCGATTAACCTATATTATTAACGACCAGATTTCCCGTTTTCAATTAAAAACGGAAGACAAAATACATCAAATCATCGAACAAAGTGATTACGACATACAAGACCCTTCTCGTTGGACCTTACAACATTTTTACAGCTACCTGCAAGCAAAACGAGATTCCAGCGCCATCGAGAACCTGCCCATCAATTTTGCCATCAAGGATAGCATCAACCAAATGAAAGCCTCCTATCCATCCAGTTGGATCCCACCTCGCTCGTGCGAATTAAAGATGCCATTAGGTTTTCTTACTAAAGACACGTTATACGCCTCCTATAATTACCCTTTCAAACTATTCCTAAATTTGGCTGGCAACCAAATCCTGTTAACTCTTTTCGTCGCCCTATTACTTATTTTTTGTGTCATTTCACTTTTCCACACGCTCCGCTGGGAAAAAAGAACCGGAAAATACCGGGAGGTTTTCGTGCACAACATCGTGCATGACTTGAAACGCCCTATCGAAACCGAACTCAAACTTCATCGCGTACTTTACAAAACTCTTTCCCCCGAACAAAAAATCTTACTGGAAAAGAGCACTACCGGGTTGAATGATATGTTACGATCCATCAATCGCATGTTGCTCCAATCCACGAATGCTCACGGCTTACGATTGAAGATCAAAGATTTCGACCTGTATAAAATGCTGGATGAACTGAGTAACCCGGATTCATGGAACATCGGGAAAGAAAAACAGGCAGACATTCGACTCGAATACCTTTCCAATCGGCACGTGATCGCAGGCGATCCTAATTTTCTACAACCGGTTTTCATAAACCTGATTGACAATGCATTCAAATATACCGGGGAAAAAGTACATATACTGATCACGTGTGAGGAAACCGACCGGAACACGATCCGCATCAAGGTGAGAGACAACGGCACGGGAATCTCGCCCGAAGCCTTGAAACACATCTTCGAACGATACTCCAGAGGAGATCATCAAGGCGACACGAAAATCAATGGCCACGGGCAAGGTCTGTACTTCGCACGCATGATTGTCCGGGCACACGGGGGAACGATTACCGCGGAAAGCAAACCGGGAACGGGATCAACCTTTATCGTAACATTACCTGTAAAATAAAACAACATCATGGGAAACAAGATGAGAATTCTTTACGCCGAAGACTATGAACTCGATGCTGAACTGACCAAAATTCTCCTGGAAGAACACGAATTCACCGTGGACATCGCCGCAGACGGGAAAAAAGCATGGGATGCCTACAATCGTCAAAAGCCCGATATTCTACTACTCGATCTCAACATTCCTCGGAAAGACGGGATCGAAGTCACCCGGTTGATCCGGCAGAAAGACCCGCACACTCACATCATCATCTACACCTCCCACGGGGAACCGGAAAGAGAAATCGCCGCACTAGATGCCGGGGCTGATGAATTCATTCCCAAAGACCGCACTCCGGATGTTTTAATCGCCCATTTGAAAATCTTGCGCCAGAAAATGATCGCCCACTTAAACCTCCCACACGTGTACGAACTCTCCCCCATCACAACGTTCAACGCTGTCGCACGCACGTTAACCATCCAAGGAGAAACCATCCTGCTAGGCTCCGGTGAAGCACGTCTTTTACAATTATTATGCGCCAAAAGCAATCAAATTTCCCACATGGACTACCTCATGAAGGGAACATGGGAAGGAGGCTCCTTCGGTAAAAGAAAAAGGGTGAAGGAATACGTGTGCCGGATCAGGAAACCATTAAAAAAGGATCCGTCCATCCGGATCGAATACATAGGAAATGATTACGAGGAAGGATATATACTAATCACCACCCCTTTCCCCGCCCCAGCCCTATCGTCACCTGTCATCCGGTCATAACAGCCCATATAGCAAATATACAACACGATTCACCCGACATACAAACATAATTGTATGAAAAACCAATTCTATAAAATAGGAAATAAGAATAAATAGACTCCCGCAAGAATAATTTCAACGTCCTATGTAAGCTATGTCATTTTTTATAATTTTGCGGAGATTATCACCATAAAAATAAAGAAATGAAAAAAATCTTGTATGTATTATGTCTGCTTACGACTCTTGTAGCGTGTAGCGATGACGATGACAAAATTATTACCGATTATGACAAACCGTACACGAAGTTACCCTCTTCCGAATTAAGAACTTTAATCGAAGACAATATCAGTTCATGCGAAGCGTTGGTCAAGGAGTTTAGTGAGATGGATGAAAATAATGAGATATTCGATTTAATAAGGTATTATGATATAAACTTGAGTTTCAATATTTCCGATTTTATAAACTCCCGAAGTTCAGACTCAAGCAAAGAAAACACATTTACCGGAATGAAATTAGTTTGGAACAAAGACAAACAGGACTTCGACACGACCATCAATGCAGCCGGATTCATGGAAGTTCTCTTCCCCTCTTCCAAAACAGATCAGTCCAAAAATGATCTTCGTTTCATTGCAACGATTGATTATAGTACCGGTGTCTGCCTTAAAATGGAAGTTTACAAGGGTGAAGAAATTCTATTACACAAAGTACAGCAATATAACAAAGAAACTTCCGAAGCCATACAAATAGTAAAATGTCCTCCTTACAGCCAAATGGTCAAGATGGAAATAAATTACGATGATATTGTCTCCCGATTTATCATGAGAAGAATGCCCAAAGAGGTCATTGTACAAAAGGACGGAGGAGATTATTACAGCCTTTCAATGAATATCGAAAATGGCAACTTAGATTTAGTGACAGATTTCAATAACATCCGGATTCGCTCTACATTCGAACAATATAACAGCATACAGGCGTTAATTGAGGAAATATATTACACGAATGAAGGACGTTATGACGAGTTGGTTACAGAACTTTTCAGAAAAAATATGCGAGAGAGTGTTATTGTTTTCACGGATAAAGATGAGAAAATCGGAGAATGGGAATTCGTGGAACTGAAACGAAATGGAGAAAGCCCTTTCCCTCTTTGTAAATGTATTTTCCAAGATGGAACAGAATTATTTTTCCATTTGTATACATTTATCTAGTATCCTGTAAAGATTTCTTTCCCCGGTTTTCAAAAGAGCCGGGGAAATTTCTGTCTAATGAATCCCTGTACGCCCCAATTTCTCGTTTAGTTTACGACGAATGACATTGATGGCATTCTTGCGCTTGAGGAGTTCCACGATTTGCGAAGGATCTTTACTATTCTGTGATTCAAGGATGCGATTATCTATATCCCGAGAGAGCATCTCCACTCTTCGCATTTTGTAGTTATCTAGTATTTTAGGTAGAAGTTCTCCAAGTTTCATTTGTTCCGTCTCGACAAAACTATCCATCTTGTACCAAATCTTGCTTAACTCGTAAGGTTCGCTCAGGATATTGGCAGCCATGGTACTGACTTTTATATCCGGGTAAGAGATAAAATAACGGGCCGGGATAAACGACGGCGACTCGTACTGACGCTGGTACTCCTGTTGCATCGTGCGGAACACAGGGTTCAACAATTCCAAATCATCCTCACTAAGCTCCCGGATGATGAATTCCCCGACGCTCACACTTCGCATATACCCGTTACGTTCCTCCTCGTACAACTCGCTATCCCCGAATAAAAGCAGGTAACGAATCAGCACGCTCTCCTCGATGTCACATGGAGTAGCGCCTCTTACCGGGGTTGTCACTTGCAACTCCGGTGTCGTGACAGGAGTCCTAGACGGCTGCTCCTCATTTTTCAACCGGACCTTGGCAATTTCGGTATATAAAACCCGTTCCTCAACGTCCAGCTGGTGGGCAGTTTCCCGCACGTAAACGGAACGCACGATGTTATCCGGAATCTTGGCAATACTTCGCACGATGTCCGTGATCAGGCGAGCCCGTTCAACCGGATCAT
>ERZ772893.3784-NODE-3784-length-10260-cov-3.036747_pt1 | contig 10260 bp, 6 predicted proteins | sample MGYA00511482_ERZ772893 | MGnify/ENA primary metagenome ERZ772893 (study PRJEB29015, sample SAMEA2737687) | human gut metagenome | biome: human gut; feature: human-associated habitat; material: faeces | place: China | collected 2012 ...
TGATTTCCAAAATAGTGGAGAAAAATCTGCAAAGGTCTTTTCTTCCGGTATTCTTCCGTGGTCATGGGTAGAATCTCCTTCAATAAAATGTATTTTTATACAATATAGCAGATAATTTCAAAACTTGCAATGAAATGTGGAAAATTTTTCGGCGGTGTGGTATGATCGGGGAAGGTTAGTAGAAAATCCAAAGGAGATCATCTATGGAAATTATCACCCAAACCCCGGATCTTGTGATCTGCATCAAGCCTGTGGGAGTGGATTCGGAAAAGGAAATGCCGCAGCTTCTGGCGCAGGTGCTGCCGGGGGAATTCTTCCCCGTACACCGGCTGGATATGGGCGTGGGCGGGCTGATGGTGTTTGCCCGCAGCAAGCAGGCAGCGGCAAAGCTTGGCGCCCTCATTGCCCAGGGGCAGCTGAAAAAGGAGTACCTTGCCCTGGTTCATGGCTGCCCGGAGGAGAAGACGGGCCGCATGGAGGACCTGCTGTGGAAGGACAGCCGGAAGAACAAGGTCTTCGTGGTCAAGCGGCAGCGCGCCGGGGTGCGCCCTGCGGCGCTGCGCTATCAGGTGGTCCGGGCCGGGGAGGAGAGCCTGGTGCGCGTTTTCCTGGAGACGGGCCGCAGTCACCAGATCCGTGTCCAGTTTGCGTCCCGGGGCTTCCCTCTGGTGGGGGACCACAAGTATGGCAGCCGGGCAAAGGAGACGGAAATTCGCCTCTTCTCCGCCGGTCTGGAATTTCCCTGGAACGGAAAACGGCTGCGCTTTGAGGCGCAGCCGGAGTGGGTATGAAAGAAGCGGGTTCGCTGGAAAAAGCGGATATTTGCTTATGCATTGCGCGGCGGATACGGCAGCTGAATGCCGGATTCCACGGATTCTCTGTGGGACCGTTCCAACGCAAGAAGGGCTTGCTTCATTGCCAGTCCGCCGCCGTAGCCGGTAAGGCTTCCGTCTGCACCGATGACGCGGTGGCAGGGGATGGCGATAAAAACAGGGTTTGCGTGATTTGCCATGCCAACCGCGCGAAAGGCCTTCGGGTGTCCAATGGCCCGGGCGATGTCTTTATAGCTGCGGGTTTCGCCGTAAGGGATCTGCTGCAGTGCTGCCCAGACCTTTTCCTGAAACGGAGTCCCGTGCAGCCGGTACGGAAAATCAAATACCCTTCGCGTCCCGGCAAAATATTCATCCAGCTGCCGAAACACCGACTCCACCAGCTCGTTCGGTGCATCGGCTTTTGCATCGGCCTGGGGGGTCTTCAGTGCCGTGACCGCGCCGTCTTCCCAATCCAGTTGTATGGCGCCCACCGGCGAATGATAAATGGCGGTTCCTTTCATGGCATTGGCGGCGCTCAGCGGAACCGGACGGCCAGCCAGCGGTCCATTTCCATGCGCTTGGCCCGGGCATCCATGCGGGAGGTCAGGTCCTTCAGAAGGGTCTCCCAGTCCTCAGCCTTGCGGCTGCCGTGGACACGGGTGACGATGTAGGGGCACTGGGGGAGCTTGCGCTTGCCGAAGGCCTGGGTAAAGGGATGCAGCACCCCAAGGGCCATGGCATAGGGAGCCATGCGGAAATAGTAGCTGCTGTCCGCGGCCAAAAGCCGCTGCACGTCCTCGGCGGGCATATGGGAAAGATAGTGCCGCAGTCCCCGCAGCTGGGCAACCTCGTGCCGGTTCACCTCGGACCGGCGGCCGCCCCAGGCGGCAGGGAAGCCCAGCAGGATCTGCCCGGCGCACTCCGCCAGGGGAATCCAGACGACCTTGGCAATGAGCCCAATGATGAGCCATACCGCCAGGCTGATGCCAGCCAGCAGGAAGCCCGTCCTGTCTCTGCCGATGACGCAGAAGGCAGCCTTATGCAGCTGCCAGGCCGTCACCACGGCCAGCGCGCCGAAGAGCAGGCACAGCAGAATTTGCAGCGCCGTAATGGAGGTCATGTTCATGGCCATGCAGATGCCGCAGAACACCTGACTGGCGCAGAGCAGATAGCGATAGATGTTCCGCTTCCGTTCGGTGGAGCGGCAGATGGTATTTTCGCCGGGAATCATGGATTTCGCCTTGCGCAGGGTCTTGGCGTAGGCCAGGCTGGAGGCATCCACCACCCGCCGGTCTCCAAAGAGGCTGCGGAAGGTCCTCACCTCGAAGAGGCTGCGCTCGTTGCCCATATCCATGCGCTTGTGCAGCAGCACCCGTCGGCCGTCCACCTGAATGAGAATGTAGCCCAGCTGTGCCCAGCAGAGCACCATGGTGGTCAGATCCGCCCCTTTCAGGAACAGACGGCAGCCCAGCTCACCGGCGGTAATGCCCTCGGGGGGGATGGTGCAGTTCTCCCGCCGGGCGGGGAAGGTCCGCAGGAAGAGCAGCCAGTACAAAAGGGCTGCACCTGCCAGAATGCCCATGGGTACCAGCTCCGGATTGCCGGTGCGCTGGTAGGTACTGACACCGGGGAACATATCCGGGGACAGCGTCATGGTCATATAAACGGATTCGTGGTCGTTAAAGTCGGATTTGCTGCTGCCGGTGAGCATATTGCCGTTATACAGCAGGTTCAGCTCCGAGGCAAGGCCGTTCTGCTGATAGGTGCTGTAAAAATCCGGGGTAGAGGTGAATTCACCGGGCAGGGTAATGGTGTAGTTCATGGCGCTGATGGGATAGGCAAAGCCGCTGAGCAGCGGAAGCTCCAGCTTCAGATTGTCCTTGTCCACAATCTGCTTGCTTTTGTTCAGCGGGTCGGTCTTCATGGCCACGGTGACCACCTTGGGAAGGCTGTAGGAAATGGTGACCACATAGTCCCCCGGCTGTCCGCCGGTGACCCGGGTCAGGCTGACGACGGTCAGGGAGCCGGACTTGTTGGTGGCGGGGGAGGCACCGTTGACGGTGATATTGGAGGCGGTCCCGGGCAGGGGATAGCTCAGATTCTGATTGGCATCCTCCAGGTGAAGGTTCAGCGTCAGGCTGACCATGGCATCGCCGTCCACGTTGATGGTTGCAGTATAGTCCAGCCGGGTGGCCGCACTGACGGCATCGGCCCGCAGCGGCAGAAACGCAAGAACCAGCAATAGCACCCCAAAAATGTGCTTGATCCGCTTCAAAGCAGATACCTCCTATTTTGCATAGTTTTGCTTATTCTACCATGAAGGCATGTAAAATGCAAGAAAAATTCAAAAAAAGCCTAGGTGAATGGACAAAAAAGCCTCGCAGAGTTTGGCGGCGCAGGCCGCCAAATAGAATGAAATCATTTTCTGTCGGGGCGTGTACCTGACAGAAAATACTTCTCAGGATGCGGAGTGTAGAATTCGTGCGCCACAGGCGCACGAATTATGCGCGCAGCAGACTGCAAAAACTTGTCGGAAAAGCCCGTAAGGGGTTTTTCGACAGTGGGAGCCTAAGCCTGGCCGTTCTCTGCGGCGATTCGCTCCAGGGACAGCCGGAGATTGCCCTCCAGCAGAACCCCCATGCGGGAGATCATGCGCTCCACATCGCCGCGCATATCGGCGTTGAGCCATTCCAGCAGAATGCCGGTGACGGCGCACTTGTAGAAAAGTGTCAGATAGTGGATGTCCTCCTCGGAAACGGTCATCCCGGCGGTCAGGTGCCGGATGAGCCGCTCCATCCGCTCCTCGGAGACGCGATACAGGCTGCGCTCCAGATCCTCCCGATAGGCGGAGCGGTACACGTGATACACCGCCCGGCGGTTTTCCAGGGCAAAGCTGGTGCACGAGCGCAGACTCTCCTGCCAGGTGGTGACATTCTCCTGGAGAACCCGGTCCACCACGGCGGCAAAGGTGGCCCGCAGGAGATCGTAGATATCCTGATAATGGTAGTAAAAGGTGTTCCTGCTGATGCCGCAGGCACTGACAATGTCCTTTACGGTGATCTTGTCCAGGGGATTCTGGTTGAGAAGCAGCAAAAAGGTGTCCATGATTGCTTTTTCCGTCCGTTCCTTTGCCACCGAAGGGCCTCCTTTCGAAAATCGTATAATTATAATATTTTAGCATATTCCGCCTGTTTCCGCAAGGCAGGAAATATGCTAATCTTTTTCTGACAAATCCGGCACTTTGCCTATTTTTTCTTTTGGAGTTCTATGATATTCTAAAGTGTAATCTGGACAAAAATGCTGGTGGGAAAAGCTCCCCTCAGCACCCCATAACTTTTTAAGAAAGGAACCAATGCTATGGAACAAGAAGAAAAGTCCGAAGGCGGCGGGATGCGGAAAATCGCAGCGTTCATTGTGGACAAGCGAAACCTGTTTTTCCTGCTGTATGTGGTGGCGCTGGTGTTCTGCCTGTTCTCCCGGAACTGGGTCGAGGTGGAAAATGACATCACCACCTATCTGCCGGAGGAGACGGAGACCAGGCGGGGCCTGACCGTCATGAATGACAATTTCATCACCTACGGCTCAGCCCGGGTCATGATCACCAATGTGACCCAGGAGCGGGCACAGGCTCTGGCGGATCAGGTCGCGGACCTGGACGGCGTCTCCCGGGTGACCTTCGACAATTCTGAGGACCACTATCGCGGCACCGCAGCGCTGCTGGACGTGAGCTTCGATGGGACGGAGACGGATCAGGTGTCCATAGACGCCATGGAAAAGATCAATGAACTGCTGGAGCCCTACGACAGCTATGTGGACACCACCGTGGGCGAGGACAGCTCTGCGGACCTGGCAAAGGAAATGGGTGTCATCGTGCTGATTGCAGCGGTGATCATCGTAGTCGTGCTGACGCTGACCTCCAAGGCCTATATGGAGGTGCCGGTGCTGGTGATGACCTTTGGCGCGGCAGCCCTGCTGAATATGGGCACGAACTTTTTGTGCGGCAAGATCAGCTTCATCTCCAACTCCGTGACGGTGGTGCTGCAGCTGGCCCTGGCCATTGACTATGCCATCATCCTCTGCCACCGGTTCTCTGCCGAGCACGTGACGCTGGATACCCGGGAGGCCTGTATCGAAGCTCTGAGCAAGGCCATCCCCGAGATCTCCTCCAGCTCCCTGACCACCATCTCCGGCCTGGGCGCTCTGGCCTTCATGCACTTTGGCATTGGCCTGGATATGGCTGTGGTGCTGATCAAGGCCATTTTGCTGAGCCTGCTGTCCGTGTTCACCCTGATGCCGGGCCTGCTGGTGCTGTTCTCCAATCTGATCGACAAGACCCAGCACAAGGAGCTGCTGCCCAAGATCACGGCCATCGGCAAGCTCGATGTGAAGACCCGCTTCATCGTGCCGCCTCTGTTTGTGGCGCTTACGGTGTTTGCCTGCTTCTTCGCCAACCGCTGCCCCTATGCCTATACCTACAATGATCTGACCACCGCCAAGCAGAGCGAGAAGCAGATCGCCGTGCAGAAGATCAAGCATACCTTCGGCTACAACAATATGGTGGCCATCATGGTGCCCTCCGGAGACTATGAGAAGGAGGGGGCCATTCTGGAGACCCTGGACAAGGACAGCCGGGTGAAATCCACCATGGGCCTTGCCAATATCGAGGCTATGGACGGCTATGTGCTTACCGACGCCCTGACGCCCCGGCAGCTTTCCGAGCTGGCGGGACTGGACTACGAGGTGGCCCAGCTGCTCTATACCGCCTATGCCACGGACCACAGCCAGTACGGCGAGCTGATCAACGGCATTGGCGCGTATAAGGTGCCCCTGTTTGATATGTTCATGTTCCTGAAACAGCAGATGGAGGACGGCAACATCACCCTCAGCGGAGAGATTCAGGATACCCTGGATGACCTCTTCGACCAGCTGGATCAGGCAAAGGTCCAGCTGCAAAGCGATAACTACAGCCGCATGGTCGTCTATCTGGACCTGCCCGAGGAGGGAGACGATACCCAGAGCTTCCTGGACGAAGTCCACGATCTGGTCCGCTCCTACTACGGAGACGACTTCTATGTGGTTGGCAACAGCACCAGCGCCGTGGATCTGAGCTCCTCCTTCGCAGAGGACAATCTGCTGATCTCTATCCTGTCTGCGCTGTTTGTTATGCTGATCCTGCTGTTCACCTTCAAGTCGGCGGGCCTGCCCGTGCTGCTGATCCTGGTCATCCAGGGCAGTATCTGGCTGAACTTCTCCGTGCCTGCCATTGAGAATACGCCGCTGTACTTCCTGGGCTATCTGATCGTCAACTCCATTCAGATGGGTGCAAACATCGACTACGCCATCGTTATCTCCAGCCACTACACGGAGCTGAAACAGCAGTATCCTCCCAAGAAGGCCATTGTTGAGGCGCTGAACGCCTCCTTCCCCACCATCTTCACCTCCGGCACCATTCTGGCCGCCGCCGGCAGCCTGATTGCCGTGATGACCACCAACCCCGTCATCGCCACCATCGGCGACTGCCTGGGCCGGGGCACCATCATCTCCATTGTGCTGTTTCTGGCGGTGCTGCCCCAGATCCTGGTGCTGGGCGATACCATCATCGAGCGCACCAGCTTTGAAATGCCCGGCCTGGACCGGAAAATCCGCACGGCCAGCGGCACCATGCATGTCCATGGCCGCGTCCGGGGCTACATCAGCGGCGTGATCGATGCAGAGGTCAACGGTATCCTGACGGGCCAGATCAACGCCTCCATTGCCACCGGTGATGTGGAGATGGTGGAGGATCATCCCGCCTTAGAGGAAGGAGCGACGAAGCAATGAAAAAGAATCTTGTGCGCATCCTTGCACTGCTGCTGATTGCCGCCATGCTCCTGCCATTGTGTGCCCGGGCAGAGGAGAATACGGCGGAAGAGGACACCGAGCAGACGGTTTATGAAGAGTACCCTGTGTCCACGGCGGAGGACCTGGAAAAGCTTGCAGAGCTCTGCCGTCTGGACAGCGCCAGCAAAAATCTGAAGGTGATTCTGAATGGGGATATTGACCTGAAGGACATGGAGGATTTCCAGATCCCCACCTTCGGCGGTATCTTTGACGGGCAAAACCACAAGCTCTACGGCCTGGTCGTGAACCAGGACGGCTCTGCCCAGGGCCTGTTCCGCTACATCCAGGAGGGAGCCACGGTCAAAAATCTGGAGATCATCGGCCGGGTGACCCCTTCCGGCAGCTCCACCAAGGTGGGCGGCCTTGCAGGCGTCAACGCCGGAACCGTTGAAAACGTCAGCTTTTTCGGTGCGGTCTGCGGCATCAGCCAGGTTGGCGGCATTGTGGGCCTGAACGAGGTCAGCGGCAGAGTGGAAAAGTGCACCATGAAGGGCTATATCCGGGGCAGCAAGGTCCTGGGCGGCATTGTGGGCGAGAATGCGGGCGTTGTGTACGACTGCGTGAACAAGGCCAATGTGAACACGGTGCTGGCAACGGAAACCCTGTCCATTGAGGACATTACGGTGCCCAGACTTACCAGCGATGAAGGGGGCATCAACGGCTCCGACATCGGCGGCCTGGTGGGCGCCAGCAGCGGCGTGATCCGGCTGTGCCGGAATGAGGGCAATGTGGGCTATCAGCACACGGGCTACAATATCGGCGGCGTGGCGGGCTCCAGCAGCGGCTTCATGGCGGACTGCGTGAACTATGGCGACGTGTACGCCCGGAAGGAGGGCGGCGGCGTGCTGGGCCAGATGGAGCCCAACAACATGCTGGTCTACGATGAGGACACCCTGCAAAAGCTGGAAAAGGAGCTCAATACGGCCCAGGGCATTCTGAGCCGGGCGGCCTACGATGCGGGGAATGCCAACAGCACCATTCAGGACGGCCTGGTCCAGGTGGAGGCCTCTTTGAACGATGTGCTGGATGCCATCGACTATATGCTGGAGGTCGTCAGAGACAATACCTCCGTGGATGGCCCCAATCCGGACTGGAAGCCCGGGGACGATATTGAGCTGCCGGACATCAATGTGAACGACAAGGACGCCATCTGGGCCGCCGCAGGTACGGTGGGCGACCGGATGAACGACCTGGTCTGGCAGATCAGCTCCGTGAGCCAGTCTGCTGCAGAAGATGGTGGACAGGTCATCAGTGATCTGCAATCCCTGGCAAGCCAGATGAGCCGGGTGGTCAACGTCATGAGCGGCCGGGAGGAAAACGAGAATGTGGTGCAGGATGTATCCGGCGAGGACCTGGAAGCGGACTCCGCCGGTAAGATCCGCAGCTGCATCAACTACGGCACCGTGAACGCCGACATCAACGCCGGCGGCGTTGTAGGTGCGCTGTCCTGGGAAAACGACAAAGACCCGGAGGACGATTTGACCGTCCAGGGGGACAGCTCCCTGAATTTCACCTTCCGTACCCGGGCGCTGGTGTACCAGTGCCAGAACCGGGGCACCGTCACGGCCAAGAAGCATTGCGCCGGCGGCATCGTCGGCAAGACGACCCTGGGTGCCATTGTAGGCTGTGAGGGCTATGGCACGGTGGATTCTCCCGATGCCAGCTACGTGGGCGGCATCGTCGGCCAGAGCCAGAAGCAGGTCTCCGACAACTGGGCCAAGTGCCATGTGTCCGGCGGCAATCTGGTGGGCGGCATTGCCGGTGAAGCCTCCCAGCTCATGGGCAATCGCGCCCTGGTAACGCTGGAGAACGTCGGAGAGTATACCGGTGCCATTGCGGGCCGACTCTCCGGTGACGGGGAAAGCACGGAAAACCTCTTTGTCGGTTCCGGGGCATTGGCCGGTATCGACGGTATCAGCTATGCCGGCTCCGCCGAGCCCATTAGCTACAACCGCTTCATGGAGCTGGAAAATGTGCCGGAGTATTTTGGCAAGATGATCATCACCTTTGTTGCGGATGATGTGACCTATACCCGCCGGGTGGATTATAACCGCCGCCTGAAGGATGTTCCGGAGGTTCCGGAAAAGGACGGATGCAGCGGCGTGTGGGCGGACTTTGAGCCTGCCCATATCCGGGCGGACAAGACCGTCTACGCGGAGTATACCGATTTGCAGGCGGCAGCGGATACCGGCAGCGAGACGGGCCAGCTGGCCATTGCACTGGCAGAGGGTGCCTTCCCCTCCGGCGAGAACATGACGGCATCGGCCCTTGCTGCGGACCTGCCGGATGGTGCGGAGGCCGGATGGTGCCTGACGGAGGACGGGGCGCAGAGCCATGTGATCCATCTGCGCATGCCGGACAGCGAGAAGAAGTACACCCTCTATGTGGATACCGGAGACGGCTGGGAGGTTTCGGAGGCGACTCAGGACGGGAGCTACCTGATCTTCAGCGCTGCAGGCACCTCCTTCCGGGCTGCTCTGGCGGAGAAGAAGAGCGAGCTTCCGCTGATCCTTGTCTGTGCAGGAGCCGCTGCTGTGGTTGCCCTTGGGGCTGCACTGGTGCTGCATAAGAAAAAGAAGCGGAAGAAGACCGCTGCGAAGGCAGCAAAATAAGGAATTTCAGAATGCCCCGGTGTGGACGCAGAGGTCCACGCCGGGGCATTTTGCAATGGCTGTGGAAAAGTTATCCACAGGGGGTGTGGGAGCCCATTTGACAAGTATCTATAAATGTGCTATTATTCATACAGGGTTGAATTAAATGAACTGCATGGGGAAAAACTGCTGCATCCCCGGCGGTTCGGCCCATAAAAGGAAAGGAGAGAGAATATGCCGGAAATTCATATTGCGGTGGAGAACGGTGTGGCATCCCAGACGGACGGAACCGTCTATATCTGCGGAAGCGGTGATTTCACCGCCGTGTTTGCCTTTGGAGAACAATGGCAGGCTGAGGATCTGAAAACCGCCCGATTCCAGACAGAAAGCACCTATCAGGATGTGCTCTTTCGGGGCATGTCCTGCCCCGTGCCGGTGTTTACGAACGCCAGAAAGCTGGAGGTGGGTGTGTTCTCCGGAAATCTGCGGACCACCACGCCGGCCAGGATTGCTCTGCGGGAGGGCATCCGGAGTGCCTGGGGCCCTCCGGAAGACCCGTCGCCCAGCCTGTACGATCAGCTGTTGGAGACGCTGGAGGATACGGGCCTGCGCCTGGAGGAGGTCCGGGACGGCGTGGTGCTGACGGTCTTTTTCCGGGGCGGGGAACAAAGGGCATTCCTGCGGCACAGCGAGGTCTATGTGGGCAGCGGCCCTATGCCGGAGGGCTACCGGGTTCAGGTAGACCCCACGGGGGAGAAGCCACAGCTGCTTGTGCGGGCCTCGGACGGAAGCATCGTGCAGATTCCGGCCATCCAGGGTCCCAGAGGGGAGAAGGGAGAAAAAGGGGACAAGGGTGACCCCGGCCCACAGGGCCCCAGGGGAGATGTGGGTGCGGATGTTGTCCGCAGCGTTGCGGGGCAGCTTCCGGATGCGTCAGGGGGTGTCTCACTGAAGGCGGAGCACATCGGGGCTTTGCC
>ERZ772893.3789-NODE-3789-length-10237-cov-10.893538_pt1 | contig 10237 bp, 8 predicted proteins | sample MGYA00511482_ERZ772893 | MGnify/ENA primary metagenome ERZ772893 (study PRJEB29015, sample SAMEA2737687) | human gut metagenome | biome: human gut; feature: human-associated habitat; material: faeces | place: China | collected 2012 ...
TCAGGGTGGTGCGCAGGGTGATGCCGGGGATCTCGCGGCGCAGCTTGCCGATCACCTCCAGCAGCTCGGCGCGGTTGGAGCGGCGGTTCATATTCTTGAGGATGGTGTCATTGCAGTGCTGGATGGGCAGATCGAGGTAGGGCACCACCTTCTCATTGCGCTTCATGGCGGCAATGAACTCATCCGTGATGCGCTCCGGGTAAGCGTACATAATGCGGATCCACTCGAGGCCCGGCACCTTGTTCAGCTTATCCAGCAGCTCGCAGATGCTGCCGGGCTTGCCCCAGTCCTCGCCGTAGGCGGTGGGGTCCTGTGCGACCACGATCAGCTCTTTCACGCCCTCACCGGCCAGCCAGCGGGCTTCGGCCACGCAGTCGGCCATATCGCGGCTGTGCAGCGGGCCGCGGATGCCGGGGATGGCGCAGTAGTGGCAGCGGTTGTTGCAGCCTTCAGCGATCTTTAAGTACGCATAGTGGGCAGGCGTGCCGATGACACGCTTGCCGCCCAGCGGAAAGTCCTTTTTGGCACCGTAGCTTTCCAGATGGTCCTCACCATGGAACAGGCGGGCCACGATGGTGTCGATGGCCTTGTTGGAGGCACAGCCCACCACCGCGTCCACCTCGGGGATCTCTTCCTCGATCTGGCTGCGGTAGCGCTCGGCAAGACAGCCGGTGACGATGACCTTCAGCTCCGGGTTCTGCTGCTTGTAGGAGCAGGCTTCCAGAATGTTTTCAATGGCTTCGGTCTTGGCGCTCTCGATGAAGCCGCAGGTGTTCACAAGGATCACATCTGCTTCGGCCAGATCGGCCACGGTCTCGTGGCCGGCAGACAGCAGGATGTGCACCATCACATCCAGATCGACCTGATTCTTGGGGCAGCCAAGGGAAATACACGCAATTTTCATAGGGGATGATACTCTCTTTCTCTTTTGAGGGGTGCTTTTTATTCTTCTTCCGCTCTTTTTATCGCTTCTTTTATGACCGAATACGCAAAGCCGCGGCGCTGCAGGGCGGCCACCACAAGGTCGCGGCGGCCATCGGCCAGCTTTTTCATGTAGCGGCTTTGCACCAGAGCGGCGGCAGCTTCCAGCTCCGGGCTTTCGCCGTCTGCGTCCGGGGCATAGACGCTTTCCAGCGCCTGCTCGATCTGCGCGCCGGAAAGGCCCTTCTGCCGCAGGTTCTGGGCCGCCGCACGGCGGCTCTTGCGGGCGGCAAGCAGGCTGTGTGCCCGGGCTTCGGCATAGCGGTCATCGTTTACGTAATCCAGCTCCACCATCTCAGCCACAGCAGCCGCTGCAGCCTGCTCGGTAAAGCCATAGCACAGCCGTTCATACAGCTGTGCCGAGGACATCTCGCGCGAGGCCAGCGCATCCAGTGCGCGGGCGCGGGCCTTGGCCGGGTCGGCGCACTTTTCTTCTTCCGGCTTCGGGCGGCGGCGTTTATAAAAGGACATTTAGTCCTCCACCATGATATCCAGTTCGCTCTCGCTGCTGCGGGCAGGAGCCTTGACCACCGGCTCCTTGGCATCTGCAGCCTTGGCGGGTTCTTCGGCCTTGGCCGCAGCGCCCTTGCCTGCCGGGCGGCGGGATGCGTACAGCTTATCGGCATTGGCGCGGATCTGGCCCTCGATGTCGTTTGCGATCTCGGGATTGTCCTTCAGGAACTGCTTTGCGTTGTCGCGGCCCTGACCCAGACGGACATCGCCATAGTTGAACCATGCGCCGCTCTTCTGCACGATGCCCAGCTTCACACCCACATCGATGAGCTCGCTCATCTTGGAAATGCCCTCGCCGAACATGATATCGAACTCTGCCTCACGGAACGGAGGTGCCACCTTATTCTTGACGATCTTGGCGCGGGTGTGGTTGCCGATGAACTGGCCGGAAGAGTCCTTCAGGCCCTCCACGCGGCGGATGTCGATGCGCACCGAGGCGTAATATTTCAGGGCGCGGCCGCCGGTGGTGACCTCCGGGTTGCCGTACATCACGCCCACTTTTTCACGCAGCTGGTTGATGAAGACGCAGACCGTGTTGGTCTTGCCGATGACCGAAGTCAGCTTGCGCATGGCCTGACTCATCAGGCGGGCCTGCAGGCCCACATGGCTGTCGCCCATTTCGCCCTCGATCTCAGCCCTCGGCACCATGGCGGCAACCGAGTCCACCACGATGGCATCGATGGCACCGGAGCGCACCAGTGCTTCGCAGATCTCCATGGCCTGCTCGCCGGTGTCCGGCTGGCTGACCAAGAGATTGTTGATATCCACGCCCAGCGCTTCGGCATAGGTGGGGTCCAGTGCGTGCTCCACGTCAATGAAGGCCACTTCGCCGCCCTGCTTCTGGGCTTCGGCCAGAATGTGCAGAGCCAGCGTGGTCTTACCGCTGGATTCCGGGCCGTACACCTCAATGATGCGGCCGCGGGGCACACCGCCCACGCCCAGAGCCAGATCCAGACCCAGACTGCCGGTGGAAATGGCATCCACCTGCATGGAGGCGTTATCACCCAGCTTCATCACGGCACCCTTGCCGAACTGCTTTTCGATCTGGGCCAGCGCAGTGGCCAGCGCATCCTTTTTGGCCTCCGGCTCGGTCTTTTTGGTCGCCGGGGCAACGGTGTTGTTGTTCTGATTTTTTGCCATAGCGTGCTGCTCCTTTTCTTCCTGCTGCCCGCCGTGCGCGGGCTGTCCGTATACTTTCCAGTATAGTATACCACAAAATCAAAATATTACAACGAGAAGTTGTTTCTATTTTCACTTTTATTTTTCGGGTCTGTGGGCGATCATGCACCGGTCATTGCCGCCAAAATCCTTGCGGCACTCAATGTCTGCCCAGCCGTTTGCAGCCAGCAGTGCCGCCACAGCCTGCCGCTGCTGCCAGCCGATCTCCAGCACCAGTGCGCCGCCGGGCCGCAGTGCATTCTGGTAATGCTCTGCAAGGGCACGGTAAAACATAAGACCGTCCTTTCCTGCTTCCAGCGCCATGGCCGGTTCCTGCGCCACCTCCGGCTGCAGATGCCGCATCTCCTCGGCGGTGAGGTAGGGCGGGTTGGATACGATCAGATCAAGCTGCCCTTCCGGCAGGCCCTGCCAGTAGGTGAACAGGTCGCCCTCCACCGGCTGCACCGCATAGGCTGGCTTTGCCTTTGCGCGCAGGGCGTTCAGCGCCGGCCCCCAGTCAAAGGCCGGGGCATCTGCCTGCTCAAACGCGGTAGGCTCCAGCAAGTCCTCCGTCTGCCCGCCCTGCCCTTTCAGGGCGCAGCGGCAGTTCTTTTCCAGATAAACAAAGGCTTCCGGGCTTTTTTCCACGCAGGTCACCTGCGCCGCCGGGCAGAAGCGCTTGATGCCCAGCCCCAGACAGCCGGTCCCCGCGCAGAGATCCAGCACCCGGGGCGCTGCAATGCCCGTCAGGGTATTGGCAGCCGCTTCCGCTACCACCTCAGTGTCTGCCCGGGGGCAGAGCACACCGGGGCCAACGGCAAGGTCAAAATCCAGAAAGCTCCAGATCCCGCACAGGTATTGCAGCGGTTCCCGCTGCTCACGGCGCGTGCAGAGGGCTTCCAGTTTTTCCGCTTCCTCCGTGGTCAGCACCCGGTCGGAAAGGCGGGCATCCCGCCCGGCTGCCACGCGGAACAGCTCCCGTGCATCGTAATCGGCATCCGGACACCCTGCAGCGGAAAGCCGGGCTTCCACGGCCCGCACCGCTTCGCGCGGGGTCAAACCAGCAATTACCATCTGCCATCCTCCGGGTCCTCGGGCAGCACAGGGGTCACGGCGGCAATGGCCACCTCGATCATGCTGTCGTCCGGTTCAAACACGGTCAGGTGCTGCACCCAGATGCCGGGCTGGCGGATGATGCGGGTGGCAATGTTATCGGACCGGCCGCACCATTTGAGCAGCTCATAGCTGATGCCCATGACCAGCGGCAGAAGCAGCAGCTTGAACAGCACCCGCAGGCCGATGCTGCCCCACGGCAGCACGCTGTAGAGGAACACGCTGACGATGACCACCAGAATGAGGAAGCTGGTGCCGCAGCGCGGATGGAACCGAGTGTACTTGCGCACATTCTCCACGGTCAGCTCATCACCGGCCTCATAGCAGGCAATGGTCTTGTGCTCGGCACCGTGGTACTCAAACACGCGGTGGATCTCCTTCATCTTGGAGATGGCCACCATATAGGTGAGGAAGATGCCAACTTTCAGCACCGCTTCCAGCACCACCTTGGCCCAGCGGCCCAATGTTACAAAGTGGTTCACGCCGCCCACGATGAGGGTGGGCAGCACGGTGAACAGCAAAATCGCCAGCAGTCCGCCCAGTACGGCGGCACAGGCCAGCAGTGCGTCCTCTGCCTTTTTGCCCAAGTGGTCGCCCACCCATTTTTCAAAGGCAGTCTCTTCCTCTTCGGGGTCGTAGTCGTCACCCATGCTCACCTGAGCCGAGTACATCATGTAGCGGTAGCCCACGATCAGGCTTTCGATCATGGAGATGGCACCGCGCACCAGCGGGATCTTTGTCCAGATGCCGTGGTTCTTCACAGGGTCGATCTTGGTCTCAATGGTGCCGTCCGGCTTGCGCACGGCGCAGCAGATGAGCTTCGGGCCGCGCATCATGATGCCTTCCATCAGCGCCTGCCCGCCGACGCTGGTCTTAAAACGTTCCTTTTTGGGTTGATTCATTGGGTTCTCCTATCGGATCATATTTTTCCTGGCTATTCTACCACAGAATTGTGACAAAATCTTCACGCCTTATGGTACAGCGGCAAGCCCAGTGTGACCACCGTGCCGCGGCCCAGCGTGCTCTTGATGTCCATGGTGCCGTCCAGTGCAGTCATGATGGAATCCACCAGCGCAAGGCCGATGCCGCTGCCCCGCACCGAATTGCTGCCCTTGTAGAACTTGGTCTTGACATTCTCAAGGTCTTCCGGCGGGATGCCGCGGCCCTGATCGATGATCTCCGCAAAAGCCTTGTATTCGCCCGCCCACAGCTTGACCGTGATGCGCCCGCCGGGGGCCGAGTACTTGATGGCGTTGTCCATGATGTTGATGAACACCTGCCGCAGACGGTCCGGGTCGGCATAGACCGGGATCATCTCCTCCGGCTCGGTGTAGCTGAGCACAAGGCCCTCGCGCTGGATGCGTGCTTCACAGAACAGCACCGCATCGGTCAGCTCTGCCACAAGGTCCAGCGGGCGGCAGTCCATACGGATGCGGCCGTTCTGCAGACGGCTGAAATCCAGCAGCTCTTCCACCATGTTGTACAGGCGGCCCGTCTCATTGTTGATGATCTCAAGGCCCTTGCGGTAGTTCTCGTCTGCCGGGTCGTCCAGTGTGCGCAGGGTCTCCACCCAGCCCCGGATGGAGGTGAGCGGCGTGCGCAGCTCGTGAGAGACGGAACTGATGAACTCGTTCTTCATCTTCTCGGTCTCTTCCAGCCCTTCGGCCATCTGGTTGATGGTGCCGCGCAGGCGGTCCACCTCGTCGTGCTCGTTGCCGGTGACCGGCAGGCGCACATCCAGCTCGCCCCGGGCGATGCTGGCTGCGGTGCGCTCCACCTGTCCCAGCGGCACCACGATGCTGCGGATGAAGTACAGGCCGGACATCACGGTGAAAGCAAGGATTACCGCCGCGATCACAACACTTACCGCGATGGCGTTCTTGATCTGCGCTCCCACAAGGGTCAGGCTGGTGACAAGACGCATCGCCGCCACATCCTCGGCGGCATAGGGCACCAGATAACAGGTGGCCATCACCAGCTCGCCGGACTGGGTGCGGTAGACCGCCACACCAAGGCCGTCAGAAGCCTCCTGCGCCTGCTCAAAGTCGATGCCGGTCACAATGCCGTCCGCATTTGTGCCGCTGGAGGACGCAATGACCCCGCCATAGCTGTCCAGCAGCATGAACTCGTATTTGTCCTTATCGGCAAACTGCTCCACCATGCGGCGCAGGGCCACGCTGCGGGTAGCCGCCGTGCTCTGCACCGTATCGCCGGTGTACATTTTCAGCTGGCCGGACACCGAAGAGAACCGCCGGTACATGGTCTGCTGCACGCTGTTATAATAGCTGCGTGTGTAGTTGTACAGGAACATGGTTTCGGCCAGCAGCACCAGCAGCACGGTGATGAGCAGATTGCCCCGCAGCCACCGGCGGGTGATCCCGCTTCTCATTCTTCCCATCTGTAGCCGTAGCCCCACACAGTAAGGATATGGGTGGGATGGCTGGGTTCATCCTCCACCTTCATGCGCAGACGGCGGATGTTCACATCCACGATCTTCACGTCACCAAAATAGTTCTCGCCCCAGACACCCTTCAAGATCTTCTCGCGCACCAGCGCAATGCCGGGGTTGCGGAAGAACAGCTCCATGATCTGGAATTCCACCTGCGTCAGCTCAATCGGCTGGCCTGCCTTGAGCAGCACGCGGCGGTTCTCGTCCAGCACAAATTCGCCGCTGGTGAGCATCCCCAGCGGGTTTTCCTTTTCTTTTTCGTCCCCGCCTGCAGTACGGCCGACGCGGCGGCACAGCGCTTTCACACGGGCCAGCAGTTCGCTTACGCTGAAAGGCTTGGTCATATAGTCATCGGCACCAATAGAAAGGCCGCGGATCTTGTCCTGCTCCTGTCCCTTGGCGCTGAGGATGATAATGCCGATCTTCTGATCGGTGCGGCGGATGGTCTCGCACAGGGAGAAGCCGTTCATGCCCGGCAGCATCACATCCAGAATGGCCGCATCGCAGCCCGGCTTCTTCTCCAGCAGCGGCAGAGCCGCCTCGGCGCTTTCGGCCTCCACCGCCTCCATGCCCGCAAGGCGCAGGTTCAGCGCGATCATCTCGCGGATGTTGGCTTCATCTTCAACGACAAGCACTCGTACCATGAACTGTTCCTCCGTTCTTTAGTTGAGCAGATACAGCGCCTTGGACAGGCGGTAATTTTTATCACGGATCTCCACATCCGGGGCAAGCTTCGCCTGCATCTGGCGGGATGCCACGATGCCAAGGCGGGTCCAGCCCTTCAGGCTGGAGGTAGTGCGTACCAGACGCAGGGTCATTACCAGCTGGTCTTCGTCCACCGTGCGCAGCTCCACTGCACCATCATACTGTTCGCTGTCGGTCAGTTTGAGGTTGCCCTCCCACTCCATGGGCAGCTCGATATAGCAGTTGGTCTCTTCGTCCAGCAGCCCGAAGCTTTTTTCCGGGTGCGGGCTGGTATAGTCCATCCACACGATAAAATCCATGCGGCGGCTCTGGCTCATGTTCAGCAGGCCCGCTTCGTCCGGCTGGGTGGGGATCTCCACGATGCCGTCGCCGTCCAGATCCTGACTGACCAGACTGGGCACATTGCGCAGGGAAGCGGTGTAAAGCTTTTCGGTGCTGATCTGATCGGCAGGCACCATCTGCTGCGTGTCCTCGTCAAAACGCAGCAGCACGCTGGCCAGATTGTTGCCGGAAATGCCGGTCCAGCCATCCAGCACCAGATAATGCCTGCCGTCCGCACCCACACCCGCCGCCACCGAGGCGCAGCCGGCGAACCGATTGGCGGAAAGGCCCATAACAGCCACCTGCTGGAAGCTGCCCTCTTTATCCACGGTCAGCAGTTCGATCTGCACGCCGCCGTCCTCCAGCGTAGACATCAGGATCAGGTCCTGATTGCCGCCGCCGGTGATATCCTCCACCAGATACTGCTGGTACTGCTGCTCCAGGATCGTGGAAAGCACGCCGTCGGTGTAGGAATACACCGCCAGATAATGGTCGCCCTGTGCCGCTGTATAACCCACCACCAGTTGGGTGGCATCGCCGGGCTGCAGCTGGGCCAGCCCCACCGACTCTACCGTGTCTGCAAGGCCCTCTACGTTCTGGCGCACATGCCAGATGTCGGCATCATCCTTCTGCAGGATGGCAATGCACACGTTGGAGCTTTGGGCGGTAGTGTAAAGCACGGCGGCATCCTGCCTGCCGTCACCGTCCAGATCCTGCAGCAGGAAAGGCGAAAGCAGTTCGCCCTGCATGGGATATTTGAGCTGTGCGCTCTCCCCCAGCCAGTCGTTCAGGGCAGTCTGCACATCGCCGTAATCGCCGGAAAGCTTGGGCGCACGCAGAAGCTCCTCCACCTGCACCTGTTCACCGGGCATGCTGCAGCCTGCCAGAAGCAGGCACAGCAGCACGCAAGCCAACCACCGGCCAAAATGATTCGGATGTTTCAACCGCTGCGCCTCCTCTGTGTGGAAAACTTGTCCGGCCAAAGGCCGAAAACATGCTATTGTCAGTATACCACGGGCCGGGCGCAATTCCAACACCCGAAAACGAGAAAAGGGGCTGCTGCACCACATTTGGTGCAGCAGCCCCCTCGGGGTCCTGATTTTTATTCTTCGGTCTTGTCAAACAAGCCTTTTTCTTTTGCGGCGTTCCAGGTCAGGCAGACCCGCAGCTTGCTGACGGGGAAGTACGGGTTGAATTTATTGTTGTCCGCATCGTCCTTCATCAGATCCTGTTCCACTGCCCAGCGGGCGGCCTTTTGTGCATCGGTATCGCCCTCGTCGATGTCGCTGTAGAGGGCGGTGCTTACAGGCTCCGGCTTACCGGCGCGCTCCCACAGCAGCTCGGCCAGCTCGATGCGGTTGGAGGGCATGGGGATGCCGGGCATATTGATGACGCGGTAGATGCCGGTACCGGCTTCATAGATAATCGCACCTGCGGCAGCACCCACGACCACAGCAGAGATTGCGCCCTGAATGTTGTCGGTGCCGCTCCCGCCTGCAGGGGCATCGGGCACGGCGGTCTCCCGCTGATAGCCGCACACTTTGCAGACGCCATCCTCGTCAAAGTCGTGCGGGGCCTTCGTCTCTGTCACGCTTTCCTCCGGCTCCGGGCAATCGGAGTCGGTGCACTTCTTCCAGTGGTCGGTCTCGTCATGAAGCCAGTCGCCGTAGTGGTGGGTGTGGTGGGTCACGTTCAGCGTAAATTTGGCCTTTATGCTATCACCACTGGCGTACGTGCCGCAATTGTAGGTATAGGTGACCTCTGTTGCATTTGGGTCAACGGTCAGGATGTTGCTTTCCGCATCAAAACTGCCGCCTTGCGAATCCTCGACCTTGGATGCATCGAAGTTGCCCGGCAGCTTGCTCAGTCGATAGCGGTTGTCAGCCACTACGATGTCATAACTGTTAGAGTAGGTATGAAATCGGTCGTAACGAGATTGGTCGATGGCGTTGCTGCCGATAATATTAAGCGAGGTCAGCCGGTTCTCACTGCAGTTCAAATACATCAGGTTCGGGTGGTTTCCCAGGACCAGTACACTCAGATGACACGCATCGCAGTACAGCTTCTCCAGCGCCGAACAGCTGCTGACATCCAGTTCACTCAGCAGCCGATCACCCTCGCAGCTCAGCGTCTTCAGCGCCGGACAGTTGCTGACATTCAGTGCAGTCAGCGGATTATGATAGCTGCTCAGATCCTCCAGCGCCGGATGGTTGCTGACATCCAGTGCACTCAGCTGATTCTCATCGCAGTCCAGCGACTTCAGCTCCGAATTGTTGCTCACGTCCAATTCCGTCAGCAGATTACGCCGGCAGCTCAGCGTCTTCAACGAGGTAAAATATTCAATGCCCTTCAGGCTTTTGATCTTTTCATCGTCCGTCACGCCGGAATAACTCTTGTCGCAATTCAGATCTGTGACCTTCGCAAGTTCGTCCTTGCTCAGGGTGCCATCCTTCGGGTTGGTGTCAAACTTTTGTGTTACAAATTCGCGGAAGTTCGAGTCCGGAAAATGTGCTTCGTCGATCTTAACGCCCTCAGTCTCCTCGCTCTGTGCGGCGGTAGTTTTCTGTGAACTTACCTCTGCCACCCCGGAAGCAAATGCACTCATGGGGAGAACAGTCACCGTCATGCACACCGCAAGTGCTGCACTGAGAAGTCTCGTACTCTTTTTTCTCATGTTCTCTTCCTCTCTTCGTTTGTTATTTTGCAGGCACCCACCCCAAAAGGCACCGTCTGCTCTTTAAGTTTACCCCCCCCCCATACAACATATCAAGAGGCATTTTGGCAGAAAATAAGCTCGAGATTTTAGTGGATTTTTTGAAGTGTTTGCGGTTGAAGCCTATCATTCCCGGGAACATTCAGAAGCAATGAAAATGCCACGCAAAAAAAGCCCTCTCCCATTGCTGGGAAAGGGCTTTTAAACACTGTATCAAACAGTCAGAGCAGATCAGACGAGCTCCAGAACTGCCATCTCAGCAGCGTCGCCGCGGCGAGCGCCGA
>ERZ772893.3797-NODE-3797-length-10221-cov-4.900157_pt1 | contig 10221 bp, 10 predicted proteins | sample MGYA00511482_ERZ772893 | MGnify/ENA primary metagenome ERZ772893 (study PRJEB29015, sample SAMEA2737687) | human gut metagenome | biome: human gut; feature: human-associated habitat; material: faeces | place: China | collected 2012 ...
TTTTTAATTTTAGCTTTTAGCTTTTAAATTTTAGATTCCAGCGCACGAGCCGACATCTTTTAATTTTTAGTTTTTAGTTTTTAGTTTCCCCTTACACAGGGGGGAGGTTGCTGTTTTGAACATGACTTTTGAGTTCGCCTCTCATTTTTTCCCGTGCTAAAATCTACACGTTACGTTTTTTTAGAAAAATACAAATTTTGTTAGGCAAGGTGTTATAAATCAATTTTTTATATTTTATGTATTTACTTGTTATCATACATTGATCAGCTCGTTTGTGTATCGTATTATAATTTAATATATTTTTAATATTAATAGGAGGGGAATAGGGGAGGAATGGGAGCGGAATGGGAGCGGGTCACAATGTGAATGCAATAAAGTAAATAAATAATAGCGAATATTTGCATTTGTTAGATGATGTCCGGGATCGTTTTTGAACATGTCTCGTGTCTGTTTCTTTTTCAAGACAAGAGGCGTGTTTAAGCCGGGCTTTTTCTTTGATATTCCGATGTTTTTTTATAATTTTGCGGTTCGTAAATTACAAAGAGTAATAACTAAAAGAAAGCAGAATGGTAAAGATTAAATTTCCCGATGGGAATGTAAAAGAGTTCGAGTCCGGGGTAACCGGCATGGACATAGCTAAGTCGATTAGCCATAAGCTGGCTAAGGAAGTGTTGTCTATATCCGTAAATGGCGTCACGTGGGATTTGATGCGCGGTATAACAACAGACTCCGAGATTAAGCTATATACATGGGACGATGAAGAGGGACGCCATGCTTTCTGGCACTCATCTGCACACCTTATGGCAGAAGCTTTGCAGGCTATTTACCCGAATATCAAGTTCGGTATCGGTCCGGCAATTGAAAATGGTTTCTACTATGACGTGGACCCGGGAGAAGGTGTTGCTATCCAAGAGAAAGATTTGGTGGAGATCGAGAAGAAAATGTTGGAATTGGCAAGAAAGAACGAGGAGTATTGCAGGATAGACGTTAGTAAGCAAGAGGCGTTGAATCATTTTTCATCGCTCAATGAAACATATAAAGTAGAGTTAATCAACGATTTGGAAGACGGAACAATCACGTATTACCGTCAGGGTGATTTCACGGACTTGTGCCGCGGGCCGCATTTGCCCAATACATCCTATATCAAGGCTATCAAGTTGACTTCTGTTGCCGGGGCATACTGGAGAGGGAATGAACATAACAAGATGTTAACCCGTATATACGGTATCACTTTCCCGAAACAGAAAATGTTGGACGAATGGTTGGTATTGATGGAGGAGGCAAAACAACGCGATCACCGTAAGATTGGTAAGGAGATGGAGTTGTTTATGTTCTCACAAGCGGTTGGTTCGGGACTTCCGATGTGGTTGCCGAAAGGGGCCATGTTGAGAGATCGTCTGGAAGCATTCTTGCGTAAGGTACAGAAGAAATACGGTTACGAGCAGGTGATCACCCCGCATATCGGTAACGTGAACTTGTACAAGACTTCGGGACATTTCCAGAAGTATGGTAAAGATAGTTTCCAGGTAATCACGACCCCGCAAGAAGGCGAGGAATTCATGTTGAAACCGATGAACTGCCCGCACCACTGCGAGATGTACAAATTCAAACCGCGGTCTTATAAAGATCTTCCGGTTCGTTTTGCAGAATTCGGTACGGTATATCGCTACGAGCAGAGCGGGGAATTGCACGGGTTGACAAGGGTTCGCGGGTTCACGCAGGATGATGCGCACTTGTTCTGTACTCCCGACCAGTTGAAGGACGAGTTCAAGAAAGTGATCGATATTATTTTCACGATATTCAAGGCGTTGAGTTTCGAGAATTTCACCGCGCAGGTGTCCTTGAGAGATCCGAATAACAAGGAGAAATACATCGGAACCGATGAAAACTGGGAGAAAGCCGAGAGTGCCATTATCGAGGCGGCAGCCGAGAAAGGTTTGAAAACAACGGTAGAGTTGGGTGAGGCCGCTTTCTACGGTCCGAAACTGGACTTCATGGTGAAGGATGCCATCGGGCGGAAGTGGCAGTTAGGAACGATCCAAGTGGATTATAACTTGCCGGAACGTTTCGAGTTGGAATACACGGGTGCTGATAACCAGAAACATCGTCCGGTAATGATTCACCGGGCACCGTTCGGAAGTATGGAGCGTTTCGTGGCCGTGTTGATCGAACATACGGGTGGAAAATTCCCTTTGTGGTTGACTCCGGATCAGGTCGTGGTACTCCCGATCAGTGAAAAATACAACGATTATGCTCAAAAAGTTGTAAATTTCTTAAATAATTCCGACATTCGCACCGTTTTAGACGATCGTAACGAAAAGATTGGTCGTAAGATACGTGATAACGAGTTGAAAAAGATTCCTTACATGTTGATTGTCGGGGAGCAGGAAATGAACGAAAATAAAGTTTCTGTTCGTCGTCAAGGAGAGGGAGACAAAGGAGCTATGACAACGGAAGAATTCGCAGAAATGATAAATAAAGAGGTAGAAGCTCAGTTGAACTCTATCTACAATGAATAATAATAAAAGGAGGATTAATTATAGCAAGAACAATGGAAATTAGGGGCAGAGGTCAAAATGACAAGCCACAGCACAGAGTGAACGAGCAAATTCGGGCTGCTTCTGTGAGAGTCGTTGGTGAAAATGTAGAAGCGGGTGTTTATCCTTTAAAAGAGGCTTTAGCCATGGCTGAAGCTGCCGGAGCTGATCTGGTAGAGATATCCCCAAATGCCGATCCACCTGTATGCAGGATCATTGATTACAGCAAGTTCCTGTATCAGTTGAAGAAAAAGCAGAAAGAGATTAAAGCCAAGAGCGTGAAGGTCGTTGTAAAGGAGATCCGTTTCGGGCCTCAAACAGACGATCATGATTTCAATTTCAAGTTGAAACACGCGATCGGGTTCCTGCAAGAAGGTGCGAAGGTAAGAGCCTACGTGTTCTTCAAAGGGCGTTCGATCCTGTTTAAAGACCAGGGGGCTGACTTGTTGGAACGCTTTGTTAATGCGTTGGAAGATTACGGGAAACTGGAATCCGCTCCCATGCTTGAGGGAAAGAAAATGATCGTGGTTATTGCTCCTAAGAAATAATGGAAGTTTAGAGTTTAAAGTTTAGAATTTAGAATGAATAGATCCGCGAATCTAAAATCATTCCATCATTGGATTTTTCAATCTGAAATCTAAAATCATTAAATCTAAAATCGATAAGGGATATTTTATAATTACATATATTCTGAAACAAATTAAAATTAGAACAAATGCCAAAGATGAAGAGTGTGAGCAGTGCAAAGAAAAGATTTACTTTGACTGCTACCGGGAAGATTAAGAGAAAACATGCTTTTAAAAGTCATATTTTGACCAAAAAAGCAACCAAGAGAAAAAGAAATTTGACTCATACAGCTATCGTTGACGTGGCTAACGACGCAACCGTGAGAAAAATGCTTTGTATCTAAGAAATTTAAAAAAAACAGTAATTAACCAGGATGTTACGCCAGTTAAGTTCCTTGAGGGACGCTAACATTCAAAAAACAAAAGATTATGCCAAGAGCTAAAAATGCCGTTGCTTCAAGAGCACGTAGAAAAAAGGTTTTAAGTCAAACCAGAGGTAACTTTGGTGCAAGAAAAAATGTCTGGACGGTTGCCAAAAACACGTATGAAAAAGGCTTAACGTACGCGTACCGTGACAGAAAGAAGAAAAAATCAGAATTTAGAGCGTTGTGGATTCAGAGAATTAACGCTGCGGTTAGAATGGAAGGTTTGTCTTACTCTAAGTTTATGGGCTTAGTTCATAAAGCCGAGGTAAACATGAACCGTAAAGTTCTGGCTGATCTGGCTATGAATCAACCGGAAGCTTTCAAAGCAATCGTTGCGAAAGTGAAAGAGTTAGCTTAGTAATTATAAAATATCAGAAAAGGCTGCCCTCGGGTGGCCTTTTTTTATTTTTAAATATTACCTTTGTAAGATAGTGGTACATTATTTTTTAATTCAATATAATGAAGATTGCATTACTTGGATACGGGAAAATGGGGAAAACGATAGAGCGTGTGGCTCGTGATCGCGGGCATGAAGTCGTGTTGGTCGTGGATGAGAATAACCGGGCTACATGTACGGATGATCAATTGAAACAGGCTGATGTCGCGATTGAATTTACAACCCCGGCCGTGGCAGTCGATAATTATAATTGGTGTTTCCGTAATCATGTTCCGGTGGTATCCGGTACGACGGGATGGCTGGAAAGATGGAGCGAAGTGATGATGTCACGAGAGCAATTAGGGGGAGCTTTTTTTTACGCATCCAATTATAGTATCGGGGTGAATATATTTTTTCATCTGAATCGTTGGCTGGCACAGACCATGGCTCGATTTTCCGATTATAAAGTTTCTGTCGAGGAAACCCATCACATCCACAAGCTGGATGCTCCCAGTGGAACAGCCATTACTTTGGTAAAAGATATTTTGGAAGAGCATCCGGAATACTCGTCTTGGGTACTGGATGAAGGAAAGGTCGGTGCGGGAGAATTGCCTGTAAAAGCCAAAAGAGAAGGTGAAGTTCCGGGGATTCACATGGTAACTTATAAATCGAACGTGGATGAAATCCAGATATACCATTCCGCTTATTCCCGGGATGGTTTTGCCCAGGGAGCCGTGATGGCGGCTGAATTCCTAATGGGGAAAAAAGGTGTTTTTGGAATGGAAGACTTGTTGAAAATTTAGAATGAAAACTGAAATAACAAACTCCCTCCCCCCTTCGGGGTACTCCCTCTATAAACAGAGGGAGAGTTGAATGCTCCCTGTCTTGGGGAGAAGTTACCAGCTCCTCCTCTGTTTATAGAGGAGGTGGCAGCGAAGCTGACGGAGGAGTTTAATTTAATAAATCAAGAAATATATGAGTAGGATATTGACAAATAAATGGTTTAAATTAGGGTGCGTTCTTTTCGTGTACCTGCTGTGGACGTTATGGATCGGGAGCTGGTGGTTGTTATTAGGTGTGCCTGTTCTGTTTGATATTTATATCACGAAGAAGGTGCATTGGGCTTTCTGGAAGAAAAAAGGAGTGGAAAAACAGACCAAGACGGTGGAGTGGATCGATGCTTTGATCTTTGCTATTATCGCAGCTACATTGATTCGTATGTTTTTCTTCGAGGCGTACACGATCCCGACTTCCTCTATGGAGAAGTCCATGCTGGTCGGGGATTATCTTTTCGTGAGCAAGGTGGCTTACGGACCGAAATTACCTAATACCCCGTTGTCAGTACCGTTTACTCATCATACCTTGCCTTTCACCCAGTCAACGAAAGCTTATTCAGACTTGATTCAATGGCCTTACAAACGGATTGCCGGGTTGGGAGAGATTAAACGTGAAGATATTGTCGTGTTTAACTTCCCGGCGGGGGATACGGTAGTCGTCGGAAGGGAAAACCCGGATTACTATTCGCAAATCAGGGGACAGGAGGCTGCTATTCGGTACGTGGCACAAGAGAAGGGGTTGAGTGTAACCCCGGAGGAGGCTTGGTCTATCGCTCGTAAACAGATTTGGCGGGAGAACGAGATTATCGCCCGTCCGGTAGATAAGCGGGAGAATTACATCAAGCGATGCGTCGGGATTCCGGGGGATGTTCTGGAAATGAAGGATGCCGTACTTTACGTGAACGGGAAGAAGTTGGAGGATAAAGATAAAATGCAATATAATTATGATATTATCGTGAATTCTCCCTTTAACAAGGTAAAGTTGCAAGAAATGGGGATTTCCATGGAAGATATTAATGGTAGTTATATGGGGAATAATCATTACGTGTTGCCTCTGACGGTTGAAATGGTGGAGAAGATTAAGAAAATGCCGAACGTTCTGTCGGTGTGTCATCAGGAGGATGACGGGCAAATATTCCCGTATAGCCCGAATTACCCGTGGACCCGTGATAATTTCGGACCGTTACCGATCCCGAAGAAAGGGGAAACTATTGACCTGACGTTGGAGAATTTACCGCTTTATGACCGTATTATCGGGGCATACGAGGAGAATAAACTGGAGGTAAAGGATTCCGTTATATATATTAACGGTGCTCCGGCAGATAAATATACTTTCAAGATGGATTACTACTGGATGATGGGAGATAACCGTCACAATTCGGCTGACTCCCGTTACTGGGGATTTGTTCCTGAAGATCATATTGTCGGGAAAGCTTATTTTATCTGGCTTTCTCTGGATAAGGATAAATCCTTCCTAGGTAAGATACGTTGGAACAGGATATTCCGGTTCATACATTAAAAAAAGCGGCATGTGCCGCTTTTTTTGTTATTATATTTTGTAACTTGTCATTGTTTAAAAAAATTACATTATGACTAAAACTAAAAATAAGAAAACATTTGTATTAGATACGAATGTGATTTTACACGATTACAGATCCATCTACAATTTCGAGGATAATGATATTGTTATTCCAATCACGGTATTGGAGGAATTAGATAAGTTTAAACGCGGGAATGATCAGATAAATTACCATGCCCGTGAGTTTGTCAGGGAATTGGATCAGATTTCCGGATCAGATTTTTTTCTAAAAGGAGCGCCGTTAGGTAAGGGAAGAGGGCGTTTGTTTATCCAGACGGGAGTGCCTTTCTCTCCCAAAATGAATGATTCTTTTAGCGAGGATATACCCGATCATCGGATATTGGCAATTGCCGAATATGTAACAGAGAAGAGAGAAGGAGAAAAGGTCGTTTTGGTGTCGAAAGATATGAATTTGAGGATGAAAGCGAGGTCTCTGGGGATTTTGGCAGAGGACTACAAGACCGATCAGGTGAAGGACTTGGAAATGTCGTTAAACAAGTGTATAGAAACAAAAGAGGATTTCTCTCAAGAGTTGATCGCAAAGCTTTACGAAAGCGGGGAGGCAGGAGTTCCGGTAGAGACGTTTTTTCCGAAGGAAGAAATTAAAGGAAATAATTACTATATATTGAAGAATGGTAGTAATTCGGTATTGGCTTGTTATGATCCCGTCCGGAAAGTGGTGCGAAAAGTGGAGAAACTAAATACTTTCGGTATTTACCCGAAGAACTCGGAGCAGGCGTTTGCTCTGGATGCCTTGATGAATCCGAATATCTCGTTGGTAGCATTGAGCGGTAAGGCCGGTACGGGAAAGACGTTATTGGCTTTGGCGGCAGCTTTGCAACAAAACAAAGCATTCGAGCAAATTTACCTTGCACGTCCGATCGTGGCCTTGTCAAACAAGGATTTGGGGTATTTGCCGGGGGATGTAAACGAGAAAGTTAGCCCGTACATGCAGCCTTTGTTTGATAATCTGGCCGTGATCAAGCATCGTTATAATATGCATAGCCAGGAAAACCGGTTGATAGAGGATATGTTGAAAGATGAACGTCTGGTGATTTCGGCGCTGGCCTATATCAGGGGGCGGAGTTTGTCAAATGTCTTTTTCATCGTGGATGAAGCGCAAAATCTTACGCCACATGAAGTAAAGACGATTATCACCCGTGCGGGAGAGGGCGTGAAGATGGTATTTACGGGAGATATTGACCAAATAGACTCTCCTTACTTGGATAGACAATCGAATGGTTTATCGCATTTGTTTGATCGTATGCAGGGGCAGGATATTTTTGCCCACGTGCATTTGGAGAAGGGAGAGAGAAGTTACTTGGCAGAAGTGGCAAGTAACTTGCTGTAAAGATAAAAACTAAAAGATAAAAGCTAAAAGTTCAATGATTTAGGATTGTTAGCTTTTATCTTTTGGGTTAAACTTTTATCTTTTAGTTTTCAACTTTTAGTTTTTTCAAGTGAATATACTGGGTTTTTTAAGTGCGGCCATTTTATTGACCTTGATGCCGGGGCCGGATATTTTATTCGTGATCACGCAAAGTATTACCCGGGGAAAGAAAGCGGGAATTATTTTTGCTTGCGGGTTGTGTACGGGGTTAATTGCTCACACGGCGGCTGTGAGTCTGGGACTTTCTTTGATTTTATATAATTCTCCGGTGGCATTCAGCGTACTGAAATACATGGGGGCGGCTTACTTGATTTATTTGGGCGTGAAATCCTATATCCACCGGAAGGAAAATTCATTGGCTTTGCCGAGTGCTACCGGGGTAGAATATAAATTGTACCGCAAGGGGATTCTGATGAATATACTGAATCCGAAGGTGCTGTTGTTCTTTATTGCATTCTTTCCCCAGTTTGTAAGTCCTGCCACGGAGAACCCGGCAGGAGAGTTACTGATACTGGGATTGCTTTTTATGGCGCAGGCCATTGTTATATTCACGTTGGTAGCCTTGCTGGCAGACCGGTTGTCACGTCGGTTAATGCAAAATGCTCGATTCTCGTTGATCATGCATATCATCGAATCGTTGGTCTATTTTGCCATCGGAATCAGTCTGATTTTCGTGACTGTTTGATCAGAATTTTCTTAACCGAAGTATTCGAGGTATATAGGTCGAGATGTGACGGGCTTTCTTGGTTTCGTATACATCTGCAATCTTGATCAGAATGGCTGTTTCTTCCACACCACCAAAGCCCGGGTTTATGGCAGTCCCAAAGGATTTCATGGAAGGTGACAGGCTCATGTAGGCATTTACTAAGGGAGGGATATTTTCTCCATGTTCCCGAACGTAACGAGAAAGGATTCGATAATCCTCGTCATAATTATTTCCGCAGAGTATTCTCCCGAGTTTATTGTCATCAATATGAATTTCCAATGGAGTAATCGGCTCGACAAGTCTTTCCGTATCCTTAAAATACTTCCGCATAAAGAATAAGATCATGTCACGTGCCTCTATATTGAAACTGGTGTACATGGTTACTTTCCCGAAGAAGTATTCCATACCCGGATTCTCCACGGTAAGAGCGCCCAGCCCGTCCCACAAGTTATCCAAGGCGAACAGGGATTTGCGTCCCATTTTTGTAGACTGGTACAAAGGTTGTACGAAAGAACGCCCCAACTCGATCATTTTAGTGAGATATTGCTTTTTGAAAGCCTCGGAGAAACGGAATAATTCAGTCGTGGCCAAGTTGGGTTCTCCCTCTTGGTTTAAAGGAAGGTTGTCACATAAAATATACCGGTACCCACCTAGGATTTCCTGCTCTTTCGGGTCCCATACGATTAATTGCTGGTAGGGAACCTGTTCGTCAACATCAAACGGATCAATGTCTACCTCTTTTCCAGTACCGCCCCCGGCAGTTCTGAAGGTTAATTCACGTAATCTTCCCACCTCTTTCATCAGGTTGGGACTGTTGAAAGCATTAAACGAGTAAATCTCGTTTCCCCCTTTATTGGTTTTACGAATGAATCTTTCTTCTGTTAGTTCTGCTAATAATTTTGCTTTGTTTACAGGATAGATGACTGGTTGCATAGTTTATGTAGATCTATAATTGGTAGACAATATTCTTTATCTCTTCCGCCCATTCTTTCGGTGTTTTACTTTTATCTAAGGTTTCCCATTTAATGGGTTTCCCGATGACAAGCGTAAAAGTTGAACCTTTCTTGTTGAATGTTTCCTTGGGGAGATACATCATTTCCAGATTAACCTTTAGTCCTATTTTGGTACGAAAGTTTGCTAAATTATAAAAGAATTTTGAATTTTCCGCTTTTACCCGTATCGGAATAATGTCTCGTTGGTATTTGACTGCTTTAACCACGAAACTTTTTTGCCATTCTAAGTCTTGAATCACACCTTTAACTTTGCGGCTTACCATTCCGGCAGGGAAGGTGATGATCTGGGCATCGGAGGCAAATGCGTTTTCCAAATCCACGGCAGCTTCTTTGGCCAAGGCTCCATGCTTGTTAACCGGTAAAAAGATATTATTCAGATTCTTGAGGTTCATCAACAAATCGTTTACCGGGAATTTAAGTTTTTTATATATTTTCCCTAAGAAAGAGATCAGAATGATACCATCCGGCCCTCCCAGTGCATGGTTAGCGGCGAAAATGTAGCGTCCGTTGGGATCGGGTAAATTCTCTTTACCTTCGATAATGTAAGAAATATCAAGATATTCTAAGATACCTTCGGCAAAATCCAAACCTTTTTGATCCCCATATTTAGAGATGAAGTCGTTAATCTGGTCTTGGCAGATCACACGTTTTAAAAATGAATAGACGAATTTCGGAATCCAGCGGGCTAACTTCGGATTCTTACTTTTAAAAAGCTGTTCAATATATATCGGTTTAACCGTTTCTTCCATAATAAATGTGAATTGAATCTCCTTGTTTCAAAACTTTTGACAAA
>ERZ772893.3799-NODE-3799-length-10213-cov-10.883245_pt1 | contig 10213 bp, 8 predicted proteins | sample MGYA00511482_ERZ772893 | MGnify/ENA primary metagenome ERZ772893 (study PRJEB29015, sample SAMEA2737687) | human gut metagenome | biome: human gut; feature: human-associated habitat; material: faeces | place: China | collected 2012 ...
TTGTCATCGAGGTCAACGCTGAGACCGACTTCGTTGCCAAGAACGACAAGTTCGTTGCTTTCGTCAAGGAGGCTACTCAGGTCATCATGAAGCAGAACCCTGCTGATGTTGAGGCTCTGATGGCTTGCAAGACCGAGAACGGCGAGACCGTGGACGAGGCTCTGAAGAACCTGATCCTGGTCATCAAGGAGAACATCAAGGTTCGCCGCTTCACCCGTTACGAGGGCGTCTGCTCTGCATACGTCCACGGCGGCGGCACCCACGGCATTCTGGTCAACTTCGAGACCACCAACGGCATCGAGGCTAAGGACGAGTTCGTTACCTACGGCAAGGACATCGCCATGCAGGTCGCAGCTGCTAACCCCGGCTATGTCGATGAGGCTTCTGTCCCCGCTGAGGTCGTGGCCAAGGAGAAGGAGATCATGCTGGCTCAGATGGCTGGCGATCCCAAGACCGCTAACAAGCCCGAGGCTGTGAAGCAGAAGATGATCGAGGGCAAGATCAAGAAGTTCTTCAAGGAGAACTGCCTGGTCGATCAGGAGTTCGTCAAGGACGGCGACCTGACGGTTGCTCAGTACACCGCAAAGGTCGCAAAGGACCTGGGCGGCGACATCAAGATCGTCAAGTTTGCCCGCTTCCAGAAGGGCGAAGGCCTGGAGAAGCGTGCTGACGACTTCGCTGCTGAAGTTGCAAGCATGGTGAAGTAATTTAACTTCCAAAGTTGAATTGGGAGCTGCAGTACCCGTAACAGGGCACTGCGGCTCCTTTTTTGTTTGTGTTTGCCGGGCGGATGTGCTATCATAGAGAAAAGAACCCTCTCAGGCAAATCCTTATGGGTTTGCCAGCTCTCCCGAAGGGCGAGCTTTTAGGCGAGAAGGGAAAGTTTCCGGCATAACGAAAAAAGCTCCCCATCTCGGGGGAGCTGCTGAGCGGAGCGAAGCTGAGAGGGTTCAAAACGGAGAACCCTCTCAGGCATTTTTGTGCTGGGGTTATGACTAAGGAGAAATCTCTCTATGAAAAAACAAACCATGACTCTTGCGGGCATCCCTGCCATCCTGTACGGCAGCCGGAGCCGGAATGTTTACCTCTATCTCCATGGTAAGAACGGCTGCAAGGAAGAGGCAGAACGTTTTGCCGCTACAGCCTGTGAAGCGGGCTGGCAGGTGCTGGCCATCGACCTGCCCGGGCATGGCGCACGGAAAAACAGCCCTGAGCGGCTTCTGCCGTGGGTGGCTGTGCCGGAGATAGAAGCCGTATACGCCCGCATGAAGCCGGTGTGGGCGCATATCCGGCTGTATGGCGTGAGCATCGGCGCGTGGCTTGCCATGCAGGCGCTGCAGGGAGACGCGCCGGAACAGGCCCTGCTGGTCTCTCCGGTGGTGGATATGGAAGCTCTCATCACGAATATGATGCAATATGCCCATGTGACCGAGGAACAGCTGCAGCGGGCAGGGGAGATCCCCACGGATCTTGGGGAGACCCTCTCATGGCCGTATCTGTGCTGGGTGCGGGAACATCCGCTGCACTGGCATGGCCGCACGCAGGTGCTGTATGGTGACAGGGATGCCCTGACCAGCCGCACCATGATCGAGCGCTTCCGTCAGGAAAGCGGGGCGCATCTGACGATCATGGAGGGCGGGGAGCATTGGTTCCACACCCCAGTGCAGATGGCGGTCCTTCAAACGTGGGAAGAAGCAAACCTTTGATTCTTGTGCTTTGCAACTGGGCAGAAGATTTAGAATGGCCTCCGCTTCGCTCTGGCCATTTCCAGCGGAAGTATTATTTTTATATTTGCAAACCAGCAAAGCCTGCGGGCTTTGCTGGTTTGCTTTTTCACGGGAAAGGTCGTGACAGTACACTGCATTTTTTGTGGTGACTATGCATTTTATCTTTGGGACTCTTTCTGTGAAAAAATGGTTTGGAAACGACCGCAGTCGTTTCCAAACCACAATATCAAATAAATTTTCCTCTGCTTATGGCCAGAGCGCACGCGGAGGCCATTTCAAATCATAGAAGCTTACAGCAACAAAAACTGCCGCTGACGGTTTTTACGCCGTCAGCGGCAGTTTGCATTTACAGATTCAGTTCAGCAGGATCTGAAACTCAGACCTTTGCTTCGCTGTTGTGCTCAGCATTCTTATAGGCCTTGAAGGAGTGGAACACGATGTTCAGGCCCAGAACGATCAGCAGCACGGCCAGGATCAGCTGCAGGCCGTTTGCAATGAACACAGCACCCCAAGTGGTCTCGCCAGCGGGGATGGTGACAGCAGCGGCATTGCTGATGGCCTTGACCATAGCGATCAGGCGCTGCACCAGAGCGGTGAAGGTGACGCACAGCATGATGATCAGCGGAGGGAAGATCATCTTGTTGCTGCGGCCGGTGACCTTCAGGAACACGCACAGAGTGGCCAGAACCAGAGCGCTCAGCAGCTGGTTTGCAGAACCGAACAGGGGCCAGATGTTGGCGTAGCCGATCTTGGTCAGCAGGAAGCCGAAAGCCAGAGTCAGGAAGGTGGAGAAGTACACGTTGCACAGCAGCTTGCGCCAGCCCTCAGCATGCTCCATGTCGTCCACGCTGAACAGCTCCTGGAAGCTCATGCGGCCGATACGGGCCACAGCATCCAGACTGGTCAGGGCCAGTGCGGAAACGCACATGGTCATAAACACAGAGGCAAAGTGCTGGTCCAGGCCGAAGCCCACGAAGAAGCTGGCAACGCCGCGGCTGAAGACCTGGAACGGAGTGCCGTCTGCGGGGGTGCCGTCTGCAGCAGCAGAAGCACCGGCCACACACAGGGCGATGACAGCCAGCAGGCTTTCCAGCACCATGGCACCGTAGCCGACCTTCAGCATATCCTTCTCATTGGTAACGGTCTTGGAGGAAGTGCCGGAAGACACCAGACTGTGGAAACCGGAAACAGCGCCGCAGGCAACGGTAACGAACAGGATGGGGAACATGGTGCCCAGTTTGGCGTTGGTAAAGCCGGTGAACACCGGCAGGTTCATGACGGGATGGTTGACGATCAGGCCCAGAACAGCGCCCACGATCATGGCCACGAACATAAAGGTGGTCATGTGGTCACGGGGCTGCTTCAGCAGCCACATGGGCAGGACAGCGGCAAAGAAGATGTACACAAAGGTGATGTAGCTCCATGCAGCCTTGCCCAGAATGATGGGGAAGTTTGCACCCACCACAAAGGACAGCACGATGAATACGATGCTGATCACATTCTCTTTCCAGCCGGTGAAGTGCAGGTTCTTCTGCAGCAGGCCAAAGATCACGGCGAACACCATGAACATGATGGAGACCATGCCGGCAGCACCGTTGGTCTGGGCAGCCTCCACCAGAGCACCGTCGGCACCGTAGGCATTGAAGGTGCCGGCCACCATGTCGGCAAAGGCGGCAATGACGATGCCGCAGAACAGCCAGCAGAACAGCAGGAACAGCTTGCGGCCGGTCTTGCCGATGTACTTTTCAATCAGCATACCCATGCTCTTGCCGTCGTTCTTAACGGAAGCATACAGAGCGCCAAAGTCGGTAACAGCGCCGAAGAAGATGCCGCCCAGCAGCACCCACAGCAGCACCGGCAGCCAGCCGAAAGCAGCGGCCTGGATCGCACCGGTGACAGGGCCTGCACCGGCAATGGAGCTGAACTGGTGTGCAAACACGGTCCAGCCGTCGGTGGGAACGTAGTCCCGGCCGTCCTCATGGACAACTGCCGGGGTCTTGGCAGAGGGGTCGATGCCCCACTTGTTTGCCAGCCAGCGGCCGTAAAGCATATAAGCGCCAAACAGACACACGGCTGCGATCAATACGATGACCAGCGTATTCATTGTTTTTACCTCTTTCCTTTTTTGGCATCCGGCAAATGTCAGCGGCATGGGGGCGGCAGGGTGTAAAAAAGGCCCCGTCCTCCTGCGTTCGTTCCATTTGGGACGAACCATCGAAGACGAAGGCCTTCCCATACACTGCACATCGTGTATGGAATACTCCGCGATACCACTTCGTTTGCTGCACAGGGCAGCCACTCCCAGCGTACATACATACGCAGCCCCGTAACGTGGGCAAAACGGCCATGCATTACTGGAAGGCGGGGTCAGCGCCTTTGTTCACACAGGCTGCTCGCAGGGGAGAACGCTTTGCTCCTGACTGCTGCCCTTGCATCAGATGGGCGGCTCTCTGGGAGAGGGTGCTGCAAAGAATCATGTCCTGTTCATCGCATTTGCCGAATGATTGTCCGTATTTTAGTGCGGGATTCACAAATTGTCAATATCCTTGGCACAAGTTCGGAGGATACACTAATTCAGGAAAGCGTTCTGCAATAATTTTTAGGTGATTTTTGTTCATGCGTGAAACGAAGAAAACTATACACACAAACGGATGAAAAGAGTTCACGCCAAGGGCTTGACTTTCACACTTTGATGTGCTAAAGTGGTGATGCAAGAAAGAACCGGAACATTTCCGAAACATTTAAAAGAGGGAACGCTCCCAAAACCGGACAGGCCGCTGCGGCGGTAAGGAGAACATTCATGGCAGATAAAAATTCCAGAAGAAACCAGACCACCGATGCACTGTTTGATGCCATCCTCAGTCTGGAAACGCGGGAGGAGTGCTACAACTTCTTTGAAGACCTGTGCACTGTAAAGGAGATCTCGGATATGGCGCAGCGGCTGGAAGCGGCAAAGATGCTGCTGGACGGTAGGACCTACGATCAGATCGTGAAGGCAGTGGAGATCAGTACGGCCACCATCAGCCGCATCAACCGCTGCATCCAGTACGGCTCCGGCGGCTACCGCGAGACCATTGAAAAGGTGCGCAGCACCCAGAACCCTAAAAAGCAGGAGTAACACCGGCGTACCCGGCAGACATAGAATGGGGCGTACACCGCCCCTGACCGGACGAACGAAAGGAAGGTTTTATCATGTCTGCTGAGAACTGTATCGATACCACCCGCTGCCCCTGCCCCTGCCTGCCCAAGGTGACGCTGGAGCAGGCGGTCATTGACCTTGTGGAGAGCATCGCTCTGCAGGAAAATGCCCTGAGCCACATCCTGTGTGCCGAAAGCCGGAAGATGGATGCCGCCATGAAACTGGACGGTCTGGACCTGTGCAAGCTGCTGGAAGTAAACGATTCGGCCACCAACATGGTGCACGCCGTGGCAAATCTGGAGCTGGTGCTCAAGGATAAGCTGGAGTTCGTCTCCAACAACCTGTACTATCCGCCTGCGGATGCCGCAGCGAAGTAAGAAGATGCGGAAAGGCCTGTCCGGATGCCGGGCGGGCCTTTTCTCTGCTTGAATGCATAATTTTTGTAAAAACCATTTGTTGGAATTGCTGATAACGGGATTCTGTGCTATACTATACAATGTATCACCATGAAAGTGAGGAAATTTACAAATTGCTGAACTACGATGCGATCCTGTTTGATGTGGACGGGACCCTGATCGATTCCGCTCCCGGTATCATAAATACATTAAAAGAAGTCTTTGCCAGGATGGGCGTGGACACCACGAATGTGAACCTGCGCCGCTACCTTGGCCCGCCGCTGCGCAAGAGCTTTGGTGAGCACTTTACCGACCCGGCCCTCATTGAAAAGGCCACCGACCTGTACCGCGACAGCTACGCCGTCAAGGGCAGCCACGAGTGCGCCGCCTACCCCGGTGCAGCAGAGATGCTGCAGCGCCTGAAGGACGCGGGCCTTGTGCTGTGCACCGCTACCTCCAAGCCCACGCAGGTCGTCACGCCCATTCTGGAAGAAAAGGGCCTTGCAGGCTATTTTGATTTTATCGGCGGCGCGTCCATGGACGAGAGCCGCGACACCAAGACCGACGTGGTGCGCCATGTGCTGGCCCAGCCCATGATGCAGGGCAGGCGGGTGCTGATGGTGGGCGACCGCAACGACGACATGCGCGGCGCTGCGGACTGCGGGCTGGATGCCGCCGGTGCGCTGTACGGCTACGGCAGCAGGGAAGAGCTGGAACCCTTCCACCCGGTGCTGCTGGCCAAAAGCTGCGCCAGCCTTGCAGACCAGATCCTGAACGGACAGGCATGACCGGAAGGCCCTGTGCCGGAAACGAAATGAATGGTGAGAGATATGAGAAATACACGACCGGAAAAGCAATCGCTTACTCCTATGCAGAAGCAGGCTGTGCTGGTGTGCAGTGTGTGCGCGCTGGCAGCCATTCTGACCATTGCCATTACCATGACGCTGCTCAAGCGCGGCAAGAACCCTGCGGCCCCGGTGGAACAGCCCTCCAGCGAGGTGCTGGTGCCGGGCGAAGAGGATATCTCGGATCACTACCAGATCAGCGAGACCTCTGCCGCCCTGCTGCCGGAGACCGCCGACGCGGGCGAGAGCTACCAGAAGGAAACGCTGTTCCTCGGCGATTCCAACACGGTGCGCCTGTACGCCAACGGCCTGATCAGCCTGCAGCAGTTCTGCGCCAAGGAGGGCATTGGCACCCATGCCGCCCTGAACGAGGGCATTGTTACCTTTAAAAAGGACAGCAGCACCTACACCATCGCGCAGGCCGTGGCCAAAATGAAGCCCCGCCGCGTGGTCATCATGCTGGGCACCAATGATACCGGCATGAGCGTGGACGAGTTCATCAAGAACTACACCGCGCTGGTGCAGGCCATTCAGGAAAGCTACCCCTACACCGACATCATCGTGAACACGGTGCCGCCGGTGCCTGCAAACCACGCAAACTACCCCCACATGGACCAGACCAAGATCGACGACTTCAACATGGCCCTGCTGTCCATGTGTGAGCAGATGGGCCTGAAGTTCCTCAACAGTGCCGAAGCGCTGAAGGATGCCAACGGCTATGGCCGCGAGGATTACTACCAGACCGGCGATATCCACCTGAAGCCCGTGGGCCTGAAGGCCATGCTGAGCTATCTGCGCACCCACGCTTACCAGACCGACGACCGCCGCCCGGACACCGCCAACATCCCCACCCGCGCCGAGTATACCCCGAACCCCAGCTCTGCGGTGGCAGCACCCAGCAGCTCGGAGGCTGCAAGCTCTTCCGAAGAGCAGGGCGTGCTGTATCAGGCCAGCTACCGGGTGGACAAGACCGGCGGCACCCTTTCCAGCGGCAGCGACAGCGGCAAGACGTCCCTCTCCTATGAAGTGACCAGCGCCGCCCAGTCCATCAGCGTGACGGCTGTGCCGCAGGACGGCTATGTGTTCGTCAAGTGGAGCGACGGCGTGACCCAGAAGACCCGCACCGATACGAACTTCAAGCAGAACGTGGACGTGACCGCCGTGTTTGCAGCGGCTTCCGTGCATATCAGCAGCACCGGCAAGGCCGTGCTGGGCGATTCCTATACCTTTACCGCAAAGCTGGGCGGCAAGCACCTCACTGCCGACAGCATCCGCTGGTACGCCAACGGTGCGGAAGTGCCGCAGGCGGCGGGCAAGACCACCGTCAAGGTGGAGATCGACCCCTCCATGCTCAATGCGACCTTTAAGGTGTACGCAGTGGCAAGCTACAACGGCTGCACCGTTACCAGCAACGTCCTGAATGTGACGGTCAGCGGCGTAAGCTCCGGCAGCTCTGGCAGCACGTCGGGCAGCAGTTCTTCCGGCAGCACCAGCTCTTCCGGTGCATCGTCCGGCACCACCTCCGGGGCATCCTCCGGGGCTACATCCACCTCCGGCAGCTCGTCTCAAAGCTCTTCCAGCAGTGAGAGCACGGATTCCCCGGCAGGCTCGGCTTCTGCTTCCAACGGAACAGCCAGCTCTTCCCACAGCACCAGCTCGTCCCACGCGGACTCTGGTGAGAGCAGCTCGGCTTCCCATAGCAGCTCCGGCAGCGAGAGCAGCTCTGCAAGCTCTGGCAGCTCCCATGCGGCTTCGGAATCCAATGCCAGCAAGGAAGCCGCCAACGAGCAGTCCGCATCCACGGACTCCGCGTCCTGAGGCTGTCACCCCGGCCTGCCGTGCCGCATAGGCTGGCAGGAAGGGAGGCGTTTGCATGTACTACGAGGAACCCCGCATCCCGGCGCTGCCCGGGGAAGAGAATGTGACCGACGGCAGCGTGGACGATTACGGCACCGACTGGGAGAACGTGGACAACGGCGCGCTGGAAGAGGAAATGGCAAAGTGTGCTGCCACCCCCTGTGATGTCAAAACCACCTGCCCGGACAACGACCCGGAGCAGACGGACGTACTACCGTACGAAATTGTAACAGAATGATGTGAAGCCAGCTCTGTTTACGGCAGGGCTGGCTTCTGCCTGTTGTTGAGCGCATGGCAGCTGAGGCCATGGCAGAAGGAAAAGAGGGAAGGTTTATGGCAAAATATTATTGCGTGCTGTTCGATGCAGACAACACGCTGCTGAACTTTGACGCAGCCGAAAGCAAGGCACTGGCCGAAACGCTGGTGAACTACGGCATTGAGCCGGACGCAGAAACGGTGCAGACCTACCGCACCATCAACTCGGAGCTGTGGCGGCAGCTGGAAAAAGGCCAGCTCAAGCGGGAAAAGCTCATGGCGGAGCGGTTCACCCGCTTCCTCAAGGCCATTGATGCCGCCGGCGACGGAGCCGAGATGAACCGTTTCTATCTGGAACAGCTCTCCACCCACCCGGACCTGATGGGGCCGGAAGTGCTGGATGTGCTGCGGGAGCTTTCCGAGGTGGCAACGCTGGCCGTTGTGACCAACGGCTTCCAGAAGGTGCAGACCCGCCGTCTGGCCGAGAGCGGTGTGCTGAACTTTATGGAGGACGTGTTCGTCTCCGAGAAGATGGACAGCGAAAAGCCCAACCGCAGAATTTTTGATGCGGCCCTGCGCGCCCTTGGCGTGGAGAACCGCGAGCATGTGCTGGTGGTGGGCGACGGCCTGAGCAGCGACATTCAGGGCGGCGTGAATGCGGGCCTTGACACCTGCTGGTATAACCCCAGCCACGCCGAGAACCCCGGCAAGGTGGTGCCCACCTACGAGATCGCAGACCTGAAAGAGCTGTACCCGCTGGTGATGGAGCAGGAAGAGCTGGCCAATGTGGGCCTGAAGAACCGCCGCCACCAGTGCTGAGCCAATAAGCGGATGGAGAACGGGATCATAAAATTATGCTGATACATTTGGAAAAACTAGGCAAGAGCTTTGGCGAAAAGATCGTGCTGCACGATGTGACCGCCAGTGTCGAGCGGGAGGATCGCATCGGCATCGTGGGCCAGAACGGCGCGGGCAAGACCACCCTGCTCAAGATTTTGACCGGCGAGTACCAGGACTACGAAGGTGAGTTCAGCGTGACCCACGGCGTGACGCTGGGCTATCTGGAACAGAACGCAAAGCTGGATGCCACGCTGGATCTCTACGGCGAGATGCGCTCCACCTTTGCCCCTGTGCTGGATGCCATGGCCCAGATGCAGGTGCTGGAACGCAAAATGGCCGCGCAGCCGGACGACACGGAGCTGCTGGCCCGGCACGACCAGCTGCAGAACATCGTGGATGCCGCCGACGGCTACAACATGGATGTGAACATCAAAAAGGTGCTGTCCGGCATGGGCTTTGCGCAGGATACATGGCAGAAGAACATTGCGGTGCTCTCCGGCGGCGAGCTGACCCGGCTGCGGCTGGCAAAGCTGCTGCTGGAAAAGCCGGACGTGCTCATTCTGGACGAGCCCACCAACCATCTGGACTTTGCCACCATGGAATGGCTGGAAAACTACCTCAAAAGCTATTCCGGTGCGGTGCTGGTGGTCAGCCACGACCGCTACTTCCTCGATAACGTGTGTACAAAGATCTGGGAGGTCTCCTTCCAGACCATGACCACCTACAAGGGCAACTTCTCGGCCTACCTGCCCCAGAAGGAAGCCGCCGATGCCCTGCGCCAGAAGCAGCACGATGCAGATGTGGCACTGGCCGAAAAGCTGCAGGACTACGTGGACCGCAACCTTGTGCGCGCTTCCACCACCAAAATGGCCCAGAGCCGCCGCAGGCAGCTGGAAAAGCTGGAGATCACCGAAGCGCCCAAGGACGAGACCAACCAGCTCAAGTTCCGGTTTGAATATGACGTAGAACCGTGGAACGAGCTGGTGCTGCTCAAGAACCTGACCATCAAAATAGGGGAGCGCACCCTGCTGGAACCCTTTACCTACACGGTGTGCCGCGGCCAGCGGCTGGTGATCGCAGGCCCCAACGGCGCGGGCAAGTCCACCCTGATGCAGGTGCTGGACGGCAAGCGCCGCCCCTCCGGCGGCATGGTGC